>Ga0265314_10006645_pt1 | contig 10163 bp, 7 predicted proteins | sample 4126metaG_FD_203106 | JGI IMG/M metagenome (GOLD analysis project Ga0265314, IMG submission 203106) | Rhizosphere microbial communities from Carex aquatilis grown in University of Washington, Seatle, WA, United States - 4-1-26 metaG | ecosystem: Host-associated > Plants > Roots > Rhizosphere >... | reverse complement strand
CAGGTACTACAGGGACGGCAAGGACTACAGGGACGGCAAGGACCACAGGGACTACGGGGACTACGGGGACTACGGGGACTACGGGGACTACGGGGACTACGGGGACTACGGGGACTACGGGGACTATGGGGACGAAGGGGACGACGGGGACGACGGAACGACGGGAAAGACGGGAAAGACGGGAAAGACGGGAAAGACGGGAAAGACGGGAAAGACGGGAAAGACGGGAAAGACGGGAAAGACGGGAAAGAAGGGAACAACGGGAACAACGGGAACAACGGGAACGGCGCGAACGACGCGAACGACGCCTCAGGGCGCCGCGGGTGGATCGCGACGCGTCCGTCCTGTCGTACCTGCGCAAACCCGCGGCGTCGTCGAGCCCTCCGTCAGACCCCCGCCCGCTCGCGCGCCTTGCGTATCACCGCGGCCATCGTCTCCCGGTGCGCGCTGAACGTGTCGTCCACGATGTTGAGCGTGGGGATCGCGTTCGGATTCAGCATGAGCGTCTCGTTGTTGAACCGCCCGAAGCCCGCCTCGTGCACGCCGGTGCTCCCGCGCCCCGGCGCCGGCAGACTCAGGTGCGAGAAGAACTTCGCGTGCCGCTGCACGTGCTCGCGCGCGTACGTGCCGCCGCCCCCGGAGTGGAAGAGCGGAATGAACTCGAGGAGCGCGTCGTAATGCATCTCGCCGCAGCAGAGCACGTGGGGATGCCTGGCGCGCAGTTCGGCCACCATCGTGCGGAGCCCCTCGTGCATGTCGGCGCGCGTGTCGTTGATGTGGCCGCCGGCGATGTCGAGGAAGTAGGCGTCCACGCCGTACGTCGCGATCATCGCCTCGATGCGGCCGCGCAGGTGATCGCGCCAGCTCGCGACGCCGGCGTTCATGTAGCCGAGCCATCCTTCCTGATGGCGGTCGTTGTCCCAGTCGACCCAGTCGAGCGGCACTTCGTTGCCGTCGACCTTGTGCGTGAGGGCGTCGGCGATGCGCGCCCAGCCGGGCTGCTTCCGGTTCGCGGCGTTGAGGCCGAACATGGGCATGATCCGGAATCCCATGGCCTGCCCTTCGGTGACGAGCTTCCGGAATCCGGCGTCGCCGCCCATGCGGGCGTTGACCTCGTACTTGGGATAGTCCCAGTAATAGCGACCGTCCCACGATGAGATGAAAGCAAGCACTTGCTTGCCTGGGATCTGTGTGTTCACCCAGCGCAGCGTCTCGAGCATCTTCGCGTAGTCGTTGAAGATGTAGCCCGTGTAGTGCTGCCCATGGAGCGTGAGGGCGAGCGCCGTCGAGCGGAGCCACTCGGGCGCGTCGGCGCGGGTGGCGAAGTCGGGCATCGCGTGCGCCGTGCGGACGAATCCATAATGCGAGGCGGCCGCCGCCTCGGGCGTCGCCGCATGGATGACGCGCCACGCCGGCACGCGCAGCGTCTTCTGGTCGAGCCAGCCCTCGGCCTCGTGGATCAGCTCGGCGCGGTAGCCGCCCTCGCCGGGCTGCAGGTAGATGCGCTTCGTGCGCACCTTCGCGTCGCGCGACGAGAGGCCCACCACGCGGCCGTCGCTCCCCTGCACCATCGCGAACGGCGACGTGAGCCCGCCCGCGCTGTTGCCGCCGAAGAGATCGCCGCCGCTGAACGGGTAGCCGAGCAGGAACTCGTCGTCGCGCGCGTCGATGAAGTCGCCGCCGGCGAACGACAGCTTGCCGCGCGGGATGTCGCGGACGACGGTCGCCACGCTCTTCACGGGCTGGTCCATCGCGACGGTCACCTCGCACTCGATGCCGTCGTCGACGGTGCGCAGCACGGCGGTGAGCGTTCCGGCCGCGCGCTCCTGCCCGCCGGCCCAGGTGAAGCCGGCGCAGTCGATGCGCGCGCCGTCGGCGGTGGCCGTGGCCGTGAGTTTCGCCGGGTCGAGGGCGTACGCGTTCTCGCGCGTGAAGACGCGAAAGCCGAAGCGATGCCCGCCGAACGCCACCGACGGCTCGGGAAAGTCGAAGCTGAACTTGTTGAAGCCCCGCCCGCGCGGCGGCACGAAGACGTCGCTGTTGCACGTGAGCGGGAGCACCTCGAGGGCCACCGCGCCTCCGCCGGCCGCCGGCATTCCGACGGCGTGCGCCGCGTGTGCCGCGTGCGCCGGGGGGAGCATCGACCCGGCGCCGGCGACGCCCATCATCGTGAGCCAGTCGCGGCGGGAGAAGGCATCGGACACGCGCACCTCGGTGATTGCGTTGCCGTCGAATCTCGTGCGGCGGGAGGGGATTCGCCAGAATGGGAGTGGGAGGGGAGCTTACCACAGAGGGCACAGAGGGCACAGAGGGCGCAGAGGGCGAGACGAATCGACGAATCGACGAACGACGAACGACGAACAGCAAACGGCGAACGACAAACGACAAACGACAAACGACGAACGACAAACGACAAACGACAAACGACAAACGACAAACGACAAACGACAAGCGACAGACGACGCATCACGAACTTCGAACCACGAACTTCAAACCACGAACTTCGAACAAAGCGCAACCACCCCGAACTCAGAGACCACGAACCGAAGACAGCACCCCGCCCCGCCCGCGCCGCACGACGACCGCGCCCACTGTTCATATTCTTTGGCTGGTGCAGTCCTCCGTGTCCTCTGTGTCCTCTGTGGTAACCGCAGTTCCGCCTCCCACTCCCCCGCATGCCCCGCCTGCGCCCCGCCCACATTGCGCTCGTCGCACTCGCCGCCGCCTGCGGCGGCACGTGGCGTTCCGCCGACGCCGTGACCGCCGCGCGCGCCTACGACGTGCGCATCCTCCGCGACACCTTCGGCGTGCCGCACGTGCGCGGCCACACCGATGCCGACGCCGCGTTCGGCGTGGCCTACGCCCACGCCGAGGACGACTGGACGACGCTCGAGCAGGTCTTCGCCAGCACGCGCGCCCGCTCCGCCGCGCTCACCGGCATCGACGGCGCCGGCGTCGACTACGTCATGCACCTCCTCCGCGTGCGCGAGGACGTCGCCGCGAAGGCCCGCGCCGACATCGACGCCGACACATGGAAGCTCGTCGAGGGCTACGCCGCCGGGATCAACTACTACGCCGCGCGCCATCCCGATGAGGTGAGCCGCGTCGTCCGCGACCTCCTCCCCATGACCGGCGCCGACGTCATCGCCGGCTTCGTGCTCAAATCGCCGTTCTTCTACGGCTTCGACGCCGTGCTCAATGCGCTCGTCAACAACACGCCCATCCCGCACGCGCTCGACGAGAAAGGCTCCAACGCCTGGGCCATCGCCCCGTCGCGCTCGGGGGACGGCGTCACCCGCCTCCTCAGCAACTCGCACCAGCCCTGGACCGGCGCCGTCGCCTGGTACGAACTCTCGGCGCACAGCGACGAGGGCCTCGACTTCGCCGGCGCGAACTTCCCCGGATCGCCGCTCCCGCTCCTCGGGCACAACGCGTCCCTCGGCTGGACGAACACCGTCAACAAGCCCGATCTGATCGACGTCTATCGCCTGCGCATCAACCCGAAGGACAAGAACCAGTACTGGTTCGACGGCGCCTGGCACGACCTCGAACGCGCGCGCGTCTGGCTGCACATCAAGTTCGGGCCGCTCGTCGTCCCCGTGCCGCGCATGACGTACCGCTCGGTGCACGGCCCCGTGATCCGCAACGACTCCGGCACCTTCGCCGTGCGCTACGCCGGCATCGGCGACGTGCGCCCCGTGGCGCAGTACTACCACCTCACCAAGGCGCGCACCTGGGACGAGTGGCGCGCCGTGATGCGCATGCAGGCGATCCCGGCCACGAACTTCATCTACGCCGACCGGACGGGGCGCATCGCGTACGTGTACAACGCGCTCTTCCCGCGCCGGCGCCCCGGCTACGACTGGCGCGGCATCCTCCCCGGCGACACGTCGGCCACGCTCTGGACCGGCTACCTCCCCTTCGACTCGATCCCGCAATACGTGAATCCGCGGGCCGGCTACCTCTTCAACTCCAACAACACGCCGTTCGTCGCGACGTCGCCGCGCGACGCGCTGCATGCCGCCGATTTCCCCGAGTGGATGGGCATCGAGCGCGGCATGACCAACCGCGCGCAGCGCCAGGTGGAACTCCTCGACAGCGCGCGCGTCATCTCGCGCGCCGTGCTCCTCGCCACGAAGTTCGACGCCTCGTACAGCCGCCGCGGCTGGGTCGGGCGGTGGCTCGACAGCCTCGCGCGCGTCGATACGCGGCGCGACCCGCGCCTCGCCGAGGCGCAGCGGCTCCTCGCGGGCTGGAATCTCACGATGAGCGACAGCCAGCCCGCCGCGGTGCTCGGCGCGCTCGTCATCCAGCCCGCGTCGCGCGCCGTCAACTTCGGCGGGAGCTTCCCCGACGCGCGCGGCACGCTCGCCGACGCCACCGACTGGCTCGTGAAGCACCACGGCCGGCTCGACCCGCCGATGCACGCCGTGATCGTCGACGAGCACGGCACCGTCGCGCTCCCCGTGACCGGCGGGCCCGACGCGCTCCGCGCCGTCTACGTCGCCCGGGACGGGCACGGCCACCTCGCCGGGAACGCCGGCGACTCGTTCGTGATGCTCGTGGAGTGGACCGCCGGCGGCGCGGTGCGCTCCGAGAGCATCCACCAGTTCGGCGCCGCCACGTCGCGCCCCGGCGCGCGTCACTATGCCGACCAGGTGCCCCTCTTCGTCGCCGGGCGGTGGAAGCCCGTGCCGTTCACCGAAGCGGCGCAGCGCGGGGCGCTGGAGCGGGAGTACCGGCCGGGGAGCGAAGCGGCGACCGGCGCGGTGCCACGCTAGATTTCACTGGCTGCAACAGGCGCAGCCATCTTCGACAAGGTTCATGCCGAGCGACGACGCCGCGTCATCCACATCCACGCCTCTCGGCGGCACGCCGGTGCCGCCGGTGGCCAGTGCGCTGCACGGTCACGTCGACGCGCACCCCACGGGGCGCCGGCTCGCCGTCCTCTCGCTGACCGCGCTCGGCGTCGTCTACGGCGACATCGGCACCAGCCCGCTCTACGCGTTCCGCGAGTGCTTCAAGCCCGAGTACGGCATCACGCCGACGCCGGCGCACGTCTACGGCGTGCTCTCGCTCATCGTCTGGTCGCTCACGATGGTGGTGAGCGTGAAGTACATCATCTACGTGATGCGCGCCGATAATCGCGGCGAGGGCGGCATCCTCGCGATGCTCGCGCTCATCGTGAGCAAGGACACCGCCTACCGCAAGCGCCGGCTCGTGCTCATCGCGCTCGGCCTCTTCGGTTCCGCGCTCCTCTATGGCGACGGCGTCATCACGCCGGCCATCACCGTGCTCGGCGCGATGGAAGGGCTCGAGGTGGTGACGCCGCGGTTCGCCTCGCTCGTGATACCGATCACGCTCGTCGTGCTCGTGGGCCTCTTTCTCATGCAGAAGCTCGGCACGGCGCGCATCGGCGCGGCGTTCGGGCCGCTGATGCTCGTCTGGTTCGGCGCGATCGCCGGGCTCGGCGCGGTGGAGATCGTGAAGGCGCCGGCGATCCTCGCGGCGGTGAATCCGTGGCACGCTATCGCGTTCTTTCTCGAGGAGCGGACGGTGGCGTTCGTGCTCCTCGGCGCCGTGGTGCTCGCCGTGACCGGCGCCGAGGCGCTGTACGCCGACATGGGGCACTTCGGGAAGAAGCCCATCCGGCTCGCCTGGTTCTGGTTCGTGTTCCCGTGCCTCCTGCTCAACTACTTCGGCCAGGGCGCGCTGGTGCTGCGCGACGCCACGGCGGTGAGCAACCCGTTCTACCTGCTCGCGCCGCGCGTGCTGCTCTACCCGATGATCGTCGTCGCGACGATCGCCGCGGTCATCGCGAGCCAGGCGCTCATCTCGGGGGCCTTCTCGCTCACGCAGCAATGCGTGCAGCTCGGCTACAGCCCGCGCGTGACGATCATCCACACGTCGGCGCGCGAGGCCGGGCAGATCTACATCCCCGAGGTGAGCCACGCGCTCCTCGTGAGCTGCCTGCTCATCGTGCTCTTCTTCAAGACGTCGAGCGCGCTCGGCGCGGCGTACGGCATCGCGGTGACTGGGACGATGGCGATCACGACGCTGCTCTTCGTGGTCGTGGCGGCGCGGCGCTGGCACTGGCCGCGATGGAAGGTGTTCGGCCTCGCCGGCGTCTTCCTCGCGATCGACCTCGCCTTCCTCGGGGCGAACGCCATCAAGCTCGCGAACGGCGGCTGGGTGCCGCTCGTCGTCGCCATCTCGCTCTTCCTGATGATGACCACGTGGAAGCGCGGCAAGGACATCCTCCGCGAGCGCCTGCGCGAGATCGGCATGCCGCTCGACCAGTTCCTCGCGTCGCTCACGACGAGCAAGATCCCGCGCGTGCCCGGCACGGCCGTGTTCATGACGTCGGAGCCCAACGGCGCGCCCGTGGTGCTCCTGCACCATCTCAAGCACAACAAGGTGCTGCACCAGCGCGTGATCCTGCTGTCGATCCAGACGGACGACGTCCCCGAGGTCGCCGCGGCGAGCCGCGTGACGGTGGAGCACCTCGGCCACGACTTCGTGCGCGTCATCGCGCGCTACGGGTTCATGGAGTCGCCGAACGTGAAGGACGTGCTCGAACAGCTCGCGCGCCAGGGCGTCCGCACGCGGCCACTCGAGACCAGTTACTACCTCGGCCGCGAGCAGCTCATCCCGCTCCCGCACGCCTGGAAGGACGGGGGGATCACGATGAACATCTGGCGCAAGCGCCTCTTCGCGATCATGTCGAAGAACGCGCGGTCGGCGGCCGAGTTCTTCCAACTCCCGCCCAACCGCGTCGTGGAACTCGGCACGCAGATCGAGTTCTGACGCTCGCCGAACCGCGCGCAACCGAGATACCTTTCCCGCATGCGCGTCCTCCTCGCCGAAGACGACCGGCAGCTCCGGCAGTCCATCGCCCGCGGGCTGCGTGAAGCCTCGTACACCGTCGATCAGGCGGGGACGGGCCCGCAGGCGCTGACCTTCGCCGGCACGCGCGAGTACGACGCGATCGTGCTCGACGTGCTCCTCCCCGCCAAGAGCGGCATCGTCGTCTGCCGCACGATCCGCGAACACGGGAATCGCGTGCCGATCCTCATGCTCACGGCACTCGACGGCGTGGAACAGCGCATCGCCGGCCTCGACGCGGGCGCCGACGACTATCTCACCAAGCCGTTCGATTTCGGCGAACTCCTCGCGCGCCTCCGCGCCCTCACGCGCCGGCGCGGCGACGTGCTCTCGCCGAACATCGTCGTGGGCGACCTCGTGATCGACACGCTGCGCCAGGCCGCGCGGCGCGGCGCGCGCGAGATCGCGCTCACCGGCAAGGAGTTCGCCTTTCTGCACTACCTCGGCCGCAACGCGGGGCGCGTCGTGAGCCGCGCCGACGTGCTCGCGAACGTCTGGGGCGAGGAGCACTCGACGTTCTCGAACATCATGGACGTCTACGCGAGCCGCCTGCGCCGCAAGATCGACGAGGGCGAAGCCGAGCCGCTCTTCACGACCCGGCGCGGGAGCGGCTTCCTGCTCGAGGCGCCGCGGCCGCCGAAGGCCGCGCCGCGCGCCGCCCGCAAGGGCGCCGGCCGCACGCAGCCGTAGAGCGCCCGATGCCGCGCTGGCCGACGTCGCTCCGGGCGCGACTCACGCTTCTCTACACCGGCATCCTCACGCTCCCGCTCGTGCTCTTCGCGGTGGGGAGCTACCTCGTCTTCTCCCAGGCGCTCGTCGCGCGCACGGACCTGTTCATCGGCGACGCGCTCACGGCGTTCTCGCGCGAGCTCGTCGCCGAGCGGCGCACGGCGGGCACGGCCACCGACGCGCTGCGCACGACGGTCGACGAAGTCCGCTTTCGCGACCTCCACATCGCGGTGTTCGATACGAGCGGCGCCGTCGTCGCCATGTCGGCCCCCGCCGAGGCCGACGACCCCAACCCGGCGCGCCCCACCGCCGCGACGGCGCGCACCATCGTCGACGCGTTGCGCCAGCGCGACCTCGCCTCGCCGCAGGCGATCACCGTCGCCGCCGGCGGCGGCGCGTATCGCGTGATGGCGCGCCCGCTCGCGCTCACCGGCGGCGCGTTCCGCCTCACGGGCTCGTATTCGCTGCGCGACATCGAGGCCGTGCTCGCGCGGATCCGCGAGATGTTCGTCGTCGCGATCCCGCTGCTCATCGCGGTCGCGGCGGTGGGCGGATCGCTCCTCGCCAAGCGGAGCCTCGCGCCGGTGGCCCATATGGCGGGGCGCGCCGCGGAGATCAGCGCCTCCAACCTTCACGAGCGGCTCCCCGTGGAAGGGGGCGACGAACTCGTCGGGCTCGCCGAGGTCGTGAACGGGCTCCTCGACCGCCTCGAGCACGCCTTCTCGCAGCAGCGGCGCTTCGTCGCCGACGCCTCGCACGAACTGCGCACCCCGGCCGCGATCGTGCGCACCGAGGCCGACGTCACGCTCTCGCGCGAGCACCGCGACGAGGAGGAGTACCGCGCCTCGATGACGGTGGTGCAGGACGCGGCGCGCCGGCTCACGCGCATCGTCGACGACCTGTTCCTCCTCGCGCGCGCCGACGCCGGGCATCTCGTGATGCGCGCCGAGCCGCTCTACCTGGAGGAGGTCGTGCACGACGCGGCCCGCGCCGTGCGCTCCGTCGCCGACGCCCACGGCGTGCGCGTGGAACTCGGCACGATGGTCGAAGCACCCTTCCACGGCGACCCCGACCTCCTAGGCCGCGTGGTGCTGAACCTGCTCGACAACGCCATCAAGTACTCGCCCTCGGGGAGCGTGGTCACCGCCACGGTGGAGCGCGATGGGCCCGATTACGCGATCCGGGTGTCCGATTCGGGGTCGGGCATTCCGACCGAGCTGCAGGAGCGGGTGTTCGAACGCTTCTATCGCGTGGATGCGGCGCGGTCGCGGAGCGAGAACAGCTCCACGAGCGGCGCCGGGCTGGGCTTGTCCATCGCCCGGCGCATCGCGGAGATGCACGGCGGGGGGCTGTCGCTGGTGGAATCCCGCAGCGGGCGGACCGTTTTTCGCGTCGCGCTCCCGGCGGCGGCCGGCGCGTAGCAGCCCGGCTTCGGGACGGGCGCGAGCGCAACGGGACGGCAGGTATCGCACGAATGGACTATTGCGACGCCCCAGATCCTGTCTCAAATTCGGTGGAGGATTGACGACAAAATGACGTAGAGTGTGTTACGTTTTGTCGGTTGTACCGTCCGGTCCTGTGAGAGAGGGACCGGATCCCCCACAGTCGAGAGCCTCTCGTGCCAGAGTCCGCGCGTCCGCGGGTCGTCCTGCTGGTGGACGACGACCCGATGGTCCGGTCGGTGTTGCGTCGTTGGGCCAAGGTCGCCGGCGTGCTGGCGGTCGTGGCTGCCGACGGTCACGACGCGCTCGAGGCGTTCGCCGTGCAGCCCGTGATCGACGCCGTCATCACGGACGTGCGCATGCCGGGCATGGACGGCCCGTCGCTCGCCGCCTCACTCCGCGCGCAGCGCCCCGACCTGCCGCTGGTGTTCATCTCGGGATTCACGGGACTCCCCGAGAATCCCGACGTGCCGCATCGCCCGCGCGCGGCGTTCGTCGCGAAGCCCTTCAGCTTCGACGCGCTGACCAGCGCGCTCCACGCGGTGCTCGGCGACACGCCGACCGCGGCGGCCGTCGCGATCAGCTAGGGCTGCACGGAGCGGCGCCACGCAGCGGCGAGCCGCTGCGAGCCGCCATCGCAGTTACGGTGCGGGCGTCTCGGGCGCGGGCGCGTCGTCGGCCCCGTCCTCACGGGGAACGATGCCCTCGAGGTCCGGATCGGTGCCGTCGGGGTTGTTCGCCCGCTCGAGCTTCCGCTGGGCCTTCTCCTGCTTCTTGCGCGCCCGCTCCTGTTCCCGCTGACGCTTCTGAAAACTGAAATTCGGCTTCGCCACGCACACGCTCCATAGAGATCGTGTAATCTAGCCCATGGGGCGCCCGTTCAGCGCATCGGGCGCAACGTGACGGATTCGATCTCGACGCCGTGGGCGGTGGCGCTGGTGGCGCCGGTGGCCGCACCCGTGGGGGCGCCGTCGCCGCGGCGGAGCGAGAACTGGATCCGTTCGATGGCCTCGGGGCGCATCGCGTCGCCCGGTCCGCCGCGATTCGCGGGCGGCTCGAGCCAGTACACGGGGACGCCCGGAAAGCCGACCGGGAGCGCGGCGCTCC
>Ga0265314_10006644_pt1 | contig 10163 bp, 11 predicted proteins | sample 4126metaG_FD_203106 | JGI IMG/M metagenome (GOLD analysis project Ga0265314, IMG submission 203106) | Rhizosphere microbial communities from Carex aquatilis grown in University of Washington, Seatle, WA, United States - 4-1-26 metaG | ecosystem: Host-associated > Plants > Roots > Rhizosphere >... | reverse complement strand
CGCCTAGTCGCATCCCGGGGCGATCGCGGGAAATGACGTGATGCGGATTGGCATTCGCGCCGGCGCGGCGCTCGCTCTCGTCTTCCTGTTGTGGGCGCCGCTGGCCCACGCCGACTGGCGCGACGACCTCAAGGTGTTGCGGATCGGCTACCTGTCATCGGGGGAGCCGGCGGCTGAGGCGTCGCGGCTCGAGCCGTTCCGCGCCTACCTGCAGGCGCAAATCTCCATGCCGGTCGAAATGATCCCGGCTACCACGACCGCATCGCTGATCGATGCCATCGCCCATGGCCGCGTCTCCTACGCCATCATGAGTGGGGGCGCTTATGCCACGGCCGCGGCGTCGTGCGCCTGCGTCACGCCGCTGGCCGAGCCGACCGCGTTCGACGGAGCGCGCGGTTTTCACGCCATCCTCCTTGGCCGCAGCAACAGCGCCATCCAGTCGCTGGCCGATACCAAGGGCCTCCGCCTCGCGCTCAGCGCCGAGGATTCGGTCGCCGGCCGCCTGCTACCCATGCAGGCGTTTGCCGCCGTCGGCATCGCGCCGGCCACTTACTTCTCGGCGCTCTACGAGGCGCCGGGACCGCAGGATGCCGTCCAGTCGCTGCTCGACGGTCGCTCCGATATCGCCGTCGCCTGGTCGAGCCTCAACGGCGATGCCGCCTCCGGCTATTCCTTCGGCGTGCTGGCCGACATGGTGAAGAGTGGCGCGCTGGCGATGGATCAGGTGCGCATCGTGTGGCAGTCACCGCTCATTCCTTTCGGCCCGCACGTCGTGCGCAGCGATCTCCCTGGGGAAGCAGCGCAGCTTCTGCTATCGGCGCTCACCGGCATGGCCACGGCGGCGCCGGACGCCTTCTACGCGGTCGATGATTCGATCTTTGGCGGTGGCGGCTTCGTGCCGGTCACGGCTGCCGACTACGCACCGCTGGCCGCCCTCGTGGCGCCGCCGCAGCCGGCGTCAACGCCCTAGGAGGCGGTCCGCGTGATGCCCGAGTCGTTGAGGCGCGGCCGCAGGTAGAACTGGTCGGTCAGGTTGAACGTGCCGGTCATGATGTAGCCGACCGTCGGCTTGTAGGCGTAGCGGACCCTGGCCGTCACCAGGTAGCTGCTCGCGCTGAGCAGCGAAGCCGGCAGATTGCTGATCGTCGTGCCGGCGCTGAGCGGGGTCGTCTGGTACGCGTCGCTCCACTGCACCGTGACCTTCTTGTTCGCGTCGATGTAGTACTCGCTGATCACGATCGTCAGGTTCGATGTCGAATACGGCGTGATCACCGACGCCGCCGCGTTCAGGATGTTGGTCATGTCGCTGTTCGTGATCGACGTCGATTGCGCTATCAGGTCGGAGAGCGAGCTGCTGACGTGCGTCACCTTGCGCGAGATGGTCAGGCCGTGGCCGAGCTCGTCGCCGCCGAGGTAGAGCGACAGCATTATCGGCAGGATGAGGGCGAATTCGACCGCCGCCACGGCGCGCCTGTCGCGCCTCAGGCGCAACCCGGCGCGCAGGATAGTCATCAGGCCGCCGCTCACCATGGGAACGGCTCGTTGCGGAAGGCGGCGGCCGCGGCCAGCAGGTGCATGCCGTTGCCGAGGTCGGCCAGGTTGTTGCCGAGCTGCGGTACGAACACCGGCCACTGGTAGTAGGCGCGCACCACCACGATGTCGCCGCCATGCCCGGCCTGGTAGACGTATCCGTTCTGCTTCAGGTTGCCGTTTTGGTCGAGCGGCGGTGTCAACGTTATCGCGGCGAAGCTCGCGAATGTCTCGACATCGACGTAGAGCCCGCTGCTGCAATTGAACATGTAGACAAGCTGACTGCAGATGCTGTCCTTGAAGGTCTGGGCGGTAATTCCCTGGGTCTGCGCCTGTCCGGTGCGGATCAGCCGGGCCGAGTTGGTCACCGCCGTCTCGAGCACATTGGCGGCGAAGAACGCCATGCCGGTTTCGAGAATGGCGAACAGCAGCGCGAAGAAGGGCAGCGCGATCAGCGCAAATTCCACCGTCGTCGCGCCGTTCTCATTGCGGTGCAGGCGCAGACCGGCGCGCCAAAACCCGCCGCGGGCAGGAGGCCGCAGCGTTGGGTTCGCGCTAGCTCGAAAGAACATTGCCATCGCGTCGGATCTGGTATCCGCGGCCGGAAAGTCTCGCCGCTTCCGAAATTCTTAACGACCAAGCATTGAGGAACGGTTGCCGGTTATCAGCAAAGATCGGGAGCGGTACTTAACCGGCTGCTAACCAAGGCGTCGCCTTCACTTGCTGGAGGTGCCTGCGCTCAGGCTGTTCTGCGACTGGACCTGCTGGTTGACCGCATCGAATACCGAGGCGCTGTCGCCGACCGCGAGGACGGGGGCGCAGTCCGGCGTGCATGAGAAGGTCTGGCGCGAGGTGCGGCTGTAGACCGTCACCACCTGGTTGTCCTGGGGCGCCACCGTCACCATGGCGTCCGCGATCGGCTGGCCGCTGTGGTCGAGCACAATGAGGTTGGTCGTGCCGAAGCTGTGGCCGGTGATGATCAGCGTCTGGTCGTCCTGGATGGTCGCATCGGCGATCGCCGGATTGCCGATGATGACGATGTCGGCGGGGCGCGCGATGTGCAGCACCTTCGCCTGGTCGACGACCACCTGGATTGGCGAGGTCTCGTCGCCGGGCGGGGTGGCCGCCGTGGCGGCGCCGGCGAGCAGCAATCCGCCGGTCGCGGCAAGAATGAAGAGACGGCCCGAACGCGGCATGACGGATCCTCCGAAGAGATGGGCCGGGTACGACGCGGCCTCAGCGCGAACCTAGCCGCAACATGGTGAATGAACGTTTAAGGCCATCAGGCGCTCTCCGGGCGATGGGCCGCGGCACGTGGGCCGATGCGGCTGGAGAGGGTTAGCGCCGGAACTTCCTTCTATAGTAAAGCAATAGTCAACAGCGGAGTGGTAAACGAAATGCGAAGGGTCTAGGGGAATAAGGATTATCGTTGTTCCTCAAGCAAGTCCGAAGATACACTATTCATTATGGTTAAGTATTTGTAATTTGAGAGGCGTATCCAAGCTCTCCATATTAACGATCCTTCAGGACTTCGGCGGTACTGTGCGATGGTTCCGATCGCAGAGAACAGCGAGCAGATCAACATGAACAAGCTTATCAACCGCTTCGCCAGGGAAGAGTCCGGCGCAACGGCCATCGAGTACGGCCTGATCGCGACGCTTATCGGCGTTGCGATCATCCTGGGCGCGACCGCCCTCGGCACCAGCCTGAACTCCGTGTTCAGCGCCATCGCCGGCAAGATCAACGTCACGTAGCGGCACCTAATCGCCGCTCGCCTAGCAAGACCCAGTACCCAAGAAGAAGAAGAGCTTCGATTAGGCGAAGCCCAGACTGCAAAATTGCAACCAAGTGAGGAGTAGATCATGAAGAACCTTGTCAATCGTTTCGCCAAGGACGAGTCCGGCGCGACGGCCATCGAATACGGCCTGATTGCTACGCTTATCGGCGTTGCGATCATCCTGGGCGCCACCGCCCTGGGCACCAAGCTGAACTCCGTGTTCAGCGGCATCGCCGGCAAGATCAACGTCACCTAGTCGCTTCTGGCGAAGCCAGGTCAAAAGGCAGCGCGGTCTCAGGATCGCGCTGCCTTTGACTTTTCGAGGCGGGCGAAAATTGCGCCCGTCGTACAATTTTAGGCAGTCGCTTCAGACGCCTTTAATCATCGCCCGTTACCAATTGGCTACTTCTCGCAGGCGCCTCGCCGGCGACAGCCGCTCGGTATGACGATGGTCGCGACACTTCAGACGATCGCATTCTTTGTATTTCCCTTCGGCATGGCGTTTGCGGCCATCTCCGATCTTTTCACCATGACCATTTCCAACCGGGTCGTGCTGGCGCTGCTTGCCGCATTCGCGGTGCTCGCGCCGCTCGCCGGTTTCGATCCGCGCACCGTCGGCCTCGACGTCCTCGCCAGTGCCATCGTCCTGGCCGTCGCGTTCGGCTGTTTCGCTGCCGGCTGGATCGGGGGTGGGGACGCGAAGTTCGCCGCCGTTACGACGCTCTGGATCGGCTGGGCCAATGCCCTCGACTTCGTTGCCATGTCGGCGATCTTCGGCGGCATCCTCACGCTCGCGGTTCTTTCCTTCCGCCGCGCCGTGCTGCCGGCGTTCGTCGTGCGCCAGCCGTGGGTGGCGCGTCTTCATCACGAGAGCAGCGGCGTTCCCTATGGCGTCGCGCTCGCCGCCGGAGGGCTTGCCGTCTACCCGCACACCGCCTGGATGGCGGCGCTCCTGAGCTGAACGGCTCGGACGGCGAGGGGTCTTTTTCACCCTGGGCGCGCCGCGGCGCGCACGCCTGTCTTTGTCGGCCGTGGCGACAGCATTGCCAGGCCGCGAATGCGGTTAAGGCCTCGTTAGTTACGAATTCTCACCGTTGGTTAACCATACTTACACGATTGCCGGGCGAGATTTGCGTCACGTTGGACGACAACGCGCTGGCTGAGGGTTGCGTGTCATGAAGATCACTCGCGTCGCAGTGCTCGCAGTGGCGGTCGGGGCCGGATTGGTCGCCGCCATCATCGCCATGCGTCTTTCCGCGCCGGCTCCGGCGCCGGTCACCGCCAGCTCCGAAGCTCCGGCCGCGGCGACGACCGCACAGGTGCTGGTCGCGACCAAGGACATTCCCGTCGGCGGGCGCCTCGAAGCCGCTTCGATGACCTGGCAGGATTGGCCGACCACCGGCGTCTCGGATCGTTTCATCGCCAAGCAGGGCACTGGCGACCAGCAGGTTCAGCCGCTGGTCGGCTCCATCGCCCGCGCCACGATCTACAGCGGCGAGCCCATCAACCAGGCCAAGCTGATCAATTCCGACCGCGGCTACATGTCGGCGATTCTGCCGGCCGGCATGCGCGCGGTTGCCCTCAAGATCACCGCCGACACCAGTGCCGGCGGCTTCATCCTGCCCAATGACCGCGTCGACGTCATCATGACCCGGCACAACGACGACGCCGCCACCAACGGCGGCAATGCGTTCCTGACCGAGACCATCCTCAATAACGTGCGCGTGCTGGCCATCGACCAGACGGTCCAGAACAAGACCGATACCGGCACCAACGCCGACCAGGGCGAGAGCGTCATCGGCCAGACCGCCACCCTCGAGCTGACCCCGGAGCAGGCCCAGATCCTGACCGTCGCGCAACAGATCAGCGACCGCCTCACGCTCGCCTTGCGCTCGGTCGCTGACTCGCACGTCACGCCCAAGGATGCCGCCGCCGACGCCGTGCATCTGATCGGCAGCACCAGGGAAAACGGCGCCGTTACCGTCGTCAGGAACGGCGTCCCCCACGACGTCAGCGTCATCAGGTGAAGCCGACCATGAAGCCGCGCCAAGCCAATCAAGGAATTGCCAAGATGTCGCTCCCGCGCATGTTTCTCATCGCCGGCGCCGCCCTGTTTCTCGCGGGCGCGTTCGGTGCTGCCGGCGCCGCCGCCGCCGATGCCGTCGCCTCGGGCACCGGCACCTACGACCCGGGCTCGGTCGAGCGCGCCGTGAAAGTCGGCCTCGACAAATCGCTGGTCATCGACCTGCCGCGCGACGCCCGCGACATTCTCGTCTCCAATCCCGGCATCGCCGACGCCGTGATTCGCACGCCGCGGCGCATCTACGTCACCGGCGTTGCGGTCGGCGAATCCAACGTCATCGTCTTCGACCGCGCCGGCCAGCAGATCGTTTCGCTCGAACTGTCGGTCGAGCGCGACACCAGCGGCCTGACCGCGATGCTTCGTCAGCTGCTGCCTGATTCCGACATCCAGGTGCAGATCGTCAGCGACAATCTGGTCCTCTCCGGCACCGTCAGGAACGCCGCCGATTCGCGGCGCGCGCAGGACATCGCCAACGTCTTCCTCAATGGCGGCGCGCAGGCGCAGGCCGGCAGCAGCGCCGGCGGCGTGTCGGTGTCCGCAGCCGGCAGTGGGCCGGTGACCTCCACGGTGGTCAATATGCTGACCATCCAGGGCCAGGACCAGGTGCAGGTCAAGGTCAACGTCGCCGAGGTCAATCGCAATCTGGTCAAGCAGCTCGGCCTGTCCTTTGATGCGAGCAACATCAGCATCGGCAGCCTGATACTGGGCGCCGGCACCGGCCTGCCGTTCGCCGTCAAGGGATCCACTCCCGCCCAGTTCGGATCCGTCGGCTTCAAACAGGATGGCGGCGGCACCGCGACCCTTACCATCAACGCGCTGGAGCAGACCGGCCTGTTCAAGACCCTGGCTGAACCGACGCTGACCGCGATCTCGGGCGAATCGGCATCCTTCCTCGCCGGTGGCGAGTTCCCGGTGCCCACGGGCAAGGATCAGAGCGGCAACGTCAGCATCTCCTTCAAGCCCTTCGGCGTCGCGCTCTCGATGACCCCGGTGGTGCTCGACGACGGTCGCATCAGCCTGCACGTGAAGACCGAGGTGTCCGAGCTTTCGACCGAAGGCTCGGTGTCTCTCGGCCCGGATATCAGCATCCCCTCGCTCAAGGTGCGCCGCGCTGAAACCACGCTTGAGCTTCCCTCGGGCGGCTCCATGGTGCTGGGCGGCCTGCTCGAGGATAGCGTCCGCCAGTCGATCAGCGCGCTCCCCGGCCTCGGCAAGCTGCCGATCCTCGGCGCGCTCTTCCGCAGCCGCGACTTCCAGCGCGACGAGACCGAGCTGGTCATCATCGCCACGCCCTATCTCGTGCGGCCGGTGTCGCGTGACGCGCTCGCCACTCCCGATCAGGGTTTCGCGCCGTCCAGCGATGCGCAGGCCCAGCTCATGGGCAACCTCAATCGCATCTACGGCGGCAGCGCCGCGCCGGCGCCGTCAGGCACCCAGTACCAAGGCAGCGTTGGCTACATCTACCAGTGAAAGCGGACCAGACGATGCTCGCCCGTTCGGCACCAATGGAGCCCGATCCCATGACTCGCCACTTGTCCCTCATCGGCCGGCGCCATCGGCTTCCGCGTCTGGCCGCTGGCTTGGCCGCGGCCGGGCTGGTCGCTGCGCTCGCCGCGTGCGCCAAGCCCCCCGTCGATCCGATCAGCACCGCCTCGACCGCCGCCGCCGATGACTATCACGTCACCCATCCGATCACGCTCCAGGATCAGGTCTCGACCCTCGACATTCCGGTGAGCGTTGACAGCAGGATTCTGCCTGGCGCCCAGGCCGACAACATCCGCTTCTTCGGGCAGTCGTTCCTGGTCAGCGGCACCTCGACCATCGCCGTCGTCGCCCCATCCGGTTCGCCGAACCAGGTCGCCGCCGCCGGTATCGCCGTCCAGGCCGAGAACGTGCTCCGCGGCATGGGCGTCGACCCCAAGATGATTTCGTATCGTGTCTATCGCGCCGGTTCGGACGAACGGGTGGCGCCGGTGCGGCTGGCCTTTAACCGCATCGCCGCGACCACGGCGCCTTGCGGTCCGTGGCCGGATCTCGTCACCCAGTCCGATTTCAACCGCCACTACGAGGCTTTCGGCTGCGCTTCGCAGCAGAACCTGGCGGCGATGGTCGATAACCCGCTCGACCTGCTTTATCCGCGCGGCATGCCGCCGGCCGATGCCGCGCGCCGCGCCGACGTGCTTCAGAAATACCGCACTGGCGAGCGCTTCACGAGCGACACCTCGGCAGAGGGTGGCGGCACAGTGGCAACGGGTGTGGGGCAGTAGCGATGACCGATCTCGCCTACAAGGACACTGGGCCGGCCGGGGAGAGGGCGCCCGCGGAGGCGGTCGTCGATGTCCGTCCGGTTCCGCGCATCTCGATCCAGGCGTTCTGCGAATCGCCTGACCTGATCGCGGCGGTCGAAGCGGCGGCGCGCGATCGCCGCATGGCCCGCGCCCACGTCAAGGTGCAGACCGGCGGTATCGCCGCGGCGGCCGAGTTCTACCAGGCGGCCGCGACGCCCAATCTCATCATCGTCGAGACCCGCCTGCCGCGCGAGCGGCTGGAGGGCGAGCTCGAGCGGCTCGCCGAGGTTTGCGACGCCGGCACCAAGGTCATCGTCATCGGCCACACCAATGACGTCGAGCTGTACCGCTCGCTCATCCAGCGCGGCATCAGCGAATACCTTGTCGCCCCAGTCGGCCTCATGGGCGTGATCAGGGCGATCTCGGACCTCTATATCGATCGCTCGACCCAGCCGCTCGGACACACCATAGCCTTCATCGGCGCCAAGGGCGGCGTCGGCTCCTCGATGGTTGCCCACAACGTCGGCTGGTCGATTGCCCGCCGCTTCGAGAACGATGTCGTCGTCGCCGATCTCGATCTCGCCTTCGGCACCGCCGGCCTCGATTTCAATCAGGATCCCGCCCAGGGCATTGCCGAGGCGGTCAACGCGCCGGACCGGCTCGACGACAACTTCCTCGATCGCCTGCTCGCCCGCTGCTCAGAGCACCTGAGCCTGCTCGCCGCGCCGGCCACGCTCGATCGCACCTACGATTTCAACGAGACTGCTTTCGAGCATGTCATCGACGTCGCCCAGGCCGGCGTGCCCACCGTTATTCTCGACCTGCCGCACGCCTGGAACGCCTGGGTCAAGAAGACCCTCCTGGCCGCTGACGAAATCGTGCTCACGGTCGAGCCCGATCTCGCCAATCTGCGCAACGCCAAGAACATGATCGATATGCTCAAGGGCGCGCGCTCCAACGATCATCCGCCGCGCCTTGTCGTCAACAAGAGCGGCATCGCCAAGCGGCCGGAGATCAAGACCGACGACTTTGCGACCGCGCTCGGCATCGCGCCACTCGCCGTGATTCCCTTTGACGCGCAGCTCTTCGGCACCGCCGCCAATAACGGGCAGATGATTGCCGAGGCTGACGCCAAGAGCCCGATTGCCGAATCGTTCGACCTTATCGCGCGGACCGTCACCGGGCGCGCCGAAGCCAAGCGGCCCAAGCGCGGCGGCATGCCGCCGTTCCTCGGGCTCTTCATGGGCAAGAAGGCCGGCTAGGCCGAGCAGGGCGGGTAGCAGATGTCGATGTTCGGCAAACGCGGCACGGGTGGAAGCAGCGGCAAGCCGCCGAAGCCGCCGATGGACGAGGCGGCCTCTGCCGCTCCGCCGCCGGCGGCCGCGCCCGCGCGCGAGCCAGCCGCTTCACCGCCGGCGTCACCACGCGCCGAGCAGCAATCGCCGCCGCGCGCCGAGCAGCCGTCGCCGCTACCTGCGGCGACCCCGGCCACTCCGCGCCCGACCGCTTCCGCGGCTCCGCCGGCTTCTGCTCAGCGTGCCGCCGCCGCGGCGCGCTCGCCCGAGATGCACGTCCGTCGCTCGGAAAACTTCTACGACATCAAGTCGACGGTCTTCTCGGCGCTGATCGACACCATCGACCTGTCGCAGCTCGCCCGCCTCGACGTCGAGTCGGCGCGCGAGGAAATCCGCGACATCGTCAACGACATCATCGCCCTCAAGAACATCGTGATGTCCATCGCCGAGCAGGAAGACCTGCTCGAGGACATCTGCAACGACGTTCTCGGCCTCGGGCCGCTCGAGCCGCTGCTCGCCCGCGACGACATCTCCGACATCATGGTCAACGGCGCCTACAAGACCTACATCGAAGTCGGCGGCAAGGTCGAGGAAACCAACGTCCGTTTCCGCGACAACACCCAGCTCATGAACATCTGCCAGCGCATCGTGAGCCAGGTCGGCCGGCGCGTCGATGAAGCCTCGCCGATCTGCGATGCGCGCCTCCCGGACGGCAGCCGCGTCAACGTCATCGCGCCGCCTCTCGCCATCGACGGCCCGACCCTCACCATCCGCAAGTTCAAGAAGGACAAGCTGACGCTGGATCAGCTCGTCAAGTACAATTCGATTACGCAGGAGGGCGCGATCATCCTGCAGATCATCGCGCGCTCGCGCTGCAACGTGCTGGTCTCCGGCGGCACCGGCTCGGGCAAGACGACGCTGCTCAACTGTCTGACCCGCTACATCGATTCCACCGAGCGCATCATTACCGCTGAGGACGCCGCCGAGCTTCAGCTCCAGCAGCCGCACGTCGTCCGCCTCGAGACACGTCCGCCCAATATCGAAGGCGAGGGCGAGATCACCATGCGCGATCTCGTCAAGAACTGCCTGCGTATGCGGCCTGAACGCATCATCGTGGGCGAAGTGCGCGGACCCGAAGCCTTCGACCTGCTGCAGGCCATGAACACCGGCCACGACGGCTCGATGGGCAC
>Ga0265314_10006643_pt1 | contig 10164 bp, 4 predicted proteins | sample 4126metaG_FD_203106 | JGI IMG/M metagenome (GOLD analysis project Ga0265314, IMG submission 203106) | Rhizosphere microbial communities from Carex aquatilis grown in University of Washington, Seatle, WA, United States - 4-1-26 metaG | ecosystem: Host-associated > Plants > Roots > Rhizosphere >... | reverse complement strand
ACCCGCCGGGCCGCGCGTCCTGCTCCGCCGCCTCAGGGAGGTCATGGCGGAGCCGATCAGCGCACAAGCCCGGCTCGACAAGATCGTTACCCTGATCGCGGCCAACATGGTGGCCGAGGTGTGCTCGGCCTACGTCCTGCGCTCGGACGGCGTGCTGGAGCTCTACGCCACCGAGGGTCTGAAGCGCGAAGCCGTCCACCGGGCGTCGCTGCGCGTCGGGCAGGGCCTGGTCGGCACCATCGCCCGCGACGCGCTGCCGCTCAACCTGTCGGACGCGCAGAAGCACCCGGCCTTCCAGTACCTGCCGGAGACCGGCGAAGAAATCTACAACGCGTTCCTCGGCGTGCCGATCCTGAGGGCCGGACGGTCGCTCGGCGTCCTCGTCGTCCAGAACCGCGCGCGGCGCACTTACCACGAGGAAGAGGTCGAGGCGCTGCAGACGACGGCGATGGTGCTCGCCGAAATGATTGCGGTCGGCGAGCTGGCCTCGCTGTCCAAGGCCGGCACGTCGCTCGACCTCAAGCGGCCGGTGTCGCTCTCCGGCGTCGGGCTCGGCGAAGGGGTCGGCCTCGGCCACGTCGTGCTGCATGAGCCGCGCGTCGTCGTGACGGCGCTCATCGGCGAAGACGTCGAGCACGAGGCCGGCCGCCTCGACGAGGCGATCGCCTCGCTCCGCCTGTTCGTCGACGACCTCCTGTCGCGCGACGACATCGCGGCAAGCGGCGAGCATCGCGACGTACTCGAGGCGTACCGCATGTTCGCCTACGACCGCGGCTGGGTGAAGCGGATGCACGAAGCCATCCGCAACGGCCTGTCGGCCGAAGCGGCGGTGGAGAAGGTGCAGAGCGACATGCGGGCGCGGCTCCAGCGCCAGCAGGACCCGTTCCTGCGCGACCGAATGCACGATTTCGACGACCTGACCAACCGGCTGCTTCGTGTCCTTATGGGGAAGGAGCATGGGCCGGGTGACGGCGTGCTGCCCAAGGACGCGATCATCGTGGCGCGCACCATGGGCGCGGCCGACCTTCTGGATTACGGGCGGGAGCGGATTCGCGGGCTGGTGCTGGAGGAGGGCGGCGCGACCAGCCATGTCGCCATCGTCGCGCGCGCCCTCGGCATCGCCAGCGTCGGGCGCGCGGAGAACGTCGTCTCGCTGGTCGAAAACGGCGACGCGATCATCGTCGATGGCGTCGCCGGCGAGGTGCACATCCGCCCGACGGTCGAGGTGGAAGCCGCCTACGCCGAGAAGGTGCGCTTCCGCGCCCGGCGCCAGGAGCAGTACCGGCTGCTCCGCGACCGGGCGACGGAGACGCTGGACGGGCAGCGCATCGCGTTGATGATGAACGCGGGCCTGCTCGTCGACCTGCCGCATCTCGAGGAATCGGGGGCCGAGGGCATCGGCCTCTTCCGCACCGAGCTCCAGTTCATGATCGCGGCGACCATGCCGCGGATCAGCGAGCAGCAGGCGTTCTACTCCTCGGTGCTCGATGCCGCGGCCAGCCGGCCGGTCACCTTCCGCACGCTTGATATCGGCGGCGACAAGGTGCTGCCCTACATGCGGACGGCGGAGGAAGAAAATCCGGCGATGGGCTGGCGCGCCATCCGGCTCGGCCTCGACCGGCCGGGTCTCCTGTGGCTGCAGCTCCGCGCGCTCATCCGCGCGGCTGCGGGGCGCGAGCTCCGCGTCATGCTGCCGATGGTCACGGAGCTCGAAGAGGTGCGCAAGGCGCGTGTGCTGATCGACCGTGAACTCGCCCTGCTCGAGCGGCAGAACAAGCCGCGGCCGGCGCGAGTGATGGTCGGCGCTATGCTCGAGGTGCCGGCGCTGTTGTGGCAGCTCGACGGGCTGGCCGCCGTCGCCGATTTCATTTCCGTGGGGTCCAACGACCTGTTCCAGTTCATGACGGCGAGTGACCGCGGCAATACGCTGGTCGCGGGGCGGTTCGACCCGCTGTCGAAGCCATTCCTGAGGGCGCTCCGCTCGATCGTGCGCGCGGTCGGCGGGGCGATGCCGGTGACGCTGTGCGGCGAGATCGCCGGCAATCCGCTGGCGGCGATGGCCTTGATCGGCCTTGGTTACCGGTCGTTATCCATGTCGCCGGCATCGATCGGCCCGGTCAAGGCGATGGCTCTGGCGCTCGATGCCGGCAAGCTCGCGCGGCATCTGGACGAACTGCTCGAGGGCGGGAACGGCACGGCGGTATTGCGGCCGGCGCTCACCGCCTTTGCCGAGAGCGAGCGCATCCCGTATTAGCTTGCCACCATGCTGCCCAGGGAAAAGATCAACAGCCTCGTCACGCGGCTCGCGGACATCGACAACCGCCTGATGCAGCCGCTCGACCGCGAAGCGCGGGTGAAGCTCGCCCGCGAGCGCGCCGACATCGAGCCGGTCGCGGTCGCCAACGAGGAACTGCTGTCAGCGGAGAAGGAGCGCGCCGACCTCGAGGCGCTGATGGCCGATCCCGAGATGGGCGAGATGGCGCGGCTCGAAGCGGCGGCGCTGGACGAGCGCATCGTCGCGCTCAACGAAAAGATACGGTTGTTGCTTTTGCCCAAGGATGCCGCTGACGAGAAAAGCGCTATCCTCGAAATCCGCGCCGGTACCGGCGGCAACGAGGCGGCGCTCTTCGCCGGCGATCTGTTCCGCATGTACCAGCGTTACGCGGCCAATCACGGGTGGAAAGTCGAGCTCGTCTCGGAGAGCGAGGGCGAGGCCGGGGGCTACAAGGAAATCATCGCCAAGATCGAAGGGCGTGGCGTCTTCGCCAAGCTGAAGTTCGAGTCGGGCGTCCACCGCGTGCAACGCGTCCCGGCGACCGAGGCGCAGGGCCGCATCCACACCTCGGCGGCGACCGTCGCCGTGCTGCCCGAAGCCGAAGATGTGGATATCGATCTCAACCCCAGCGATCTCTCCGTGGAGACGCTGCGCGCTTCCTCCAAGGGCGGCCAGCATGCCAACACCACCGACTCGGCGGTGCGCATGACGCACGTCCCGACGGGAATCTCGGTCACGGTGTCGTCGCGCTCGCAGCACCAGAACCGGGCGCAGGCGCTGGAGCTGATGCGTTCGCGGCTCTACGAGCTGGAGCGCGATAAGCTCGACAAGGAACGCAGCGCCAATCGCCGCGACCAGGTCGGCACGGGCGATCGCTCCGAACGCATCCGCACCTACAATTTCCCGCAAGGGCGCGTCACCGACCACCGCATCAACCTCACCCTCTACCAGCTCGACAAGGTGCTCTCCGGCGAAGCGCTCGACGAGCTGATCGACGCGCTCATCACCGATCACCAGGCGACCCTGCTCGCCGCGCAGCAGTGATGACCGTCGCCGAGCTTCGCCGGGACCTCGCCGCGCTGCTCAAGGGCGCGAGCCCGACGGCCGCGCTCGATGCGCGTCTCATCCTGGCCCATGCACTCGGCGTGTCCGGCGAGCAGGCGATTGCCCTCGACAACGTGCCGGTGGACGAGCCGCTGGCCGAAGTTGCGCGCGCTCTCGCCGGCCGGCGGCGCGAAGGCGAGCCGGTGGCGCGCATCCTGTGCGAGAAGGAATTCTACGGCCTGCCGTTCCGCCTCTCGGCCGAGACGCTGGTGCCGCGCCCCGACACCGAGACCGTCGTCGATGCGGTGGTCACCGATCACCGGCGCGACGCGCCGATCTCGATCCTCGATCTCGGCACCGGTACCGGCGCCATCCTGATCGCGCTGCTGCGCGAGCTGCCGCGGGCGAATGGCCTCGGCATCGACAAGGCCGAAAACGCTGTCGCCACGGCGCGTGGCAATGCCGAGCGCAACGGCGTTGCCGAGCGCGCGACGTTCTCGGTCGGCGACTGGACCGCCAATCTCGCCGGCCGGTTTGACGTCGTGGTGGCTAATCCCCCGTATATCCCAAGCGCGGAAATTCCCCTGCTGCCGGTTGAAGTGCGGAACCACGATCCCCACATCGCTTTAGACGGCGGAGAAGACGGGCTCAGTGCCATCCGCGCCATCGTTTCCGATCTTGCCCGGGTGCTCGCAGAAGGCGGCGGAGCCTATGTCGAGATCGGCCTCGGCCAGGCGGCGGAGGTAGGTCATATCGCCGCGAATTCCGGGTTCGCCGTGGCCTTCCGGCAGGACCTCGCCGGCATCGACAGGGTGGCCGTATTACGACGGGAAAGGACAAGCCGACCGGCTGTTGGTTAAGGACCGGTTGCACAAAAATACGCTTGGAAATCAGTGGGGAACCGGCTAGGTTCCGCTCGCCGTAAAGACGGGAAGCGTCCGGGAATCGGACGGCAGGTCGCGGCAACGGGCGCTGGGAAGACTTAGCCCCACTGAACGAAACGCGACCTCATCCAGTCCATCTGTCCGAGCGTGGGTTTGTGCGGACGGACGGCGGAAGCGGCGTCCCCCGCTGGGAAACCTGACCGGGTGAGTCAAACGACAGAGGCCATCTGCGCTCCGGCATTGCCGGCGATGCGCGGGATGCAAAGCGCCGCCGCACATGCGCGGACGCACGAGGCCGTATGGAAACCGCTTCGGTTGATGAGAGAAACTTCAGATGAGACCAGGACAGCAAAACAACAAGGGCGGCATGCGCAACCGTAATCGCAATCGCAAGGGGCCGAACCCCCTGACCCGCAGTTACGAAAGCAACGGCGGCGATGTGAAGATTCGCGGCACGGCCCTGCATGTTGCGGAAAAGTACGTGCAGCTCGCGCGCGACGCGCAGTCCAGCGGCGACCGCGTCGCCTCCGAGAATTATCTCCAGCACGCCGAGCACTACTACCGCATCGTTGCCGCCGCGCAGGCGCAGATGCCCCAGCCGCAGCAGATCTATCGCAACGACGACGGCGATGGCGACGACGAGGAGGGCGACGTCAACGGCGGCTACAGCGGCAACAACAACAACTTCGGTGGCGGCAATCCTTACCAGGGCCAGCGTCCGCAGCAGGGCGGCGGCAACTGGCAGGGCAACCGCCCGCCCTATCAGGGCGGCGGGCAGCCAGCCGGCAACTCCAACTTTGCCGGCGAGCAGCAGCCACATGCCAATGGCGGCAACGGCGCGGCTGCCCCGAACGGCGAGGTGTCACAGTCGTACGAGGGCGACCAGCCGCAGGGCGACGTGCGTGGCGACGACGATAATCGCGGGCAGGGCAATGGCGACGTGAACGGCGGCCAGAATTTCAATGGCCAGCAGGCGGGTCAGCCGGGCGGCCAGCAGAATGGCCAGCCGCGCGACCGCAACTTCCGTCATCGCCGCCGGCGCCCGTTTCGCGACCAGTACCAGGGTGGCGAGCGCCCGCAGGGCGAGCCCGCGCCTGGCGCCGGCCCGGCTGATGCGGGCGGCTACGAGGCCAACGACGGCGAATAGCCGCTAGAGGTCAAGCCCGTCGCCGAGCGCGACGGCGCCGCTCGGCTCAACCTCGGGATAGATGCCGCAATCGACGTGGCCGAAGCCACGCTGGGAGCGTGATCGCGCAGGCGCGGTCGAAGGGCACCGGCTCGCCGGGCGCGAGATCGATGTTCTCCAGCGGCTCGGGCGAGAGGCCGGTGACCGGGTGGCGGTCGAGGGCGGCGACGGTTGGCATTGGCCGAAGGGACCGACGTTGCCGCGGCCGTCAAGCCTGCAAATTCGCCGGTTTTGCCTCTTCTTGTCCTGCTTCCCGATCCCCATCTAATTCTCGACGGACCGCCTGCATGGGGGCCGACACCGCCAGGATCTGGCGGCGCACGGATGGGGTTTCCGGGCCTGAATGGCCGGAAGCCTCGAGACCGGGAAAGGACGACAAATGGACTTCGAACAATATACCGAACGGGCGCGCGGCTTCGTGCAATCCGCCCAGACCGGGGCGCTTAGCGCCGGTCACCAGCAATTCACTCCCGAACACCTGCTCAAGGTGCTGCTTGACGATCCGGAGGGCCTCGCCGCCGGGTTGATCGAACGCGCCGGCGGGCGAGCGCGCGACGCACTCGCCGCGACCGAGCGGGCGCTGGCGGCGCTGCCCAAGGTTTCGGGCGGCAGCGGCCAGCTTTACATGGCGGCGCCGATCGCCAAGGTTTTCGACACGGCCGAGAAGATCGCCAAGAAGGCGGGCGACTCCTTCGTCACCGTCGAGCGGCTGCTCCTCGCCCTGGCGATGGAGAAGGATGCGGGCACGGCGAAGATTCTCGCCGACGCCGGCGTCACGCCGCAGAAGCTGAACGCGGCGATCGAGGAAATCCGCAAAGGCCGCACGGCCGATACCGCCTCGGCCGAGAACCAGTACGATGCGCTGAAGAAGTACACGCGCGACCTGACGCAGGCGGCGCGCGACGGCAAGCTCGATCCGGTGATCGGGCGCGACGAGGAAATCCGGCGCACCATCCAGGTGCTGGCGCGGCGCACCAAGAACAACCCGGTGCTGATCGGCGAGCCCGGCGTCGGCAAGACCGCGATCGCCGAGGGCCTGTCGCTCCGCATCGTCAACGGCGACGTGCCGGAGAGCTTGAAGAACAAGCGGTTGCTTGCACTTGATCTCGGCGCGCTGATTGCCGGCGCCAAGTACCGCGGTGAGTTCGAGGAACGGCTGAAGGCCGTGCTCAACGAAATCACATCGGCGGAGGGCAACGTCATCCTGTTCATCGACGAGATGCACACGCTGGTCGGCGCGGGCAAGGCGGACGGGGCGATGGACGCCTCGAACCTGCTGAAGCCGGCGCTGGCGCGCGGCGACCTGCATTGCGTCGGCGCCACCACGCTCGACGAGTACCGCAAGTACGTCGAGAAGGATGCGGCGCTGGCGCGGCGCTTCCAGCCGATCTTCGTCAGCGAGCCGACGGTCGAGGACACCATCTCCATCCTGCGCGGGCTGAAGGAGAAGTACGAGGTGCACCACGGCGTGCGCATCACCGACTCGGCGATCGTGGCCGCGGCGACGCTTTCCAACCGCTACATCGCGGACCGTTTCCTGCCCGACAAGGCGATCGACCTCATGGACGAGGCGGCGTCGCGGCTGCGCATGGCGGTCGATTCCAAGCCCGAGGCGCTGGACGAGCTCGACCGGCGCGTCATGCAGCTCAAGATTGAGCGCGAGGCCCTGAAGAAGGAAAGCGACCAGGCGTCGAAGGATCGCCTCGGGCGGCTCGACAAGGAACTCGCCGACCTCGAGGAGCAATCCAAGGCGCTGACCCAGCGCTGGATGGCCGAGAAGGAGAAGCTCGCGTCCGCCAACAAGATCAAGGAAGCGCTCGACCAGGCGCGGGCCGATCTCGACAAGGTACAGCGCATCGGCGATCTCGCCAAGGCCGGCGAACTGGCCTACGGCCGCATCCCCGAACTCGAACGCCAGCTCAAGGCGGCCGAGGCGCAGGAGCGTGCGGTCGGGGACATGGTGGAAGAGGCGGTGACGCCCGATCACATCGCGCAGGTGGTGTCACGCTGGACCGGCATCCCGGTCGACAAGATGCTGGAAGGCGAGCGCGACAAGCTGCTCCGCATGGAAGACGAACTCGCCAAGCGGGTGGTCGGCCAGCCCGAGGCCGTGCACGCGGTCTCGACCGCGGTCAGGCGGGCCCGCGCCGGGCTGCAGGATCCGAACCGGCCGATCGGGTCGTTCATGTTCCTGGGGCCGACCGGCGTCGGCAAGACCGAGCTGACCAAGGCGCTGGCCGCGTTCCTGTTCGACGACGAGGCCGCGCTGCTCAGGATCGACATGTCCGAGTACATGGAGAAGCACTCCGTGGCGCGGCTGATCGGCGCGCCGCCGGGCTATGTCGGCTACGAGGAGGGCGGAGCCCTCACCGAGGCCGTCCGTCGCCGGCCGTACCAGGTCATCCTGTTCGACGAGATCGAGAAGGCGCACAGCGACGTGTTCAACGTGCTCCTCCAGGTGCTCGACGACGGGCGGCTGACCGACGGGCAGGGCCGAACGGTCGACTTCCGGAACACGATGATCGTGCTGACCTCGAACCTCGGCGGCGAGTTTCTCGCCAACCTCGGCGAGAACGAGGACGTCGACAGCGTGCGCGGCCCGGTGATGGACACGGTCCGGGCGCACTTCCGGCCGGAGTTTCTGAACCGGCTGGACGACATCATCCTGTTCCACCGCCTGAAGCGGCGCGACATGGGCGAGATCGTCGACATCCAGCTCAAGCGGCTGGCCAAGCTGCTTGAGGATCGCAAGATCACCCTCGATCTCGACGAGAGCGCGCGCGCCTGGCTTGCCGACAAGGGCTACGACCCGGTGTACGGCGCGCGGCCGCTGAAGCGCGTGATCCAGCGCGAGGTGCAGGACCCGCTGGCCGACAAGATCCTGGCCGGCGAGGTGCCGGACGGGGCGCGCGTGCGCATCACCGGCGGCACCGACAAGCTGCTCTTCCTGCCCCGCGTCGATGGCGGCAAGGAAGAAAAGAAGAAGGGGAAGGCTGCGTAACGACCTCCCTCCAACGAACCGTCAAGGCCCGGCCAACCCAGCCGGGCCTTTTCTTTTTCAGTCGGTCAGCGAGGCTACCGTCTGCGGCGCCGGCGGGGCGTTGCCGAAGAGCGTGTCGATGTGGGCGCGCTCCTTCTCGAAGGCGTCGAGGTTGACGCCGTCCAGGACGCGGCCACGCGGCAGGCGCACGCGCAGCGGATCGACCGGCTGGCCGTTGACGCGGATCTCGAAGTGCAGGTGCGGGCCGGTCGAAAGGCCGGTCGAGCCGACGTAGCCGATGATCTGGCCCTGGTGGACGACGGCGCCGGGGACCACTCCCTTGGCGAAGGCCGTCTGGTGGCCATAGGCGGTCTCGTAGCCGTTCGTATGCTTGATCAGCGTGAAGTTGCCGTAACCGTTCGAGGGCCCGGCGCGTTCGACCACACCGTTGCCGGCGGCGAGGATCGGCGTGCCGCGCGGCGCGGCATAGTCGACGCCGGGGTGCAGGCGGCGATAGCCGAGGATCGGGTGAACGCGCCAGCCGAACGGCGAGGAGATGCGCGCGTTGACGGTGAGTGGCTTGCGCACCAGGAACTTCTTCGCGCTGCGTCCGTCCTCGTCGTAGTAGTCCGTGACGCCGTCATCGGGGGTGGTGAAACGGTAGAGCCGCTTCTCGACGCCGCCGATGGTGAGCGAGGCGTAGAGAACCTGGCCGCCGCTGGCATCCTTGTCGGTGGGATCGGGCAGCGAATGGAAGATTTCCATCGAGTCGCCCGGTCCGACGCGCGTCGTGTAGTCGACGTCGTAGGCGAAGGCGCGGACGAGATCGTCGATCATGTCGGGCGGCACCTGCTGCGCCAGCGCGGTCTCGTAGATTGCGTCGTAGAGCTTCGGCGGACCGCCGGCGGATTCGGCCGGCGCCGCGGGCGCCTCGGCATAGAGCTCGGGCGTCGCGCTTGGCTCGTCGGCGCGCACGAAGGCGTTGTTGTCGGCGCGCGCCACCGTCGCCTGGTGGGCGCCGTTGTCGTAGATCGAAACGCGGATCGGACGCAGCGCGCTCTGCACCGACTTCGGCTGGTCGCCGCCATCGCCGGTATCGGCGGTGTCGTCGTCGCTGTTGGCCGTGTCGAGGGCCGCGGCGGAGGGATCGGTGGCGAAGGCGATGCGGATCTTCTGTCCGGGCCGCAGACGGCTCACGTCGACGAGCTGGGAGAGGGCGGCGATGATTTCGTCGGCGTCGTCGCCGCTGATGGCGTTGTCCTGGAACAGCGCGCGCAGGTTCTCCGGCTTGTCGACCGCGATGATCTTTTCCTGGTAGCCGTCGTCGAGCGCCGCGTCGCTGCTCTTGGCGATGCTCGAGACGTTCTCCTGGACGATCTTGACGCCGTTGGCTGCCCCGCCATTGACCGCGGTGGCATCGCCGTTGTCGTCCAGCGCGACCGTGTCGCCGGAGGAATCGTCGTCGCCGAGATGGGCGAAGGCGCGGACGATCTGCTCGACCTCGGCATCGTCAAACGCGGCGGAGGGCTCGAGGTCGGCGCTGGCGACGGGGAAATCCGACGCCTTGATGGAAACGTCGCCGGCTGCTGCGGCCTCGTAAACGGCGTCGGCCGCGACCCCGCCGGCGTCGCCATCGCCCGAGTCGGTCGGCGGGGCGGCGGTAGCTACGGCGGCCGTGCCGTCCCCCGGTGCGTCGGAGGTGTCGGGAGTGTCCGCGGCGTCCGGCGTGTCCGGCGCGGAGGCGTCCGCAAATATCTTGAGCGGATCGTAGGTCGGCACCTTGGCGGCCAGGTCG
>Ga0265314_10006642_pt1 | contig 10166 bp, 4 predicted proteins | sample 4126metaG_FD_203106 | JGI IMG/M metagenome (GOLD analysis project Ga0265314, IMG submission 203106) | Rhizosphere microbial communities from Carex aquatilis grown in University of Washington, Seatle, WA, United States - 4-1-26 metaG | ecosystem: Host-associated > Plants > Roots > Rhizosphere >... | reverse complement strand
TGCCCTCGACCCTCGATCTCATCCCTCCATGCTTGCCCTCATGCCTGCCGTATCACACGGGGAATAGCATTTCGCGATAGCGGGGGAGCGGCCACTCGGAGTCGGCGATGGTGAGTTCGAGCTTGTCGCTGAGTTCACGCACGGCGGCCATCGAGTCGGCGCCGGTGGTGGTGAGGAATTCGGCCTGCTTGGCGAGTTCGTCGTGCATCCCTTCCGCCTTCGCGATGGCGGCGACGAGCGCCGTCGTCTTCTTCTGGAGATCGGCGACGAGCTTGCCGGAGGCGTTGGCGGCCTCGACCTGCGGGACGATCTTGATGCCCGCCTTCTGCGCGGAGGCGGCGGCGTTCTGGAGCGAGCCGAGGTACGCGTAGCAGGCCGGGAGCACCATCGTGTTCACCATCTCGGCGCACGTGTGGAGCTCGATGAGCATGTCCTTCACGTAGCGCTCGAGGCGCACGTGGTAGCGCGAGTCGACTTCCTCCTTGGTGAGGATGCCGAGTTCGGTGAAGAGCTGCACCGACTTCTTCGTGGTGAGCTGGGCGAGCGCCTCGGGGGAGCGGCGGTAATTCGGGAGGCCGCGCTTGGCGGCTTCGACGACCCAGGCGTCGGCGTAGTTGTTCCCCTCGAAGCGGACGGCCTTCGTCTGCCGGAAGGCGGCGCTGACGACCTTGAGCACCGCGTCGTCGCGGTTCTTGGTCTTCTTGAGCTCGGCCTTGAGCGCGACGGTGAGTTCCTCGACCGCCTCGGCGACCGTGGCGTTGAGGAGCATCACGGGGAAGGCGATCGACTGGCTCGACCCGACGGCGCGGAACTCGAACTTGGCGCCGGTGAACGCGAACGGCGACGTGCGGTTGCGGTCGGTGTTGTCCTTCGCGACTTCGGGGAGCTTGGCGACGCCGAGCTGGATCATGGCCTGCGCGGCGCCCTGCTTGCCGGTGCGGCCGGCGGCGATGTCGTCGATGACCTTCGTGAGCATGTCGCCCATGAAGACGGAGATGATCGCCGGCGGCGCTTCGTTGGCGCCGAGGCGGTGCTCGTTGCCGCTCGTGGCGATGCCCGAGCGGATGAGGCCCGCGTGCTTGTGCACGGCCTTGAGCGCGGCCGCGAGGAAGAGCAGGAAGCGGATGTTCTGGTGCGGCGTCTTGCCCGGCTTGAGGAGGTTCACGCCGTCGAGTTCGTTGTCGGCGGCGATGGCCATCGACCAGTTGCAGTGCTTGCCCGAGCCGTTGATGCCGGCGAAGGGCTTCTCGTGCAGGAGCGCCTGGAGGCCGTGCCGGAGCGCGACCTTCTTGAGGATCGTCATCACGAGCTGGTTGTGATCGACGGCGATGTCGGTCTCCTCGAACTGCGGCGCCATCTCGAACTGGCAGGGAGCGACTTCGTTGTGCCGCGTGACGATCGGCACGCCGAGCTTGTAGAGCTCGTACTCGACTTCGGCGATGCAGGCGAGGACGCGCTCGGGGATGCCGCCGAAGTAGTGGTCTTCGAGCTGCTGACCGCGCGGCGGGGCCGCGCCGAGGAGCGTGCGGCCGCCCATGACGAGGTCGGGGCGCATGGCGAAGTGGCCGCGGTCGATCAGGAAGTATTCCTGTTCCGGTCCGAGGGTCGTGTAGATGCGGAGCGCGCCCTTGTCGCCGATGAGTTCGAGGAGGGCCATCGCCTTCTGCGAGAGGACTTCGCTCGAGCGGAGGAGCGGCGTCATCTCGTCGAGCGCCTCACCGTGGTAGCCGATGAAGACGGACGGGATGCAGAGCGTCTTGGCGCCCGGCGATTCCATGATGAACACGGGCGACGCCGGGTTCCACGCGGTGTAGCCGCGCGCTTCCCAGGTCGCGCGCAGTCCGCCGCTCGGGAACGACGACGCATCGGGCTCGCTCTGGATGAGCTGGTCGCCCGTGAACTGTTCGATCGCGGTCTTGTTCTCGTCGAAGTTGAGGAACGCGTCGTGCTTCTCGGCGGTGAGGCCGGTCTGCGGCTGGAACCAGTGGCAGAAGTGCGTGACGCCGCGCGAGACGGCCCACTCCTTGATGACCTGCGCGACGGTGGGCGCGATGTCGATGTCGAGCTGTTTCCCGAGGCGAACGGCGGCGACGAGCTTGAGGTAGACGTCCTTCGGCAGCTTGTCGCGCATCTGCCGCGCGCCAAACGTGTTCATGCCGAAGTACGACGACGAGGGAACGTGCGAGTCGCTGGCGACCGGCACGGGAGGCGCCTTGACCGTGCGCGAGCTGATCGCACGGATGGCTTCGGCGCGAGACGAGTTCGTGGGCATTGGGAGGGCGGAGTGAGAGGCGGAGGGCGGCGGAGGTGCGGCGGTTATTTTGTGCTAGATATGCAAAGTTAATGGCTCATTCGTGCGAATTCAACACCAAAATTGAGAATTTGACCTGGTCGTCGTGCGATTTAAGCCGATTCTGCCGACGGTTCGACGGTAGCTGCTCCGCCGGAACCTGCCGCGCCGCGTGTAACTCACTGTTGCGCAATGGTTTGACGCGTGGTGGCGTGGGGAAAAAAAAGAGAACGGGTGGAGACCGTGTCGACGTTCGACGGTTCCACCCGTTCTCTCATTCAGAGTAAGCGCCCTGCGCTATGGCCGTCCCGGAGGACCGCCGCCGCGACCGCCCGGGCCACCGAACACGGTCTGCGGATTGCGGATGCGTTCGGGGAGTTTCTCCCACTGTTCCTTGGTGAGGATGACCTGCGCTTCGCGGATCGACTTGGCGCCGAGGTCCTGCGCTTCGGTGAGCACGGGGCGCAGGTAGGCGAGCATCGCCTGCTGCTCGACGTTGTTGCCGGCCTTCGTGACGCGATCGGCGAGGTGCGCGGTGAGCGTATCGAGCTGCTTCGCGATGGAGTCGCTCATGATCGTGAGCAGCGCCTTCTGCGGCTCGGTGAGCGCGAGCTTCAGCGTGTCGTTGCGGTCGAGGATTTCCTTGAAGATGTTCGGCGCGTAGCGACGGACCATGCCGGCATACTGACCACCGGGCTGGTTCGGATCGCCGCCGCGGCCACCGCGGCCGGCGCGCGCCATCGCCTGCGCGGCGAGCTGCATCTCGCGCTGGCGATCGGGACCGATCGTGTAGCGCGCGGTGATCGAGATCTGGAACGGCTGCGTGATGACCTGCGACACGGAGCGCTGATCGCCGAAGCGTTCGTTCACCTGGTACTTGAACGCCTGGTTGATCGGATCGAAGCCGGTGACGTAGAGCAGGTTCGAATCGATGCGGTTCGGCTGGCCCCAGCCGGCGAGGTGGTTCTGGCCGTGCACGAGGAGGTCGATGCCGGCGAGCGGATTCACGAACGACGCCGAGATCATCAGGTTGCGCTTGAGGCCGAGCGCGTCCGGGCGCCAGTTGATCTGGCCGCTGAGCGACGGGAACCAGCCGGCGGTGCAGCTGTTGCGATCGGCGATCTGGCCGAGCTGCGAGCGGAGGCAGCTGGTGATGCGCGCCGGCGCGTTGGCGAGGAGCCGCGACATGCCGTTCGCGATGGTCGTGTCGCTGACCTTCGTCGGATCGAAGATGAAGGCGCGGTCGTTGCGCGAGCCGTCGCCGTTGACGTCGCCGGAGATGCGCGGCGTGTACGGCTGGCCCGAGCTGAGGCGGAGGACGCCGGTGAGTTCGACCGACGGGCTGACGGGCCACGTGGCGGTGCCGACGATGGTGTGCTCGCGCTGGAGGTCGCTCGTGCCCCACTCGATCGCGTTGGGATTGCCCGCGGTCGTGGGCGAGGTGAAGCCCTGCGAGGCGGAGCCGCCGGAGAAGGAGCTTTGATCGCGGGCACGCGACCAGGTGTACGACACGCTGACCTGCATGCCCCAGCTGTTGAAGCCGTTGATCTGCGCGACGAGCTGTTCGGTCTCGGACTTGAGGCCGGAGAAGACGTTGTACACCGAGCCGTACTGCGGCGCGAAGCGCGAGTTGAGCGACTGGAGCGCGCCGGTGCTCGCGATGATGGCCGTCGGCGCGACGAACACCGGACGATTGCCCTCGGCGGCGAGCACGAACTGCGGCTGCGCCTTGAGGTTCATGTCGGAGACGCCGTAGAGGTTCGTGCCGTACGAGTAGTTCGCGTCGAGCGAGCCGGTGTAGCGGCCGAAGAGATGGTGCTGCACGCCGAGCGAGCCGCGCCAGGCACGCGGCGCGCCGAAGTCCGGCGCGAACGTGGTGACGTTGGGCCGCGTCTGCGAGAAGATGCTGCCGGCCTGGTTGCCGCCGTCGGCGCAGGTGGACGGGATGTTGTTCGGGTTGGCGAGGTAATCGGTCCAGCTCGGGATGGGCGTGGCCGGTCCGATGCAGACGAGCTGCGATTCCGTGCCGGCGAGGCCGGTGGCGCCGAGCGCGCTGGTGAAGAGGCCCGTGGGCGCCTTGCCGCGGAACTCGCCGACGCCGCCGCGCACGACCCACGACGAGAGACCGGCGAACATGCCGGCACCGCCGCCGGGGCCGCCGCCACCGCCGCCACGTCCGCCGCCGCCGCCGAAGCCGCCGCGACCGCCGCCGGCGCCGCCGCCGGCCTGATCACCGCCCTGCTGTCCCTGACGCTGACGCGCCGAGTCGGCCGCGGTGGGCGTGGGGATGTTGGAGGTCCACGTGAAGCCGACGCGCGGGCTCACGTGCACTTCACTGGGGAAGTTGTCGGTGCGACGGCCGAAGAGCGTCTCGATGTCCGGGTTGTACGCGGGGCGTCCGTCGAAGCGCGTGGCTTCGGCGCGGATGCCGTACGTCATCTGGAAGGCGCGGCTCTTGCGCCAGGTGTCGCCGAGGTAGACCGCGGCGTTCACGGCGTCGCCTTCACGGCGCGCCGGTTCGAGCGTGCGCGTGTACTGCGACGGGATGTTGTTCGCGAAATCGCCGAGCGAGTTGAACGTGAACGAACCGAACTGGTTCGTCGACGCCGTCTGGTCGAACGTGCTGATGTTGAGGAGCACGCCGAGCTTGGGACGATGGCCGCCGCCGCCGAGGCGGAGGTACGACATCTCGTTGGTGAACTCGAGCTGCTTGGTGGTGTTCTCCGTCGGAAGGCCGGCGTTGCCGCCGAAGGAGAGGTTGCTGATGCCGAGCGAGCCGTCGGCGAGCACCGACGAGACGCGCACGGTGCCCTGCGGCATGACGAGGAACGGATTCTGTTCGCTCGTCGCTTCGCTGGCGTAGATGCGGGCTTCGTTGATGATGCCGTTGTCGAACGTCGACGAGAGCGAGGCCATGAGGCCGCCGCCGAGCGAGCGCGTGTTGCCGCCGTGCGAGGGGACCGTGGTGGCGCCGAGGCGCGCGACGGCGTTGCGCTGCCAGTTCCAGTCGGCGCGGAGCGTGAGCGTGTGGAGGTCGCCGAGCGCGAAGTCCTCGCGCGTGAGGGCGGTGATGCGGTCGTTGTCCTGCGCGTTCGGCACGAGGAGCGTCGTCTCGGGGATGCCGTAGTTGTTGAGGAGCCCGAGGAAGCGGCCGGCCGAATCCGGATTGATGTTGTTGCGGAAGAGGATCTGGTCGTTGGCGCTGAGGAGCGACTGGAGGCCCTGCGAGCGCGCGTTCCAGCTGGCGGAACCGAACCAGAACGCGACGTCCTGGGCGAAGGGACCGCCGACGCCGAAGCTGAGCTGGTTGGACGTGTACTTCTGATTGAAGCTCGTGGACGACGTGTCGGGGAACTCGAGGCTCGGCTCGTTGGTGACGAAGCCGACGGAGCCCTGCACGCTGTTCGTGCCGCTGCGCGTGGTGCTGGCGACCTGGCCACCGGTGAACTGGCCGCGGGCGACGTCGAAGGTGTTGGTGACGACGCGCGTGTTGCGCACGGCCTCGGAGGGAACGCCACCGGAGCCGAACGAGAGGCCGTCGAGGGTGATCTGGTTCTGGTCGGTGCGCTGGCCGGCGACGGAGAACGCGGAGCTCGTGGAGTCGGTGCCGCCGAGGGTGACGACGCCAGGGGCGAGACCGGCGATGGCCGTGGGATCGCTCGCGTCGACGGGGAGGCGATAGAGCTGCTCCGCCGTCAGGTTGCGCTCGGTGCTGCCGGGCGTGGGGCGATCGGTCTGGTTGCCGTTGTTCTGCGCGCCGCGGACGGTGACCTGCGTGAGCGAGGTGACGGTCTTGGAGAGCTTGGCATCGACGACGAAGCGGTCTTCGTCGGCCTGGCGCGTGATGTTGGTGCCGTAGGGGGCAAAGCCGATCGCCTTGATGACTACGCGATATTGGCCGCCGCCGTCGGGGAAGAGCAGCGTGAACTGCCCTTTGTCGTTCGTGGTGCGACCGCGCATGGTCTGCAGCTCAACCGAGGTGACCTCGACGCGGGCACCCGCGATCGGTTCGCCCTGCGGGCCAGTGACCTTGCCGGTGATGATGTCGGTGGTGGAGCCGACCTGGGCGCGGAGAGCGCCGGGAACACCCATGAATGCTGCGACACAGAGGGCAGCGAAAATTATCCGTCTCATGCAATACAAGACGGCTAACCCCGGTGTTCCGTTCAAGTTCCGAATTCTCGGCTCAACGACGCCGCGGAGTTGCGCGGATACTGCGCGGGGGGAGGTACGACGCCGCGGGTTTGCGCAGGTACTGCAGGGGGGCGAAACGACGCCGCGGATTTACGCAGATACTACAGGGGGAGGGGCACTACCTTCTTCTCTTCTTGTTACATCCAGCCTAGTACGTGCCACCAAGCAAGGCCGACGACGGTGAAGATGGATGTTGTCACCAGGAGGACGATGAAGCCGAGGCGCCACCAGTCTCTTTGAGACACATAGTTGGCGCCGAAGTAGATGGGGGAGGTGGTGGTGCCGAAGTGGGTGGTGGCGGCGCCGAGGTTGGAGAAATAGGCGAGGAAGAGGACGGAGATGAGAGGGGGGGCGCCGGCGGCGAGGAGGACCACCAAGAACGGCGTGAACATCGCCGTGATGTGGGCGGTGATGCTGGCGAAGCCATAGTGGGCGAAGACGTAGACGGCGACGAGAACGGCCATCGCGGCGCCCCAGCTCCAGCCGGTGGTGTGGGCGGCGGCGGCCTGGGCGAAGCGCGTGGTGATGCCGCCGTCGCCGAGGGCGGTGGCCATCCGCACGAGGCCGCCATACCAGAGGAAGACGTCCCACGCGGCGCGTTCGGCGACGATGTCCTCCCAGTCGAGGACTTTCGTGAGGAGGAGGGCGCCCACGCCGACGAGGGCGACGACGGTGTAATCGATGTGGTGCAACGTCGACGTCAGCCAGAGGCCCGCCACTCCAATGAAGACGGCGAGCATGACGCGTTCATCGCGGCGCATGGGGCCGAGCTTCCTGAGTTCCTCGGAGGCGAAGCGCGCGGCGTCGGGGGTGCGGGTGATCTCGGGCGGGTAGAGCTTGAAGAGGATGAGCGGCACCGCGATCAACGCGACGAGCGCGGGGAGCGATGCGCCGAGGGCCCATGTGCTCCAGGTGAGATCTACATGAGCGACGTCGTGCGCGAACTTGGCGGCGATGACGTTGGAGACCTGGCCGGTGAGGAAGGCGGCGCAGGCGATGACGTCGCACTGGTAGACCGTGAACAGGAGGTAGGCGCCGAGGCGGCGGGCGGTGGGGCCGGGGTGGGAGTCGTAGGCTTCGGCGAGGGAGCGGGTGATGGGGAAGATCACGCCGCCGGCGCGGGCCGAGTTGGACGGGAGGAAGGTTGCGAGGAGGACGTCGGTGCCGGTGAGGGCGTAGACCAGGCCGAGCGAGCTGTGGCCGATCGCGCGTATAAATAGGAAGGCGATGCGCCGTCCGAGGCCGGTCTTTAGGACGCCGCGGGAGAGGAAGAAGGCGGAGAGGACGAGCCAGACGAGGGGTTCGGAGTAGCCGCCGAGCGCTTTGGCGACGGGGAGGGCGCCGGTGATGGCGACGGCGACGACGCCGAGGAAGACGATAGCGCCGGCGGGGACGGGGCGGACGATGGAGCCGACGATGGTCGCCGCGAAGATGGCGAAGAGTCGCCACGATTCGGGGGTGACGCCGGCCGGCGCCGGGAAGGCGAGGACGGCGGCGAGGGTGGCGACGACGAGGGCCCAGCGCGCGAAGGGCTTCATGGCGCGCGAATATATGGAAGGGGGAGGGAGTTCGCCTTGAGTGGGGGTGTGGAGGGGACTAGGTTTCGGGTCGCGGCGCCGTGGCCAAGTGGTAAGGCAGGAGACTGCAAATCTCCCATCGTCGGTTCGATTCCGACCGGCGCCTCTGAGGGTAAGTGTTGGTGTTCGAATGAGATGGGCGGAATGTCATTGTTCGGCCTGGTCTCGGGTAACAGAATCGGGTAACTAAGACGCCTTACGGCAAGCGCCGTGGGGCGTCTTTTGCGTTGGGCAGAGCTAGCACAAGTGAGCGATTGTCTGCGACTCGCGCTGCGGTAGTCTCCAAGGGAGGCTCTCGTCGAGAGAGGAGTACGCAACAAACGGCAGCGGCGAGCGAGTCGTCCGTCGAGGTCCTGTTGCGCGTGAGCACGGGACGATTCCGCCGGGAGGTGGTCGTTGCGCTTCCTGAGTTGTCTGCCTGAAGGCCTCGACGACGAATTCGCCCAAATCACGGGGCGATCCACCCGGGTCACGAACTCGCTCGACCTCGCGACTGTGGAGCACCTCGTGCGCAGCGGCGGCGTTGGCGTCGTCGTGGTCGACCCTGCCCGCGTATCGGAGGCGTTCTACACGGCGGTGCTTCGGGCGGTCGCCGCGTCGACGAGCACGCTCGTGCTGTGGACGGTGTTCGAGCGCCGCGTGTTGCCCACCATTCTCGCGGCGGGAGCGTTGCCGCGCGCCGAGTTGTTCTTTCACGGCGACGTGGGAGATGCCGCGGCGCTGCATCGGTGGACGCGTGGGAAGACGCGCCCGACGGCGCGCGCCGTGGTGCTGCGGCGATTGGCGGCGACACTGGGCGCCATGGAGCCAGCGTTCGCGCATGTCGTGCTGGGCGTGCTCATGGGCCGGTTTCATGAGACGTCGATCCCTGCGCTGCTGGACGCGCACGGTCTGCACGCGCGGCAGTTTGAACGCCGATTGGAACGGACGGGGCTGTGCCGCGGGCGATCGCTGATGCACCTCGGGCGGCTGATGACGGCGTACAAGTGCCTCTCGGCTCGCGGTGACATCCTGCGGGATGCGGCGCTGCATGCTGGGTACGGTTCGTCGCGCGCGCTGCGGATCAATGCGCATCGATTCATCGGGGCGGTGCCGAGCGCGTTCCTGCGGCTCGGTGCGGAGCGGTTCGGGGAGCGGGTCGTGACGGCGTTGTGGCGAACGGGTGGACTCACCGGCGGCTAGGCGCGATCCACAGCGAACGACGCCTCGGTGCGGTGTCTTCGGGCCGCCATGCCGGAGGGGACGAAGGTTGCTGTCGCCCAGATGTACCTGCTGTCGCCTGCGTGTATCGCGCGGCGCAGCGCACGGCGCGATCGTGCATGTGTACGTCAATCCCTAACTCTCAACTGCGCACGTTATCGCACGCCAGTTCACCGCGGCGGAAACGACGCAAGCCGCCAGAAGCACGTAGCTCCTGGCATTCACGGAAAGGAACAATGGTATGCAGCTCAGCACGGATCGCACACAGTCATACGCCGCTGGTGGCCATGAGGAACACAATGAAACACGTACGCGCAATAACAGCAGCGACGTTTGCCATGCTGCTCTTTGGTTGCACGAAAGACATGCCGATGGCAGAACGTCTTGTGGCGACCGGCGGAACATCGCCACATGCCGTTGCGTCAATGCACGCTGGGTCGAAGCTGCCGAGACATGAGGAGGATGCGTTTGCGCGACTCGCCGATGACGAGCCGTCTTCCGCTGGATTCTACGCGGATCAACAGGGGCGGGTAGTCGTCACCGTGTCCGATAGCACCGCAGTTGGTCGAGCCATCTCAGCGATGGCGCGGCGCCAATCCGCGACGGACGTGCCACTGCATCCCGCACTGCGTAGCGCCTCGATCATCGTGAAGAGAGGAAGCTATTCGTTTCAGCAACTCTCCGACTGGAGAGACTCGGTGTACTTGAGGATGCTCGGGCCCGTTAACGGGGTCATCTACGACGATCTCGACGAAGTTGCCAATCGCGTTACGATTGGTGTCGCTAGCGCGGTTCCTAGCGCACGAGGCGAGGCGACGGCGATGCTCACGAAGCTCGGCATCCCGCTCGCCGCAGTGAATTTCGTAACTGCGGAGCCACTTCGCCCAACTGCCGCGGCGTCTGCA
>Ga0265314_10006641_pt1 | contig 10167 bp, 6 predicted proteins | sample 4126metaG_FD_203106 | JGI IMG/M metagenome (GOLD analysis project Ga0265314, IMG submission 203106) | Rhizosphere microbial communities from Carex aquatilis grown in University of Washington, Seatle, WA, United States - 4-1-26 metaG | ecosystem: Host-associated > Plants > Roots > Rhizosphere >... | reverse complement strand
TTGTCCATCGGGACATCAAGCCGAGCAATATCATGCTCATTGAAGGTGCAGAGCCCGGCACCGAGGGCAGTGTAAAAATACTGGATTTTGGAATTGCTAAATTCACCCAACATGACGCCGGCGAGATTCAAGCATTGACGCAGACAGGCGAGATTTTTGGCAGTCCGCTCTATATGAGTCCGGAGCAGTGCACAGGAACAAGAGTCGACAAGAGAAGTGACGTTTATTCTCTAGGATGTGTTTTGTATGAAACGCTTACAGGGACGCCGCCTTTTGCTGGTGAGAATGTTTTGGCTACTTTGATGATGCATCAATCAGAGCCGTTGCTCAGTCTGAAAGAAGCTTCGCTTGGCGAAGAGTTTCCTCCGGAGTTGGAGACAATTGTTCAGACCATGCTGGCAAAAAAACCTGAGGACAGATACCAAAATCTAGGTATAGCGGCCAATGATCTGGCTGCACTTGCACGGGGTTCGATAAAAGACATTTCTGTCCTGAAAACAACGCAGTCCAGCGCGAAAGCGAGCAGACCGGAAGCAACTGTGACAATGTCCAAGGCGGTTCTCGTAATTCAAATGATCGCAATTTCCATTGTATCGGCAATTGCTTCCGCCTTTATTACGCAGTCGATTAAGGGAGATCAACCGGCATTTATTGCAGGAAATGAGCCGCCCAAATTGCCGGAATTGCTGGCGAAACTTCCGCCTAACATTTTAAATGAAGTTGGCCAACAACAGAATTATGTGCTCAAACATACCGAACTGAAGAGAGTAGATTTATCTCAGATTCATGATCATATGACTGTTGAGGAGACACTCAGAGAAGCCTTGAAAGCGATTGCCATTCCGAAGACCACTGATATTCGCCTGCGTGATTCCACTATCAGCAGTGAGGTCCTGCATGTTGTGTCGAAGGTGTATCGTGTTGAGGTTCTAGATTTTTCGCAATCTGAGATCAGCAATAAGGATCTTGGTCTGCTGGCGCGCATGCCGCGACTCAAGCGCGTCAATATGATTGCTACCAATTTCAACGACACAGGTGCAGAGCAGCTTTCGAAGTGCCATTCCATCGATACTATAAAGGCAACATCGACGAAATTAACTGATGCTGGACTGCTTCAGCTGGCAAAGATCAAAACATTACAACAATTGAAAATTGAGAACTGTGATGTGACGACAAAAGGCGTGATGGCACTGTGCCGCAATCGGAATTTCGCCAAAGTATTTCTGGCAGAATGCAAATGGATCGGGCCGGACGAACAGAAAATGCTGGTAAATAAGTTTCCTTCAGTGCAGTTTGAGTTTATCCATGATTGAGATCTTACTAGCTGTATTTATTTTGTTTTGTTTCCCTGCTCATGCGCAAACTCAAGTGACGCAAGCTGCCTCCGCCAAAGCAGGCAGACCGGATGCGGAAGCCCTGTATAAGGAATATTCCGGGCGCGGGAAACTAATGGGCGACTCGGTTGTACCTTCCGGTGTCGCCTCAAAAGATCCGAAAGCCGATTTTATAGGGGGTGTGAAAAAGGTTGTTAATTCCATCGAAAAGGGCGAGAAGATCGAGTTGCAATCATATGGCGATCGCAGTGATTTTCTTGATGTCGATAAGAGTTTTGGCATTCCTGAATACAGTATGGGATGCGTGGTTCGCGATGGTTCTATTCCCGTAATGAACTATGGAATGAATATTGCATTGGAATGGTACTCAAAAAGAGGTATTTACCCGGTTAATAGCTTGAAGAAAAAGATGGCGACGGCGATCAAGACAGGACTTAACTGGCTGCCGCTGAAGGTGGGCAGCACAGCTCTAAAGCTGACCGGACCAGTTGTCTATCTCTCTGCCGAGGATCGCGAAACTTCCAAACAAGGAGATCTGCACTTCAGCTATCACACGATTTTTGTCCAAGATGGTGGAAAGACTCGCACTTTTCGCTCTATGTACATAGTTCCTTATCCGGCAAGCTCATGGGCGTATGACAAAGCTACAGACTCGATTTGGATAGAGTCGAGGGGTGGAAACGATGCTGGAGAGGTGATCAGAAGTTTTGATTTGAAAGAAGCAGTCTTAAACACAGGCATTCAGAATACTCCCAAGACGCTGGTCTGGCACCGTATTTGCACAAGGATGCAATTAGGCAAGAGTGAAGGTGTGTTCGTGAAGAAAGAGGCTGGCGGTGCTGAAATCTATTTCCAGAAAGCCAATCAATCGCCTAAGAGGGTCGATACCTGGTATGGAGAAAGACGCTGGCTGACATCATTTTGGGCTTACGATGGAAAAAAAGAAACGCTCTGGATTAAAGAACACGGTCCCTCTGTGGATCGTCATGTTTTTCAGGTGGATCGCTCATCGCTTAAGGTGATAGCGTCTTTTCAGCCGCTTGTCGATCTGCAGGAATAAGCTCGACAATTAATGCCGCGGGTTTCCTTAATTGACTGTGCTGGCGGTGCGCCGGCTGGTCCTGTATCCTGACTACCGGCTTCTTTTGCGCGGCGCCTTAGATTGGAACTTCTTTTCAACCAGCCTCTAAACTTGATTGGTTTTCTCGCGGACCCTCGTGGAATCGGGCAGGTAGCCCAGGGCATTCGTGACTCTCTGAGAGAACTCAAAGTTCCGTTTGTAGAGTCAGATATTGCTGATTTGGCGAGCGGATTGGCATTTGACGCCCGCACTAGCCATTATGAAGGGCGTCTCAACATTTCCGTGGTCAATCCAGGTGAAACGCGCTGGGTATACGAGAAATTCGGAAAGACCAGTTATCGCGGCTGTTACAACATCGGCCATTGGTCTTGGGAACTGAACAATTCTGTCCCGCAGGATTGGAAACAGCATATTGGCCTGTTTGACGAACTGTGGGCTCCCAGCACTTTCATCCGCAATACCTTCATTGAACACTTCAAGGTGCCCACTTATACGCTCAGCCCGATAGTCAGGCACAGAACCGACCAGACATTCAAGCGAGCAGACTTCGGGCTCGGCAATGATGAATATGTTTTTCTATTCCTTTGTGATTTCAAAAGCATCGCTGAAAGAAAGAACCCATTAGCTTTGGTGCGTGCTTTCAAGGAAGCCTTCACGACTGAAAATAATGTCAGGCTTGTGCTCAAGCTATCTAGCGGTGCTACAGACCCAGAGTATTTGCAGAGATTGCAGTCTGAATGTGCCAACGCAAGAATTCTTTTGATCGACGAGATAATGCCGCGCCAGAAGATTGATTCGCTGTTTGGTTTGTGTGACTCCTATGTTTCACTTCACCGTTGCGAAGGATTCGGCATCACTCTGGCGGAAGCAATGCTTGCCGGAAAGCCTGTTATCGCCACGGGTTGGTCTGGAAATTTGGATTTCATGACTGACGATAATTCATATCTGGTCAAACACAAATTGATCGAGCTGGATAGGAATTATGGGCCCTATATGGCGGGTGAACATTGGGCGGAGCCTGATTTGGAGCATGCTGCTCAATTGATGAAAGAGGTCTTCGACAAGAGATTCCAGCCAAATCCGCGTACGAAATCGGCCGTCGCCTCGATTGAACAAAAGTACTCGCTTGGCGCGCTCTCACAATCGATATCGCAGAGATTGCAGGCTGCTGCTCCTTTTGTAAGAATGTTAGAGCGAGTAGTTTCAGAGCGCGAAACTTTACCCTGCACCGCAAAGGCAGGCGGGGAATTGACTGATCACACGATTCCACCGTTGATGCCTCGAGAAGGCGGTTGCGATCGCGAGGCTTCAGCAGCTGAATCGGCAGTCAACAAGTGTGCAATTACCGTCTGCTTGCCGGTCTTTAACGGAGCTGCATACCTTGAAAAAGCAATTGACAGCGTATTGAAGCAATCATTTCAAAATTTTGAATTGCTGATTGCCGACGATCAATCTACCGACGATTCTTTGCAAATCATTGAAGGACTGGCAAAGACGGATCAGAGAATTCGTTATTGGACCAATCATGAAAGAATCGGTTTATTTAAGAACTACAACTTGTGCATTCACAGAGCTAATGGTGCTTTTATCAAATTATTCGCTCAGGATGATGTGCTGGAGCCGGATGCACTCTTTACTCAGATGGAAATACTGCAAGCCCATCCGTCAGTCTCTCTTGTTTGTTGCGACAAGACATTCATAAATGAACTCGGAAATCCTTTTGTCCCCGAAGATTCGGAGCAGCTGGCCAGACTGGAAGAGCAAGTAGCTAAGGACATTCCGGTATGCGGTGCGGACGTAATTGCAGCTTGTTTCTTTCCTGTTGCCAATTTGATTGGTGAGCCCAGTACTGTGATGTTTCGAAAGGAGTCGATGGGCGAAGGTTTTGACGAGAGCTTTTACCATGTCGGAGATCTCGACTATTGGTTTCAACTCCTGGTCAATGGCGACTACTTCCGCACCAGCAAACCGCTCTGCCAATTTCGCCGCCATTCCAACAGTGCAACAGCACGCAACGTTCAGAGCTTATTGTATGCAGTAGATACACTAAAATTAGGCAAGAAGTTTCTATCTACCTTGTTATACAATGGATTTACGTATGAAGAGTTTTTGAACGATGCAATCTACTGCCTTGCCGCTCAGTCTCTGCGTTTGACCGATCGCGATCTATTCGCCGGCGCTGAAGAGATTGTCGCAGCCCTACCGACTGTGGATCCTCGGGACTTTAGAGAATTGGCCTTCAGAGCACTTCAATATGCCGGCAGATGCAATTTGACTGCGCAAATGGCGTTGACTGCCTCCGCCTATTCGAAACAAGCGGATCCTATTTCAATTTTAGAGCGCGAGGTTCGCAGCCTCCTGGACAGTCCGTACTGGCATGTGACAAAACCTTTGCGGGACACAAAACGAGCCGTTGCCCGCGGATTTGGAAATAACTCGCAAGACTTGCATTTTCAGTCTGGCTTGGACAATGATGACTATCTGGAACATCTCGAAAAGTTGAGGGACGCAATCTTGCAAAGTCGCTCGTGGAAGATTACCAAGCCATTGCGCAGCATGTTTTTGCAAAATCAGAGCCCGCAGATCTAAACTGTCTGCAACTGTGTTTGCTCACGTGTTGTATTTGATTTTGCGGCAACTGGGCGAAACTCGATTTTGGCGATTGGAATTCCCAGACGACGAGTATCAATTGAGCCGTGCCGGCTTGGTTGAAAGCAATCGCTGATCAAAATCAAGTGTTGAAACTCGGAGTTGGAGAACTGATTGCTGGAAATTTTGAAACGCAAAATACTTTCGGCAGGTTGGCTGGGGAGGCTTTCCAATTCGTGTTGATTGAAGAAAATTGACAGGTTTGGATTGCGGTCAGGCGGACGGCATTTTGCGTCTTCCAACTCCAAAATATAATTGCCGATCGGCAGTTTTGTATTTAGCACTGAAATTGGCTGCGTCCAACGATAATGTTTGCCGCTCTCATTCTGTTCAATAGAATGAAAGTCAACCAGAGAATCGTCCAGGTCCGTATCCATCGGAAAGGAAAGAAGAGAAGGACATTTTAGTTGAGGTGGATTTTTTGCAATGTACTCATAGCGATAGAAATCGACCAACTTTGTTTGGAAATAGCGTTGGAAAGCAGGTCTGACGAGTTTTTTACTGCCCAGCGCGTGCAAGATTCTGGTGCTGATTTTCCAAAGCTTTGTCTCCACGCGGGTACGCAGGAGTGGCCATTCTACCCCTAAGGCAGAAGCGAGACCGGCATCGATGAGCGCCGGAATCATTTCAATATTACTCTTTGTGAGCGTCTGTTGAAACAATTTTCGCGCGACAATCTTCCTCAATGCGTGAAAGCGAAGTCGAGCGATGACAGGATCGTAGAAGAATCTCTCTCTCCAGGGCTTCGACGCCCCGATGTAAATCTCGCACTGTCTGTCGGAAAAATCTTCTCTGTATTCACATTCTCCATGTGTGAAAAGGCGAATGCTGAATTCCAGATGCGCATAACCCGTAACGTTGTGGTGTTTCACAACTGATTTGTGTGCAAAGCCAAGCCGCATGTCATGGCGAAAAAGCTCAATATCGAAATACCGGTCGGCGAAGTTCGAATACTTCTTTGGAAATCCGCCGAATTGCAGATAAACAGACTTAAGAATGGCGGTTCCTCTCAGCGCGATGCGATGCCAGTGATCGCCGGCGCCAAAAACCGCATTCTCGTCTTGAAAGACCTGCTCCTGTAAGCCGCCCACATACGATTTCCAGGCTCCGAAACTCTGGCACATTGCGCCAGGTCTGCCTGTTTCGACCAGGTAATTCATCATTTCTGTCAGGCAGTTGGGCATTCCAACAGAATGTGCTTCGGCAAAAAAGAGAAATTTCCCTCTGCCCTTGCGCATGCCGTAATCGTAAACAGACATCTCATCTGTAAGGTCGCAGACAATTACGGAATCGTGTTGGGAAAGCAGCTCTTTGACGTCTTTCTCTATTGATCTTTTGCCGTTACTGACGACAATCACTTCATATCTGTCACGCGGATAATCTTGTTCGCATGCCCAGCTTCGAATGGATTCCTGCCAGTGCCCGCCGTGATTCAAAAGAGCAATTACCACAGAAAAATCGATATTGGAATCCGGATTGGATTCTTGTTCGGTTTTCATATGTGTATAAATGCCGGACACATCATTTCCTTTGCATGCAGGAAAAACTTGCCAGCAATTATTTCGTGTTCTTCTTAAAACAAAAAGGCTGACGCGTTAACACTGCGGCAGGGTAGCATCTCCAGCGCCCTGTTGTCAGGAGGGTGCAAAGATCAGCTCTCTTTTAAAGACCCCATGCGAACTACCACTCACGAGACTCCGGCGGCGCCGACACGGGTGAAAACTTTGAGCCGGTCAGGTCTATCAATTGAATTGGCTTGTGCAGATCTTTGCTCTTTGCTCTAAAGATTAGTCCATATTGAGAATACAAAAGATCGCCATTCTTATCCCAATCTGCCCAATCAGTTTTGCCGAGATTGAGAATCTCATCACCTTGTTTTGAAACTACCCGATACTCTTGCACCCAAGGCGGTCCGTTCTTTTCATGAAAGCCGAATGTAGTCATCTCAAGGATGCGTTCACCATTAAGTTTCACGTGAATGTCCGGCGGATCTAGAGTCATGAACAGATCATATTTTGAGGTACTTTCTTTTGCCCTCTTTTCCTTTCTTTCGTCGTTTCCCTTAAGCAGCTTCTCAGCGAAGATCACTCCGCCTTCCAAAAAGCCGTATTGCTCTTGCAATTCTTGCAGGTGCTCATAATTGGCATAAATATCAATTGCGAAATTTTGCTCGCCGGATTGACTTAGCTGCCATCCGTCCCTTTCCATGCGCATGTCCATGATAGGGCTGTCTTCGCCGCTTCCGGAATCTTCTCCGCATGGAACCACTTTCACTTCCTTAGGCAGTTCAAAAGTGTCGCTTAAGCGCATTCTTGTTATCGAGTGGTTGAGCTGCAAATGTGTTTCGTCATCGAACAAACCCCCACCTCCCCAGGCGCCCATGCCTTCCCAGAGTGCAAGCGCCGTTAAATAGGGCGGCTTTGAAACTGCAGTCCAGCTGTACATCGGCGCTGTATGCTTAGCGGCAAAATAAATCAGATACTTGCCTGAAGGAGAAAGATCTGCTCGCCGCTCGTAAATTCTGCCTTTTAGCCATTGACCATGCTCGAAGGTGTCATCCTCAAGATTCCACTTCAGCAACTGGACGAAGCCGGAAGGACCGCGGCGAAACAGCGCTGCGACAGGCGCTTCGCGAGCAATGATGGCATAGATGCGAGTGGACGGAGCTTCAGGCGGCATTAGTGCTTTACGCTACCTTTGAGCATCGTTGTTCTTGCTTCTGAAGCATTTTCACTTCCTTCCCGGTTTGCCTTTAGACTGGCGCTCAATTTGACTGGCTACCCGATCGAATTCTCCGTAGAGCAGTCGACTTTCTTTGAGGTCCAGATCTCCGTCTGCTCTCATAGTGCTTTCCTTTTCTCCGATTGCATCGAGTGTTTTTCGCAATTCGGCGGCGTTTTCTTGTGACATTTTGCCGTCAGCAACATGTTTTGCAATTCTTCCTTCCAGGTCCCAGCGCCTCATCGCTACGTCATCTATGTCTATCCAATCCCCGCTATTGACGGCGAATTGTGTGCCCTGGACAAGCGGTGTCACGACCTCTCTCTTTAGTGCGGTATTGAGTTTGAAACCAACATCGTCGAGAGAACGAGCCAGTCCCATCACCTTACTGTTGCATGTCTGGTTTGATTGCGATGCAGCTAATTCCTCTTCATGGGCGATGCGTTCTAGTTCGCTGTTGATTTCGGATCGACTTGCTTCAGGCAGAGTCCCGTCTGCCGATGCATTTGCGACTATGCTTTCGAGCTTGTGACGACGCTCTGTCAAGGTCGAAATCATAACGCTTTTGGGCTTCGCAATCAGTCTCGTTGTGCCACTGCTAGTGGTGACTTGCACCTCATCAAGTCGCTCAGGCTTCTCCTGGCATTCTGCCGGCAGCGTTCGGAGCAAAGAGAGTAACAGAATAGTCAGCATAGTTGTGTTTCTCATAAACAAGAGAATATGCCAGTCATTGCTCATAGGTCAAGACATGCAGGCGGTGTCGAGGGCAAGTTCAATCAACATTAACTCTTGCGGGCAGGCGAAACTTTTTTGGAGGCTGCGTGTATTGGACTGTGGCAACCTATTGCGTTGGATTGCAACTTCCCTGGAGCATTACCATGAAAACGAAACCCCTCTGCGCGACGCTGCTGGCTACTACTGTTTTGTCCATTTCGTTGTTATCTTTGTCCCCTGACGCCTCTGCCAGAGGTGGGGGCGGTCGCGGAGGCTGCCGCGGCGCGGCAGGCGGTGCGGGCGGCGGTCGTTTTTCGGGAGCCGGTGAAGGGCGCGGCAACTTTCAGTCCATGCGGCAGCAATTTCGCGAAAGGCTCGGACTTCAATCGGGCAACGGCAGTTTTTCAGGCCGATTTGCCGGAGGTCAGGGAGCGATGGGTAATGCTGGTGGCTCGATGGGGCGCGGCATGGGCCGATTCGGCAATCTCAACGGCGGTGCTGGGGGTAGTATGCAATCGCAAGCCGGTGCTGCATCCGGTATGCAGTCAGGACCACGAGCGGCTTCCGACGCTCGCTCGTCCACAGTAAAGGACTATGGCTCTGGCAACCAAAGCTTCTCACATAGCAGCCAAGGCACCACCAAAAATGGCGGAACCTATGACCGTGATAAATCCGTTACCTATAGCAAGGGCGAAGGCGTGTCGAAAAGCGTCACCACGCAAGGCACAACCGCTAAAGGTGGTGAATACGATCATACAAAAACGGCTACCTATGGAGGCGGTAATGGCTATTCGAAAAACTCATCGACTCAAGGAACCACTGCTGGCGGTGGCAACTACGACCGCAGTAAAACGGTAACCGCAGGGCAGGGCAACGGTTACAGTAAGAATGTTGATATGACCGGAACCACTGCAAAAGGCGGCACCTATGACCGCGATAAAACGGTGACTGCCGGCAATGGCAACGGCTACAACAAGAGCGTCGACACGACGGGAACCACGGCCAAAGGCGGCACTTACGACCGCAATAAAACAGTAGCCGCAGGGCAGGGCACTGGCTACAACAAAAATGTCGACACGTCTGGGACCACTGCCAATGGTGGTACCTACGATCACGATAAGAACGTTTCCGCCGGTCAAGATAGCGGTGTTAAGCGAGATATAAGAACCAGTGGCACTACCGCAGACGGACAAACTTTCACGCGCGATAGATAGGTTTCGGCGAACCGCTAACGCGATAAAAAAGGCAAGAGACCCGAAGTTCAATTTGGGTCTTTTGACTTTCAAAAAATGCGAAACTTCTTGCTTAAGGCTGTGTATTGAATCTTGGTTGCCTATTTTGAGGATTCTCAATGCGTCTACGTTTTGCACCTGCTGTCCAGGCAATGGTAGCGGCCTTTTGCGTCTTTCTATTGAGTGTACCTTGCCATGCTCAGGGTACAGAATCTCCTTTGCCGGCGGCAACGACCGCAGTGCCCGCCACCGCCTCCGCAGAAGCCAACCTTGAAAGAGAAGGTAATTCCAGGCAACTTGTTGGTGGGGTGACCACCTTTCAACCACATTCGCTTTTGGGTCAGTGGAACGGGCACATTAAGAGATTCGGGCGGCATCCCAAGCTTTATATCGACTACTGTCAGGACGGAAAGATAACCGGTTCGTACAAAGGCAT
>Ga0265314_10006639_pt1 | contig 10168 bp, 8 predicted proteins | sample 4126metaG_FD_203106 | JGI IMG/M metagenome (GOLD analysis project Ga0265314, IMG submission 203106) | Rhizosphere microbial communities from Carex aquatilis grown in University of Washington, Seatle, WA, United States - 4-1-26 metaG | ecosystem: Host-associated > Plants > Roots > Rhizosphere >... | reverse complement strand
GAGCGTTTCGCCATGCAGGGCGAGACTCCCATCTTGCTGACCAGCCCCATGGTCCGGCCCTATGTCCGCTCCATCGTCGAGCGCTTCCGGCCCATGACCGTGGTGATGAGCCAGTCGGAAATCCATCCCAAGGCCCGCATCAAGACACTGGGGCAGATCTGATGACGGCGGCTAGATCATGAGGCTCAAATCCTTCACCGCGCCCACCATGACCGAGGCCATGGAGCTGGTGCGCCAGGAACTGGGCGACGACGCCATCATCGTCTCCACCCAGCGGGCGGCCGGGTCCAAGGGCGTGCGCATCACCGCCGCCCTGGAATCCGTCGACGCCGATCTGGCGGTGGCCTCCATGCTGGAGGAAGCCACCGGCGGCTCCGAGGTCTCGGAAGCGGTCAGGAAGGCGCTGGCCGAGCACGGCGTGCCTCAGCGCCTCTCCGACCGGCTGGTCAACGCCGCCCATACCTCGGGCCTGACCCAGCCGCCGCTGGCCTGCGCCGCCGCACTGGAAGCCGGCTTCACCTTCGCCCACCTGCCCGAGCACGGCGCGCCGCGCCCCTTCATGCTGGTGGGGCCCAACGGCTCGGGCAAATCCATCGCCACCGCCAAGCTGGCCGCCCGTTCGGTGCTGAGGCAGCGTCAGGTGGGCGTCGTCACCTGCGACAACATCCGCGCCGGCGCCGTCGAGCAACTGGCCGCCTTCACCTCCATCCTGGAGATCGATCTGGTGCGGGCGCGGGGTCCGGAATCCCTGGCCCGGGTGGTGGAAAGCATGAACGGGCTGTTCGATCTGGTGGTGATCGATTCCCCCGGCCTCAATCCCTTCAAGCAAAGCGACATGGACTACCTGCAGGCCCTGATCGAGGCCGCCGACGTCGAGCCCATCCTGGTGATGGCGGCGGGCGGCGACCCGGAAGAGGCCGCCGAGATCGGCGAGGCTTTCGCCGCCGTCGGCGCGACGCGGCTGTTCGCGTCGCGGCTGGACACCACGCGCCGCCTGGGCGCCATCCTGGCCGCCGCGGAAGGCGGACAGATGGCCTTCTGCGACGTTTCCGCCAGCCCTCACGTGGCGTCGGGCATCTCGCCCATCTCGGCAATCGCGCTGGCCCGGCTGATCATGCCGCAAGCCGCCGAGGCCGATTCCAAAGACGAAACCTTCTGGACCGAGGCATCCGCATCATGACCACGATGGAAGTTCCTACCCTGGCGCCCCGTCCCACCCTTCGGGCCAAGGGACGCAACATCGTCGCGGTGGCGTCCGGCAAGGGCGGTGTGGGCAAGACCTGGTTCTCCATCACCCTGTCCCACGCCCTGGCGCGGGCCAACCAGCGGGTGCTGCTGTTCGACGGCGATCTGGGACTGGCCAACGTCGACATCCAGCTGGGCCTGATGCCCAAGACCGATCTGGGCAGCGTGGTGGCCGGGCGCATGACCCTTAACCAGGCGCTGGTCCGCTACCCCGAAGGCGGCTTCGACATCATCGCCGGGCGGTCCGGGTCCGGCACCCTGGCCAACATCCCGCTGTCGCGCCTGCAGATGCTGGGCGACGATCTGGTACTGCTGGCCGGCAATTACGACCGCGTCGTGGTCGACCTGGGGGCCGGCGTCGAGAAGACCACGCGCAACTTCTCGCAGCAGGCCGGCACCATCATGGTGGTGACCACCGACGAGCCCACCTCGCTGACCGACGCCTACGCCTTCATCAAGGTCACCCACATGGAGCGGCCGGGCACCGACATGCGCATCGTGGTCAACATGGCCAATTCCACCCGCGAGGGCGAGCGCATCTACAACACCCTCTTGAAGGCCTGCGAGGGCTTCCTGAAAATCTCGCCACCGCTGGCCGGCGTCATCCGCCGCGACTTGAAGGTCAGGGAGGCCATCCGCAACCAGACGCCGATCATGATGCGCTCGCCCAACGCCGAGGCCGCCGCCGACGTCGAGGCCATCGTCGAGCGCCTGATCCGCTCGCGATAACGCCATGTGCTCGGCCATCCCGCCGGCTCCGCCTCCGGTCGCTCCGCCCACTCCGGCGAGCGCACCGCCGGTGCTGAGCGTGGTGGCCGACAAGGCCGCGGCCGAGGCCCTGGCCAAGCTGCAGGCCGGGGCGGTGATCGCCGCCACCCTGTCCGCCTCCGAGGGCAAGGGGCCGGACAGCCGGGGGGTCGTCCAGGTGATGACCGCCGACGGGTCCAGCCTGTCGCTGCGCCTGCCGCCCGGCCAGCCGTTGCCGCCCGACGGCGCCCAGTTGGCCATGCAGTACATCTCGCAGAACGGCCTGCCCGCCTTCAAGCTGCTGTCCATCAATGGACGACCCACCGGCGCCCTGCCGCTGCAGCCGCAACCGGGCGGCCTGCCCAATCTCCCCGACCTCGCCACCCTGCTCGGCCCCGGTGGCGGAGCCAAGGCACCCGCCGGCCAAGCCCCCGCCGCCCAGCCCGGCCCGGCCGGCGCGCCGGTGATCACCTCGCCCGGACTGGCGGCCGGTCCGGTCGGCCTGACCGCCATCGTCATCCGCTCCGGCCCGCCCGGCGCGGTGATGATGCCGCCCAATGCCGGGGCGCCGGGCCTGGACATGAGCCAGCCGCCGCCCGAATCCCTGACCGGCCTCGCCTCCGGGACCCGCCTCACCGTGCGCATCGCCGCCATGGCCCCGCCGGGCCAGAACGCGGCCGGCGGCGGCCAGCCCATTCCCACCGCCACCGCCCAGACCCAATCCGCCGCACCGCCGCCTCCGGCCGGACAGGCCCCCGCGCCGCAGGCGCCGGGCATGCCCCCGGCCACCACGGCGGCGCCGGGCACACCGCCCGCTCCCCAGCCCCTCCACCCGCCCCAGGCGATTCCGCCGGGACCGGCCGCGACGCCGGGCGGCCTCCCGGCCGCCACTCCCTCCGCCGCCCCGCCGCCACCGCAGGCCGTGACCATGCCCGGCATCGTGGTATCCCAGCCGGCCGGCGGCGCCGCCCTGGTGCAGAGCCCGGCGGGCATGCTGTCCCTGGACGTCGGCACCCCCCTGCCCATCGGCGGCACGCTGCGCCTGGAGGTGATCGGCCGCCCCCTGCCGCCGCCGCCCATGGCGCCCGCCCCCGGCCCGCCGCAGGGACTGAGCCCCGACGGCTGGCCCACCTTGGACCAGACGGTCGACACCTTGCTGCAATCGGACCGTCAGGCGGCCGAGCAGTTGATGCGGATGATCCCCCAGGCCGGTCCCCGCCTGGCCGCCGCCATGTCCCTGTTCGCCGGGGCGGTGAGGTCGGGCGATTCCAAGGCTCTGCTCAGCGAGCCGGTGACCCGCGGGCTGGAAAAAGCCGGGCGCAAGGATCTGGCCGACCGGTTGAAAAAAGAGTTCCTCGATCTGGCAGAGGACTCCACCCGGCCCATGGGGCGCGGCGACTGGCAGGCCATCACCCTGCCCTTCGCCCACGGCGCCAACATCGACCCCATCGACCTCTACATCCACCGCCCGCCCAACGACGACGAGGGAGGCGGCAAGAAGGGGGCCGAGCAGCGCTTCATCCTCGACGTGCGCATGAGCGTCCTGGGCCGCATCCAGTTGGACGGGCTGGTGCAAAAGGACATCAAGCGCTTCGACCTGATCGTCCGCACCGCCGAACCGCTGTCCGCCGCCATGTGCCGCGACATCGCCGGCATCTTCGCCGAAGCCGGCCAACTGACCGGCATCAAGGGTCAGGTATCGTTCCAGGCGGGGCGGTCCTTCGTCGACCTGCCGCCGGCCGGAGCCCCGGCAACGCAAATCGTGGTATGATCCCTGCGGTTATTTTCAATCCCCCCGACCGATGGCATAGGCTTTGCTTGAAGAACCCGGCAAACCACAGGCCCCGCAGGCACAGGCGCAAGCATCGTCCGGCATGAATACCATCGCGCGCGATCCCAAAGGCTACTACGCGATCCTCGGTCTCGCCCCGGGGGCGGATTTGGGCGCCATCAAGAGCGCCTACCGGTCCCGCGTCAAAACCGTGCATCCCGACCGCAACGCCTCCAAGCGGGCACGTGAGGAATTCCAACGGGTTATCGAGGCCTACGGCGTGCTGAAGGACGTGGTGCGGCGGGCCGAGTACGACACCTTCGGCCAGGAAGCCACCCACGACGATGACGAGGTGGTGGCCGGCGCCCCCATCGCCTGCTGCGGCTGCGGCGCGCTGACCGCTCAGCCGCGCTATGTGGTCCATCACTGGGTCCGCTCGTATCTGGTGTGGGCAAAAACCGGCACGGTGGAGGGCATTTTTTGCCGGGCATGCGCCGACCGTGCCGCCGTGCGCGCCTCGATCATCACCTGGGCCTGGGGCTGGTGGTCCCTGCCCGGCATCCTTCTCGCCCCCCTGGCCCTGCTCCACAATCTGCTGGGCGGCTCCAAGCCGCGCCACGAGAATGCCAGGGTGCTGATCCGCCAGGGCCGCGCTTTCCTGGGGCGCGGCGATCTGGAACTCGCCCGCTCCCTGGCGCTGCAGGCCCGGCGCTTCGCCCGCCTGCCCGACGACCGCGCCCGGGTCGAGGACCTGCTGCACGCCACCCGCGACATCTCCGACAACCGCCGGCTCAAGACCCGCTGGCGCCTAGGGGGAGGCGTGTTCCTGGCCCAATCCCTGCCGCTGCTGGCCCTGCCCATCACCGTCGGCGTCTTCGCCCTGATCGCCGCCAAGCCGTGGGACATGCCGGTCTCCACCTCGGCCCCAATCGCCATGCTGCCGGCCAAGAGCGGCGAAATCCGCCACGTGGCGGTGGACAGCCTGAAGGTGCGCATGGCGCCGCTGGCCGGCGCGCCGGTGCTGACCCTGCTGGACCGCTTCGCCACCGTCGAGGTCACCGCCGACCCCGCCGATCCGGAATGGGTCAAGGTGCGCACGCCGTCGGGCATCGACGGCTACGTGGAGGCCCGTTCGCTCTATGCCGGATCGGGCGGACGCTTCAAGGAGCAGTGGTGCAGCGAGAACCGGGGGGGACAGCCCGGCGCCGGCGAGATTCTCACCCGCCGGGTCAGCGGCGACCACCGCCTGCTGGTCCACAACGAAGGCCGCCGCGATGGCGTGGTCAAGCTGAAGACCATGGCCGGCAACACGGTGACCGCCTTCTACGTGCCCGCCACCTACCATATCGGCATCGGCGGCATCCCCGAGGGCACCTACCGCATCGAATTCGCCACCGGAACCCGCTATTCGCGGGGCTGCGGCATCTTCATGGACGAGATGCAGGCCTCGGTACTGCCGGTGACGCTGACCTTCAAGTACCAGTCGGCGGGAACGCTGCGCTCGCTGACCCATATCGCCGAGATTTCATTGTCGCCCGCCTCCGACGACCCGGTGCAGCCGCAGCCGCTCTCCGCCGACCGCTTCGCGGCGGATGACTGAGGACCGGCGCCCCTACTTTCCCGCCCGCTTCTTTTCCAGGGTGGCACGCACCTGCCCCAGTTCGCGGCCCATCTTGCGGATATCGTAAAGCAGGGTTTCCAGCACCAGGATGACCAGATCGGGCGTCTTGCCGATCTGGGATTTCAGCGCCGCCATGGGGATCACCAGGCAGGCGGTTTCCTCGGCGGCCATGGCCGAGGCCATGCGCGGCTCGTTGTCGATCAGGGCCATCTCGCCGAACACGCCGTTGGCGCCGATCTGGCCCAGGGTGACCTTCTGACCGCCCACCGTCTTGAAGATGGTGACCTTGCCGCTTTCCACCACATAGGCCATGTCGCCCGGATCGCCTTCGTTGAAGATGATCTGGCCGGCGTGGAATTTCTTGCGGCCGGTACGTTCCTGGGCGGGCTTGGGCGCCTGAACCACCGGGGCATGGGGCGCGGCGGCGGGACGGGGAGCGGCGACGGCGCCCTTGGGCATCACCAGGGGCAGCGGCTTGGGCAGCGGCGGCGCCACGCGGCGCTCGGCCACGCCGGGCGGCGGGCGCGACAGCAAGCGGCGGTCGGGTCCCTTGAAGCCGGGGGTGCGCACGAAGGCCTTGGGATTGACCAGGGCGTTGCGGATACGGCGGAACAGGGAATCCGTGGACATGGGCTTGACCAGGAATTCGTTCACGCCGGCGCCCCGGGCCTGGAACACCACCTCGGTGGCGGATTCGGCGCTCATCATGATGATGGCCACGTCGTCGCAGGACACCATGTCCCCGGCCCGGACGAAGCGGGTGAAGTCGATGCCGTCCATGGGAGCCATGTCGTGGTCGACGATGACCAGATGCACCGGCTGCTTGCCCAGGATCTCGATCCCGGTGGGGCCGTCTCCCGCCTCGAGGATGGTCTTGATGCCGAAGGATTGCAGCGCCGTCTTGATGAACGACCGGGCGTAGCGCGAATCGTCGATGATGAGCGCAGTGAGCGGGCTCAGATCGACATCGATGTTCATCCGGACAATCCCCCCTGACGGCTTTCAAGAGGTTAGCCAGGGCGCGGGCATCTGCCAAGCCCTACTGGAGCTTGCCCGCCCTTTGAGTCGTTTGCTTGACGGCGGTCAATGAGCGGGTCTATGACCGCTCGGCAGAATGCCTGTCTTGAAAGAGGGCCGCACGTCATGACACAAGCACACGCCAGAGCCGGAACCACACCGGTAACGCCGCCGTTCTCGCCGGTGCTGCTGCTGGGCATGGCCTTGAAGCCGTTCCGCCCGGCGGCGCTGCAGCCGCTGTTCGACGCCATGCTGAAGGTGGTGCGCCGCCGCCACCCCGACATCCTGGAGCGCATGGCCGATTACGGCGACAAGGCGGTGTGCATCGATCCGGTTGACCTGCCCTTCGTCATCTTGCTGGAACCCAACCCCGAAGACCCACGCCTCACCGTCCGCCGCTCCATCGAGCCGGGCGAGGTGGCCGCCACCATCCACGGCCCGCTGGAGATGCTGATCGCGCTCGCCGAGGGCAAGGTGGACGGCGACGCCCTGTTCTTCTCGCGCCGCCTGGTCATCGAGGGCGACACGGAAGTGGTGGTGGCGCTCCGCAACGCCATCGACGGAGCCGGCATCGACCTGATCGAGGACATCAGCCTGGAATTGGGGCCGCTGGCCCGGCCGTTCCGGGGACTGGCCGGCGCGGCCATCGGCCTGATGGGGCGGCTGCGCGAGGATTTCGAGACGCTGCGCAACGCCATCATCGCCCCGGCGGTCAAGGATTCCGCCAACCAGGGGGCGCGCATCGCCCAGTTGGAGGGCGAGTTGAAGCAGTTGCGCAAGGCGGCACGGCGTGGAGGCGCGGCTTAGATGGCTTCGGTCAATTCCCTGGTGCGTCCCGAACTGGTCTGCCCGGCCGGCACCCCGGCGGCGCTGCGAAGCGCCGTGGATGCCGGCGCCGATTGCGTCTATGTGGGCTTCCGCGACGAGACCAACGCGCGCAACTTCCCCGGCCTCAACTTCAATCGCAAGGAACTGGGCGAGGGTATCGCCTACGCCCACGAGCGCGGCGCCAAGGTGCTGGTGGCCATCAACACCTTTCCGCGGGCCGGCAGCCCGGAAATCTGGCATCAGGCGGTGGCCGACGCCGCCCGCCTCGGGGCCGATGCCGCCATCCTGGCCGATATCGGCCTGATCGAGCACGCCCACCGCGCCCATCCCGAGCTGCGGCTGCACCTGTCGGTGCAGGCCGCCGCCTCCAACCCCGACGCCATCCGCTTTTATGCCGAGCGCTTCGGGGTGCGCCGCGTGGTGCTGCCCCGCGTGCTGACCGTCCAGGAGATCGCCGCCGTCAACGCCCGCATCGCGCCGGTGGAGACCGAGGTCTTCGTGTTCGGCGGCCTGTGCGTCATGGCCGAGGGGCGCTGCGCGCTGTCCTCCTACGCCACCGGCCAGTCGCCCAACATGAACGGCGTCTGCTCGCCGGCCGGCGAGGTGCGCTATACCGAGACGGCCCAGGGCATCACCTCGGAGCTGGGCGGCTTCACCATCAACAAGTTCGCCCATGACGAGCCGGCCGGCTACCCCACCTTGTGCAAGGGCCGCTTCATCGCCAAGGACAAGGCCAGCTACCTGTTCGAGGAACCCACCTCACTCAACACGCTCACCATGCTGCCCGATCTGATCAAGGCCGGGGTAACCGCCTTCAAGATCGAGGGCCGCCAGCGCGGCCGCGCCTATGTGGCCGCCGTGGTCCAGGCCTTCCGTGCCGGGGTGGACGCGGTCATGGCCGGCAGGCCGTTGCCCGACATCGATCTCGACCGCATCACCGAAGGCGGCAAACAAACCACCGGCGCCTACGAGAAAGCCTGGCGATGATGAGCGAGGCGCAGCCGAAGCGCGGGAGCGTTGAGCGACCCGGAGCGCAGCGGAGGAGCCAAGGGCGCGGAGGCGCCCGCCCGGCGTTTGAGGGACATATGTAATGAACACTTCCAAACTCACCCTTGGTCCGGTTCTGTTCAACTGGAAGCCGGAGACGCTCCGCGACTTCTATTTCCGCATGGCCGACGAATCCTGCGTGGACGCCGTCCATGTGGGCGAGGTGGTGTGCTCCAAGCGCACGCCGTTCTTCGAACCCTTCATCCCCGAGGTGATCGAGCGCCTGACCGCCGCCGGCAAGGAAGTGGTGCTGTCGTCGCTCGCCCTGATCATGAGCGACCGCGAAATCGCCCAGGCCCGCGATCTGGCCCAGGCCGAGGGCGTCCTGGTCGAGGCCAACGATATTTCGGTGGCGGCCCTGATGAACGGGCGACCCTTCGTCGCCGGGCCGCTGCTCAACATCTACAACGAGGGCACCCTGGCCACCCTGGCCGCCCTGGGCGCCGCCCGCGTCTGCCTGCCGGCCGAACTGTCCGCCGACGCGGTGGCCGCCCTGGCGGCCTCCACCCCCATGGAGGTGGAGGTCCAGGCCTTCGGCCGCCTGCCGCTGGCCATCTCGGCCCGCTGCTACGCCGCGCGGGCCCGCAACCTGTCCAAGGACGGCTGCCAGTACGTCTGCGCCGACGACCCCGACGGCATGGCGGTGGAAACCCTGGACGAGGTGCCTTTCCTGGCGGTCAATGGCACCCAGACCATGTCCTATCACACCATGGACCTGCTGGGCGACGTGGCCGGGCTGGCCGCGCGCGGTATCGGGCGCTTCCGCCTGTGGCCGCAGACCTTCGACATGGTGGCGGTCGCCGCCCTGTTCCGCACCGTGCTGGCCGGCAAGGCCGACATGGAAGAGGCCGAGGACCGGCTGGCCGCCCTGTGTCCCGGGGCGGAATTCGCCAACGGCTATATCCATGGCCGTCCCGGCCATCTGTTCGTCGAAGCGGAGGGTTGACCGCCTCTTGTTCACGGGCCCGTAGCCCGGCATACTGGACTCGCCGTAGTTTGGCTTTTCGGGATGGTGGCGCGGCCTTGGGGGACGCCCACCTGGGGTGAGCGACATACATGGCTGATGAAGGCAAGGGCAAGGCGTCCGCTGAGATCGAGGGAGAAATCTCCTTCGAGCACAAGTTTTTCACGTCCTTCGAGGATCTCTATTTCCGTCTGACCGATTCGGGAGAGCCCGTGGCGGTGCTGAAGCTCGCCACCAACGAGGCGGTGCTCGCCTTCGACGGGATCAAGCGTGAATTCGGAATGAAGGAAGACCAGCACGATTTCAAGATGCTGGACAAGGTGGCCGAGGGGCTGCAATTCGTGCGCGGCTTGAGGCCCGGCGACAAGCTGCCCAAGGAAGTCACCACCCGCGAGGCATCGTGGGAGCCCCAGGACCGCCACCGCCGCATCGCCTATCAGCGCCTGACCATGCAGCTGGTCACTTGGCTGACCGGCAACGAGCACGTCATCAGCAACGTGTCCGAACTGGCCCAGGTGGCCGACGACCCCCAGGTCAAGAAGAACGTCCAGTTGGCCTTTACCGAAGCGGCCGAGGAACTGGGCCTGGGCCGCGAGAACCGCGACGAGGTGGTACGCTACATCGAGACCCTGGCCAAGGAACTGGCCTATATCGAGGCGCTGCGCGACACTTTCGGCGAGGTGCAGAAGATCGACGAGAAGCTGCAGGGCCTGCGCCGTATCTACGGCGCCGACCGCTCCATGATCGACACCACCGATCAGGTGGCGCGCCTGTCGCAGCGGGCGTTGAAGGTCTTTCAGGACTACTTCGACCAGGTGGACGCCCAAACCGGCGAAATCCTGGCCATGCTGAAGAATATCGAGAACCAGATCGGCTATATCCGCCAGGTGCGCGACGCGCTGCACTGCCGCCTGCTGCCCTGGGAGGA
>Ga0265314_10006636_pt1 | contig 10171 bp, 7 predicted proteins | sample 4126metaG_FD_203106 | JGI IMG/M metagenome (GOLD analysis project Ga0265314, IMG submission 203106) | Rhizosphere microbial communities from Carex aquatilis grown in University of Washington, Seatle, WA, United States - 4-1-26 metaG | ecosystem: Host-associated > Plants > Roots > Rhizosphere >... | reverse complement strand
GGCGGACGCGCTGGTGGTCACGACCGACATCAACGGCGCTCACGCGGCGTTGGATAGAGTGACGGTCACGGTGGTTGGCGCCGGGGGCCGCGTCGCTGCCGAGAGGACCGCGCCGCGCGGCGAGCGCCTGAGCTTCGACGCCGCGGCATGGCCCGATGGACCGTATGAGGTCCGCTGCACGACGCGCCGGCCGAACGGCTTGATGTACGCCACGCACCTGGCCTGGTACAAGGGCGACGCGGTGGCGCACGCGCGGCGATTGCTCGCGGCCGCGGCCAAGGCCGACGATCAAACCACGGCCGGCTTCACCACCAAGATGCTCGCCGATATGGTGCTCGACCGGCTGGACACCAAGGACCTCGACAAGGTCACCGGCAATCCGTGGTGGACCATCCATTCACCTCTGATGGAATTCGACGAGATGCAGTTGGAGGCCAAGGGCGTTCCGGCGGTCGTGAGGCCGTACGGCTTCGCGCGGCTGGCGTATCGCGACGATGTCGACGGCTCGGCGCAGTTCGCCGTGGCGTATCTGCCGGGCGGTTATGATCCGGCGAAGAAGTGGCCGCTGGTGGTGAAGTTGCACGGCTACAACCCGGCGAATCCGGAATACGTGCGCTGGTGGGGCGTCGATTCGCGCCATCACGTGCTGGCGGACACCGAGTACAACGGCCACCAGGGCGTCATCTACACGGAGCCGCGCGGGCGCGGGAACACGTCGTATATCGGTATCGGCGATCAGGACGTGGTGCGGGTCATCCAACTCGCCAAAGAGCGCTTCAACGTCGATGACGACCGCGTGTACCTGATGGGCGATTCGATGGGCGGCTGGGGCACCTGGAATGTGGGCACGCGCCATCCCGACCTTTTCGCCGCCATCGCCCCGATCTTCGGCGGAGTGGACTACCATTCCCAGCTATCGGAAGAGGCGCTGGCGAAGCTCACACCGCTGGCCCGGTACCTCCAGGAAAAAGACAGCTCGTGGTCGATGGCGGAATCGCTCGTCAACATGCCGATTTTCGTGCATCACGGCGACGTGGATAAGAGCGTGAACGTCGATTACTCGCGCTACGGCGTGCGGTTGCTTCAACGCTGGGGCTACAACATCCGGTACGAGGAACTTCCCGGCTACGGGCACGAGGACCTGAACCGGTGGGCGGATATCTTCAACTGGTTTCTGGAGCACCGGCGCGAGGCCAATCCCGGACGCGTTCGCCTGCACACGGCCGAGTTGAAGAATGCCTCGGCCTACTGGGCCCGGATCGACCAGGCGGCGAGCCCGGGCGATTTCATGACGCTGGATGCGGAGATCACGGACCCGAACACGATCCGGCTGGACACGCGGAACGTCGCAAGCGTGACTCTCTCGCCCGTGTCGCCGCTCATCGACCGCGACAAGCCGGTCTCGGTGAACTGGAATGGCGTGGCGCGCGCGGTTTCTTTCGACGCCGGGCGGATTCGTCTCGGCGAGGCCGCTGTTTCCCCGGAAAAGGATTCCAGGATCGCGGGACCGGTGAGCGACATCTTCACGACTCCGTTCGCTATCGTCACGGGCACCAGCGCGTCGGATCCGGAGATGAAACAGATGTGCGCGAACAAGGCCGAGGCGCTGGCGGCTGCTTGGAAGGACTGGCAGCGAGTGCCGGCGCGGGTCTTCAAAGACTCCGAAGTCACGGACGCGGACGCGGCGCGGTATTCGCTGATTCTCATCGGAGGCGCGGACGCCAACCTGGTGACCCGGAAGATGGCGGACCGGATTCCGATCGAGGTTGCTTCGGATCATGTCAAGGTTGGGTCCCGCTCCTTCCCGGCCGTCGACGCGCGGGTGCAACTGATCTATCCGAACCCGCTGAACAGGCAACGATACGTTGTGGTGGTCGCCGCGACCTCCGCAGCGGGGATGTACTTCGTGAATCCCAACGAGGTGACAAACGGGGAATTCGATTACGCGATTCAGGACGGGCACGTCCCCGGCGCCGCGGGAGGGTCGGCGGCAGATCTCGCGGTGGCGGGCGGCTGGTTCAATCCGCATTGGGAGTTCGAGGACGCCTTCTGTCACGCGGGCGATGCGAAGCTGCGGGCGGGAGGCGCTCTGTTGCACGCGCCGGGTCACGGGCCTTCCATCGATCCCAAGGTGCTGGATTCTTACGCCGGGAAGTACCAGATCGCACCGAACGTTGTAGTGAGCGTCGAGCGGAAGGAGAACCGGTTGATGGCCCATGGCCCGGGCTCCGACGGACCGGGGGCCGAGATGCTGTCGATATCCGGGAGCGAGTTCTTCATCATGGAAGGGATGGTGCAGGTCGCGTTCGTGAAGGACGCCGCGGGGAAGACGGTATCGCTCAAGGGATCGCAGAACGGGCAGGCGTTCACGGCGAAGAAGGTCGAGTAAGGGGCGCGGTCCGCTCCCTGATGGTCGCGGTTCGGTGCTGAGTGTGGGTATATTGGGGACATGCTCAGGGGGACGCTGATCGGCGCTGTCGCGGTCGCCGCGTTAGCCGCTCAAAATCCGCGCAGCAGAAGCATCGCGATGGAATACTCGGCCTCGATCGGCGCGGTCGCGGCGGGGACGGGCGCGGTAGACCTGTGGATGCCGATTCCGCACGACGACCCATACCAGCGCATCGAAAAGCTCCAGGTAACCTCTCCCCATCCGTACCAGATCGATGTGGATGAGATTGGGAACCACATCCTGCACCTGCGGGTGGAGGGGCCATCGAGCGAACCCATCCGGGTGACGCTGCGCTTCGAAGCGACGCGCCGCGAGCATCGCCAGGAGCTGGCCATCGCGCCCGCGGGCGTGGGCGAAGAAGCGCCGCAGGAACTGGCGCGGTGGATGAAACCGGACCGCCTGGTGCCGCTCGACGACCAGATTCGAGCCTGGTCTGACGCCGTGGTTTCCGCGGCGCACGCGAGCACCGATCTCGAGAAGGCACGCGCCATTTACAACCACGTGGTGGCGACGGTGAAGTACGACAAGAGCGGCAAGGGATGGGGGCACGGCGACATCTACTTCGCGTGCGAGAACCGGCGCGGAAACTGCACCGACTTTCACGCCATCTTCATTGGCTATGCGCGCGCCGCCGGCATCCCGGCGCGGTTCTCGATCGGCTTCCCCGTGCCCTCCGCGCACGGCGCCGGAGAAATCAGTGGATACCATTGCTGGGCGGAGTTCTACGCCAAAGGCGTCGGCTGGGTTCCCGTGGACGCCTCGGAGGCGGCCAAAGACCCGTCGCGCCGCGAGTACTTCTTCGGAGCTCACGACGAGAACCGGGTGGAGTTCTCGCGCGGCCGCGACCTGGTGCTGGCGCCTCCGCAGAAAGGCGAGCCGCTGAACTACTTCGTTTACCCCTACGCCGAGGCGGACGGTAAGCCAATCGAGGTCGAGCGCACGATCCGGTTCCGCGACCTGGAGCCGGCGGGCGCAGTGGCAGGCCTGGTCCGCTGATGCCCGGCCCGACTCCATTCGATGAAGGTTCGGTGCGCGGATTTCTCGAACGGCCGGCAGGCGCGCTCGGCGACGGCCTGGTGCTGACGCACGGAGCGGGCGGGGACAGCCGGATGGCGCTGCTGGTCGCCGTGGCGGGAGCCTTCACGGCCGCGGGCGTGTGCGTGCTCCGTTGCGACCTTCCGTTCCGCCAGAGGCGCCCGCACGGGCCGCCCTCGCCCTCGACGGCGGCCGGAGACCGCGCCGGATTGCGAGACTCCGTTGCTGCGATGCGCGCCATCGTGCCGGGCCGCGTCTTTCTCGGCGGGCAATCCTACGGAGGCCGGCAGGCAAGCATGCTCGCGGCGGAAGCTCCGGAACTGGCGACCGCGCTGCTGCTGCTCTCCTATCCGCTGCACCCGCCGGGGAAGCCGGAGCGGCCGCGCACGGAGCACTTCCCCGCCCTGCGCACGCCATCTCTGTTCGTGCACGGACCGAGCGACCCCTTCGCCACGACCGATGAATTGCGCGCGGCGCTGACTTTGATTCAGGCACCGGTGGAGATGGTCGAGATCGCGGGCGCGGGACACGACCTTGCGCGCGGCGCTTTCGACGTGGCGGGAATGGTGGTCGAACCGTTCCGGCGGTTCGTCTGCGCCTACGTGGCCGACGGATCGAACTGGTGAAGGCCGAAGACGACGCCCTCGGTATCCAAACAGTAGGCCTGGTAACCGACGCCGGGAGATCGCCATTTTCGGCAGCGCCAGCTTGCCTCCGCAATGGACCACTTGCTGGATGGCAGCGTCCACCGATTCGACGCTGATGGTGACGATGGTGGGCGGGGCCCCGGGCCGGCCGATGCAGGATGCCGCCGTCGATCCCCATTTCACCCGGGACGCCCGTCGTCGCTAGCCAGTACTCCTGGGGGCCGTCCCACTTCTTGATCTCCCAGCCAAAGGCCTGGCGGTAGAATTCCGCGGCCCTCTCGGGATTCTCGGGATCGCCATTTTCGGCAGCGCCAGCTTGCCTCCGCAAATACCGGCGGGCGCGAGGTTACTCCGCCGATAGCTGGAGTCGAAGTCCCTTGGCGGAATTGGCCTGCCGCGTTGCCTCGCGATCCACGGCGCTGAGGGGCATGTTTCCGCCCGCGCCATCCGCGTCGAGGTAGTGCAGGGTACCGCCCTCGGCCCAGACGGCTACAGCGGGATGGGCGACGTGGTCCGTGCCTACAATGGAAAACTCCGCCGGCGAACCCTGGTCCGTCCCCGGGGGATTGGACTTGGTGTAGTCGCGGATTTCGCCCTGCACGACACGTGGCGGCGGCGCGGGCGCCTCTGGCATCACGACCACCATGCTCGGACTCGCCTGGTAGGGAGAGTACTCGGCCTGGGAGTTGTCATAGGCGCCTGGGAACCAGTAGCCGTAACCTCCGCCTTGACTGAATCCGCGCTGGACCTGTCGATAGCCGCGCTGGTTGAGGGTCGGGGACGCGGTCCCCATCGGAGGAAGGAGCCCCAGGGGCGGGACGCCGACGGTCCCGGCTGGACCGGCTGGGCGAGCAGGACCACCCGCTTGGACAAAGCCGCCGCGGGCACCGCCATCGCGTTGGGCGGCGAGAGGGAGCCAGATCAGACCACAGAGGGCACACGCACAAATCAAGGCCTTCATATGCAGCCTCCTGATCAAAGCCTACCGCCGAACAGCGCGCGGAACAAGTGCGGGAGAATCGGGTGCGGACACGAAAGCGGAATCGCGCAGCCCAGCGTGGCGGGGCTGAAGGCCGCCCTCCGGCGGCGATTGGCGCTTCGTTCCGATTTATACTTGGAGGTAATGGGGGCGACTTGAAATCGGGGGTTAGTATGAAACCGCTCTCTGTCTCGATCCTCGGTGGCCTGGCGGTCTTCGGTCTCTTGCTACCGGCGGCCGAGAACCCGATAGCTGCGATCAGCATTGACTATCCGGCCGACGGGTCGATTTTTCCGCCCGAAATTATCGCGCCGACATTCCTCTGGCGCGATTCCGATGCGCGGGCGGTGATCTGGCAGATCGACGTGGGCTTTGCCGACGGCTCACCCGCTCTGCGGGTGCGGTCAAAGGGCGGGCCGATGCCGATCGGCGAAATCGATGAGCGTTGCGCGGCGGCCGGCGCCGTACCGCCGACATTGACACCGCAGGAAGCCGTGTCTCAGTCGTGGAAGCCCGACACCGAAACCTGGGCCGCCATCAAGGCACACTCGGTGCGGCGCGCGGCCACGGTAACCATCACCGGCTTCCGGGACGCGGAGGCGACCGTGCCCGTCTCGCGCGGGCGAATCGGTCTTGTCACATCGAAGGACCCGGTAGGCGCGCCGATCTTCTACCGCGACGTGCCGCTGGTTCCCCCGCCCATCGGCGAGAAGGGGATCATCATGCCCCTCCCGAAGAGCGCGGTGCCTCTGATTGCCTGGCGGCTGCTCTATATCGGCGAGGCCCGCCCCAAGCTGATGATGCAGGGGCTGCCCACCTGCGCCAACTGTCATTCGTTCTCCCACGACGGCAAGACGCTGGGACTGGACGTGGACGGGCCGGCCAACGACAAGGGGCTGTACGGTCTGGTGCCCATCGCCACCAGGACGTCATTCGCTGGAGTTCCTTCGCCGAGGAGCGGGCGAGCAAGCGATTCGGATTCATGTCGCAGATCTCGCCGGACGGGCAGTACGTGGTGACGTCGATCGAGAATCCGGGTTCGCACATTCGCAACTTCGACGAGCGGCTGTATAACGGCTTCTATAGTAACTACGGCTTTGGCCAGGTCTTCTTTCCGACCCGCGGTGTCCTGGCGTGGTACAGCCGGGCGACCGGCAAGCTGCGCACCCTGCCGGGCGCCGACGACCCGGATTGCGTGCAGACCAGCGCGTTCTGGAGCCCCGACGGGAAATGGCTGGTGTTCTCACGCGCGAAGGCCAAGCCTCCGTATCACCAGGGCCAGGAGGAAGCCAAGTACGCCAACGATCCGAACGAGACGCAGATCCAATACGATCTGTACCGCATCCCCTTCAACCACGGACGGGGTGGCAAAGCGGAGCCGGTAGACGGCGCCTCGGGCAACGGGATGAGCAACGACTTTCCGAAAGTGTCGCCCGACGGGCGCTGGATCGTCTGGGTGCAGAACCGCAATGGCTTGCTGATGCGTCCCGACAGCCAGCTTTACATCGTGCCCTTCAAAGGCGGCCGTGGGCGCCGGCTGAACGCGAACACGCCGCGGATGAACTCCTGGCACAGCTTCTCGCCCAACGGACGCTGGCTGGTGTTTTCCTCAAAGGGCCGCTCGCTCTACACGCAGCTCTACCTGACGCATATCGACAAGAACGGCAACGACAGTCCGGCCATCCGGATCGAGAGCGCCACGGCGGCCAACCGCGCGGTGAATATTCCGGAGTTCGCCAACATCGCGCCCGGCGGTCTCGAGAAGATGGACGCGCCGGCGACCGAATTCTACCGGCTTTTTGACGTGGCGGCGGATCTGGCGGGAAAGGGCGAGTACCCACAGGCCATCGCGGAGTGGCGCAAGGCGGTGGATCTCGATCCGGCCGACGCCAAGGCCCGGTTCAACCTGGGACTCTCGCTGCAGCAGGCCGGCCAGCTGGACGAATCCATCAGCCAATATCGCAAGGCGGTGGAGTTCAATCCCGACAACGCCGCGGCGTACACCAACCTGGGCTTCGCGCTGGCCGCGGAGGGCAAGCAGGACGAAGCCATGGCGCAGTACGAAAAGTCGCTGGAGGTCGATCCGAAGAACGCCAAAGCGCAGAGCAACCTGGGGGCCGCGCTGATCGAGAAAGGCCGGGTGGCGGAAGGGATCGAACACTGCCGCAAGGCGCTCGAAGCCGATCCGGAGGACGCCGAGGCGCACAACAGCCTGGGGGTCGCGCTGGCGCGGAGCGGGCGGTTGGATGAAGCGATTCCGCATCTGGAGAAGGCGGTATCGATCGATGCCGGCTCGCTGGAGTACCAATACAACCTCGGGCGCATACTGGCCGCCGGAGGCAGGTTCTCCGAGGCCCTCCCTCACTTCGAGCAGGCGGTGAAGATCTCCGGCGAGCAGGACCCGCTGAGCATGGAGATGCTGGCCGCCATGTATTCCGAGTTGGGCCGCTTCAGCGAAGCCGCCACCACGGCGCGCCGGGCGCTGGACCTGGCAGAGCGCCAGAACAACTACGACCTGGCGCAGACGCTGCGCGCGCGGCTGGCGCAGTACGAACAGCAGGCGAGATAGGGGCGGACAGGAGGCGGGCGTGGACGCCCGCTGCAGGACTGGAGTCCTGCCCCACAGCTACGCGCTGTGCTCGGGCGCCCAGTGCATGCGTTCGACGATGGTGGGCGGCTCGTAGGTCTTGCCGCGCGCCAGGCGCAACTCTTCGCGCCAGGTGCTGAGCAGCATGACGGGGCCGAGGATTCCCGCCGAGAGCGACGCCAATGGCCCGAGCGCGCGCTCGATCTCCTGCCGCAGCGCCTTGATGCTCTCGCTCACGGCGACATTGGTCTTGCGCAGCTTGTGCTCCATGGCCCACAGCGCGCTGGCGTACACCAGTTTGAGCGACTTGGCTTCACGGTCGAAGCGCGCCCGGATGCGGGCGTCGGCGCTGTCGCGATATTGCTTCCAGCCCTCGAAGGTGGTCCGGCAGATGCGGTAGATGCTGGGGCCATTCAGCTCAAAATCGCGCAGGAAAGCATAGTCGAGGAACTTCTTCGAGTCGTCGCGCGAGATGGCGGCGTGGCGGAAATTGAACTTGAACTGGCCGTGAATATCGGCCAAATCCACGTCGTCGAGCAGCCGCCCCGCGTCGTCAATCTCGCGGTAGAGCGGAGTGCCGGGCACGGGCGTGTAGAGCATGAACTGGTGGAAGTCGGTGTTGTGATGGACGGCGTGCTCGATCTCGGCCATCATGTTGCCCGGGGTGTGATGCTCCAGTCCCACGATGGTGGAGCCGAGGACGCGAATCCCGTGCTGGTGCAACTGGCGCGTGAGCCGCAGGGTGTCCGTACCCGCAAGCTTGTTGTAGTTGGCCTGCGGCGATTCCAGACCCATCCAGATCCAGGAGACCCCCAGATCGACCAGCTCTTCCATGGTGTATTTCTTGATGGCGTTGGCGGAAGAGAAAACGTTGAGCTCCCAACTCTTGCGTTCCTGCTTCATGCGCACCAGCAATTCGAGGGCGCGCGGCTTATTGAGCAGGAAGTTCTCGTCCATGATGAAGAACGACTGCATGCCCTGGTCGCTCTCGGCCTGGCGCATCACCTCGAACAGTTCGTCGCCGCTGTTGAAGAAATTGATCTGTTTTCCCTTGCCGCCGAAGAACGAAGAGGTCGTGCAGAAGTTGCAACCCATGGGACATCCCACCGAAGGGATGATCGTTGCCGCGGTGGAGCCCTTGATATCGGGGAACGGCATGCCAAGGAAGCGGCGGCGGAAGCCGGAGGGAATACTGGGATGGCTGATCGGCGCGGTTTCGTCCTCTCCCACGTGGCGCCGCATCCAGGAGATGCCTTCGCCGCGCACGAAGTGGTCGGCGTCGACCAGGTTCTCGATGCCGGGGGTGGCCGTGACGTGGCCGCCGATCACGATTTCCGAACGGGGCGACAACTCGCGCACCATGCGGCACATCTCGCGCACCTTGCCGACGTTGACGATGATGGACGAGATACCGACGATGTCGTAATGCTCGGACTGCAACTCGCGGGCGAAGATCTCGCGCGTGGGGAAATCAAGCACCGTGCAGGGCGCCGAGATATTGGCCTGGATCATGACGATGCCCCAGGACCGGTGAAACATACGCAGCGAGAAGGCGCCCTGCGCGCGGGTGACCTGGTTGTGGTAGAGCTCCATCGGATTGATGGAGCGGCTGCCAAACTGATCGTCCTGTGCGTAGGGGCCGAAAACAGAGGCTAAGAGGACACGGGCATTACTGCCCTTCGGATGAGGCGACAAAGGAACCCTTTCTTCGGAGAACGGCTGAACCTACCAGCGAGGCTCACGCCGGCGGCCACCGCCGCCACCACCACCACCGCGGTTGCCGCTGCGGAACCCACCGCCGCCGCCACCACCACCGGGACCGTGGCCGCGCTCGGGCCGCGGCCGGGCTTCATTCACGTTGAGGGCGCGTCCACCCAGCGGCTGGCCGTTCAGGGCGGCGATGGCGCGATCCGCCTCGGCGCCGTCGGTCATTTCGACGAAGCCGAACCCTCTCGGCTGGCCGGTATCGCGGTCGCGGATGAGCGTAACCTTCTCTACGGCGCCATAGTTTTCGAACAACGCGCGAATGGAGTCTTCGGTCGCGCCGAAATCCAAGTTACCGACAAAAATGTTTTTCACCTTCTCCCTATCTCCTTACGTTGAAACCGGCTTTCGTGGCGAAATGGATCTCGGCCAGTTCGGCTGGGAGCTCAAACGCACCTTCAGTGTAGCAGGTCTCGACCCGCGGTCGAATGTGATAGAAAGTAGCCAGAGGGCTGCTCCGCGGCCCTTGGAAAACAGGGGGATTATGAACATCGGCATCATCGGCGCGGGCCATATCGGAGGTACGGCTGCACGCCTGTTCGCGAAGGCGGGCCACCCGGTGGCGGTGAGCAACTCACGCGGTCCCGGGTCTTTGCAGAGCCTCGCCGCAGAGATCGGCGCGCAGGTACACGCCACGGACGTGGACGACGCCGCGCGCTTCGGGAGCGTCGTTCTGCTGGCGGTTCCGTGGCGCACCCCGGAGGCGCTTC
>Ga0265314_10006635_pt1 | contig 10171 bp, 4 predicted proteins | sample 4126metaG_FD_203106 | JGI IMG/M metagenome (GOLD analysis project Ga0265314, IMG submission 203106) | Rhizosphere microbial communities from Carex aquatilis grown in University of Washington, Seatle, WA, United States - 4-1-26 metaG | ecosystem: Host-associated > Plants > Roots > Rhizosphere >... | reverse complement strand
GAGGCGCCCTCCCGGCGCCGGGGGACATGGAGTGATCCGGCTTGCCGGCATCCGTGGACTCGTCAAGGCACGTCAACGATCGTCAGCGATAGTCAACGAACAACCGCCGCCGACCCCGGGTCAAGCCCGGGGTGACAAGCTGCTACGACAACACGCCGCCAACGAGCCGCAGCACGCGGCTGCATCGCTTCGCGAGCTGTTCGTCGTGCGTGACGAGGATGAACGCAGTGCCGCGCTCTCGTGCAAGCGCGAGCATCATCTCGAAGACACCATCGGCGGTGCCGCGGTCGAGGTTGCCGGTGGGCTCGTCGGCCATCACGCATGCAGGGTGCGTGACAAGCGCGCGCGCAATCGCAACGCGTTGACGTTCGCCGCCAGACAATTCCGCGGGCCGATGCTTCACACGCTCGCCCAGGCCGACGGACGCGAGCATCTTCTCGGCCTCGTCATGACACGCATGCAGCTCCATCCTGCGAATGCGCAGCGGCATCGCGACGTTGTCGAGCGCGCTGAACTCCGGCAGCAAGTGATGAAATTGATAGACGAAGCCGAGATGCTTGTTGCGCAGCCGCCCTTGCGCGGCCGCATCGAGCTGCGTGAACTCATGGCCCATCAAGCGCACACTGCCGCGCGTGGGCGCATCGAGGCCGCCGAGCAAATGCAGCAACGTGCTCTTGCCCGAGCCCGACGCGCCGACGATCGCAAGCGTCTCGCCCTGGCGCACTTCAAGATCGATGCCCTTCAGCACCTCGACGTCGATGTCGCCTTCGTGGAAGCGCTTCGCGATGCCGTGGGCTTCTAAAACGAGCTCACTCATATCGCAGCGCCTCGGCGGGATTGACGCGGCTGGCGCGCCAGCTTGGATAAATCGTCGCGACGAATGCAAGCACCAACGAGATCACCGCGATCGGCAGGATGTCGGACTGCTGCGGATCGCTCGGCATCTTGCTGATGAGGTAGATGTCGCGCGGCAGGAAACTTGCGTGAAACAGGTGCTCGATGAAGGGCACGATCACGTCGATGTTGAACGCGACGACGAGCCCGAAGAGCAGCCCGGCGATCGTGCCAATCACGCCGACGGCCGCGCCCTGCACGACGAAGATGCCCATGATGCTTGCGGGCGATGCGCCCAGCGTACGCAAGATCGCGATGTCGGCGCGCTTGTCGGTCACCGTCATCACGAGCGTGCTGACAAGATTGAACGCCGCGACCGCGACGATGAGCGCGAGGATGATGAACATCATTCGCTTTTCCACTTGCACGGCCGCGAACCAAGTGCGGTTCTGCTGGGTCCAGTCGCGCACGACCGGGTTGCCCGACAACGTGTTGGCGAGTTCGGCGGCCACCTCGGGCGCTTGATGCAGATCCTTCAGCTTCAGGCGCACGCCCGTCGGGCCTTCGAGGCGGAAGATGCGCGCCGCGTCGTCCTGATGAAGCAATGCAAGTCCGCTGTCGTATTCGTAGTGGCCCGAATCGAAAGTGCCCACAACCGTCATCTGCTTCAGGCGCGGAATGACGCCCGCGGGCGTCACCTGCCCTCCCGGCGCGATCATCGTCACGGGGTCGCCTTCGCGCACACCCAGGTTGCGCGCGAGTTCCGCGCCAAGCACGATGCCGAATTCGCCCGGCTTCAAACGCGCAAGGACGGGCTTCATGTTCGCGGCGAGGTCGGTCACTTCGGGTTCGCGCGCCGGATCGATGCCGCGCACGAGTGCGCCGCGCATGTCTTCGCCGCGTGCCAGCAGCGATTGCGCCGCGATGAAAGGCGCAGCGCCGATCACTTGCGGGTTGCGGCGGGCTTCTTCGATCGTCTTGTTCACGTCGGCCAGCGGGCCGCCGCCGGGCCCGTAGATCTCGATGTGCGACACGACGCCGAGCATGCGGTCGCGCACTTCTTTCTGAAAGCCGTTCATCACCGACAGCACGATGATGAGCGCCGCCACGCCCAGCGCGATGCCGAGCATCGACACGCCCGAGATGAACGAGATGAAGCCGTTGCGCCGCGTTGCGCGGCCCGCGCGCGTGTAGCGCCAGCCGAGCGCGAGTTCGTAAGGAAGGGTCACAGCCGCCCATTCTCGCATCGCGGAGAATGGGCGCATGTCGGACGCAACCCATCTCTTGATTCCCTTCGCATCGTGCGGGGACGAGCCGGGCTGCATCGAGGTGCGGCGCACCCTTGCATTGCCCGCGCTCGAAAAGTTGCTCGCGCGGCTCAAGCCCTCCGCAGTCGACGAAGGCGACGAACGCGCACTGTCGCTGCCTTACGAACGCGTGCTGTCGCGCGAACTGGGCATCGCAGCGCCCGACGGTTGCATCCCGTGGGCCGCGTGGGAAGAAGTGCAAGCCGGCCACGACGCCGGGCCCGACGCGTGGGCCTGGATCACGCCCTGTCATTGGCAAGTGGGCCGCGAAGATATCCTGATGACGCATCCGCAGCAGCTCGAGCTCACAGCCGCCGAATCGCAAACGCTGGTGGCGGCGATGCAGCCGTATTTCGCGCAGGACGGCATCGCGCTCGAGTACCGGGCGCCCACGTTGTGGGTGGCGCGCGGCGAAGTGTTTCGCGGCCTCGCATCGGCATCGCTCGATCGCGTGGTCGGGCATGGGGTGGGTGCATGGCTTCCCACCGGCGATGGCGCGCGCATTGTGCGGCGGCTGCAGCAAGAGATGCAGATGCTGCTGTACACGCACAACATCAACGAAGAGCGCGATGCCGGCGGCCACTTGCCGGTCAATTCGTTTTGGGTGAGCGGGACGGGCGCGCTGGCCGATTCGCGCACAAAGTTACTCGGCCCGCCGCCTGCGGGCTTGCGGATCACGCACTACCTGCGCGATGCCGCGCTGCTCGGCGACTGGCGCGCGTGGGCGTCGGGCTGGCACCAGATCGACACGCAGCAATGCACGCGATTGCTGGCCTCGCTCGACAATGGCGATGCGGTCTCGTTGACGCTGTGCGGCGCACGCAATGCGCGCACGTTCTCCGGCCGCGGCGGCGGCTGGTTCGGCAAACTCGCGGCAAAGATTGCGCCGCGCCGCGCACAGGCCATGCTTGATTCGCTATGAAGATCACCACTCGCGAAGTCCCGCCGCGCGCCGCATGGGCGCTGGAGCAAGCCGGCGTGCATCCGCTGCTCGCGCGTCTGTATGCCGCGCGCGGCGTGCTCGGCCCCGATGAGCTCGACGACGGCCTTGCGCGCCTGCTGCCGCCCACGGGCATGAAGGGCCTGCAGGAAGGCGCCGTGATGCTCGCCGACGCCATCGCAAGCGGCAAAAAGCTGTGCATCGTCGCCGACTATGACTGCGACGGCGCAACCGCCTGCGCAGTCGCGATGCGCGGGCTGCGATTGCTCGGCGCGCAAGGCGTGACGTATCTCGTGCCCGATCGCGTGGTGGACGGCTACGGCCTCACGCCGTCGATCTCGCAGCGCGTCAAGCAGCTCGGCGCTGACATTCTCATCACGGTGGACAACGGCATTGCCAGTGTCGAAGGCGTGGCCACTGCCAATGAACTCGGCCTTGCAGTGCTCGTCACCGATCACCACTTGCCCGGCGCGCAACTGCCCGACGCCGCGGTGATCGTCAACCCGAATCAGCCGGGCTGCATGTTCGAAAGCAAGTCGATCGCCGGTGTGGGCGTGATGTTTTATTTGCTCATGGCGCTGCGCACGGAGCTGCGCGATCGCGGTGTGTTCGATGCGGCCACACAGCCCAAGCTCGATGTGCTCTTGCCGCTCGTGGCGCTTGGCACAGTCGCGGACGTCGTGAAGCTCGATGCGAACAATCGCCGCCTTGTCGCGCAAGGCCTCAAGCGCATTCGCGCAGGCACGATGCCGTGCGGCCTTGCGGCGCTTTTCACGGCGGCGGGGCGCAAGACGCAACAAGCGACGACGTTCGACTTCGCCTTCTCGCTCGGTCCGCGCATCAACGCGGCGGGGCGGCTGGCCGACATGACGCTCGGCATCGAATGCCTCGTTACCGACGACGCAGCGCGCGCCGATGAACTCGCGAAGCAGCTCGACGCGATCAATCGCGAGCGACGCGAACTCGAAGGCGACATGCGCGACGCCGCGATGGAAGTGGTCGATGCGCTTTTCGACGAAAGCGATGAGCCGCCGCCCGCGATTTGCGTGTTCGATCCCGATTTCCACGAAGGCGTGGTCGGCATCGTCGCTTCGCGTGTGAAGGACAAGTGGCATCGCCCCACGTTTGTTTTCGCGGCGAGCCAGGCTGAAGGCAAGGAGCACGAGTTGAAAGGCTCGGGCCGGTCGATCCCGGGCTTTCATTTGCGCGATGCGCTGGACCTCATCGCAAAGCGTCACCCGGGTGTGCTGCTGCGATTCGGCGGGCACGCGATGGCCGCGGGCTGCACGATCGCGGAAGAACACATCGACATCTTCGAGCAGGAGTTCGCGCGGATCGCGCAGGAAAAGCTCGATGCAGCGACGCTCATGCGCCGCATCGACACCGACGGCCCGCTTGCGCCCGAATACCGCCGGCCCGATCTGGTCGATGCACTGCAAACGGTTGTGTGGGGCCAGGGCTTCGCGCCGCCGGTGTTCAGCGAAGAGGTGGAGGTGATCTCGCAGCGCCTCGTCGCCGACAAGCATTTGCAGCTGAAGCTGCGGCACCAGGGCCAGATGGTCGATGCGATCTGGTTCGGCCACACGCAGCCGTTGCCGGCGCGCGCGAAGATCGCTTTCCGCCTCGACGCGGACGAGTGGCAGGGCGTGCGCCGCGTGCGCTTCCTCGTCGAGGGCGTCGAAAGTTAGCGCCGCGCCCCGTGCGGCTTCACAGCAGGATGTTCGCCTTGTCGATGCCGCCGGCATCATTGCCGATGTGGTCGACACCGATCAGCAGGATCTGGAACTCGGGGGCGGCATCCGAGTTGGTGCTGCCTTCGAGCATGTGCGTCGTCGGATCGAACCGCAGCAGGCCCGTGGCGTTCGCGAAATCGGAGAACGACTCGGTCCCGATGAACTTGAACGCCTGGTTGCCCGGCACGAAAGAGTTCGCGTCGATGAGGCGCAGGTCGATCTTGTCGTGCTGGGACGCGTTGAAGTCGGTGATCGTGTCGTAGTCGGTGACGAGCGAGTCGCCGGCGCCGGTGTAGATGAACGTGTCGCCGCCCGCGCCGCCGGTTAACGTGTCGGCGCCGGCGAGGCCCCAGATCGAGTTGTTCTTGGCGTCGCCGGTGATGATGTTGTCCAGGTCGTTGCCGTGCGCCTGCAGCGCGTTGCCGGTAAGTATGAGGTTCTCGACGTTCGCGCCCAGCGTGTAGTTGACGCTCGAGCTGACCGTGTCGTTGCCGCCGTTGCTGCCTTCGACTACGACGTCCTTCGCGTTGTCCACGAAGTACAGGTCATTGCCCAGGCCGCCCGTCATCGTGTCCTTGCCGGCTGCGCCATCGATCGTGTCGTCGCCCGCGGTGCCCGTGAGGTTGTCGTTGCCCTTCGTGCCGATGATGTGCTGCCCGCCCGTTGCCTGGATGCTGCCTGTCACGTGTTCGATCGTTCCGCCGCCGTCGGTGTACGTCACGATGACGCTGATCGTCATGCCGGCGTCGGCCGAGGTCACCTGGTAGGTTTGACCGTTCGCGTTGGTGATGTTGTTGCCGTCCGATTGCCACTGGTAGCTGAAGGCGCTGGCGATGCCTTCGGGGTCCGTCAACGTGTTGTCCGCCGTGAGGATGTTGCCCACGACCGGTGTGCCCGAGATCGACACGGAGCCCGAGGGCTCGTCGTTCTGGCCGTGCACGGTGATCGTGAGCGTCGAGCTCGACGAGGAGCCGTGCCCATCCTGCATCGTGTACGTGAACGTGTCGGTGACGGTCTGGCCGGGCTTCAGGGGATCGGCTGCGACTTCGTTGACCGTGTACGTGTACGTGCCGTCCGCGTTGAGCGTGAGCGATCCGTAGTTGCCCGCGATCGAGTGCCCCACGTCGCCCGGCAAGCTGTTCACTTGCGTGACGAGGCGCGTGTCGTTGGTGTCGGCGTCGGTGTCGTTCGAAAGCACATTGCCCGTGGCGTTCGAGCCCGCCAGCGCACCTTTCGCATCGCTGCCGGCCTCCGTCGCGCTGCCGGTGTCGGCATTCGCCACCGGCGCGTGGTTGCCCTGCGAGTGGATCACGATCTTGATCGTGCCGGTGTCGGTCCCGCCGTGGTTGTCGGCGATCTGGTAGTTGAAAAAGTCTGTCAGCGTGCTCGACCCCGACAGGGCCTGCACGGCCGCATTGCCCGTCGCCACGTGATAGGCGTAATGGCCCTTGTCGTCCAGCACCAGGTGGCCATAGGTGCCCGTGAGGCTCGTGGAACCCGTGAAACCGGTGAAGTGGATCGTGTCGCCGACGTCGATGTCATGGTCGCTCAAGCCGGCCGTTCCCGAGATGTTCGGGCCGCCCGACAGGAAGACGTTCGCGCTGTACGTGCCCGCGACCGGCGCGTCGTTCTGGCCGTTGATCGTGATGACCAGGTCGCCGATCGTCATGCCGCCGTGGCCGTCGGTCACGCTGAACGAGAAGTCGGCCATGCGCGTGTCGCCCGCCGCGATCTCCTGCACCGCCAACGCCGCGTTGTCGAGGTTGAACTGCCAGTCGCCTTCGGACGTGATGTGCAGCGTGCCGTATTGCGACGTGATGCTCGTGACGCCGGCCGTGGCGCTCGGCACATGGAAGACCATCGTGTCGCCGTCCGCGTCGGTGAAACCGCCTGCAAGGTTGCCCGAATCGCCAAGTGAGAGGTCTTCGGTGACGGTGCCGTTCAGGTGCGACGCCGTGGCGATGGGCGCGTCGTTCGCGCCGACAATATCGATGACGAGTGTTTCGACTCCGCCGCCGCCGTGGCCGTCCGTGACATCGAACTTGTAGGAGAGCGATGTTGTGTCGCCCGCGCCGAGCGCGTTCACGGCGTGCTGGTTCACGTCGAACGTGTAGTGGCCGTCCTGATGCAGGTACAACGTACCGAAAGCGTTGGCGCTTGTGTAGACAGCCGAACAGGAACCCGAGCTGTGGGTGCCCGTCGGTGTTCCCGTGGGCGTGCCGGTCGGCGCGGTCAATCCATGTCCGCCGCTCAGCTCATGGTCGAACCCCGTGACGGTGATGACGTCGTTGAAGTCCGGGTCGTGGTCGTTGCACAGCACGTTACCGGTCAGGTTGCAGACACCCGACGGGCTGTTCGCGACGTCGTGCGCAGTGGCGCTGTCGTTGACGATCACGACGTTGTCGTTCACACCATTGACGACGATGTACAGCGGCTCGGTGCCGATGCCGCCATTGCCGTCGGAAACCTGGATGTCGAACGTGAGCGTGTAGTGATCGCCAGCGCCCAGGCCCTGCACGGCCGAGCTGCTGTTGTCGATGTTGAACGTGTAGTCGCCGCTGCTAGTCACATGGAGCGAGCCGTAGCCGGTGTCGACCGTGAGGTACGGAATTTCGCCCGACAGGGCCGAACCGGAGACGCTCGCAACGTGCAGGCTGTCGTGCTCGGCGTCGAAGAAGTTGCAGAGCAAAAAGCCGCTCGTCGAACTGTGGCTGGGGCTGTCCTCGGTCACCGTGCCGTGCACGCCGGTGCCCGTGTAGATGGGCGCGTCGTTCGTGCCGTGAATGACGATGTCCAGCTGTTCAAATCCGCCGCCGCCATGGCTGTCGGTCACGTGGAACGTGTAGTGCAGCGTCGTCGTGCTGCAGGCGCCCAGCGCATTGACCGCGCCCTGGTTCACGTCGAACGTGTAGTGGCCGTCCTGATGCAGATGCAGCGTGCCGTACGTGCCGGTTGCCGTGTAGACGGCCGAGCAGCTGTGCGTGCCGCTCGTGGTGCCTGTCGGTGTGCCTGTGAGCGTGTTGCTCGTTCCTGTTGGCGTTCCATCCGGCCCGACGAACGCATGGTTCCCGGTCAAACCGAAACCATTGACCGTGATGATGTCGTTGAAATCCGGGTCGTGATCGTTGCTCAGCACGTTGCCCGTGGGGTTGCACACACCGGACGGGCTGTTGGCCACGTCGTGGATCGAGATGCAATCGTTGCTGATCGAGACGTTGTCGTTGACGCCGTGGATCGTGATGTAGAGCGGCTCGGTCGCCGAGCCGCCGTGGCCGTCCGATACGCGCACGTCATAGGTCAGCTTGTGGGTTTCGCAAACGCCGAGGCCCTGCACCAGCGAGCTGCTGTTGTCGAGCGTGAACGTGTAGTCGCCGCACCGGCTCACATGCAGTTCGCCGTAGCCGTTGTCGACGGTGAGGTTGCCGGACGGCGACACGTTGGAGCATGAGACGCCCGCGACGTGCAGCTTGTCGCCGTCGGCATCGTGGAAGTTGCTGAGCAGGTAGCCGGTTGTCGTGTTGTAGCAGAAGCTGTCTTCGGTAACGCTGCCGTGAACGCCGCATCCCGTGTAGCTGGGCGCTTCGTTCGCGCCGTGCAGCTGGATCGTCAGATGCTCCATGCCGCCGCCGCCGTGGTGGTCGGTGACGTGAAAAGCGAACGACGTGCAGGTGACGCTGCTGGCGCTCAGCGCGTTCACCGCGCACTGGTTCACGTCGAACGTGTAGTGGCCTGTCGAAAAGATATGCAGCACGCCGAAGTCGTTCGACATCGTGTATTCGTGCGGGCACGTGACGTTGCCCTTGCCGCCGTCGGAGGAGTCGGTGATGCTGTGCTCGCCCGTGCCGACGAAATTGATGCTGATGGAGTCGTGGTGATCCGGGTCATGGTCGTTGGACAGCACGTTGCCCGAAGGGCTGCACGCGCCGGACGGGCTGTACGCCTGGTCGTAGACGTTCGCGATGTCGTTGCTGATCGCGATGGGATCGTTGACGCCGTTGATCGTGATGTGGATGGGCACCAGCGTCGACGCGCCCAGGCTGTCCTTCACGCCGACGTCGAAAGTGATCACCTGGTGTTCACATGCGCCAAGGCCTTGCACGGCCGTGCTCGAGTTGTTGAGCGTGAACTCCCAGCTGCCGCTGGAGGTGAGGTGCATCGTGCCCCAGCAGTTCGTGACCGCGATGGTGTTGTGCGAAGCTGTGAACGACGAATGGCCGCTTAGCGACACGATCGAGATGTCGTTGTGCTCGGGGTCCGTCAGGGCGCGATACAAGTCGCCCGTGGCGGTCTGGGCGCAGACGTTGTCTTCGGTGACGCTGGCCGACACCGGGCATTCCAGGTGCGGTGCGTCGTTGGCGCCCTGGATGTGGATGTTGATCGACTCTTCGCCGTTGCCGCCGTGCCCGTCACTCACAAAGACGCCGAAGTGCAGGTCCGTGCTTTCGTTCGCTGTCAGCGCGTTGACGGCGTGCGCGTTCAGGTCGAAGGTGTATTGGCCGTCGGCATGCACGTGCATCACGCCGAACTCGGTGCACGTGGATGCCCCCGACCCCGAATAGATATTGCCGAACGTCGCCCATGTGACGTGAAGTTTGTCGTTGCGGTCGACGTCGTGGTCGTTGCTCAGCACGTTGCCTTCGAGCGGCGCAGTGACGTACTGCACGCCTTCGTTGAGCGACACGCAGTCGTTCGCGAGCGTCGGCGCGTCGTTGGCGCCGTTGATCGTGATGTAAAGCGGCGCCATGCCCGTGTGGCCATGGCCGTCGCTCACCGTGATGTCGAACGACAGCTGCGTCGAATCGCATGCGCCCAGTGCCTGCACGGCGGAGCTGCTGTTATCGATCGTGAACGTGTAGTAAGTGTGGTTCGCGCCCACGACGATGTTGAGATCGCCGTATTCCGTGTGGATCTGCGTCGAGTGATGGAAGGCCCGCCCGTTCACATCGACGAGGTGGACGGCGTCGCCTTCGGGGTCGTGGAAATTCGTATCGATCGTGCCGCTGGTGACCGAGTAGCAATAGCTGTCTTCGGTGACGCTGCCGTACATCGCGCAGCCCACCGGGGCTTCGTTGTGGCCGACGATGTCGAACGACATGTGTTCGATCTGGGTGCCGGCATCGATGTGATTGCCGCTGCGCGACTCGCTCACCGCGAAGGTGAAGTCGAGGTGCACGTTGTCACCACTGTCCAGTGCGTGGATCGCTCCCGAGTGCAAAAGGATCTCGTAGTGCCCGTTGTTCGTCATTTGCAGGCTGGCAAGATTGCTCTTCGAGACGGCGCAGCCCAGTTCCTGGCCTTCGAGCTGGGCGATGTGCAAGTGGTCGCCGTCGAGATCGGTGTCGTTGCTAAGCGCGTTG
>Ga0265314_10006631_pt1 | contig 10175 bp, 8 predicted proteins | sample 4126metaG_FD_203106 | JGI IMG/M metagenome (GOLD analysis project Ga0265314, IMG submission 203106) | Rhizosphere microbial communities from Carex aquatilis grown in University of Washington, Seatle, WA, United States - 4-1-26 metaG | ecosystem: Host-associated > Plants > Roots > Rhizosphere >... | reverse complement strand
GAAGCACCGCTTTACCGAACTGGCGCAATGCACCTCGTGCCTTGTCTCGATAATCGGTCGATGAATTCCGTACGGTTTGAATGAATCGTTCATCTAGATAAGGGTTATATTTGGTAATAAGTACCGGCGAGTGGATTTGAACCACTGACCCGCAGATTATGATTCTGCTGCTCTACCCCTGAGCTACGCCGGCACCTGACCTGCTTTATGTTCCGAAAATGCGGCATCGTCAAGCGTGGTTTGGCTACTCCGTGCGCAATTCCACGCATTCCGCGCTTAACACGTGCTCCTGCTGGCGCAGCGCAGTAAGTAAGGAAGCCTCCGGCGCCTGGTCCAGCTCCACGCGCGCGACGGCGGCTTCCGCGCCAGCGAAAACCACGTTGCTGGTGCGCTGCACGTTAATCCCCGCCGCGCGAAGCTTCTCGAAAATCCCCGCGAGCACGCCGACCTTGTCGAAGTGCCGCACCACCAAGAGCCAGCGCGCAGGGGTATGCTCGGCAAGGTTCACGCAATTGCGCACCGCGCCCGTGCGCAGGAATTCTTCGACAATCGCGACCGCTTCTTCGGCAATCGCGGCTTGGGCTTGCTCGGTCGAGGCGCCGATATGCGGCGTTCCGACAAAGCCCGGCCACTCGCGTGCGGCCAGCGTAAAGGGTGCCGTGCCCGCGGTCGGCTCGCCGTCGAAAACGTCAAACGCAACGCGCAACCCCTTCTCTTTCACCGCTTTTTCGAGCGCGGCCAGCTCGACGACTTCGCCGCGCGAGGTGTTGATCAAAATCGCCCGTGGCTTGAGCTTGGCGAAGAAACGCGCGTCAACCAGGTGGTGCGTCTCGACGTTCATGGCGAGGTGGATCGAGACGACGTCGGATTCCTGCGCGAGACGGTACAGGTCGGGGCAGAATTCAACGCCGAGTTCGCGGGCGCGTTCGGGCGTCAGCGAGCGGCTGCAGGCCAGTACGCGCATGCCGAAAGCGCGCGCGCGTTCGATGACCAGTTCGCCGATCTTGCCCACGCCCAGCACGCCCAGCGTGCGGCCATAGAGCCCGTCGGCCTGCGAAAACTCCTTCTTATTCCACTGCCCCGCTTTGAGCTGCGCGGTGGCATCGGGAATGCGGCGGTCCGCGGCGAGCAGCAGGCCCAAGGTCAGTTCGGCGACGGCGGCGGCGTTCTTACCCGGGCAATTGGCGACGTACACGCCCAACGCGCTGGCCTTGGCCGAGTCGATGTTGTCCACGCCGGCCCCGGCGCGCACGATCAACTGGAGGTTCTTGCCCGCGTCGATTGCGGCGGCGTTCACCTTCGTCGAACGCACGATCAGGATCGTGGCCTGGGCCAGGATGGCCGCGAGTGCGGCGGGTTCAGCGCCGGGCTGGTAGTCCACCACCAAGCCCAGCTTTTTGAGGCGCTCGATGCCGGCGGCCGGGAACTTATCGGCCACCACCACGTGGCGATTGGGGGCGGGCAGGCTCACGCGCCCACGTCATTCTGGTCCAGCACGCGATTTTCGACGCGCTGCGCCATCTGAATCGCAAGCTCGACCGCGTGCTCGTAGAGCTCCCTTTCGTTCGCCTTCGTGACTTTGTTGGATGCGACATACGCGGCAAAGATCCGCGAAGCCGCGTCAAGGACCGCCACTTCGCTGGGCTGCAGGTGAATGTAGGTGTGCGGGACTTCGCCTTCAGGGCCGGGCCCGAGCGTCTGCGTACCGATGCTCATGTTCGCGCCTCCTTATATTGTTCAACTTCATCGTACCCAGCCCGCCCGCCAACTTCAAAGCCCGCAAAGGTGCTCATTCGCCCGTCACGCGCTTGCGGCGCAGGATGTGGTGATAGTGCTGCGCGAAGCGGTGGGCTTCATCGCGCACGAATTGCAGCAGGCGCAGCGCGGGCGAACGCCGCGGCAGGCGCAGGCCTTCGGGGTGCTCGAGCGAGAAGATGATTTCTTCCTGCTTGGCCAAGCTGGCGAGGTACGGGACTTCGACGCCGATACTTTTCAGCGCGTCGCGCGCGGAACTGAGCTGTCCCAAGCCACCGTCGATGAGCACGAAGTCGGGCAGCGCGCGGCCTTCGTCGCGCAGCCGCGCATAACGGCGCGTCACGACTTCGCGAATCGACGCGAAGTCGTCGACGCCTTCGACACTCTTGATCTTGAAGCGCCGGTAGCCTTCGCGGCTGGGCAGGCCGTCGACAAAGCTGACCAGGCTGCCCACGGTTTCGGTCCCATGCAGGTGCGCGATGTCGATGCCTTCGATGCGGCGCGGCTCGTGCGGCAGGGAAAGCGCTTCCTTCAGCCCGCTCACGCCGTCCTTCGGATCGATGTGCAGGATGCCGGGCTCGAGGCCGTCGTCGATCGAGCCGCGGTTTTTCAGGCTACGCAGCGCCTTCAACGTGTCGCGCAGCGCGGCGGCGTCTTCATAGCGCCGGGCTTTCGCGGCGGCCTTCATTTCGCGTTCGAGCTCCGCCTGCAATTCCTTCCCGCCCCCGGAGAGGAACTGTGTCAGGCGCCGCAGGTCGTTTTTGTAGTCCTCGCTGGTTTGCAGGCCTGCGCAGGGCGCTTTGCAGCGCCCGATGTAGTACTCCAGGCATGGCCGCACGAAGCGGTTCTTTGGGTCGTTGTCGACGATATCCAGGTTGCAGGTGCGGTACTTAAAGACACGCTGCAGCACGCGCAGCGCGGTGCGCAGCCAGCCCGCGCTCACGAACGGGCCGTAGTATTTGCTCTGCTTGTGCGAGCGGTCCCGCGTCACCAGCACTCGTGGAAAATCCTCGGCGTAGGTCAATTCGACGAGCGGGAAATTCACGTCGCTGGTCGCGTCCCAATTGAAGGGCGGCTGCAAGTCCTTGATCAGGCGGTTTTCAAGCAGGTAGGCTTCGACGTCCGAGTCTGTCTGGATGTAGTCGAAGTCCGCGATGCGCGCGACGAGGTCCACGGTCTTGCGGTCCTTCGGGCGCGTCTCGTCGAAGTACTGACGCACGCGTTTGCGCAGGCTCTTGGCCTTGCCGACGTAGAGTTCGTTTTCGGTGGCGTCTTTAAAAATATAACAGCCCGGCTCGTCGGGGAGCGCACGGACTTTCTCTAGCAGCGACTCACGGGTCATGTGGGCCAACGGCGGTGTTTTACGCCAAATCTAGATCAAGCGGTTCGGAGGACGGATCGACGACAGGCTCGGCGCCCATCTCGGTGGCCACGTGGTCCTGTTCTTCCTTCGCGGGTGGCGGTGCAGACTGCAGCGCGATCGGGCGGCGTACGCCCGCGGCAGGCGTGGCGCGTTTCTCTACGACGCCGGCGCTGCCTTCGGCGCGCACCAGCATCTTGCCGCTGCGGATCTTCCCGCTGGCCAGCAGCGCGTCGATCTCAGCGGTGACATCGTCGGCGCGCTTGGGGCGTTCGGCCGGGTCCTTGGCCATCAGGCGCTGAACCAAATCGCGCGTCTCCGGCGCGAGGCGGCTGTTGATCACGCCGGGGTCGGGGGTCGGCGTGTTTGCAATCATTTCGCGCAGCTCGTCGGGTGTGCCGTCGAACGGCGGGCGTCCGGTGAGCATGTGGTACATGGTCGCGCCGAGACCGTAGAGGTCGGAGTGTTTCTTGGACTTCAGTTCGCCGTCGAGCTGCTCCGGCGCCAGGTAATGCAGGCTCTCAACCGCTAGCCCCGTATCGATCAGACGCTGGTCGTCGCTGAGAGTCTTGCACACGCCCAAATCGGTGAGTTTGGCATGGCCGCTGTAATCCAGCAGCACGATTTCCGGGCGCACTTCGCGGATCGGGAAGCTGATCACGTGCGTGTGGTACAGGCCAAAGGCCAGGTCGCGCGCCAGCCGCAGCGCGTCGCGCTCCGGCAGGATCAGTTCGCGCGCGAGGCGGTCGGAAAGCAATTCGCCTTCGACGGGCTCGATGGAGAGATACAGCCGACCGGCGGCTTCGCCCGAGCCGTAAAACGCGGCCAGATTGGGATGCGAGAGCTTGGCCGCGGCGCGGGCTTCACGCTGGAAGTTTTCCATCCACTTTTTGTCTAGGCGCAGGAAGCCGGGCAGCAGGCGCACCGCCACCGGGATGTGTTTGCGCGTGTCGAAGGCTTTGTAAACGACGCCCTTGAGCTGCGGAATGCGCTGCGCGACTTCGAACTGGCCCAGCTTGCACGGGGGCACAAGTTCTTCTTCGCCCGCGGCCGTGACTTCGCCTGGCTTGACGCGGCGCTTGCGCAACTCGCGGAGAATGTAGTCGCAATCGACCTGGGCCAATACGCCCAACTCGACGGCAATTTCGTCAATACGCTTGGGGAAGCCAATATCGCGATAGTGCTTCTGCTTCGCCACGAGTTCGTCGACTTGCTCAGGCTTGAGCAGTTCGAGTTCGATGGCCACGTCGCCGAAGCGTTCGCTGGGCACCGGTATTCCGCTGTCCGCATCCATAGCCGCCGCTCTCTCCCCTGGATTGCGCCCAATGTTAGCCCGGGGCGGCGGCGCGCGCAACCCATCTAAATAACGAGTGGAACGGCAAAACGTTTGGGTAGCTTAAGGTTTCTTTCCGGCGAAGAAGTCTTTCGGTTCCTGGCCATTGATGTTGGTCAGCGTGGTCATGTTCTTCAGGAAACTGTCGCGCGCCGCATTGTAGGTAAGCCGCAGGCCGGTCAGCGGGAAAGTCTTGAGCAGCGCCGTATCGGTGACCTTCGTATCGTTGAGGTAGAGTGTATCCAGCTTCATGCCTTTAAGCGGCGCGAGGTCGGCAATGTTCGTATAGCTCATGTCGAGCAACGTGATCGGCATGCCTTGCAAAGGCGCCAAATCGGTGATTTCCACGCTGCCAAAGATCCAGAGCTTCTCCAACTTCAATCCGCGCAGGCCCTCCAGGTTTGGAGCTTTGCAGCAAGCGACCATCAACTCCTTTAAAGGTAGGCCCTGCAAGGGAGTCAAATCGCTCACCGCGGTGGCGTTAATCGCCAGCGTCCTCAACGGCATCCCTGCCAGCGGCGTCAGATCTTTGACCGACGAATACGAGCATTCCAGACTGGTCAGAGCCAGCCCACGCAAGGGTTCCAGATTTTCGAGCAACGAGATTTCATTGGCCGCATTTTGAATCAGGCGCAAAGTCTTCAAGGTTTTCAGGGCACCGAGTGGCGTAAGATCCTTGAGCTTGGCGGACTCGAGTTCCAGGCCCGTAAGCACGTTGTCCTCGATCGTGGGCTTGCCCTGTCCGGAAAAGCCCGGATTCAGCGCCTTCAAGCGCGCGAGCACCAGTTCGGCCTGCTTCACGGGCGGCTGCGCGGCGATGGCTTTGGCAAATTCGTCGGTGCTGCCGGCTGGCGCCTGTGCTCCGCCGGGCGGGAAACGGGCTTCAATACTCTTAAAGTGGCTATCCCCTGCGCCGCCGCCCCACGCAAAGAGGTAGACTTGGCGTTGCAGGCCCTTGCCCGCGGCAAAACCTTCTTCAGTGTGCAGGCGCTCGGCGCCGTCGACATAAACTTTGATTGAGGTACCGCGAAAGACCATGCGATAGGTGTGAAACTCTGTCGTATTTTCCACCTTTGCGGTGCCGAGGATTTTTTTGCCCGCGGCTTCCGTAAACGCAGTCAGATTTATGGTGCCTTCCGAATCGACTTCCAGAAAATTGGTCGACTGCGAATCTTCCACCGCCAAGCTGGTGTGAAATCCGATGCCTGTCCGCGCAACCAGCACCAGTTCGCTATCGCCGGGGGCCAAATCCCTGCAGTACATGTAGGCGCTGCCGCCCTGTCCCTGGCCGACCAGTTGGCCCTGCTCGACAGCCCACTTTTGCCGCTCGATTCTCCAGTTGCTCAAATCGTGGCCATTGAACAACACGATTACGGTCTGACCTTCGGGTGCGGGCTGCGCCGGATTGATCGTCACGGATACCACAGGTGGCGGTGGGTTCGGCCGCACAATCGGCGGCGGTGGTGGCAACGGCGTAGCCTTGGGGGGAGCCGGCGGCGCGGGCGGCGGTGGCGTCAGGCTGGGTTTGGGCTTCGGCTCTTCAGGCTTCTGGGCTTCGGTGGGCGGCGTATTCTTGCCGCCAAAGACCAAATAAAGGAGCAGGAGCGCCGCCACGACCCCGCCGCCAATCGCAAAGGGCAGCCAGGCGTTTTTCTTTTCTTCCGTCGCGTCGCGCTTGCCCGTGCGGCGTTCGCCAGCCACCGCGTCCAGACGCCCGGTCGAATCGCGTCCCGCCGTGCGCAGACGCCCGCTCGACGGCGTGGCGGCACCCAGATTCGGATTCATGCTGCTGCGGCCGGCTTTGCCGAAGGGCAGGAAGTTGAGCTTAAGCATCGGCAGCGGACCGCGCGCGGGCGCTTGCCCGGCTTGCAACGCTTCCAGATCTTCGACCGCGTCTTTCAGATCGTCGTAGCGGTCTTCGCGGTTGCGCGCGACCATGCGCCCCAGCACGGCGCAGAAACCATCGCTCAAGTCCGGGCGCAGGCTCTGCGGATGCGGCATTTTCTCGTTGAGATGCTTGACCATCAGCACCGCAGTGGTCGCTCCGTCGAAGGGCGTCCGTCCCGTCGCAGCGTGATACAGCGTGCAGCCCAACGCATAGGTGTCGGCGCGCCCGTCGATGTCCTTTTCGCCGCGCGCCTGTTCCGGAGCGATGTAGTGCGGCGTGCCGACGGCCGAGCCCGACTTGGTCAGGGACCCGTCTTCGGCTTCCGCTGCGGCGGCTTTGGCCAGGCCTAAGTCGGCAAGTTTCGGGGTGCCGTCTTTGTCGAGCAAGATGTTGTCGGGCTTTACGTCGCGGTGCACGATCCCGACTTTGTGCGCGTGCGACAAAGCCGATGCGATCGCCAGGCCCACGCGAATCACTTCCGCTTCGGGCAGCGCGCCATTTTTCTTAATGCGGTCTTTAAAAGTCTGGCCTTCGACGTACTCCATCGCGAAGTAGTGGTAGCCGTCGGCCTGGCCGACGTCGATCCCGGCGATCACGTTGGGATGGTTGAGCTTCGCCGTCGCGCGGGCTTCGCGCTGAAAGCGTTCGGTAAACTCGGCGTTCGCAGCGAGCTTCGGTGGCAGGATCTTCAGCGCAACAACGCGATCCAGGGCGATCTGGCGCGCCTTGAAGACCGCGCCCATGCCGCCTTCGCCCAGCTTTGCGAGCAGTTCGTAATCGCCGATCTTGGTGACTGCCATACGTACCTGCTCCGGCGCTGCTTACCATAAGCAATGCAATTCGAGTCGATCTATGAACTTATAATTTCCTGGAACACCTGCCAAAGGTCAAGCGCTTGTCTGTTTCATCTTTTCCTAAACCATTTAAACGGCGTGAGTTGGCCAACATACCCTCAAGCCATTTCGGGCCATAGGACGACACCCTATAAGGAAGCAATCCCCGTCTCAATTCTGGGAGTACGCCATGCTATTAATCGCGCGCACGCTGGCCGGGCTGATCGGGGCGGCTTCGCTCTTCAATTTGGCGGGCGGCCTGCTGCACCCGGGCTTCGATGCAACCTTGTGGTGGCTCGACCTGCGCGCCCTGCCCCGGCCAGTTGCCATCGCGCTGCTGGCCTTGAGTTCCCTATTGCTGATTTGGTACGCGCTCAATCCGGTCCTGGAGTCCATGCGGAAATTCAGCACTGCCGCCGCGGTTGGCGCGCTGCTGGCCTTCGCGCTCTTCAATACAGTCACGTGCCTGTGTCTGGCCGCACACGAAAGCATACAGCTTGATTCCCCGATCCCCTTCTCCGCCTGCGTGGCATTGAGTTTGGCCGTGGTCCTGGGCGCGGTGCTTTTCCTGAAACCCGACCGCGCGAGCTTCGCTTACCTCCCGGCGCTCGCGCTGGCCGGCCTGTTGCTGCTCTGCGTACCGTTGGCGCAGATGTATTGCTTTGGCCAGACCGATTACCGTCGCCACGCCGACGCCGCGATCGTCTTTGGCGCGCGGGTGTATGCCGATGGCCGCCCGTCGCAGGCGCTGGCGGACCGCACCCTTACGGCCATCGAGCTGTACCGCGCAGGCTACGTCAAAGCGCTGATTTTTTCGGGCGGGCCGGGCGACGGGGAGTTCCACGAGACCGACACGATGAAGCGCCTGGCGCTGGAACGCGGCGTGCCGGAATCCGCGATCTACATTGATCGCCAGGGCCTTAACACGCGCGCGACGGTCGCAAACACCACGGCCATTCTGGACAAGATCGGCGCGCAACACGTGCTCGCGGTCAGCCATGCCTACCACCTGCCTCGCGTGAAACTGTGTTACCAGCGTGCGGGCTGGGACGTCTGCACCGTCCCCGCAACGGAGTATTACCCCATCGCCGGCAAGCCGCTCTTCATCGCGCGCGAAGTCGCCGCGCTCTGGAGCTATTACGTCTGCCCGTAGTGCACCCGCTTCGCCGGATTGCGCACTCGATTCACGCGCGGCTAATTTGACTAATTTTCCGCAATCCATCCCGCTTAGGATCATAGCCAAGCCGCCTATTACATGTTACGGTTGGTTGACACATGCTTGGAGATTGGCCCCTGGAGCGAGACGGTCAGCGCGACGATTGGGGCGTGATGTGAGGATAGACCGCGCAAATGCGGTCGAATATCTGTTAGGCAGCTACGTCACATGATGCAGATGAAACCTGATGAACGAGCCATCCGCGAGGTGCATTCAACCTGGATTGGCGCCGTCAACGCCGGTGATCTTGTCCGCTTGCTCACCTTGATGGCGGACGATGTCGTGTTTCTCAATCCGGGCCAAGCGCCCTTAGGCCGGGATGGATTTTCCGCCGTCTTCCCGTCCGCCCACCAAAAGGCTCGGATCCATTGCATCAGCGAGTTGGAAGAGGTCGTAGTCGTCGGCAAAGTCGCCTACACGCGGACCCGGGATTCGTTATCCGCGATCCCGCTCGCTGGTGGAGAAGCGATGCAACTCGCCGGTCATCGCATCACGGTATACCGCAAACAGCCCGACGGCCGATGGCTCCTTGCCCGCGATGCCCACACATTGTCTCCGGTGGCAAAGCTGAGGTCGTGAGATGCCGCGAATACCATCTGCGGCCTAACCATGCGCTGCAGCGAATGGGCACGGCAGTCACGCCCCCTGCGGGTAGTGTCCTAATTTGAAATGGCTTCCCTATGAAGCCTGTAAATCCAGTCCTTACTTCCCGGTTCTTTGTTGACTTGCGATGGCGACCTGTACCGCCTTACGCGGAGAAGTGACGGGTGGAAGGCCAAGCACGGCGGTGTAATTCTCTTTCGTACCCTCTTTGGCAGACCACGCATAACAGCGGGTAGCTTTGGGGTGGTCGGAAAGCTCGAAAACCTCCACGAGTCCTGACCAAATGACGCGACCTTGAAAGTATTCCTCTATGGGAACACTCTCAAGGTGCTTGGAACCGCAACCGTGTAGGTCTTTAATCGCCTTTTTAAGGCGCTCTATGTAGGTCATGCAATCGCTACCAAGTCTCCAACGGTCCAAAGGCGATTCGTGACGCCAGCGGCCATAGCGGGCGTGCAGCGCAGCGTCTTGTGAATCTTCACGTAGTTATAATACGCGAAGTGCAGGGCAACCGCCGCCTGAAAGTTTTCCAGCTTCTTAGAAAACGCATTCGTGAGGCGGGTCAAGCGGCGCATGTGCATGCGCATGGTCAGGTTTTGGCGCTCCACGTAGGACGTTGAAATCTTGGCCTCGCTCGGGTTGCCGACGATCACCGTCTTTTCAATACTGACCACTTCCGGCGGGCTGTACTTACCTTCCGGGTAGGCGTTGTCGGTGGCGTAGGTTTTTACAATCTGGCCGTAATCGACTTCCCCGCCGAAGCCACGTTCCACAGCTTCCACGTAGCTTTTCAGGGAGTCGCTGGACACCTGCACGCGGTTCGCAAGCCGCGAAGCCAAGTCAGACAGAAACGCATTGCACGTCTCGGAAGTGCGCTTCCCGACACGGAAAGTCGGCACGATCTTGGTATCCGCGTCAATCGCCACGAAGGTCCAAACGTCGCCAAGCTCGGGGGAGTCATTGCGGCGCACGCGAGCCTGTTTCTTGCCGATAAAGCCCCAAATTTCGTCAAGCTGGATGGTCTTGCAGGACAGATTGCGCATGCCCTCATTCATCATGTTTGCACAGGCAGCACCGACCCGGACCCCAAGGCGCATGATGGTATCGCGGTGAATGCCGGTCATGCGTTCGACAGAGCGGATGGAAGTACCCTCCACGAGCGCGCTTACCGCGTTCACTTGCTTTTC
>Ga0265314_10006630_pt1 | contig 10176 bp, 8 predicted proteins | sample 4126metaG_FD_203106 | JGI IMG/M metagenome (GOLD analysis project Ga0265314, IMG submission 203106) | Rhizosphere microbial communities from Carex aquatilis grown in University of Washington, Seatle, WA, United States - 4-1-26 metaG | ecosystem: Host-associated > Plants > Roots > Rhizosphere >... | reverse complement strand
GTGGCCTCCTTCACCACACAGGCAGGATCGTTCGCCCAGTCCGGTCCGCCCGACGCACCTGGCCCCCGCAGCAGCTTCAATTTTGGAATTTTCGAAGGTGGATCGAGCATCAATTCCATCCCCACCGAAGCGCGCGCCAAGATCGACCTGCGTTCGGAAAGTCTCGAGCGCATCGAAAAAATGGCGGCGCTGCTCGCCCAGGCGGTCGATCAAGCGGTCGACGCCGAAAACGCCCGCGGCAGCGGACCCAGGGTCGCCGCCCGCATCAAGGACATCGGTTCGCGCCCCAGCGGGGAACTGGCGGCGGATTCCGCTATGCTCGAAGCCGTGCGTGCTGCCGATACACATTTAGGAATCCGCAGCCGTTTAGATTGTTCCTCGACCGATGCCAATATCCCGCTATCGTTGGGTCTGCAGGCGGCGTCGATCGGGGCGGGCGGGCAAGGCGGCGGCGCTCATACGCCCGCCGAATGGTATCTGCCCGACGGACGCGATCTGGCTCTGCGGCGAATCCTGCTGACGGTATGTGTATTGTTGACCGGCGAGTAACCGGTTCGGACAGAGTTCGTCTGATAGATAAGTACGTATAATAAAAATTGAAGGCGTCTGCCTGAGGTGAGGTAGCAAATCATGAAACTGCTCGACAAGATGCGCCAGCAGAAACTGCTGTCAATGACGCTGTTGTTGTTTACGCTCTCGATCGGCATCGTGATCGGTACGCTGGTAAACACCGGGGTCCACGCGCAGCGAAGTGGAGCGGCGGCGCCCGACGCCTCCCCTTTGGTTCTTCCCAAACCCGTGCAAATCGGCAACGAGTTCACCAAGCTCGCCAAGATGCTCGAACCGAGCGTGGTCAACATCACCGCGGACTACACGCCCAAGTTGCAGGAAGGTAAGAATCGCAAGCAGAGCCAAGGCGATGACGACGGCGACGATGATTCGAGCGATCTCTTCAAACGCTTCTTCGGCGGCCAGGGCGGCAGTGGCGATTCCTCTCCGCAATCGCAGCGCCGGGAACAATCCGGTACCGGTTTTGTGGTCGATAAAAACGGCTACATCATTACGAATAATCACGTAGTCGATGGCGTTGACCGCATCAAAGTGAAGCTGCAGGGTGACGAGACCGAGTACAAAGCGCGCTTGATCGGTACCGATCGCGAAACCGATCTGGCCGTCATCAAGATCGATTCGAAGAAGCCCCTTTCCCCGGTAACCATCGCCAATTCGGACGGCGTGCAAGTGGGCGACTGGGCAGTGGCCATCGGCTCGCCCTTTGGCCTCGAAGCGTCCGTGACGGCAGGAATCGTGAGCGCCACAGACCGCACCAGTATTGGCCAGCAGTTCCAGCGCTTCATCCAGACCGACGCGGCCATCAACCCCGGCAATAGCGGCGGACCGCTCCTGAATATCAAAGGCGAAGTAATCGGTGTCAACACCATGATCGCTACGCAGAGCGGCGGATCGCAGGGAATTGGTTTCGCGCTGCCCATCAATACTGTGGTGCGGGTCTATAACGACATCATCCGCGACGGCCGTGTGACCCGTGGCTCCATCGGCATCTCCTGGGCGCCAGGCACCAAGCTTGAAACCCTGCGCGCCTTGGGCGAAGATCACGGCGTGATCGTCGGCGAAGTCAAAAAGGGTGGCCCGGCTGACAAGGCCGGCGTCAAGGCCGACGACATCATTCTGGCGATTAACGGCCAGTCCGTGAAAAACGGCGACGAGCTGGTCGCGCGTGTGGCCGACATTCCCGTGGGCTCGCCCATTAGCATCACCGTCGATCGTGACAGCAAGAAGATGGAAATGAAGCTGACCATCCAGGATCGCGCCAAAGTTTTCTCCGACGACCCGCGGGTGGTGGGTGAAAATGCCGTTCCCAGCAACGCCCCCGGCAAAGAAGAAGCCACGCAAGTGAAGTTCGGTATCAGCATTCGTAGCGCAAGCGATGAAGAGAAGGACCTGACCCCCGACAAGCACGGCATCACCGTGACGCGGGTCGAAAACGGTTCTTTCGCCGATGACGTGGGGTTGATGGAGCACGACGTGATCATCGCCGTCAATCGCCAGCCGATGACTTCGGTCGACGACATCCGCAAGGTTCAGGGGACGCTCAAACCGGGCGACCCGGTGGCGTTCCGCGTAGTGCGCCAGATTCCCGGCGCGCGGGCTAAGGGTGCGCAGCCGCGCACCAATACCATCTTCCTGAGCGGGACCTTGCCGCAGAACTAGAGACGGACACCAGTTTGCGTTTACTGGCTGTAGCGTTCGTAGGGCTGTCGCTCGTCGCGGCGAATGCTGCTCAATCCTCCGCCACCAAGAAGAAAGCCGCGCCGAAAAGCACCCAGGCGGCGGCTGCTCACCCGGCTCCGGCGGCCGTCAAGTCAAAAACCGGAACTGCCAAAACATCTGCAGTAAGAGCCGGTACTTCGAAATCCACCGCTAAAGCGGCGACGAAATCCAAGCGAGCGGTGGTAGCCCGCCGTCCTCCGGTGCAAATGCAGCCGAGCACTGACCGCTACAAAGAAATCCAGCAAGCCCTCGCCGACAAAGGTTATTTCCGCGGAATGCCGGACGGCACCTGGGGCGCCGAATCGGTAGACGCCCTCAAGCGATTCCAAAGGGATCAGAATCTAGACCCCGACGGCAAAATCGGGTCGCTCTCCCTAATGGCTTTAGGACTCGGACCCAAACGCGGAGTAGCGTCGGCTCAATCCGCCCCTAGCGTCAGCGAGCCGGTGGATCCTCCGCCGGTGGCGCAGCCGCAGCCTTAGCCCTTAGCGAAATACAGCGCCGTCGCGCGTTCGAGTTCCGACTTCGACATCACCGGACCGCGGCCCTCATACCGTCCGATCGACGTAAGAATTGTGCAAATGTCGGAGGGATAGCACGCGCGCAGTTCCGTGCGTCCCTGGCGCAGGCACAGCTTGCGCAAATACTCTGCGCTATCCGGCTCCGCCGCAATGTGGCGCGCCTTCACGACCCGCTCGAAGATCTGATCGAAGGAATCGGCATCGACAGCCTCCACCAGAATCTTGTTTTGAATACGCCGCAGGAAGGCTTCATCGGCCAGATCCGATGGTTCCAAGTTGGTCGAAAATACCACCATGGTTTCAAACGGGATCTGGAACTTCACGCCGTAACGCAGCGTGAGGTAATCCACGCGCCGGTCGAGCGGCACGATCCAGCGGTTCAGCAAATCGCGCGGCGACATCAATTGGCGTCCAAAGTCGTCGATCAGCAGAATTCCGTTATTGGCCTTCATTTGCAAAGGCGCGGCATAGATGCTCGAAGACTCGTCCAGGCGCAGCTCCAGCATGCTGGGAACCAATTCGCCGCCCACTAAGATACAGGGCCGCTTGCACACTACCCAGCGCGGGTCCACTTCCACTTCGTCGTTATCCAGCGGCTGATGCACCACCGGATCGAACAGACTGATGATCTGGTTGTCGACTTCCACCGCGTAAGGAATCAAAATCGCGTCTTTATACACCCGCAGCATGCGCTCGGCCAGACTGGTTTTACCGTTTCCAGTGGGCCCGTAAACGAAAATCGAAGTCTGCGAAATGATCGCCGGACCCAGTTGGTCCAGCATATGGTCAGACACAATCAGGTCCGAAAATGCGTTGCGCAGCGTTTGCCGGTCCACGTGAACCTTGGCGGCTTGCGCTTTCACTGCGGCTTGGTAATCTTTAATCGAAACCGGGCAGGCGCCGGCGTACTGCGATACCTGAAAACGCTCACTAGCCATCTGCTTTCCCGCCGCCGACAGCGTGAAGTTATAGTCGTTGCCAGACATCCCCTTCACTTCCACCAGTTGCTGCTGGCGCATGTGCTTGAAGGTGCTGTCAATGATGGGTACCGCCAGGCGCAGCGACTTGCTGAGGCTGGCCAGCGTGCAATTGCCCTCGATCACCATGCGGCGCAGCATGAGATCCATCACCAGGTTTTCGGAAATCCCCAGTTGAGCGAAATTCTGCGGGACGGCGGGGCTGAAAGCAGTTCGAACCGGCGCAAAGGTTGCCATAACTAAGGGAAATGTCCTCCAAATGAGTATCGGTTGAAGACGAGGGAGAGTTTAATGACACTGAATCTACTGCACGCTCCGCCGGCCCTAATCGTCTACACTGATTAAGGTTCCGCCCGCAATGGTGAAGTGTATCCGAATCCTGTCCTTGGCCCTAGTCGTGGCAGTGGCCTGCCTGGCCTCGGAGTCGGCCGCCTACATGTTTGAGGCGGGCGAGAAGGCCATGAAGGCCGGTGACAGTCTGCAAGCCCTGCTGTTCTATTCCCGGGCAGCCGAGCTCGAGCCTACGAATTCCCTATACGCTGGCAAACGGGCAGCGCTCCAGGGCATACCGGCCCTCTCGCGACCCGCCGTGTCCGTCACAGCCCCGATGGATCCTGCCATCGAAACCGTCGAAGCCCAACTCAAAGCCGAGGGAGTCATCGAAAATACGGAGCTGGCCGCCGCACCGCCCCCGGTGCTGGCCCCGGCTCCAGGCCGCCAGAGCTTCGATCTAAAAGGTCCCGCCCAAAGCTTGTTTGAGAAGGTCGCTAACGCCTACGGGATTCAATTGGTGTTCGATGCCGCCTACGTTCTCGCGTCGCCCTCGACCACCCTGCACATCACCGACGCCACCGCTCAGGAGGCCTTGCGTACGCTAGAAGCCGCCACCGATTCATTTCTCATTCCGTTGGGAGAACACGTCGCCATGGTGGGGCGTGACACCGCCCAAAAGCGTACTGAACTGATGCCCGTGATCGCCGTCGCCGCCCCGATTCCGGAACGGCTGTCAGCCCAGGAGGCGCAGGAGATCGCCACCGCCGTACAGCAGACCCTGGAGATACGACGCATCAGTCTCGACGCCGCGAAACGCGTGGTGTATTTTCGAGACACCGTTCCCAAGGGCTTGGCGGCGCGCCGCATGTTTGCGGATCTCTCGCGCGGGCGAGCGCAAATTGAAGTCGACGTCGAATTTGTTTCCGTCGGCAAAAACTCGAATCTGAGCTATGGCCTGCAATTGCCCAATGCGGCCGCGATCATCGATTTCGGTAAGTCCTTCCAGAATATCCCTACGGCCGCGATGAACGGCTTTTTCACCTTCGGCGGCGGCTCGACGCTTTTAGGCTTGGGCATCGCCAACGCCGCGGCCTTCGCCACTCTCAGCAAATCCTCGACGCAGACGCTCCTGAACGCGCAAATTGTGGCGCTCGATGGCCAGCCAGCCTCGTTGCATGTGGGCGATCGTTATCCTGTGACCACCAGCAGCTTTTCTGGAGTCACACCCGGGCAGGCAGGCTTTGCGCCCAGCATACAATTCGTGGATCTCGGACTAGTCCTCAAACTAACTCCCACCATCCACGAAGACATGGAAGTGACTCTGGACGTGGACGCGGAGTTCAAGTCCTTGGGCAGCACTAGCGTCGACGGCATTCCCATTATCAACAGCCAGCAGTATCAGGGTAAGGTGCGCTTGAAGGATGGTGAATGGGCCATAGTCGCCGGGCTCGTGACCACAAACGATGCCGAAACTCCCACGGGAATCGCCGGCTTATCCACTCTCCCTCTAATCGGCGGCTTATTCACGCATCACGTGCGCGAGCAAGATCGCAGCGATACGCTCCTGGTATTGAAGCCGCACCTGGTTTCCTTACCGCCGTGGGAATATGTCACGCCGGCGTTGTGGACAGGCTCTGAAACACGCCCCGTCACGCCGTTTTAGGACGCGGTCCGAATAGCGCGGTGCCGACCCGAATGTGCGTAGCGCCCTCTTCAATAGCAGCTTCGAGGTCATGCGACATTCCCATCGACAGTTTCGCCAAGCCCTGCGCTTGCGCGAGCGCGGCTAGTTTTCGAAAGTAGGGCCGCGTTTGCGCCGGATCGTCGCTCCACGGCGGCATCGTCATCAGCCCGGTGAGGCGCAAGTTCGCGCACTGACGGATGGCGTCGATCAGCCCCGGCAGCGCATCCGGAGCCGAACCCGCCTTGGACTCTTCTTCACTCAGCTTCACTTCGATCATCACTTCGAGCGGCTTGCCGACCTGATCCAGACGCCGCGCCAGCTTTTCGGAATCGATGGTCTCAATCACCTGAAATAATTCCGCCGCGATGCGCGTCTTGTTGCTTTGCAAGTGGCCGATCAGGTGAAACTCGGCACCGGCAAGATTTTCGAGCGCCGCGTGCTTGCCTTCGAATTCCTGCACGTAATTTTCGCCAAAGTGCCGCAGGCCAAGCGAAAAGGCTTCGATCGTAACCGCTGCGGGGAATTTTTTGGTAACCGCGATGAGCGTGACGTCGGAACGCCGCCGTCCCGAACGTTCGACCGCTCCATGGATGCGTTCCTCGACTTGATTCAAACGTTCGCGAAGCACTCTGCTTCTCGCAGTATAACCGCAGGCGCCGCAGCGCCCAACTCGTGACCGGCCTTTTCGATGCTAACCAGTTGATGCCGCGCCGGAATGGCCTGGAGCGCCCCCGTCATTTCCTCGATCGAGCCAAAAGGATCGCGCGTGCCGTGGATAAACAACGCCGCCGTCCGTAGTTGTGGAAAGTGCTGCGTGCGCAGTTGCTCCGGCTTACGCGGCGGATGCAAGGGGTAGGAAAGCAACAACAAGGCATGGGCAACCGCCGGGGTCTCCGCCGCAAGTAAAGTAGTCTGCCGCCCGCCATACGAATGACCGCCGAGCATCACATAATCCGGCGTGATCTCCCGCATGGCGTTGGCAGCTTGCTGCAATCCCTCGCGGTCACGTGCCGCCGCGCCGGGAAAAGGCGGCCCGGATGCGCGTAGCTGCCGATACGGCAAATCGCAGCGTAGAACATGAAACCCAGCGTCTGAAAATGACTCCGCCACGTCACGCAAAAGCGGCGAGTCGCAGTTCGACCCCGCCCCGTGCGTAATCACCAGTCCCTTGCCCGATGGCCGCGCCGGCTCATACAGCCACCCGCGAATCAAATCTCGTTCAAAGCGTTTCGTAGGCGATCTCCCCTTTGCCCCACACCGTCTGGCGGCCGACGCCAGTCCAGCGTGCAATTTTAAGATACGGCACAAACTCAGCCAACTCGCCCGCATATTCGGCGATTCCAGTGAATCCGCCCAGCGAGTGTCTTTGTCCCGTTCCGCGACTGACGCGCTCGGCGGCGACCGGTGTCAACTCGCAGCGCGTCATCGAGACAAAGCTAGCGCGCTCGCCCAAACCCTTGAAGTCAATGGCCAGCGGCCCATCACCGTACAACTCGCGCAGAGTGCTCACGCGATCCCGAATACGCGCCAACAAGACTCCAAATGCCGGCCGCTCCGCCCCCTTGAGTTCGGTAGGCGTTAGGAACCGCACGCGAACTCGGTCGATCTGCCGATCGGGAGCGCACAAAGGCAGACTCAAGCGCTCGGTTCCAGAGATCGCCGTCAACGTCCCCAGTTCCGCCATCACCCGCGTGAACAATTCGATCGCCGGCTCGCGCGTCAGAAACAAGTTCAATCCCACTTCTAAAGGGCCGAAAACACGAAACACGAACGGCCGTGGCGAATCGGCAAATCCGCTCGGTCCCGAAACAGCGCGCGGCGCGAAGAAACGCGAGTACGCTCCCTCATCCACCTTCTTCAGCGCCGCTCCAAATTGCCCCCGCAGCGTATTCGCCGAAAAGTCTCGCAACTTAGAGTCTGCGAAACAAAAGCGCAGCGGATAAAAATCGAAGGTCTGGACATTCGCGGCGGCTCGCATTTCCACGCTCTTTTATAATAGAAGGATGCCCTTCCGGCTCGGGATCGACTATCAGCCGCGAGGCGACCAACCCGCTGCTATTGAAGCGCTGCTGCGCGGCTTGCGCGACGGCGATCAACACCAGGTTTTGCTCGGCGTTACAGGCTCCGGCAAAACCTTCACCATGGCTAAAGTGATCGAGGCCAGCAATCGCCCCGCGTTGGTCCTCGCGCACAATAAGACGCTAGCCGCGCAGTTGTATCAGGAATTCAAAAGCTACTTTCCTTCCAATGCGGTCGAGTACTTCGTCAGCTATTACGATTACTATCAGCCTGAAGCCTACATTCCCGCCGGCGACGTTTATATCGAAAAAGAAGCCACCGTCAACGAAGAACTCGACAAGCTGCGCCTGTCCGCCACCCGGTCACTCTTCGAGCGCCGCGATTGCATCATCATCGCCAGCGTGAGCTGCATCTATGGCATCGGCTCCCCTGAAGCCTATTACGGAATGCTGATGATGCTTGAAAAAGGCCAGAAGATCAAGCGCGAAGAAATCACCGCCCATCTGGTCAGCATCCTCTACGAGCGCAACGAAGGCGACTTCAAGCGCGGAGCCTTCAGAGTCCGTGGCGACATCATCGAACTGTTCCCCACCTATGACGATTCCGCTTATCGCATCTCCATGTGGGGCGATGAGATCGAATCGCTGGAACAAATCGATCCCCTTACCGGGCAAGTGAAGCAGTCCTACCTGCGCCTGCCCATCTACCCAAAAACTCACTACGTCATGCAGCCGGAGACGCGCGACCAAGCTCTGCGCAGCATTGAAAACGAGTTGCAGTGGTGGAAAGGCGAGCTCGAAAAAGAAGGCAAGCGGATCGAAGCTCAGCGCCTGTGGCAGCGCACGAAATTCGACCTGGAGATGATCAAGGAAATCGGCTACTGCCACGGCATCGAGAATTATTCGCGCCATTTCTCCGGACGCCTGCCGGGCCAAGCCCCGCCCACCTTGCTCGATTACCTGCCGCACGACGCACTCATGTTTCTGGACGAAAGCCACCAGACCATTCCGCAACTTGGCGGCATGTATCACGGCGACCGCTCACGTAAAGAGCAACTGGTAAAGTACGGTTTCCGCCTGCCCAGCGCCCTCGACAATCGCCCGCTAACCTTCGAAGAATTCGAAAATCGTGTCCATCAAGCGGTCTATGTTTCCGCGACCCCTGGACCCTACGAATTAACCAAAACCAGCGGCGCCGTGATCGAGCAGATCCTTCGTCCCACCGGCCTTGTCGACCCGGAAGTCACCATCCGTCCCATCCGCGGTCAGGTGGACGACCTGCTTCATGAAATCCGCCTGCGCACCGAGCGCGATCAGCGCGTGCTCGTCACCACGCTTACCAAGCGCATGGCCGAAGATCTGTCGGAGCACTACGCCGAAGCGGGCGTAAAATGCGCCTACCTGCATTCCGAAGTCTCCACGCTCGATCGCGTCAAGATTTTGCGCGATCTCCGTCGCGGAACCTACGACGCCCTGATCGGCGTCAACCTGTTGCGCGAAGGACTGGATCTTCCCGAAGTCTCTCTCGTAGCCATCCTCGATGCCGACAAGGAAGGCTTCCTGCGCTCCGCCGGTTCGCTCATCCAGACCATGGGCCGCGCCGCGCGCCATCTCGAAGGGCAAGCTCTGCTCTACGCCGACGTCATGACTGATTCCATGCGCCGCGCCATTGAAGAAACGACGCGCCGCCGTACCCTCCAGCGCGCCTTCAACGAAGCCAAGGGAATTGTGCCACAATCCATCATTAAGCCTATCGATATAAATCTGGTGGCCATCGCGGAAGGCGATTACGTGACTGTGCCACTCGAAGCAGAAGAAGAGGAACTCGCTGCAGTGCCACCCGAACAAATGGACCGCTACTTGGCGGAGCTCGAAGAGAAGATGCGCGCAGCCGCTCGGAAGTTCGATTTCAAACAGGCCGCCGCTTATCGCGACCGTATCAAGGAATTAAGAAGCAAGGCTGTCATTGGAATTACTCCCGACTTGACGATGACATGACGTTGCGAAAAACGGCGGGACTGGTCGGTGCGGGAGGCGTCAGCCAGTCATTCGTGGCGCGAATGCCTGCACTTCTTGAGCACCTCGGCCCCGTCAAAGGTTCTTCTCTCAAAGTTTCGCGACGCATGGCGAACAGCCTGCGCGCTGGAGTCGGTGTCGGCGAATATAGCGCCCTTGCGCTCTGTGATCTTATCTGGATCTGTGCTCCCGAATACCTGCTGGACTCGCTCGCGTCAGAATTGGCCTCCGCTATACCGTTGCTAGGCAAAATGGTCGTGCTGTGCGACGTGCTGCGGGACAGCCTTTGGCCCACTCCCTTGCGAACGGCGGGCGCGCGCATCGCGACCTTGAACTGTTTGCCGGAGTCGTTAGAGCGGAAGTTTGTAGCCGAGGGCCATCCGCGGACTCTGGCGGAA
>Ga0265314_10006628_pt1 | contig 10181 bp, 7 predicted proteins | sample 4126metaG_FD_203106 | JGI IMG/M metagenome (GOLD analysis project Ga0265314, IMG submission 203106) | Rhizosphere microbial communities from Carex aquatilis grown in University of Washington, Seatle, WA, United States - 4-1-26 metaG | ecosystem: Host-associated > Plants > Roots > Rhizosphere >... | reverse complement strand
TATCATCTTTGCTTTGGGCTCCAATTCTCGGACATCAGATATCTCAACAACGATGGCGTCAGTCCGCGCCCCGTTATCATTTATCCTGGTGTAGGCCGATTGGGCGCCCACGGCCAAATAGAGTCGTGTCAGCTCGTTTTCAAAATCAGGCGCATCAACCGCGGCGCATTTGCCCCGTGCTGGAATATCAATTTTTATCAAAAAGCGCATCGACGCCGCCTTCGACCCAATTGTTACTTTTTGTTCTGAGAAAGCAGATCATCGCAAAGATCTCGAACTAGATTTTGGTCCGCAAGTAATTTTCCAAGTTCGACAAGTAGTTCCGGCGCAACGTTCTGCTTCTTTGCAGCAATACTGGATTGATCGCCGAGGCCGACGACCGAACGCCTCCATTCAGGGCTCGCAAGTAAATGATCGTAGAGGCAGTGAGCCAGATCAGCCCAAATTAGGCCCGTATAGGAAATGTTCAGTGACCAGCTGGCATCTTCCGCGTAGGTGCTGTGCGTTACTCCGCGCGGAACGTACAAAATGGTTCCAGGCGTCAGCGCGTATTCTTTTTCCGGCATAATTTGGTCGAGGTCAGCACCTAACCGAACCAGATCGGCGTGTGCGGCTTGGCCGAAAACATGACTCTTGTGTGGGTTGGAGACTATTGGGCTCGTTGAGACCCTCCAGGACTTGCGCCCCGTAAGCTGGATTGTGAAGTTCTCATTTTTGTCGAAATGCGGGACTGCTCCGCTTTTGGGAGGCGTCAAAAACACGCTCGCGATTACCCGGCGTCGTGGAGCCCCTAGAACGTCCGCGATCCTGTCGGTCAGTGCCGGCAGAGGGATATTCAGAAAATAGAGTGTCGCTCCGACGTCGAAATATTGCCGGGCGGTTGTGCTGTCGACAGGGATAACACTGTGTCCGATATATTCCGTCGCGAGCCACGCCTGTGATCCCTCGCTGGCAAGGCTCGCAAGCCGTTCGATTTCGAGAGGGCCAACAGTTCCGTTAATATAAGACTGTTCGTTCGGCTCGAGCGTGAATATCGCGGGACGCTTGCCCCAGATATCGGAAAAGAACTGTTCCGTTCCGATGGCACCCAGAAAGCCATCGATATTCGCAGTCGCGGTTCCCAACGGCCTCTCCACGCCTGGTGCACTCATGTCACGCCATCTTTCTTGCATGTTGAGAAGGTAAACTGCTTTTAATCTTCCGCGGAGGGCCGCTGAACACCGGATCGCTGTCAGCTTACCGCCAACCGACCGAGCAGGGAGGCGCGGGCCGAGGAATTCCGCGGGTAGCTTGACTTGCAAGCCACAAGCCCCGGGTTTCCTTTCCTGGTTTGACCGAACGCGCGCCGACTCCTACCTGCCCAATCGGTGAACAGCTTAGCTGACACCACAATACGAGGGTCCCGCCGAAACCCCTACCGCTCGCAATAAATTCCCAAATTGCCCGATTTCCCGACTTGGTATCTTATGAAAAAGGGTATCAAAGCAATGTCTTCGGACGGCAGCGCAAAATATCGGGGAGAGTTATTCGAAGACTTGGACGCGCGATTTCGCGCGCCGCTGATGGCTTTTTTTCTTCGAAGGCTCGGTAATCGCAGCGACGCCGAAGATCTCACCCAACAAACCTTCGAACGGCTGGTGCGCTCGGAAAACTTTGACCCCAATGGTCGAGTTGCAGGCTACATCTTCCGAATAGCGGCAAATTTGCTCAGGGACCGAAAGAAAGAGGCCGGTTACAAGAAAATCCTGCCGTTTGCGTCCATCGATCCAGGCCTGGTTGAGCAGATTTCTCAGGAACTTTTGGAGGATCGCGAGCCGGAGCGCGTATTACTTGGAAGGGAAAGTTTGATCGAGGTCCTTAATTGCCTCGATAAGCTCGGAGAGCGGACTAGGAATGTGTTTGTGCTTTATCGACTAGAAGGGATGAAACAGAAGGATATCGCCGAGTTATTGGGCATGGGTCTTTCTACCGTTGAGAAAGACGTAATGGTCGCGATGAATATGCTTCTTGCCCGGTTCGGACATATGCCACGATGACCGACGCAGTGGAACACGAGCAAACGGCGCGATGCATCGCGGAGGCGGTGGCGTGGCATACGTATCTGCACGAATCTGAGCTTGCCACGACGCCGGATTTTGAGGGCTGGCTCAAGGATCCATCCAATGCCCATGTATGGGGCCAGATGGTTTCCGTATGGGATTTTATTGGAGAGCAGGCCAGGGAGCCAGAACTGGTTTCGGCCCGAACAAAGGCCCTGATGGCGGTTAAGCGCGCCATGGCGCAGCGCAGAGCTCCCTGGAGCTGGCGGCGATCAGCCCTGGCGGCAGCAGCGGGCTTGCTATTGGTGTCTGGAATTCAATTCTACAATTGGATTCACAGGCCGGCGGATTATGTCACGGGTTTTGGCGAGCGCAGAATAGTCCGTCTGGAGGACGGCTCTCGCATCTCGCTTGATTCAGACAGCGAAGTCACGGTCCGGTATACCCGTTACACACGATCACTTCATCTTCTCAAAGGGCAAGCGCGTTTTGACGTTGCACACGACGTCGAGAGGCCATTCTCTGTTGTTGCGAGAGATCGAAAAGTCGTGGCAACCGGCACGGCTTTCAATATCGATCTTACCCAGCCGAATGTGGCGGTGACTTTGATAGAGGGGCATGTTGTCGTTCTCGACGCGACCGGAGATGCGCAATCCGTTCCGCTGGCAGTAAGGAAGGCGCCCGTAGTGGAACTTCACGCTGGCCAGGAACTCGTCGCCGCGAACAATAGAGCGTCCGTCGTCAAAGACGTGGATACGAAGCAAGTGACGGCGTGGGTTTCGGGGCAGTTGGTCTTTTCCAACGAAACGCTATCGGATGTCGTCGCGCGCGTGAATCGCTATAGCGCCACGCCTATCGTTATTGCGGATGCGAATCTCGCGGACGAAAAAGTATCCGGCGTGTTCAATGTCGGAGATGTTCCCGGCTTTTTGGAAATAATTACGCAGACCTTGCCACTGAGCGTGTCTGACGATCATCGCGGCGTCATCACGCTGAGTAAGAAATCGTGACGGATGGGGTGAAGCTTTTGTGTAGGGGAGGCTGGTTCTAACTCGTAGTTATCTCGTAGGCGCCAAAATGCGCGCCAAGACAAAGAAAATAAATGAGGGGGATCTGTGACCAGGCAATCATGCAGCGCTCGCGGCGCGCTTCTTCGTACAACTGCTGTCTCTGTCCTTATGTCGACGGCTCTATCCGGTGCGGCTTTCGCTCAGGATGGGATGTATGCGTTCAATATTCCCGCTGAGCCTCTCTCTCTTGCACTGCAAGATGTCGCCAAGGCTTCCGGTAAGCAGATCGTGTTTGCCGATAGATTGACCACCGGCAAGTCAACTTCAGGTCTTCACGGGGCCTACACTGTTGATGTTGCCATGAACCAGCTGTTGACTGGCACCGATCTGATAGTCTCTCAGACAACCTCAGGGGGATTGGTAGTCAAATCAAAAAACGTTCAAGCGGCCCCCGATAATGTGAGGGTGGCCGCCAATGATCAAGCCTCCGACGCCGGAGCCGCGCCTGTCGAGACCGTTGTCGTCACCGGTTCGCGCGTCATTTCGGACGTCGCCAATTCGCCAACGCCAATCGTTGCCGTTTCTACGGCCGAGCTGCTGCAGACCACCCCGGTCGACCTTCCGACCGCGCTGAACAAACTGCCGGTGTTTGCCGGCTCCAAGACCCCGGGCGATCCGGCCAACTCCTCCAACGGCATCGTCGGCAACGTGCTCAATCTGCGCGATTTCGGCGCCCAACGCACCCTAGTGCTGCTGGACGGCCATCGCCAGACACCCGCCAACAGCGACGGCACGGTGGATATCGATACGCTGCCTCAAACCCTGTTTAGCCGTACCGATATTGTGACCGGCGGCGCCTCGGCCGTATATGGATCCGACGCCGTGACTGGCGTGGTCAACTTCATCCTCAACAAGAACTTCACTGGCCTCAAGCTCGATGCCAACGCCGGTATTTCCAACTGGGGCGACGGCGCCATGCAGCAGGTGTCGATGACCGCCGGTTCCGACCTGTTCGGCGGCCGTGGCCATTGGGAAGGTTCGGCACGGTACTTCAAGCAGGATGGTATTCTGCTGAACGCCCGTCCCTGGGGTCCCAGCGCCTGGACCGGCACCGGCGCCGGCACCGCGGCCCAACCGATTCAGGACACCTTCGGCGGCCGTTTCAACAACTTCGCCTTTGGCGGCTTGGTCGTCGCTTGCGGCGGTTGCGCGGCCACCAACATGCAGTTCGGCCAGAATGGCGTGCTCACGCCGTTCATCCCGGGTGCGCCGACCAATTCGTCCAACATCACCTCGGGCGAAGGCGACGGTACCTACAACCAGGCCTCGAACCTGCTGGCCAGCACCGTCAACTACCAGCTGTTTCAGCGTTTCAGCTACAACATCGACGACACGACCACCTTCTACATCCAGGGCATCGCAGCGCAGGGCAGAGACACCGCCTATCACGTGAGCAGCTATGTCCAGTCGGCGGCGTATCCGAAGTCGGCGTTCGTCAACAACCCCTTCCTGTCGCCCACCGCCCAGGCGCAGCTTGCCAACCCTACCGGCATGTTCACGGACCAGCAATTCTTCCTGTTTCCGTACTACCAGGCCTATTTTGCCAACAACATCAATACCAACCTGAACGTCCAGGTCGGTCTGGATGGCACCCTGTTCGGCAAGTATAACTGGGATCTCTTCTATTCGCACGGCTCGGATCGCTTCAAGAACAACTATCCGACCGACCAGTCCAACGCCAAGCTCGCGGCGGCCATGGATGCGGTGGTCAATCCGGCCAATAATCAGATCGTCTGTGAAGTCTCGCTCACTCAGTATGCCAGCAGATTTCCGGGTTGCGTGCCGATGAACCGCTTCGGGCCAACTGCGGCGACGACCGCGATGATGAACTACATGTTTACCGACAGCTATTGGATCGACGAGCAGGCACTCGACGACTTCAGCGGCTCCGTGTCCGGCACCGTCTTTGACCTGCCTGCCGGTCCAGTCAAGGCCGCGCTCGACGGCGAATACCGAACCCAGAGCTTTGGCGTGGCCGCCAATACCAGCGCCGGCTTTGTGGATTGTACCGGCCTTCGCCTCTGCGTCCCAAACATGCCGCAGACCATGCACGGTATCACGCTCCCCGCGCCGACCATGTCGTTGTCGGTGTATGAGTTCGCCGGCGAGTTGGGGGTTCCCCTTCTCAAGGACATGCCGCTCGTGCAGAGCCTCGACCTCAACTTGGCCGGTCGCTACACCAATTACAGTATCTCCGGCTCGGTCGAGACCTGGAAGATCGGTATAGACTATCACGTAAACGACAGCATTCACTTGCGCGGTACGACGTCAATCGACATTCGTGCGCCAACGCTACAGGATCTGTATGCGCCGCCGAACCTGGGCCATACCGGCAATCAGAACCAGCAGGTCGTGACACTGTCTCAGGGCAACCCGAACCTGTTGCCGGAAGTCGCCCGGACCTATACTGCCGGTATCGTGTTGAGCCCGAGCTTCATCTCGGGTCTGCAGATATCGGTGGATTACTATCAAATCAAGCTGCAGAACGCGATTACCAACCTCAGCGGGATCACCCAGGGTGTCGCGACTGTCTGCGATGCCTCGAATGGTACCTCGCCGTTATGCTCGCTGTTCATTCGCCCGCTGCCATTCAGCGATCACTCGGCGGCGAACTATCCGACAGAAGTCCTCAGCGAGGTCATCAACTCCTCCAAGGCCGGTACCAGCGGCGTAGACGTGGAGGTGGACTATGCGTTCACGCTGGACGATGTATGGTCCGGTGCGCCCGGGTCGATGAACCTGCGGTCATTCGCGTCCTATCAGCCCAGCAACAACTTCAGCAGCTTCCCCGGCGCGCCGGTAGTTGTGAACGTGATCCCGAAGGGCCGGTTCACGAACTTTGTGACTTACAATCTCAACAGCTGGACGTTCGATCTCGACGACCGCTTCTATGTGAAATATCCAAGGTCGAACCAGCCGGGCGCATTCTTCTATGCTATTCCCTACGGCAAGGCGCGAAATTATATCGACCTGACCATCAGCAAGAAGTTCCAAGCCGATGGCAATCCGTTTGAAGGCTATCTGAGCATCCAGAACCTGCTCAATTCCTACCCGCCTATCGAGCCGCAGTCCAATGCGTTCCCCGGCTCCTCGGCCTATGGTTCGAATGGCGGCGGCGATGCCGCCAGCGGCGTTGACGATGTCGGCCGGTACTTCACCATCGGTGTCCGCGTGGAGTTATAACGATGTCGGTATTGTCATGCGGTCTGAATGGATCCGGCGGCGCGTTTGGGACAGATACAATTGGCCGATATTGCACGATCGGGTTCCGTACAAACCTTTGAAAGTCCATGAAGAAAGCAAAAGGCTGCTAAGTCGTGTATACTGCGTGCTTCGGGTGCGGCCTTGCCAGCCGCACTTGAAATGCGTGCAGGTGGCAGCCTTGGTCATCGCGTAGTTTTGGGAGAGCGCATGCGTAATTGGGGTTCGTTTGCGATACTGGCGGGTGTGTTTTTGGCAAGCGCAGCGCCAGCCTTAGCCGCCTCGGGTGGCGATGTGGTCAGCATGCGCCGGCTGACGGAACAGGAATATCGCAATTCGATAGCCGACATTTTCGGCAAGGACATTACCGTGCAGGGCGTCTTTGAGCCCGGCAAGCGCATTGGCGGCCTGGTCGAGGCGAGCGCCGCCATTCTTTCCGTCACGCCGGTGGGTTTCGACTCCTACTCCAAGATGGCCGACAGCATCGCGGTCCAGGTCACTTCCGAAAAGGCGCGGGGCCGCCTGATCTCGTGCAAGCCGGCAGCGGTCGCCCAACCGGATGATTCCTGCGCCGCGCAGGTCTTCAGCCATTATGGCCTGATGCTGTTTCGCCGGCCGCTAACCGGCGAAGAGCTGCAAAGCCGGGTGAAATTGGCCGCGAGCATGACCAAGGCCTCGGGTGATTTCTATACCGGCCTTCGCTATGGCTTGGCCAGCCTGTTGCAATCTTCCAACTTCCTGTTCCGCATTGAAGTCGCGGTTCCCGCGGGCGGCAAGGACTATAAGCTCGACGCTTATAGCCGCGCTGCCCGGCTCAGCTATCTGATGTGGGATACGACGCCCGATGCGGAGCTGCTGAAAGCCGCGCAAACCAACCAACTCGACACGCCGGCGGGCCTTGCGGGCCAGGTCGACCGCCTGATGGCGTCGCCCCGGCTGGACACCGGAATGCGCGCCTTCTTTTCCGACATGCTGCAGTTGGACACCTTCGACAATGTCTCCAAGGATGCCTTGCTTTATCCCAAATGGAACGTGCAGCTGGCGGCGGCGGCCCGGGAAGAGACGCTGCGCACCACCATCGATCTTTCGCTGCACGATAATGGCGATATGCGCGAACTGATGACGACGCCAAAGACCTATATCAACCGCAACCTCGCGGCGATCTATGGCGTGCCGTTCGATTTCGACGGGGATTGGGTGCCGGTGACTTTCACGCCCGAACAGGGCCGCAGCGGGATCGTTACCCAGGTAAGCATGCTTTCCATGTTCTCCCATCCTGGACGCAGCTCACCCACGGAACGCGGCGTCGCACTGATGGATATCTTTCTTTGCGAGCCCACGCCCACGCCGCCCAACAATGTGGATTTTTCGGTCGTCAATAACACCAACGGTCCGCTGAAAACGGTGCGCGAACGGCTGATGGCTCATGCCACCAGCAGCGTCTGCGCGTCCTGTCACACCCATAGCGATCCCATTGGGCTCAGCCTGGAAGGATTCGACACCATCGGGCGTCACCGTAGCGCGGAAAATGGCCAGGCTATCGACGTGTCGGCGACCCTGCAGGGCAAGAGCTTTGTGGGCGCCCAGGGGTTGGGCCGCTTCCTGCACGACAATCCCAAATACCCGTCTTGCGTGGCGCGCAAGCTCTATTCCTATGCCAAGGGCGTGGACAGCCAGGATGTGGAGTCCCAGGAGTTCAAGGTCGCCTATAAGGCCTTCAGCGATTCCGGGTACCGCATGCGCAGCCTGCTCAAGGGGATGACGGAAAGCGAAAACTTCTTCCTTGCAGCGCCGCCCGTGGCCGCCGCCAAAAGCACCAAACTGGCCTCGCAATAGGCCGAAGGAGAGAAAAATGAAGCTTGATAGAAGGTTTCTGCTCCGGGGCACATGCCAAGGAGCCTTGGCGGTCATGGCGTTGCCATTCCTGGATTGCTTCCTGGACAGTAAAGGCCAGGCGCTGGCGGCGACAGGCGAGCGCGTTCCTACCCGGTTCAACACCTTCTTCTATGGGCTGGGCCTGACCAAGTCGCTGTGGGTGCCCAAAACCGCCGGCTTGAATTATGAAACCACTGAGCAGCTCAAGCCGCTGGAAGCCTTCAAAAAGAAGATGAACGTGTTCAGCGGTTCGCGCGTCATGATCGACGACAATCCGAATTTCCAGCATTGGTCCGGCGTGGGCGCCTCTGCCACCGGCATCTCACCCAGCAAGACCGGATTGTTTGATTCCAAAACCATCGACCAGACGGTGGCAGACGTCATCAGCCGCGGTGCGCGCTTCAAGTCCGTCGCGGCAGCCTGCGCCGGCGATCCCAAGCAGAGCTATTCCAGCCTGGGGGGCGCCAACAATCTGCCGGCCGAGGCGTCGCCGCTGTCTCTCTATACCCGCCTGTTTGGGCCGGGCTTCCAGGATCCGTCCCGAACCGATTGGAAGCCGGATCCACAGATCATGCTGCAGCAAAGTGTGCTCTCGGTGGTGGCAGATGACAGGAAACGCGTAACAAACCGTCTTGGCGCCGCCGACAATGCGCGCCTGGATCAGTATTTCACGTCCGTGCGCGAGGCCGAACAGCAGATCGCTGCCGAGCTGAAGCGCCCCGACATCGAAGCCAAGGTCACCATTCCCACGGCGCCGGACGAGATGGTGGTCAACAGCGCGCTGCCCAATTTGCGCGTGGTGCTGCCCTTGATGTCGCGGCTGGGCGCGTTGGCGATGGCCACTGACCAGACCCGGGTGTTCAACATGAGCATTTCCGAACCCGGCTCGCAGATGTTCGTGCCGGGCGATCCGCTCGGCTATCACCAATCCACGCATGAGGAGCCGCTTGATCCGATTTTGGCGTATCAGCCCCGTGTGGCACGGTACAATGTCTACAGCATGGAGCTGTTTGCCGCCTTCCTGAAAGAACTCGACACCATACCGGAAGGCGATGGCACGCTTCTGGACCACAGCCTGGTTTATGGGTTCACGGACGTCGCCTTCGCCAAGATCCATGCCTTGGACGGCATTCCGGTGCTGCTCGCCGGTGGCGCCAGTGGCCGGATGAAGACCGGCCATCACATCGTGGGCGATGGCAGTCCGGTGTCGCGCGTGGGCCTGACGGTTCAAAAAGCTATGGGGTTGTCGGTTGACAGTTGGGGCGGCGGTTCGATGGAAACCAAGAGCCCCTATACCGAGCTGCTGGCATAGCGGTGACGGCTCGACACGGTATTGGATTTTTTACGCGTTGAGGACTTGGCGTCATGTTGTCCGTATCGGCATTGTGCCGTGTCGCCGGCGTGGTTTGCGTTGCTTTGGGTTTGACCGCTTTGGAAGCCGCCGGTGGTCCGGCAGAGGTCGCCCAGATCAAGCCCCGTCAGGACAAGCTGCGCGACATGGGCGGCGCCTTGAAGGCGATCAATGACGAACTGAAGAAGAGCAAGGTCGATTGGGACAACGTCATCATTCCCAACACCCAGACCATCAAAGACCGCAGTGCCTATCTGCTGAACTGGTTTCCCAAGGGCAGCGGTCCGGAATCCGGAAAGAAGACCTATGCCTTGCCGGCGATCTGGCAGAAGAACGATGATTTTATGAAGTTGGGCAAAGCCGCCCAGGCCGAGGCGGTCAAGCTGGACCAGGTGGCGGCCAGCAGAGACCGGAACGCCTTGACCGCGCAGGCCTTGGCGACCGGCAAAGCCTGCAAGGCCTGCCATGACAATTACCGTTCACCCGACTACGAAAAAGAAAATGAAGACCAATAGTGCGGCGCATGTCTTCGTCTGAGGCGTGGGCGATAACGAAAAGCTTTATTTCTGAGAGGCGCGTGAAAGCGAATGAGAAACGCGAATTCAGGCAGATTGGTTGGGTTGACTGTACTTTGCGCAATTCCTC
>Ga0265314_10006626_pt1 | contig 10186 bp, 13 predicted proteins | sample 4126metaG_FD_203106 | JGI IMG/M metagenome (GOLD analysis project Ga0265314, IMG submission 203106) | Rhizosphere microbial communities from Carex aquatilis grown in University of Washington, Seatle, WA, United States - 4-1-26 metaG | ecosystem: Host-associated > Plants > Roots > Rhizosphere >... | reverse complement strand
GATCTCGCCGATGCGGTCCTTGTATTCGTCATACTGGCGCTCGCGCTCGGCGTCGCGCACCTTCTGCACGATCACCTGCTTGGCGTTCTGGGCGTTGACGCGGTTGAACTCCACCGGCGGCAGGGTCTCGGCGATGATGTCGCCGATCTGGGCGTCGGGATTGCGGCGGCGCGCATCGACAAGGGCGATCTCGGTCTTGTCGTTCTCCACCAGATCAACGACATGCAGATAGCGCGAGACATGGGTTTCGCCGGTCTTGGGGTCGATATCGACCTTGATGTCGTTCTCGCTGCCGTAATGGGCCTTGGCGGCGCGCTGCATCGCCTCTTCCATGGCGGTGAGGACGACCTGCTTGTCGATCGACTTGTCGCGGGCGACGGCGTCGGCGATCTGCAGCAATTCAAGCCGGTTGGCAGAAATGGCCATTATTCTCTCCTAGGTCTTTTCTAAGTTGTCGCATCCGCATTCGCGGCCGCTTGGGGGGCCGTCTTGCGGGCCTTCAAGTCTTCCTGGATCAGTTTGTCGGTGAGCACGAGTTTCGCGTTGAGGACGCTGCGGAAGGGAAAGCGGATATCCTTGCCGTCAGCGCGGATCATGACATCGGCGCCGTCCAGCCCCAGCACCAGCCCGCGCCAGCGCTTGCGGCCTTCATAAAGGCCGTCGAGTTCCAGCTTGGCCTCATGGCCGCTCCAGCGCGAGAAATCCTGCGGCCGGGTCAGCGGGCGGTCGATGCCGGGCGAGGAGACTTCCAGCTCATACTCGCCCGCGATCGGGTCGTCCTTCTCGATGAAGTCGAGCAGGACGCGGGACAGTTCGGCGCAGTCTTCCACATTCATGCTGCCGTCAGGCCGCTCGGCCATCACCTGCAGGGTCTGGGCCGACCCGCCCATCAGGCGCAGGCGCACCAGCTTGAACCCGGCCTGTTCGATGACGGGTTCAAAGATCGGTTCCAGGCGCGCGACGGCGGTAACGGTCAAATCAAAGCCTCTTGCCCGCGGCGGCCCGGGGGACCGCCACACAACACGTCTTGTTGTTTGGGATGGCGGCTATGTACGCCCGGGCCGCCCCGAATTCAAGCCGTGAGGGCTGGCCTTATTTCTTCGGGGGAGGAGGCAGGACGACGGGTTTGCCGGGGTAAATCGGGACTTCCACCTCCCCCGGGGCCAGGTGCAGCTTCTGGTCCGGCGGCGGCATGGCCCGGGCCGGCGGGTCGGAAAAGAGCTGGTGCAGGCCCTCAATCCGGGGCTGCAGCAGCATGAAGGCGACGCCGCCGATGGTCATGGCCAGGAAGAACAGGGCCGTGGCCAGCATCAGGATGTCGCCGGCATTGACCTCCCAGAAGCTGCGCGGCTTCGTCCATCTGTCCTCTTTTTCCTTGAACATGCCTGGACTTTAAGCCTCCGCAGATAGCGAAGCCAGCACGGCTAGGCCCGCGCAAAGCGTAAAAAGCTGGGCGGCCCCTTGATCGCCTTGGCCTCGTAGCGGGTCGGCGGCCAGCCTTCCGGCCGGGTTTTCCAGTCGCGGGGGCCGGTGGCGGTCCAGGCAAAGGCCGGGTGGGCCATCAGCCGTTCCAGGGCATAAGGCAGATAGGATTTGTCGTCGGTGGCGAAGCGCAATTCCCCGCCGGGAACCAGCACCCGCGCCAGCTGGTCCAGCATCTCCATCTGCAGGAAACGGCGTTTGTGATGCCGCGTCTTGGGCCAGGGATCGGGGAACAGCAGGAAAAAGCGGGACAGGCTGGAATCGGGCAGCGCCTCGATGATTTCGCGGCCGTCGCCTTCGTAGAGCCGAACATTGTTCAGTGGCTTTTCTTCAAGCTTTGTCAGTATCTTGGCCATGCCCATCTCATAGGGCTCGGCGCCGATCAGGCCGGCATCGGGACGCTGTTCGGCCAGGGCCATGAGATGCTCGCCGGCGCCGAATCCGACCTCCAGCCAGAGTTCGCGAACAGCGTTCGGAAACTGTGTTCGCGGATCATCGCCCACCCGCCAGGCCAGCCTGCCCAGCAGGGTCTGGCGCAGGCCCTTCTGCCGGGCGGACAGCTTGGGCCCCTTGCGGCGGCCATAGAGCTTCCGGCGGTTGCGGTCTTTTTCTTGCCCCCCACTGTCCGCCACGCGGGCAAGCCCGCTAGCGGACATCTCCCCCCGCCATGCGCTTGCGCGCAGCGGGGGGAGAAAGCCGGGGTGCGCGGCTAGCGCCCAATCAGAACGCCGCCTTGATCTGGCCGGCCAGGTCGGTCTTCTCCCAGGAGAAGCCGCCGTCAGCGTCGGGCTCGCGGCCGAAATGGCCATAGGCGGCGGTACGGGCGAAGATCGGCTTGTTGAGGTCCAGATGCTCGCGGATGCCGCGCGGCTTCAGATTCATGATCTGGGGCAGCAAGGCTTCCAGCCTGGCTTCGTCCACCTTGGCGGTGCCATGGGTGTCGACATAGACGCTCAGCGGCTCGGCGACGCCGATCGCATAGGCAAGCTGGATGGTGCAGCGGTCGGCGACGCCCGAGGCCACGACATTCTTGGCCAGGTAGCGCGCGGCATAGGCGGCGCTGCGGTCCACCTTGGTGGAATCCTTGCCGCTGAAGGCACCGCCGCCATGCGGGGCCGCGCCGCCGTAAGTATCGACGATGATCTTGCGCCCGGTGAGGCCGCAATCGCCGTCCGGCCCGCCGATCACGAAACTGCCGGTGGGATTGATGTGCCAGACGGTCTTGTCGTTGATCCAGGCGGCGGGAAGCGCCTGGCGGATATAGGGTTCGACCACCTTGCGGATGATGGCGCTGGTCTGGTCTTCGCTGGTGTGCTGGGTGGAAAGCACGATCTGGGTCGCTTCCACCGGCACGCCGTTCACATAGCGCAGCGTCACCTGGCTCTTGGCGTCGGGCTGCAGGATCGGCTCCTTGCCGGCATGGCGGGCGTCGGCCAGCAGCTTGAGAATCTTGTGGCTGTAGAACAGCGGCGCCGGCATCAGCGCCGGGGTCTCGCGGCAGGCATAGCCGAACATGATGCCCTGGTCGCCGGCGCCTTCATCCTTGTTGCCGGAGGCATCGACGCCCTGAGCGATATGGGCGGACTGGGCGTGCAGCAGCACTTCGACCTGGGCGTTCTTCCAGTGAAAGCCGTCCTGCTCATAGCCGATGTCCTTGATCGCCTTGCGCGCGACATCTTCCACATCGCCCGCGCCCACCGATTTGGGGCCGCGGGTCTCGCCGGCGATGACGACGCGGTTGGTGGTGCAGAGGGTTTCGCAGGCGGCGCGGATGTCCCAGGGGCTCATGCCGTCCTTGGGGCCTTCGCGGAAGAACAGGTCCACCACCTCGTCCGAGATGCGGTCGCTCACCTTGTCGGGGTGGCCCTCGGAAACGCTTTCGGAGGTGAAAAGATAATCGGCGCGCGCCATGCGGTTTATTCCTTGGGAATGAGGCCGCCCCTCATACAGGGAATCCTCCGGGGGTCAAAGGGGGATATGCCGATTTTGACATATCCTGTGACAAAGCCCCGAAAGCCGGGCGGAAAGCCTGTTCCGCAAGGGCTGCGGCCCGCATTATTAACCCTTCCCCGTCCGGGTTGGGCTATAGGAACCAAAAACCAGCAAGGGTCGCCCGTGCGTACCGCCACCGTCGAACGTAAAACCCGCGAGACCGAGATTTCGGTTTCCCTCGACCTGGACGGCGCCGGCGAGGCCGATATCGACACCGGCATCGGCTTTCTGGACCACATGCTGGAGAGCTTCGCCCGCCATTCCATGATCGACCTCAAGGTGCGGGCCAGCGGCGACCTGCATGTCGATTTCCACCACACCACCGAGGACACCGCCATCGTCATCGGCCAGGCGATCCGGCAGGCGCTGGGCGATTTTTCCGGCATCACCCGTTTCGGTTCGGCCCTGATCCCGATGGACGAGGCGCTGACCCGCGTCGCCATCGACCTCAGCAACCGGCCCTACCTGATCTGGAAGGTGACCATCCCCAAGCCGAAACTGGGCGAGATGGACACCGAACTGTTCAAGGAATGGTTCCAGGCCCTGGCGCAGCAGGCCGGCATCTGCCTGCACATCGAGAATCTCTATGGCGACAACAGCCATCACATTGTCGAAACCTGCTTCAAGGGCACGGCGCGGGCGCTGCGCATGGCGATTGCGCCGGATGACAGGCTGGATGGCGCCAGCCCGTCGAGCAAGGGCAGCCTTTAAACAGGTGAAGCCAACCAATGCCGGAATACTTGGTCAGCTACGACTACGGCCAAGGCGGCATATGGCTATATCTCTACGCCGAAAACGCTGCCCAGATTGCGCGCGCCTATCCAAGCTTGAAGGTATTCGAGACAGCGCCCGACTGGTGGACCGAAGAATTGGAAACTGCCGCGCGAAAGAACGATCCGCATAGTCCGTTCTGGCGGGACTGGCTTTCCAAACGCGAAGCGTGATTTCTTGCTCCGTCAATTGCTAGACTCCACCTCTCCATGGGCGGGCTTGACCCGCCCATCCAGGGGCCACCAAACTCCCGTGTGCCATCCGGCTTCGTCTACATCCTTGCGAGTGCGCGCAACGGCACGCTGTATATCGGCGTGACTTCCAGCCTGCCCGACCGGATGGAGCAGCACCAGCACGGCAAAGGTTCGCAATTTGCCAGGAACTACGGTGTGATGCGTCTGGTGTGGTTTGAAGAATATCCGCTCTATGCTGATGCCGTCCGGCGGGAGACAGCGATGAAACGCTGGAAGCGGGAATGGAAATTGGCGCTGATTGAAAAAACCAATCCGCAGTGGAAGGATTTGACCGGACAGTGGCGCTTGTGACTCTGGATGGGCGGGTCAAGCCCGCCCATGGTGAGGTATAGGGTGATCAGTTCCTCCACCGCCGCCGAAGTAGCGCGGGGCGTCTGCCGCCTGCTGCTGCAGGATGGCTACGCGCCGATCCTGGAATTCACCCTGCCCAATGGCCGCCGCCTCGATGTGGCGGCGATCGGGCCGGGCGGCGAAATCCTGGGCGTGGAGATCAAGGTGGCGCTGGCCGATCTGCGCGGCGACAGCAAATGGCCGGAGTATCTGGATTATTGCGACCTGTTCTATTTCGCCATTCCGCCGGATTTCCCGCCCGAGCATGTGCCGCACCAGACCGGCCTGATCGTGGCGGATCGCTATGGCGGGGAGATCGTCAAGGAGGCGGAGGCCCAGACGCTGCACGCCAGCCGCCGCAAGGCGGTGACCATCAGCTTCGCCAATGTCGCGGCCTCGCGCCTTTCCGCCGTGCTGGATGCGGTGTCGGAAAACAACTCCCCAAATCTTGTGGTGCCGCATGCCGCTGACAAGGAATGAAGCCTGGAAGATCATCCTGGCGGTGCCGGGCGCCGAAAACCGGCTGTGGTTTAACCAGCCCTCCGGCTTTCTGCATGACCGCTTCCTGGCCAAGGTGCATCACAAGGAAGAAGCGGTGACGCTGCAGGTCGGCAGCATGGAAATGCGCGACATGATGCTGGAGGCCGAGCCGAAGCTGTTCTACATCACCGACCACTACCGCAATTTTTCCTTTGTCCTGATCCGCCTCAAGGCGCTGTCAGCGAAGGTGCTGAAGGAAATCTTGGCGGGGCGGGCCAGGCAGCTGGCCGAAATGCCGCCGCCCAAGCGGCCCAAAAAGTCCGCCAAAAGGAAAGCCGCGCCGCCGAAAATGACAAAAACCAAACGCTCCGGTTAACGGAAGATTGACCGCGGGCCACGACAATGCGCCATGGCCCGCTTCATCGTCTTCCGCCCGGAATGGTGCGCCGTCGCCGCATTGGTGCTGCTGGATTTCGTCTGGGCGCGGGCAATCGGCTTTCACCTGATGCTGGGGCCGGTGGTGCTGGCGATGCCGGCGATTCTACTGTTGCTCGTCACCGTGCCGCGCGCCCTTGGCCGCGCGCGCATCGCCCTGTTCTTTGAATATGCCGCCCTCTCGCTGCTGGGCAGCTTCGGGCTGATTATTCTCTCCTATCTCTGCATGGCCAGCTCTGGAAAGCTGGCCGATCCCTGGCTGCTGGCGGCGGACCGCGCCCTGGGCTTTGACTGGCTCGGCCTTTATCACGGCATCGCGCGCCATCCGCTGCTGATGCGGGGCATGGAGCTGACCTATGACAGCCTCTTGCTCCAGGGTTTCTACATCACGGTGTTTCTCGGCCTGCGCGGCGACGCCGCCGAAATGCGCGGGCTGTGGCGGCTGTCCACCATCGGCTGCATCCTGTGCTGCCTGGGGGCGATGGCGGCGCCGGCGCTGGGGCCGTTCCATGTCTTCGGCCTGGACGGCAAGGGCGTCTTCCTGCCGGCGATGAAGCAGTTGCTGGCGAGGGCGGACCTGCATTTCGCCGCCGCCACCCTGACGGGAGTGATCTGCTTTCCCTCCTACCACACCGTGCTGGCGCTGACCTGTCCTTACGCCCTGCGCCGCACCGGAATCTTCTTCTGGATTTTCGCCCCGCTCAATTTCCTGATGCTGTTCACCATCCCCTTCTTCGGCGGCCATTACCTGACCGACATGATCGCGGGCGCGGGCGTCTTTGCGCTGGCGCTGGGAATCATGAAACTGATGGAACGGGCGCCGCTCCCCCTTCGACAGGCTCAGGGCGAGGCGAGGAGCAAGGCTCCTCATGCTGAGCCTGTCGAAGCATGAGGAGTAAAATCAGCGCGGCGAACGCTTCGCCAGAATGCGTTGAAGCGTCCGCCGGTGCATGTTCAGCCGCCGCGCCGTCTCGCTGACATTGTGGCCGCAGAGTTCATAGACCCGCTGGATATGCTCCCAGCGCACCCGGTCGGCCGACATCGGGTTCTCCGGCGGCTTGGGCTTGCCGCCCGGCGTCGCCATCAGCGCCGCCAGGATGTCATCGGCGTCGGCCGGCTTGGGCAGGTAATCGATCGCGCCATACTTCACGGCGGCGACGGCGGTGGCGATGTTGCCGAAGCCGGTCAGCACCACGACCCGGCTGTCGGGGCGGGTGGTGTGCAGGGTCTCGACCACGTCCAGCCCGTTGCCGTCCTCCAGCTTGAGATCGACCACGGCGAAGGCGGGCGGCGCATCCTTGGCGCGGGCCTTGCCCTCGGCCACCGATTCCGCCTGGGAGACGGCAAAGCCACGGGTTTCCAGGGCGCGGGCCAGGCGCTCGCGCAGCGGGCGGTCATCCTCGACCAGCAACAGGGTCTTGTCTTCGGCGGTATTCATCGGGGCGCTCTATAGCCTCCGGCGCGGGCTGCGACAATGTTACTATTGGGTCTCCAGGGGAACGGGCGGCTCGGGCCCATCAACCACGCCGCGCGCCCAGGCAATGGCCACGCGCGCCCCGCCGCCGGGCGGGTTGGTGGCCTTGACCAGGCCGCCGGTCTGCTCCAGCAGCACCTTGGCGATGAAAAAGCCCAGCCCCATGCCCTCATGGCCATCGATCGGGGCTTCCGGCATCATCTCGGTTTCGCCGGGGGCACGGTGGCCGGGGCGGGAGGTGACATAGGGTTCGCCCAGGGCCTCGAAAATTTCCGGCGCAAAGCCGGGGCCGTCATCATCCACCGTCACATAGAGGCTGCCGGCGTCCCAGCGGCCCTCCACCGTCACCCGCTCCTTGGCGAAGTCCGCGGCGTTCTCCAGAATGTTGCCCAGGCCGTGCAGCAATTCGGGCACGCGCCAGACTTCCGGCTCCTCGCCCGGACTGGCGATGCGCACCGCCATCTCCACCCCCTCGCTATGGCTGCGGACAATGTCCTCGAGGAACGCCCCCAGCGGCAGGCGGGTGACGCCGCCCAGCATCTCCGCCGCCGGATGGGCAAGGCCGGCGATGATGGCGCGGCAGCGTTCCGCCTGCTCGCGCAGCAGGCGGGCATCCTCGATCTCCGGCGAGTTTTCCGGCAGCACCCGCTCCAGCTCGCGCGCCACCACCGCGATGGTGCCGAGCGGCGTGCCCAGTTCATGCGCCGCCGCCGTCGCCAGGGCGCCGATCGAGGCCAGCCGCCGCTCGCGCGACAGCGCCAGTTGCGTCGCCGACAGGCCCGCCGACATCCGCGCCGCCTCCGAGGCGATGCGCCAGGCATAGACGGACGTGAAACCGATCCCCAGCACCAGCGCCGCCCAGATGCCGGCCTGGTAGAGCGGCGGCAGCACCAGCACATCGGTCTTGGGCCAGGGCAGCGGGCGATGCCAGATGCCGATCACGCTCACCGCGGCGAAAGCGAAGAAGGCCAGGATCATGGTGTTGGAGAGGTTGAGGATGGTGGCGGCGATCACCACCGGCGCCAGGAACATCAGGGCGAAGGGATTGGCGATGCCGCCGGTGAGATAGAGCAGCGCCGCCAGCTGGGCGACGTCGAAGGCGAGATAGAAAGTGGCCTCGCGGTTGGAAAGGCGGTGGCTGGCGGGATAGCGCAGCGCCAGCACGGTGTTGAGCGCGGCGCTGGTGAGGATTGCGACGGCGCAATACAGGATCGGCAGCGGATAGCCGAAGGCGAAATAGACCAGCAGCAGGGTGCCGGACTGGCCCGCCACCGCCATCCAGCGCAGGTAGGTGAGGGTGCGCAGCCGCACCCGCCCGCCGGTCCCCGAAGAGGCGGAAAAGAAAGTCCGCCGCGGCCCCTTGGCGCCCAGCTGGCTGTTGGCCGCCACTTTATGCTTCCCCAAAAGTCATGGCGGCATTACAGCATGACCCGACGGAGGCGCAAAAGCTCCCATGTTCCGCAAGCCGCAATTGCTGGTCCCCTATCTGCTGCTGGTGGCGGCGCTGGCCGGCGCGGCGCTGTGGTGGCAGGCACGGCCGCGGGCCGAGACGCCGGTTCTGGGCAAGGTGGTGTCGAGCGGGACCATCCAGGTGGGCGGCCCCTTCACCCTGACCGGCCAGGACGGCAAGCGGGTCGCCAGCAGCGATTTCCGCGGCCGCTACATGCTGATCTATTTCGGCTACACCACATGCCCGGACGTCTGCCCCACCACATTGGCGGTGATGGCCGACGCGCTGGCCAAGGTCGATCCCGCCGGGAAGAAGATCGTGCCCATCTTCATCACCATCGATCCGGAGCGCGACACGCCCAAGGTGCTGGCGCCCTATGTCAAGGAATTCGGCGACAATTTTGTCGGCCTTACCGGCAGCGTGGCCGAAATCGCGGCGGTGGAGAAGCAGTACAAGGTCTATGCGAAAAAGACGCCGCTGGATGACAAGAAGGGCCTGGCCGGCGGCTATGGCATGGACCATTCCAGCGTCATCTATCTGATGGGGCCGGACGGCAGGATCGCCAGCTATTGGGACGAACTGGTGCCGCCGGCCAAGCTGGAAGCGGATTTGCGCGAAAGAACCAAGTAGTCAAAACTTCGGAAGCGGCAATCCGTGCTGCGCGCAGGCGGCGATCAGTGTGTTCTGCATCAGGCAGATGATGGTCATGGCGCCGACGCCGCCCGGCACCGGCGTGATCGCGCCCGCCACTTGCGCCGCCGCCGCGTAATCGACATCGCCGACCAGCTTGGTTTTGCCGTCACCAGCGTCGACGCGGTTGATGCCGACATCGATCACCGTCGCGCCGGGCTTGACCCAGTCGGCCTTGACGAACTCCGGCTTGCCGATGGCCGCCACCAGAATGTCGGCGCGGCGCGCCAGCATCGGCAGATCGCGCGACCGCGAATGGGCCATGGTCACGGTGGCGTTGGCCGCCAAGAGAAGCTGCGCCGCCGGCTTGCCGAACAGCAGCGAGCGGCCGATCACCAGCGCCTCTTTCCCCGCAATGTCGCCGACATATTGCTTGAGCAGCAGCATCACGCCCGCCGGGGTGCAGGACACCAGATGGGCGCGGCCCGAGAGCAGCAGGCCGGCATTGGTCGGCGTCAGCGCGTCGACATCCTTGGCGGGATCGAGCGCATCCAGCACCGCGCTTTCGTCCAGGTGCCTGGGCAGCGGCAACTGCACCAGGATGCCATGCACCGTCCTGTCGGCGGACAGCGCCCGCACCTTGCCCAGCAGTTCGGCCTGGGACGTGTTCTCCGGCAGTTCGACATGGATGGAGTTGAAGCCCAGCGCCTCGGCGGTCTTGCGCTTGTTGCGGACATAGACTTCGGAGGCCGGATCCGCGCCGACCAGCACCGTGGCCAGGCCCGGCACCAGGCCGGCCCCGGCCTTCAGCCGCGCCGTCTCGTCCGCAATGCGGCCGCGCAAGGAGGCGGCGACGGCCTTGCCGTCAATGACGGTGGCGGTCATGCG
>Ga0265314_10006625_pt1 | contig 10186 bp, 6 predicted proteins | sample 4126metaG_FD_203106 | JGI IMG/M metagenome (GOLD analysis project Ga0265314, IMG submission 203106) | Rhizosphere microbial communities from Carex aquatilis grown in University of Washington, Seatle, WA, United States - 4-1-26 metaG | ecosystem: Host-associated > Plants > Roots > Rhizosphere >... | reverse complement strand
CTCGCCTTCCCAAGTAGGCCAGCGGCCGGAAAGCCGCTTTGCTTCGCCCTTGTTCGCAGGATCACCCCGCTACGGTAGCCGATCTCCTGGCGAGCCGGCTACTGCCCGTTCCTCGGACGGATACGTTGGTATCGACCCGGTAGTGCGTGACGCTCATTTCGGGCCTTCGCGAACAGCCGCCGCAGCCATAGCGGCGCGGGCCGCTTCTTTCTCCTCGCGCGGAGTGCCGGGCGGCCTGCCAAGTTTGACGCTGCCGAACAGGTCATCGAGCCGGGGAACAGGCCGAATCACCGCTGATCCATCCGGCCGCACCTCGTAAGCGAGGCGCTGGCGCGGCTTGAGCTTCAATGCCTCACGAACATTTTGGGGGATTGTTGTCTGAAATCGGTCGGTAATCGTGGATTGTGTCACGGTTTAAACATACCTCAACGACCCGCATTATTCAAGCGAGGTGCATTACCGCCCATCACCTGCTGCCTTCTGACGACTCCGACGACTAGTCGACGGGGCTGATGCAGCGTAAGCAGGGCCCCCTGAATCCGTCGCTCCCGCTGCGCCATCGATCGGAGCAGCGCGACGCTCAGGGCCAGAAGCAAGCTGCGGCGGAGTGTTTCCCGGCGACACGCGATCCTTGACCCGAAACTGGATTGCGGTTCATGCAGCGGACTGCTCGTACCAATTGAGGACACGCAGTGCGCGCAGCGTGTTCCATCGGCTGGGCTGATTGTCGCCGTCCTCCATCGCAAAGTGGACTTTGCCCGGATGTGTGTTCTCCAACAGCCAAGTGCCATCCGGCTGTTGCTTGGAGCGCAGCAAACGGATCGCCTCCCCCAACCGCGAGTCTGCCGCACCCCCTACCGAGCGGAAGTAATCGAGGGCCCGCAGCACGTCATAGTGCCAGCGGGTCGGAAAGGAGAATTGCAGCCAGGCCGGGTTTACGACCTCGCCGGTGCTCTGACGCCGGAGCAGCCTCCGTTCTAGGAGATACTCCTCACCCCGCCGCCGAGCAGCGGTAAGTTCTGCGGAACCACCGGTTGCGCGCTCGTAGGCCAACAGTCCTTCCAGGACGTTGATCGTGGTCGCGAACGACGAGCGGACAGAACCGTTCTCCACCTCGCAGTTCCACCCGCCGTCTTCGAGTTGCTCACCAAGCAGGCGGGCAACCACTCCACCCACATCCTGATCAAAGTACGTTCCCAATGTGACGGTCCTGCCATTGATGCACGGCTCGACCTCGCCGCTAAAGAACCGCTGGCCGGCGTGTTCCCAACGACAGTGATCTCTGACCAGCGCCACCGCCCGGCGCACCCGCTCGGAGCGCGGATCGATTCCGAAATCGCACAGCAGTTGGAGGGTTGGCAGCGTTGAGATCCAGGGCTGGCCCTGGTTCTCGTCCGGCGGGTTGAAGTTCCGCGCCGGAAAACACGCCCCTCCTGCCCACTGGCCATCCTTGCCTTGCGCTGCCAGCAGCCTCGCTCCCCATCCCTCGGAGGCTACCCGCGCACGCTCCGCCGCGACGACCTCGGCGGGCGCATGGACAAGGTCGCGCAACACCTGCCAGCGGAGGGCAGGGTCCGAATCAAGCAGCCAAGCCAGCACGCTCACGCGGCTGAATCTAGCGAGACGGTGACCACTCAGTCCAGGACGGCGATGCAGCGGGAAACGGAAGACAGGAGTCAGCCGGCCGAAACTCGAAATAGGTGAATCCGCAGACTGGTTCAATCGCCGCCTTTTCTCATCCGTTTATTAGGATCGAGCTGTGCGAAGCCGGCTGACACCAACGCCATCGACACGAAGATCGTCACCTCGAGAATCTATCCCATCCTTCCCTTTGGCCCTTTGCGTCACCCCACAGAACTTCTGACATAATAACAGGGTTGCAATCTCCACGCGCATGGCCTCATAACCATTAAATGCGCAAATCCCTTTTGCGAGTCATGTCGCTCGTCCGGCTCATCCAGGAGTTCATCAAGCCCGCCGGCCTTAATCATCCCCGCCCGGCTTGCCCCGCGCTGCCATCCCGGGCAGCTCTGCGGTTCTGCGCTGTCGTCGGCGTCCTCCTCAGCCTCTTCACCTCAACTACCCTTTCGGCGGGCGAGCTCCCGCCGCCGGTCATCCCAGCCGGGGTGGGTGTGAACATCCATTTCAACCGAGGTCACGAGAAAGACCTGGATATGATTGCCGCCGCCGGATTCCGATTCATCCGGATGGATCTTGGTTGGTCAAGCATCGAGAGGGTCAAAGGCGAATACGACTGGTCAGAATACGACGAGCTCACCGCCAACCTCGACAGGCGCGGCTTGCGTGCGATTTACATCCTGGATTACTCCAATCCTCTCTACGAACAGGAAGTCGGGGCGCGCAACCCTCTGACCGGCCAGGACGATCGTGATACCGGTTCTCCTCAGCATCCGGAAAGCGTGGCGGCTTTTGCGCGCTGGGCCGCGGCCGCGGCCGCTCACTTCAGAGGCCGGCATATCGTCTGGGAGATTTGGAACGAACCCAACATCAGCTTTTGGAAACCCAAACCGGACGTCGCCCAATACAACGCGCTCGCCTTAGCCACCTGTCGCGCCGTCCGGCAGGCAGATCCCAAAGCCACCATCATCGGGCCGGCCACCTCCGAAGTCCCAATGCCGTTCCTGGAATCATTTTGCGCCTCCGGAGCGTTGGAGTATCTGGATGCGGTCAGCATTCATCCCTACCGCAATCCTCGAAAAGCCCCTGAAACCGCAGCGGAAGACTATGCTAAACTCCGGCGCTTGATCGAGCGCTACGCCCCGGCGTCGCGCAAGCAGATGCCGATCATCAGCGGCGAATGGGGATACTCGAGCAACACCCGGGGAGTCTCAACCCAAGTTCAGGCCGCTTTCCTGGTGCGCCAGCAGCTCGCGAATCTGCTCCAGGGAGTGCCGCTTTCGATCTGGTACGATTGGCAGAACGACGGGCAGGATCCGAAAGAGAATGAGCACAACTTCGGCGTCGTCTCTTTCGAACTCCAACCCAAGCCAGCCTACCGTGCGCTCCAGACTATGGCCGCGGAGCTCAAGGGTTGCCGGATTAAACAACGCCTAAATACCACCAACGCCCAGGATTACTTGCTGCTTTTCACTGCGGAGAAGCTCCCGCTCAAGCTCGCTGCTTGGACCACCGGCGACCCGCATCAAATCCGCATCCCCCTTAAACCAAAGAGGAAATTCAAAATCCACGCCGTCGCCTGGGACGGCCAGACATCCGGGATTGAGTTCTCCCGCAGCGGTTCGGCCGCGGCTCCAATGAGCATTGGTTCTCAAGGCAACCAGGGCCCCAAGCTCGAAAGCGACGGCCAGACCCTCACCTTCGTCATTGGCCCCGATCCCATCTATATCACCCTCGTCGGCGCCGTGATGATGCCTTGAGGTAATTACGGCCTGGCATGAAATGCAGATTGTCCGCGCAACTGCGCATCATTTTGTCTTCAGGCCTAATCGATCTTCGGCGCGCCGACATCTGAAGTAGATTATCACCACACGTCGACTCCAAGTGAGCTAGACCCCTCTAGTGTGAAACACGGCGACACGGGTGCTGTTGACCCCCTGTTGCGCCTTCGTTTGGTTCTCCTTGACACCCTATCGATCATGTATGGTAATGATATATGTTCGCACGATATCATGGGCTTATTTTGATCTAAGGAGAACAAATTATGATTAGCTCGATCCTCCTAATCCTTTCCCGACGCCGCTCCGATGGCGCCTGCAGGCGCGCTTTGGAGTCCGAGCCCCCATGGCTGGGTCTGATTTGCGCCTTTGCCCTTTGCTGGGGCGCCTGCGCGCAGCCCGCGGATTCCTTGATCGTCCACCTCAGGATCAATGCCAGTCTCAAATATCATTTTGAAACCAATCAGGTGGGCGGAGTGAGCTGCGACACCTGCTTTTACCATGAAGTCGACGATGACCAACTGGTCTACACCTACGAAGGCGACTCTACCTATGACTTGATTCAGGACCCCGACTGCGAGTCCCCAGTCAACCGCGGCTCTCCCGCCGTATCTGGTACTGGCTCTTCCCTGGCCGAAGGCAGCGTGCTCCCCGAGAAAGAAACTGCCGAATGGGTCTACAGTTGGTCTGCTCCGGGGAGCCTGGACCTAATGCCGCTGCTGGGAATTAAACCTAACCCTTCCCGCGGTTCATGCTCCGTCTACGGCACGATGCTCGCCTCCACCTTCGTCCAGTCGGCTCTTCTGAATGGTAACGGCTCCGTCGTTGACCTCTGCGGGAACAACCTGAACACCCTTCTCCTCAACTGCCTGGGGTCATTGCAGACGTTCGAGCTGCCTACGGATAAAACCCAGTACACGGTCACCTGGATTAAGAACGGGACTGTGGACAACCTCCCGCTCAACCAGGGGCGGCCGCCCGGCAGGCCAGGGGCCAGATGGGAGGTCACTGTCACCTTCCAAGTCGACGTCGTCCGCAATCCGGCGGAGTGGGAAGCCGTCATTGTCACGGACCTAGGTCTGCCCGGCCTAAGCTATGAAGAATGGTTGCCGACAGGCGGCCGCGACGAACAAACCTCAGGATCCAACTTGCCCCTGCGGGTTGAATTGCGAGCTAAGGGAACGACCAACGCTACCACCCTAGCCAAGGCCAAGTTCACCTACAGCTTGACCGATGTGTCGCGCGAACCCGGCGTGTGCATGAACGCACCGCGGCGTGACCAACCGGCCTCGATGGCGAAGGACCAGAACTGGCCACCTGATCTCAAGCTGCGCGTCTTTGATAATCTCCGTGCGGTCGACACCAAGGACTTCCAGGTCGTCGAGACCGTTCAAGATACCGCCGCCAGCATAGCAGTCGTTGACTGTTACGACTATGGGGCCTTCGGCACCCTCAAGATCACCGTCAAGGTTGACGACGGTCCCGATTTGGTGGCCCACCGCGATGGCCATCCGGAGGAAGACTTCCTGCGCATACCCATGGATGAAAATCAAAACCGCATCGCCGACGCATTCGAGAAGGGCCTCGGCGTCTACGCTCGGAACCTGCCTCCTGAATGGGACAGAGAATCCTCCCCGGTGGGTCAGAAAAGCGACGGCGACGGTCTCTCGTTCTACGAAGAGTACCGTGGTTTCTTTATCCAAGGCGTCTACCAGCGCCTCGATCCCCAGACCAAGGACGTGTTCATCAATGATATCGACGGCCTGGTATTCGCTACCCTCGTGAATGCCGATACCAATCCGAACCTCCTGTCGGCTGCGGGAATCATGCCTCACCTCATCCTCGACGGCGAATGGACCGGTTCCGGTGACGCCGGAGACGGACACCGGGTTGTCAACTTCAACAGTTCTGGGTTCGCCCACATCGTCGACCAACACGGCTCCGACGTCCATATCTCGCTGGACTCCAGGCTCGATGTGGCTCGGAACCAGCCCGCCACGACTTATCCCGATGACAGCTTCCACGGCCCCGGTGGGCCCGGTGACTGGTTCTTCAGCCGTATCCGGCCGTGGGTTATCGAACAGAACATCCTCAAAGAGGTTCAGTATCACCTCAGTGCTGGGCCGCTCTTTACTGGGCTGAATGACCCGGACCTGCCCGCTTCGGATCGCGCCAAACTCAACCAGCTCCTCATCCAAGCCGCCGACGATTACCTCGCCAAGCACCCCCAGGACGCAGAGCAAGCCTCTCGCCTTTGGTACGGGCAGATCATTACCCACGAGCTCTGCCATACCCTCAATACGGATGACCACCACCCATCCAGCGGAGGCGACCATGCGTGCATCATGCGCTATCTGCCAATGAGCGATTTCGCCCCCGACCCCGCCGACCCCTTCTGCCTGAAGCGCCGCAAACCCTGGCCGGCCCTTCTGTGCAGAACCGGCGATGCCTGTTGGACCCGAGTCCAAGTGAGCGACCTGGCAGGCGCCTCCGTTACGGCCCTCAGCCAGACTCACTTTCCCGCTGCTTCGCTGGTCGCTGCCTCTTCCTCCTCGCGTCCGTTGCCCAGCCTCCCCCCGATAGCCGCGCCCTCGCTGGAACTTTCATGCAGCCTGGACTGGCCCCAGCTTTACGAGGGCGACCCGATGACCGTGGTCGTGCGTCTCCAGGCGGCTCAGGCGCGGCAGGCCTTGTCGCTGCGCTTGGCTGGGGTCACAAACCTCCCACCGGCCTTCTCCCATCCCATCCCCATCCTCGCTGCTGATTGGCCCGACGGTCTCACCCTGAACCTTGAGCGGGTCGAGACCAACGGCCAACGCCGCGTTATACTCGGCTCAAATGACTGGGCTGGACTCCTCGTCCCCGGTCAGAACGATGCGCTCTCATCTCGCCTCGGCCTGCCCAGCTTCACTCGGCAATGGTTCGTTCCCGTCAGCCTCTCCCAACTAGCGCCGGGCGCCTATGAACTCTCCCTCGCTTGGAACGGTCGAGGGTTGTCTGCCTCAGACGCCCTCGCGCTCCCGCTGCCACTCACGGCTCCGGTGACTGCCTTCACCGTGGTAGCCCCGACCAACGCAACTGCGCAGGCTACCCACCTTGGACGTTTGGCGGTCCAGGCTTACCTCGCAGGTCAGCTTGATTCAGCTAGATCGCTCGGCGAAGCGGCGCTGAGCCTCCAGGGTGCTTCCCTCTCGGGCATCGAGCCGATCAACACTCGCCTCCTCGTGGCCGACATCGCCTCACAGCAGCACGATTACCACGCGGCCTATCTGGCCCTCGGCGACCTACTCCGACAGTGGCCCAACCCAGGCCTCAACGAACTGGGTCGGCAAATCCTTCTCGAGCAGCAGTCTCTGCTGCCGACCCTGCGGCTCGATTGGTCTGCAGTTCGGAACTCGTCCCTTCTCACCATCCTGGCCAAACCCACGCAGGTGATCATTGCCGAGGAGTCTGTGAACCTGCAGTCCTGGGTGCCCTTCTCCACCAACCGCATTGACGATTCCGGCCAAGTCACGCTCACTCCTTCGCCCTCGAACAATTCCGCCCAGCGCTTCTATCGCGCCCAGTGGCTGCCCTAATGGGAATGGGGCTAACTATCCGCTGAGATTGGTTTGGTTACGCTCCTGGCGAGCGTTCAGCGAACGCCGGTGGACCTGAAGGTGATTCGGTGCCGCACCGCCCGTCGGATTGGACAAGTGGGACCCTAACCGTGAGACCCTTGAAACTGGTGACCTTGCGTTGATTTGCCAATGCTCCTTCACCAATAAGCGCACCATCTTGGCATACGCGCATCCTCCTCCGATGTAGGCGTAGTTGATATCGCCAAGCAATGTAACTTAACAGTTGAGATCGTCCCATTCTTGGCAACGATAAGCATACTGCCAGCAGTTGTGCCGCAAGGACGGCGCGTCTGGACTAAGTTCAAAGAAGCGTTCCAACGCTCTCTTAACATCTTTCCAGATATTCGAACCTGTCCAGTTTGCCTTTCTCTCGACGGGGTCTATGTTCTACAAATTGGTTATCCGTAAAAGTAGGTGTCTACCCCATGTGCCCGATGATGATGCATTACGTCGAAAGACTGAGGTATACATATATTGTAGCATGAGTTCGATTGTGTCTCGGATGTGGGGCAACCCTGGGGCCTCAGGGATTGTCGGGGAAAAGACCAACAGGAGCGCATATTTATGGAGACAGGTCCTCAATTCCGGCGCGTGAAGCGCGGAGCCGATGAGTCAGGAGTGATACAAATACGTAACATACGCAACAAGTCATCTCGAGCTGAAAACTAACAGCAGGCAGATCGTCAGCAAGAACCTCAATACAATCCATGCCAGACGTCCCCGCGAAACGCGTCAGCCTGGATTGATATAAATACGTAACATGTATATTAAGCTATGTGGAGTGGCGAACGGATCAGCTATCAGATCAATGGAGAGCCCAAAAGTGCATTAAGATGGCCCTTTATGGGATAGATGCTCCCAATATCATTGCTGTATTAATCCTCAACGACGTTGGAAAATGCTAATCCAACGCATTAAGAACAGCAAACCCCTCATCAGTTAATAAACCAAATAACATGAAAACAACCAAGTTAAAGATGGCCTTCGCGGCCTTGGCCTTGGCCTGTGCCAGCCAAGTTGCCCGGGCGGATTTCATCCCGTATCCGGCCTCGGGCACACCCAACTCCACGGTGTATACGTTCACCGCCACCGGGACGGGTCCCATCACTGCTTATTTCGCCGGTTCTACCGCCACCTACGATAATGAGCTGGGGTTGCTCATTAACGGAGTTTCCACCGGTGTTATCGGCCTGGACAACCACACCTCAGCTCTCGGGCAGAGCTTGGTCCTGGGGAACGCAACCGCAGGCGACACTCTCACTTTCGTCCTTCAGAATAACACCCTTGGCGCGAACGTTTATTCCGATCCGACCATGAACACGACGTATGATGTTGATGGAAGCGTTGGGCATCAGCACGTGTACGCAGCGGCCTACACCCAAACGACGCCTCTACTCGGCACTATCCCGAAAGGCACCTATGTGGCGTTCGAAGATCTGCGCTTTCCAAGCTCCGACTTTAACTACCACGATGAAACGTTTGTTTTCACCGGTGTGTCCGCCGTTCCGGAGCCTTCCACCTACATCGCGGGCGTTCTCCTGACCCTTCCATTCGGCTTCCAAGGCATTCGGGCTTTGCGCAACCGCAAGCAGGCGTGTAGCGCTGCGTAGTTCGGGAGAAGCGTGAGCGCGGAGCGTTGGTGAAGAGGAGCACAGCAGAAGCATCGTGGATCCCAGGAGAAAGCGGCTTGATGGTCCGTGAGGATTTTGGAGATGCTCCCCGATCCAATTTCGCGAAGATGAACTCAAAGGAATTCGTCCTGTGTGTCCCTGGGGTTGCCCGGGGACCGTTCACCGCCACGGATGCTACGAGCGGTATGCCGACCCGGAAGGAACGTTCAAGGAGAGAGTTCAGCGGTATCTGTGTCCTCCGTGCGGGCTGACCTTCTCGGTCTTGCCTGAGCATCGGCTGCCCTATTGCCCGATTCGTACCGAGCGGCTGCAGGGTCATTTTGATCAACAGGCGGGGATCCAGGCTCAAGGCCTGGACCCTCCGCCCCGCGAGGTGGAGGCGAGTTGCCTCCGCCGAGCGTGGAGTGCGTTGACGGCCCGCGTTGCCACTCTCAAAGAAGCCTTCGGACAACTGATTGAAAGCACGTTTTCCGACGGCGCCTTGTTCTGGGCGAGCGCGCGGCAGTCGTTTGACTCGGTGGCCAAGATGCTCCGTTTTCTTTCCGAACACCACCGCATTTCGCTCTTGGGTAACTACCGCTGCCTGCAACCGTCTGCTTGAACTTTTCCTTGAACCGCAGGGGGTTATCCATCCCACAAAACGCTGTTTTTGCGGGCGGCGCCGACCGCGTGAGAGGCTGCGCGGCAGATGAAAAACCCATCGCAATCGGTTCAGGAGGCCATCGCCCTGCGGCGCATGAGCCTGGTTCAAGCTGTAATTGAGCTTCTTCAGCTCCACTGGCCTTTGTCAGCGGCGCTGGAACAGGTGAGCTCTACTCATCCCTTGGCCGGGGACAGTGAGGCTCCACCTCAGTTTGTCGCCCAGCGTACGCTCGAAGACTGGTATTACGCCTTCAAGAAAGGAGGTTTTGATGGGCTCAAGCCCAAAGGGCGATCGGATCGGGGCAAACCCCGGCGGCTGTCCGAAAAACAACAGCAATGGATCCTGGAGCAAGTGCGTTGCTTTCCGGGAGTGCCGGTCAAACTGCTTTACCGGCAATGGAAACAAGCCGATCCCACTCTGCCGGCTCTTTCGGCCGTTTACCGCTGGCTGGAACAGAACGATCTGGACGCTCATGGCCGCCGTTATCTCTTGCGCCAGAACATTCCCGGTCCGACCAAAGCCTTCGAAGCGCCCGGTGTCAACGATCTGTGGATCGTCGATTTCTCGCCGGGACCATTCCTGGCGTTGCATCCCAAGACGGTAGCCACGCATCTGTGCGTGATCATCGACGATCACTCGCGCCTGATCCCCTACGGCCAGTACGCGCTGGCCGCCGACACTCAGGCGCTGTTGTTCTGCCTCAAGGAGGCTCTGCGCCGCCGTGGACTTCCTCGAAAGCTCTACACGGACAACGGTGGCCCCTTCGTCAACCACCACCTGCGCATCGTCTGCGCCAACCTGGGCATTCGACTCGTTCACTCCAAAGTGGGCCGGCCTTGGAGCCGCGGCAAAGTGGAACGGATGTTCCGCACCCTG
>Ga0265314_10006622_pt1 | contig 10190 bp, 6 predicted proteins | sample 4126metaG_FD_203106 | JGI IMG/M metagenome (GOLD analysis project Ga0265314, IMG submission 203106) | Rhizosphere microbial communities from Carex aquatilis grown in University of Washington, Seatle, WA, United States - 4-1-26 metaG | ecosystem: Host-associated > Plants > Roots > Rhizosphere >... | reverse complement strand
AGCTTGGGAATGGCGGCTGCGACCAAATGCTGGATGGCCTGCACCTGCCCCTTGGACAGGCGGCGGTTGCCGTCCATCTTCAGCACGATCGAGGCCGAGGGGTCCTGCATTTCGCGGCTGAACACCTCGCGCTTGGGCATCACCAGATGCACGCGGGCGGATTTGACGCCGTCGATGGTGTGGATGGTGCGGCCCAGTTCGCCTTCCATGGCGCGCAGCAGGTTGACGTTCTGCATGAAGCTGGTCGAGCCCAGAACGTCGCCCTTGTCGAACAACTCGTAGCCGGTCGATACCGACCCGCCGCTGGGCAGTTGCTGCTCGGCCATCTTGACGCGCAGGCCCAGCTTCTGATCCTTGGGCACCCAGATCTCGCTGCCGTCGTGGCGCAGCTCATAAGGAACCTTGTCGGTTTGCAGTTTGGTGACGATTTGGTTGGCATCCTGGAGTTCCAGGCCGCCATAGAGCAGTTCCATCTGCGGCGAGGAAAACTTGGCCAACAGGTAAATAAGGAAGGCCAACACGGCCACGCCGCCGCCGGCGATGGCCGTGAGGCGCATCGGGCCGAGATTCTTGAGGGATTGAAGGAACGAGTTCACGGCGGGAGTCCCTCGAAGGCGCGGTTCTGGCGTGGATAGCTTATGCCATAGGATGCGACGCTATACCTCTAAAGTGAAAGAGAGGTTAACACCTCGGCAAAACTTGCCGGGTGTGGCGCCTGGGATACGCTGTGGCCGGAATCACGGCGGCCCCGGTCGCCGTGATGGCGGCCGGGGCCGGGAGATGACGAGAAAAAATGCGCGGATCAACGCTTGATGGCGAGCAGTTCGTCCAGCATCGAGTCGGCCGTGGTGATGATCTTGGACGAGGCCGAGTAGGCGCGCTGCACCACGATCATGGTGGTGAACTCGGTGCCCAGATCGACGGTCGAGGATTCCAAGGAGGACGCCGCCACCGTGCCGGACCCCGCCTCGCCGGGCGTGCGCACGGTGTACGAACCCGAGGTGGTGGTGTCGATCCACACATTGCCGGTCAGCGACGACATGCCATCGGCGTTGGCGAAGGTGGCGATGGGGATTTGGAACACCGGCGAGCGCACGCCGTTGTCGAACAAGGCGGTGACGACGCCGTTGGAACCGATGGTCACGCCCGAGTAGTTGCCGAACTTGGCGCCGTTCTGCGTCAGAGTGTTGACCTGATAGCTGCCGCCCAACTGGGTGATGCCGTCGGCTTGGCCTAGATGGCCGAGCGAGATGCTGATCCACGGCTTTTCCGGGCCGGTCGGGTTGTTGCTGAGTTGGTCTTCCGAGCCGTTGGCCCACACCACCGACATGGTGTTGGGGATGATCTTTGACGGCGTGCCGTCACCGTTGAAGCTGATGGCGTTGCCATTTTTACTGTCATAGCTGCCGGTCTGACCGAACAGGATGGTATTGGTCGGGTCGATCGACGAACTCGACGAAACCAACTGCGTGGTGAGGCCGCCTTGGTTCAACTGGATCGGCACGCTGCTGGCGATGGCCGCCGAGGACGAGGTCATGGTCAGCGTGGCGCCGCTGGCCGAGGCGGTGACGCCGGAGGCGGAGGGCAGGCTGTTGATATAACCGGCCAGGTTGGAGGTTATCTCGGCCATGGTCGGAGAGGCCGGGATGGCGCCTTGGGTGAAGGTGTAGCCGTTGACGGCGGTGCCGGCCTTGATGGCGGCAATGACGTTGGCCCAGGTCGCGGACGTGCCGTTGATATTGAGCGTGCCGGTCGGAGTCGCGTTCATGGTGAAGGTTTCTGGCGTGATCGGCGACAGCGTCGAGGCCACATAGGCGGGATCGATGGCATCGACGGTGAACAACCCGGCCGGGCTGTTGCCGCTGCCCATGCCGGCGCCGCTCTGGACCACCGAGTCGCCCAGTTTAGTGGTGGTATCGGCGGTGCAGTTGACCGCGATGGCTTTGGCTCCGGGCTCCTGGGTGATCATCAGGGTGCCGGCGGCCTGGGCGAAACGGCTGCCGCCATCGGCCAGCCCGCCGTTCAGCGCCGGCGCCATGGTCGGGTAGGTGATCGGATCGCTGGAGACGGCGCGGAGCGACTTGACCACGCTGGCCACCAGGTTCGAGGTGCCGCTGGTCGCCATGCCGTTCATGTCGATATAGATGTTCTTGGTGCCGTCGTTGTTGGCGGGCAGCGCGGCGACGCTGCTATTCTCGAAATTCACCTGCACGCCGCCAATGGTCAGGTAGGAACCGACCGGCGGCAGTTTGTTGAAGGCGATCTGGCCGGTCGAGGCGTAGACCTGATTGGTCGGCGGCACCGACGAGGTGTAGTTGGTGATCGTCGCCACCGCCGAGCCGTCGGGCGGGGTCAAGCCCAGCTTCCAGTTGTTGGCCGAGGTCTTGGTCCAGGCGAACTGCGCGTTGTGGGTGTTGCCCAGCGAGTCGTACAGCAGGATGTTGGTGTCGTGGGTGCCGCCGGCGCTGGCGTTGGTCGGATCGTAGATGGGATCGCCCGAGGGCAAATTGGCGGCCATGCCGATCGAGGTGCTGGCCTGTGCCGTGCCGCCGATGGCGTTGACGTTCAGCGGCTGCAATTCGGTGGTGCTGACGATGTTCTGGTTGATGTAGTGGGTTCCCGTGGCCGTCTCATAGGCCTTCATGTAGGTGTTGCCGTTGATGGTCTCGGAACCGGGGGCGGCGGCGGTGCTGTTGTCGGTGGCGGTCAGCGGCCAGCCTTGCAGATAGAAGCCGGCGGCGTTGGTCAGGTAGCCGTTCTTGTCGGGGGTGAACGAACCGGCGCGGGTATAGGCGAACCGCCCGCCTTCGGTCGACGGGTTGGCCGCCGAGTTGACGATGAAGAAGCCCTGGCCCGACAGCGCGATGTCGGTCGATGAGGTGGTCGCCTGCAACAGGCCCTGAACGTCGATGCCGGCGCGCGGCTTTGATTGCACGCCACCCGGCGAATACTCGGTGCTGGACACCTGGGACGTCACCAGGGTCTGGAAATTGACCTGGGTTCCCTTGTAGCCGATGGTGTTGACGTTCGAGATGTTGTCGGAGATGGCGCCCATGGCGCTCGACTGAGCCGAAAGGCCAGAAACTCCCGAGAACAATGCACCGTATAAGCTCATCTCATCCTCCTATGCCGCCCGTCTGTCCGTTGCCCGTCGAGCGTGACGCGGGCTGCGTGGATGTGGGGGATTGAATTCAAGCGCCAGTCTTGGTCGTGGTCGAACTGCTGCTGGACGAACTGGCGCTCGTCCCCATCGGCAGCGTGACCTTGATCACGCTGGCCAGCGGCATGTCGACGCCGTTCATGTAGAGTTGGACGTTGTTGTTGGCGTCCATGCCCATGCTGGTGACGACGCCGGAAACCGCCGCATCGACCGCCGTGTTGCTGCCGTCGGTGCCGACCGAGTTGATCGCCACCGTATAGGTGCCGTCGCTCAACTGCTTCCCGTACATGTCCTTGCCGTTCCACGAATAGGCGTGGGTGCCGGCGGTGGCGTTTCCAGCGGCGGACGAGACGATGTTGCCGGCCGAGTCCGAGATGGTGATGGTGACTTTTCCCGAATTGGCGGGCGTCGTGTAGTTCAGGTTGGCTTGGCTGCTTTGCAGCGGCAACGACGAGGACACGCCGGTCACTGTGTTGCCCAGATAGGTGACGGCGCTGGCCATTTCCGTCGAATTGCTGGTGGCCTGCATCTTTTCCAGGTTGGCGTTGATGTTGATCTGCTGCTGAACCTCGGCGAACTGCACCAACTGATTGGTGAACTGCGCGCTATCGGTCGGCGACAACGGGTCCTGGTTTTTGAGCTGCGCGGTCAGCAGCGTCAAAAACGAGTTCATGTTGGTGGCGAGCGACTGCTGCGACAGGGCCGACTGGCTGGCGGCGGCGTTGGAGGCGACCGAGGAGGTTCCGGTGGTGCTGGAGCTGGTGGCGCTGGTGACGGTCATCGGGGTGGCCTCCGGGTCAAACGCTGATATCGACGCCGCTGGCCGCGCCAAGGGCGCTGGAGCGGATGGCGGCCAAGGCGGCCGCGGTGTCGGGGATGGGGTCGGCGTCGCTGCTCATGTCGATGCCGCGCAGACGCTGACCGCTCTGCGGCTGGCCCTGCTGCCCCTGGTTGGCCTGCTGCTGCTGGTCGCCGCGCAGGTTGAAGGACAGCGAGTTGGCATCGGCGTTCAGGCCGGCGTCGCGCAGGGATTGCTGCAATGCGGACGAGTCGTTCTTAAGCATCTGCAAGGTTTCAGGCCGGTCGGCGGTGACGGTGGCTTTGACCTGACCGTCCTGCATTTCCAGCTTCACTTCGACGCGGCCCATGCTTTCCGGGGTCATCTGGACGGTGATGGTGCTGGCGCCGGCCTTGATGCCGTTGGCGATCTGGACCTTGAGCTGTTCGACCGGGGTCGGCGGAGTCTGCGGCCGTGCGGCCTGCGCGGCCGCCGTCGCCTTGGCGGTATCGGTCTGGTTGGCCGCCGGCGTGCCTAGGGCGACGGCCGGGGTGGCTTGCGGAGCCGCGCCGGCGGCGTTGGTCGCCGAGGTCGCGCCGATCGCCTGGGTGCCTGCGCTCGCGGTGGTTGGCGCGGCATTGGCCGGGTTGGCGGCGGCCAGGGTGAAGGCGGCCTGGGCGGCTGCGGTCGGGTCGAAGGCTGCGGGCGTCGCGCTGGGCGCCACCGTCGGGCTGGGCTGGCCGCTGGTCGAGGCGTCGCGCGAATTGCCGTCCGGCTGGCCCTGGCCTTGCTGCTGCAACCCGGACTGGGCCGAGGCATCGGCCAGCATGGCGGCGCCCGGAACCAAAGCGGCGGCGCTTTGCGGCGCGACGCTCGGCGTGGCGGCGGTGGAGACCTTGACGCTGACCGGGGTCGAGCCGGCGATGCGGGCCAGGTCTTCCGACTGCGCGGTGGCCGGGGTGTTGCTCTGCGGGGCGTCGGGGCTGGCGGCCGCCGTCGCGGCGGCCTTGGCGCCCGCTGCCGCCGGGCTGGCGGGGGTCGCGGCCAGGGCTGCCTGGAAGCTCGGGGTGGCGGTGGCGTCGGCCTGTGCGGCGGCGCTCGGCGCGGTGGCGGCGGATTGAGCCTGATTGGCGGCGACCGGAGTGGTCGGCGCGGTCGGGGTCTGACCGGCGAGGGTCGGAACGACGGGGCCGGCGGCGGGTTGCGCGGTCTGCGGCTGGGCGGCGGCGGCGGCGGCGCTGCCCGGCGCCTGGGGCGCGGCGGCGGCCGGGGCTGCCACCGGAACCAGCATGGCAATACCGGGAACGGCGGTCGGATCGGCGGTCTTGTCATCCTCGGGGGCGGCGGCGGTGGTGGCTGGCGCATCGTCGGCGCTCGACGAGGTCGCGCTCTTGGCCTTGGCGGGGCTGGCCGTGTTGGCGGCCGGCGCGCTGTTCGACGAGGCGGCGGCCGGAGCGTCGTTGCTATCGTTGCTGCTGTCGCTGTCGGTCGCGGCGGCTTGGCGAGGGGCCGGGGCGGGAGCGGCGGACGCCTGCTTCCGCGGCGCGGTCTGCGGGGGCGACGGCGGCGGGGCCGGGATGGGAGCGGCGGCTGCGGCGGTGCTCGCCGTCAGGGACATCAAGGCTTGGCTGGTCATCGCTGCCGCGCCGCCCTGGACCGAAACCTTGGGCTGCATCAGCAAGGCCGCAAAGCCGCTAAATCCAGTGGACGCGCTGGTCTGGCTGTCGCTGGAAACCGTCGATTGCGACTGGTCCCGCGTCCGGGTGGTTGTTGCGACTGCATTCACGTCCATGATTCTCGTCCCTTGCCAATCGGGTGACGCGACAATCAATGCAGGCGGCGTGCCAATCGTGGGATTTCGCCATTTTTCCGGCTTTTTCCGGGGGCGGCGGCCGGAAAGGGCGGGGGCGGCGGGCAAGGGGGCGGAAAATGTTGCCGGGCTGCGGAATATATTGCCCGCCTGCCGGGGCGTGGTGTCTCCGGCGACGGGCAAAAAGCGCTTGCGCGACCATGGAACGCAATGACAGAGTTCGGCAAGCCCAAGACGGCGCGGCGGCGGACGTCGGTTCAATAGGTCGGTCGATGAAATCATGACTCAAGCGTTCAACGAAGCTCGCGCTCTTTATTCCCGCGCTGAATTCGCCGCCAGTTTGAACGCTTGCGAGAAAATACTTGCGGCGGACCCAACCAACGCCGAGGCGCTGCATCTTGTCGGCCTGCTTTGCTATCGCGGCGGCGACATCGATGCCGCGATCGCCTTTTTCCAGAATTGCCTGCACCATCACCCCGATTTCGCCGAGGCCTATTGCAACCTGGCCGTGATGCTGAAGAAGGTCGGGCGCCGCGAGGAGTCGCTGGAGGCCTATCGCCGGGGGCTGACTCTCGATCCCAACGATCCGCAGGCCCAATATAATTATGGCGTCGCTTTGCAGGCGCTAAACCGGTTCGACGAGGCGGCGCGTGCGCTGCGTATCGCCGCCGCGCTGTCGCCTTACATGCCCGATGTCCACAACGTCCTTGGCGTGGTCGAGCGGAGCCTGGGCAACGTCGAGGCGGCGCTGACGTCCTTTCGCAACAGCGTCGCCGCGCAGCCCGACGGCTTGGCCGCCTATCGCAACATGGCGGCGGTGCTGCGCCAGCTTGGCCGCGCCGACGAGGCGGTGATGACCATGCGTTGGGCCGTCACCACCTTTGGCCTGCCGATTTGCGGACGCGAACTGGCGGCGGCGCTGGACGAGGCCGGCAACCGCGGCGAGGCCGAACGCACCTTGAAGCAGGTGGTGGCGGCCTGTCCCGCCGATGACGCCGCCTGGGAGGCGCTGGGGGCGTTGCATATGCGCATGGGGAACTACCCCGCCGCGCTTGAGGAATTGAGTCGCGCCACGATGCTCGACGACAGCCGCACCGAGGCGCATATGCGCATCTATTGCGTTGCCCAGATCCTGCATCAGCCCGAACTGGCGCTGGAGCATCAGCGTCAGGCGCTCAAGATGACGCGGCTGTTCTCGGATATCGGTCCCGACGCCAGCCTGCCCCGGCTGCTGATCCTCAACGCGGCGGGCGACTACAAGGCCAATGTGCCGACCGACTTCATCATCCGCCGCGACGCATGGCAGGCGGTGCATCAATATTACGTCACCGACGACGGCTCGTTCGATGTGGCCGCCTTGCCGGCCTGCGACGTGGTGTTCAGCGCCGTGGCCGAGCCCGACATGGTGCGCGCCGCCTTCGGCACGGCGGCGGCGATGGTCGATGCGCTGGGGCTACCCTGTATCAACGATCCGCGCAAGGTCGCCCGCACCGAACGCCACATGGTGGCCGAGGCGCTGGCCGGTCTGCCCTCGACGGTGGTGCCGCCGACGTTTCGCCTGCGCGCCGGGACGGCGGTGGCCGAGATCGCCGCCCTGCTGGAGCAGGGCCGCCTGAGTTGGCCGCTGGTGGTGCGCCCGGTCGGCACCCATGCCGGCGAGGGCATGGTTCTGCTGGCCGACAGCGCCGCCGTGGCGCGCGCCGTCGAGGCCATCGGCGACGGCGAACTGTATGTCCTGCAATTCATCGATTACCGCAGCCCCGACCAACTCTATCGCAAATATCGCGTGGTGGTGGTCGATGGGGCAGCCTATCCGTTCCACATGGGGCTGTCGAAGAACTGGATCGTGCATTACTACAACGCCGCGCTGGACGACAAATCGGTGATGGACCGCGAGGAGGAGCATTTCCTTGCCGATTTCGACTCGGTGTTCGCGCCGGCGCTGCAAGCCGATCTGGCCGAGATGGGGCGGCGGCTGGGGCTCGACTATTTCGCCGTCGATTGCTCGATCGACGGCCAGGGCCGGCTGGTGCTGTTCGAGGTCGATGTCGGCGCGGTCATTCACACTTTCGACGATCCCAAGCTCTATGCTTATAAGCACCGCTATGTGCCGCGCATCTATGACGCCGTGCAGGCGATGCTGAAGTCGCGAATTCGCTGAGGGGTGGGGCCATCATGGAAGACAAGCTGCCGTTGATCGACGCGGTGACTCCCTATCGGGTGACGCCCGAGGACAGCCTGCGCCACGTCATCGAACGCATCAACGCCAATGCCGAGGGCGTGGCGGTGGTGCTGGACGCCGTCAACCATCTGCTTGGCGTGATCACCGACGGCGATGTCCGCCGCGCCCTGCTGACCGGGGTGGAGTTGGACAGCGCCATCTCGGCGGTGCTGGCCACCAAGAAGACATCCGCCCCGCCGATCACCGCCCTGGCCAGCGACAGCGCCGATTGGGTGCTGGGGCTGATGGAGCGTTTTCACATCCGCCATGTGCCGGTGCTTGACGCGGCGGATGGCCAGGTCGTCGGGGTTGCCCTGCAAAGCCGCTTCATGCGGCGCGAGACCATGCCGATCCAGGCCGTGATCATGGCCGGGGGCTTAGGCATGCGCTTGCGGCCTTTGACCGAATCGATCCCCAAGCCGATGCTGGCGGTGGCCGGGCGGCCGTTGATGGAGCATATCGTCGCCTCGTTGAGCGATGTCGGCATCCGCAACGTCAACGTCACCACCCATTACCTGCCGGAAAAGATCACCGAGCATTTCGGCGACGGCAGCCGCTTCAACGTGGACATGCATTACGTTCAGGAGAACGAGCCGCGCGGCACCGCAGGCGCCTTGCGCCGCATGGAGACCCAGGGCGACACGCCGATCCTGGTCATCAACGGCGACATCCTGACCCGCGTCGATTTCCGCCAGATGCTGAAGTTCCACACCGAGAACAAGGCCGCCTTCACCGTCGGCGTGCATCGCTACGAGTTCCAGGTGCCTTATGGCGTGCTTGATGTCGAGGGCGCGCGCGTCACCGGGCTGCGCGAGAAGCCGCGCCAGAACATGCTGATCAATGCCGGGGTCTATCTGCTGGAGCCGCGCGTCATCTCGCTGATTCCGCCCGACCGCCGTTTCGACATGACCGACCTGATCGAGATGCTGATCGCCTCGGGCGAGACCGTCGCCGGCTTCCCCATCCATGAATACTGGTCGGACATTGGCCGCATGGAGGACTATTTCAAAGCCCAGTACGAAGTGAAGGCGACGTCATGATCCCGCTCTGCGAGCCGGTGCTGGCCGGGCGCGAATGGGACTATGTCAAGCAGTGCCTGGACAGCGGCTGGGTGTCGTCGGTCGGCAAGTTCGTCGATCGCTTCGAGGCCGAGTTCGCCCACGCCCTGGGGGTGGGCCACGCCGTCGCCATGACCAGCGGCACCTCGGCGCTGCATATCGCCTTGCTGGTGGCGGGGGTTGCCGCCGATGACGAGGTGTTGATTCCGGCACTGACCTTCATCGCTCCGGCCAATGCCATTCGCTATTGCAACGCTTGGCCGGTGTTCGTCGATATTGATCCGCTGACCTGGCAAATCGACGCCGCCCAGGTGCGCTGTTTCCTCGAACAGGATTGCGAACGGGTGGACGGCGTGTTGCGCAACCGCGCCAGCGGGCGGCGGGTCAAGGCGCTGCTGCCGGTGCATCTGCTCGGCCATCCTTGCGCCATGGCCGAACTGGTTGAACTGGCCGAAACCCATGGTCTGGCGCTGGTCGAGGACGCGACGGAAAGCTTGGGCGCCCGCATCCAGGGGCGTTCGGTCGGCGGCTTCGGCCAAGCCGCCTGTTTCAGTTTCAACGGCAACAAACTGCTGACCACCGGCAGCGGCGGCATGCTGGTGAGCAACGACGAAACCGTCGCCCGCCGCGCCCGCTATCTGTCCACCCAGGCCAAGGACAGCGCCGAGTATCGCCACGATTCCATCGGCTTCAACTACCGCCTGACCAATGTTCAGGCGGCGATGGGCTGCGCCCAGTTGGAACTGCTGGCCGAGAAACTGGCGGCCAAGCGGCGTATCGCCGAACGCTACCGCCGCGAGTTGGTCGAGCCGCTGGGGCTGGACATGTTGTGGGAAGCGCCGGGTTGCGTCAGCGCGTTGTGGCTCTCGACGGTTCTGCTGCCGCAAGGCTGGAGCGCCGCCGCCCGCGGCGCGCTGCGCCAGGAGTTGAGCGATTCCGGCATCGAGACCCGCCCGCTATGGCTGCCGATCCCTTACGATCCGCCCTATGCCGGGGCGCAGGTGGTGGGCGGCGCGGTGTTCGACGACGTGTGGACCCGTGCTTTGTCGCTGCCCAGTTCGTGCAACCTGACCGACGACCAGCAAAGCCGGGTCATTGACGCGCTGCGGCGCGGCATCGGGCGCGGGGCGGTATAGAGCATGCCGTTCGCTGGCGGATTGCGG
>Ga0265314_10006621_pt1 | contig 10193 bp, 11 predicted proteins | sample 4126metaG_FD_203106 | JGI IMG/M metagenome (GOLD analysis project Ga0265314, IMG submission 203106) | Rhizosphere microbial communities from Carex aquatilis grown in University of Washington, Seatle, WA, United States - 4-1-26 metaG | ecosystem: Host-associated > Plants > Roots > Rhizosphere >... | reverse complement strand
GCGGTATTCGTCGAGCGTGGTGGCGCCCACGCAATGCAGCTCGCCGCGCGCGAGGGCGGGCTTGAGCATGTTGCCGGCGTCGATGGCGCCTTCAGCCTTGCCCGCGCCGACCATCGTGTGAAGCTCGTCGATGAAAACGATGGTCTGGCCCTGGTCCTTCGCGAGTTCGTTCAGCACGTTTTTCAAGCGCTCTTCGAATTCGCCGCGGAACTTCGCGCCTGCGAGCAGCGATGCCATGTCGAGCGACAGGACACGCTTGCCCTTCAGCGACTCGGGCACTTCGCCCGCCACGATGCGCTGCGCCAGGCCTTCGACGATGGCCGTCTTGCCGACGCCCGGCTCGCCGATGAGCACGGGGTTGTTCTTCGTGCGGCGCTGCAGGACTTGAATGGCTCGGCGAATTTCTTCGTCGCGGCCAATCACCGGGTCGAGCTTGCCCATGCGCGCACGTTCGGTGAGATCGATGGTGTATTTGGCGAGCGTCTGGCGCTTGCCTTCGGCCCGTGGATCGTTGACCGGTTCGCCGCCGCGCACTGCGTCAACAGCCGCTTCGAGCGATTTGCGCGTGAGGCCGTTCTCGCGAGCGATCCGGCCGATGTCCTGCTTGGTGTCGGCAAGGGCCAGGATGAAAAGCTCGCTCGCAACGTATTGGTCGCCGCGCTTGATGGATTCTTTTTCGGATGCCTGCAGCAGCGCGGAGAGGTCGCGGCCCACCTGCACGTGTTCCTGGCCCTGGACCTTCGGCAGCCGGTTCATCGCCGATTCGGCGCCCGCCAGAAGCCCCGGCACATTGACGCCGGCACGTTGCAGCATCGACGTGGGGCCGTCTTCCTGCCGCAGCATCGCGACGAGCAAATGCGACGGCTCGATGTAGGCATGATCGCTGCCCAGCGCGAGGGTTTGCGCCTCGCCCAGCGCCTCTTGAAATTTTGTTGTGAGTTTGTCCAAACGCATCGATTCGCTCCTATGCAACGAAAGCTTGGGGCTTTTGCGGCCGATTTCAAGCCAAATGTAGGTCGACCCTGTCTCGCCCGGCCTGTCTAGAATCAAGTGGTCAATGAAAATCCATCAGCTCTCGGTCAACTATCTCGCGGAACAGGACCGCATTTTCATGCGGGTGAACACATCCGCGTCGGAAGAATTGCGTCTTTGGCTCACGCGCCGACTCATGATGGGCCTGTGGCCGCTGCTCACGAAGCTGCTGACTCAGCACCTGCTCAAGCTGGAGGCCGCGGGCAACACGCTCGAATCGGCCGACGAGGGCCTGAAGAAAATGCTCGCCGACTTCCGCAAGGAACAGTTCCTGCAAGAGGCCGACTTCGAAACGCCCTACGACGAGCAGCAGGCTGTCCTGCCGCTTGGGCCCGAGCCCGTGCTCGTGACCGACGTGGATGCAACGCCGCTGCCCAACGGCCGCCTGCGCCTGAACTTCAACGAGCGCCTGCCCGGCAAGGAGGCGCGAAACTTCCAGATGGAGCTTGACCCCAAGCTCATGCAGGGCCTGATGCACCTGCTGGACCAGGCGCTGTCGCGCTCGCAATGGCAAGAGCCGTTTTCGATTGCAGCGGGCGACGACAGCGCGCCGGAAGAAGACGGGCGCAAGCCGCGGTATCTCAACTGACCGGCTGCGCCGGTCATCCCGGACTTGATCCGGGATCCATCAATGTTTCAGCGCGTCGAGCGAAAAACCCGCAACCTGCTTGTATTCATCGGAAAGCTTTCGCAGCTCGCCCTGGCTGATCACATCGTCGATGTTGCCAAAGGGTTCGCCGTTCGTCAGCGCGTCGACCTTCATGATGATGTAGTCGGGCGGCACCGTGCGATTGGTTTCGACGATGCTCGACGTTGCGGGCAGGCGCAGGCGCTCATATTCAACGAGCGCATCCCTTGGATCACCCGATGCGGCGAGCTGCCGCGCCATCAAGTCCGCCAACACACGCGCATCGATCAACGCCTGCGCGGAGCCGTTCGAGCCGCGCGGGTACATCGGGTGCGCAGCGTCGCCGAGGAGCGTGACGCGGCCGAACGTCCATCGCGGCACGGGGTCGCGATCGACCATCGGGTATTCGAAGATGTGCGGCGCATCGCGAATGAGCTGCGGCACGTCGAGCCAGTCGAAGTGCCAGTCCTCGAAGATCGCGATGAAGTCTTCGGGACGGCCCGGCTTATTCCAATCATTCATCGGCGCGTTTTCGCGGCGGATTTCCGCGACCCAGTTCACGAGCTGGCGGCCTGTGCCGTCGACGTTGTCGGCGATCGGGTAGATCACCATCTTGCCGGTGTCGATCGAGCCGATGCGCATGTAGCTCTTGCCGGTGAGGATGGGCGCGTGCACCGTCACGCCGCGCCAAGTGTTGATGCCGCCGAAGGCGAGTTTCTCCTGCGGATAGAGCGCTGCGCGCACTGCGGAGTTGACGCCGTCGCCTGCGATCACGATGTCGGCTTCGACCGTGGTCATCGCCGCGCCCGCGCTCGATTGGAAGCGCAACGCCACATGCGCATCGCCCTGCTCCAGCGCGACAAGGCGATGGCAGAGATGAATGCGTGCCGCGCCGACGCGATGGATCGCAGCGCGATACAAAATGGAATGCAGCCGCCCGCGATGCAGGCTGATCTCCGGGAGCGCGTAGCCCGCGTGCCGCCCGCGCGGTTCGCGATAGATGAATTGCCCCCAGCGGTTGCAGAAGACGCTTTCGGCGTTCTCGATGCCCGCGGCTTCGACTTCATGCTGCAAGCCGAGCAGCGCGATCTCGCGCATCGCATGCGGCAGCAGCGTGATGCCGACGCCGATCTCGCGCACATCGGGCACGGATTCGTACACGTCGCATTCAATGCCGGCGCGGTGCAGCGACAGCGCAAGGGCCAGGCCACCAATCCCGCCGCCGACGATCGCGACACGAGGTGCGACGCGCACGGAGGCCATGGTGCTCATGGCGCTATTCCGCCTTGATGCCCTGTTCGCGAATCACTCGGGCCCAGCGGTCGGCGTCCTGTTCGACCAGGCGTTTGAACTCTTCCGGCGTGCTCGTGGCCGGATCCATGCCTTGCGTCGCGAAGGCCGCTTGCACGTCGGGGGCCGCAAGCGCTTCGCGAATTTCGCGATTGAGCTTTTGCACAACATCCTGCGGTGTGCCGGGTGGCGCGAACACTCCGTACCACATGTCGACGTTCATGTTGCCCGCGTGCGATTCGGCAAGCGTCGGCACTTGCGGCAACAGCGGGTGGCGCTTGTCGCTGCCGATCGCAAGCGCGATGAGCTTGCCGCCCCTCACTTGCCCGAGCGCAACGTGGATGGGCAGGAAGCCGACATCCACCTGGCCGCCGACGAGGTCCTGCACAGCGGGCGCCGTGCCGCGAAAAGGAATGTGCGTGATGAAGATGTGGTTCGTCGCCTTGAACAGCTCCATCGACAGGTGATGCGGCGTGCCGACGCCGGGGCTTGCGTAGTTGATCGCGCCGGGGCGCTTGCGCGCGGCGTTGATCAGATCCGTTGCCGTGCGAAAACCCGTGCGCGGGTTCGCGACAAGCACGAGCTGCCCCCAGCTCGTCAGCGCAACCGGCACGAGATCTTTCACGGGATCGAACTGCAGTTGCGGATAGAGGCTGCGGTTCATCACCAGCGTGTTGACCGAGACCAGCAGCGTCGCACCATCGGGCCGCGCATGCACAACAAGTTCGGTGCCGATGTTGCCGGAAGCGCCGGGGCGGTTGTCCACCAAGACAGCGCGGCCCAGGCGTTCGGCGAGCTTCGGGCCCACCGTGCGCGCAACCAGGTCGATGCCGGTGCCGGGTGTGAACGGGACAATCAGCCGCATCGTTCCGGACGAACCCGGTTGCGCTACGGCGCGCTGCGTAAAAACACCTGCGAATGCGGTGAGAGATAGCGATGCAAGAGCGGCTCGCCGGGTGACGAAGTGTATGGGCGCGCGCATGGTTGATTGCTTGTGAAGTGTGTATGCTAACAATTATCCAAGGCACAATCCACGCATTCCCTGAAGACGAAAAGCTTCTTGTCCACCGCTTTGAAACTGCCCACCACTCTTTCGCGCCTCTATGCCAGGCCGGGTTTCCTGCTGCGCCGCGCGCACCAGATTTCCGCAGCCGTTTTCGAGGATGAATGCCGCGAACTTGGCCTGACACCCGCGCAGTTCGGCGTGCTGACGGTGCTCAAGTCGCATCCGGGCCTGGGGCAGTCGAGCCTGGCGCGCGCGCTGGGCTTCGACAAAGTCACGGTGCTGCGTGTGCTGCGCGGCCTGGAGACGCGCGGCCTCGTCGATCGCGCCCCCGCGCCCGACAACAAGCGCAATGTGTGCGTGTCGCTCACGCATCAAGGCGAAGCGACGCTCGCCAAGGCGCAGCGCCCGGCCGAGCGCGCATACAAGCGCCTGCTTGCGCCGCTCGATCGCACGCAGCAAGAGCAGCTGGTGCACTTGCTGCAGCTGGTCACCGGCGAACTGGAAGACGACGCGCGCGCCGCGTTCATCCCGCCCGGGCACGGCTGATCAGCCGTTGCGCTTTTCGATGCCCCAGCGCTTGAGCGCGTCGTCATCGGTTGCGCGCGCGTCCACCCACTGCGCACCGTGCGGCGTGTGCTCCTTCTTCCAGAACGGCGCCTGCGTCTTGAGATAGTCCATCAGGAATTCGCACGCAAGGAAGCTTTGGTGCCGGTGCGTCGACGCAACCGCCACCATCACGATCTGATCGCCGGGTTTGAGCGCGCCCACGCGATGGATCACGCGCACGCCGCGAATGTCGAAGCGGACATGCGCCTCATCGATCATGGCATCGATCGCCTTTTCGGTCATGCCGGGATAGTGTTCGAGCTCCATCGCGCTGATCGCGTCCGCGCCACTCTGTCCGATTGCCCCGCGTACGGTGCCGACAAAGCTGCACATCGCGCCCACGCCGTCGTCGCCCTCGCGCAGCAATGCGCATTCGCGCGTCAAGTCGAAATCGTCGTGCTGGATCGAAACGCGCGGCTGCATCGCATCAACCCCCGGTGACCGGCGGAAAGAACGCGACTTCGCATCCTTCGCGCAGCGCGGCATCTTCGGCACCTTCGGCATTCGCGGGCGCCATCACCTGGTCGAGCGCCATGCGCACCGCCTTTCCACGCGCCAGCGCCTGCGCATAGGCGCCGCCGCGCGAGATCAGTTCGTCGCGCAGCGCCGCGCATGTTGCGGCTGTTGTTTCCACCGATTCGCTGCCCTGCCCGACCGCTTCGCGAATTGACGCGAAGTACTTCACGTTGACCTTCATCCGAGCATCTCCGCGAGCGGCAGGAATGAAACCATATCGCCGCGCGCGATCGTGCGGCCCGGCGGGTTGTCGACCAGGCCGTCGGCCCACACCGCCGACGTGAGCACGCCCGAGCTCTGGTTGGGGAACAGCTCCACGCCGCCTTCCGCATTGCGCCGCGCGCGCAAAAATTCGCGGCGCTTGTCGCCGCGCCTCAGCTCGAAATGCGCGGGCAGCTGAATCGGTCGCATTGCGATATTTGTCGCGCCTTGCAGCTTGAGCAGGAAAGGCCGCACCAGCAGCACGAACGTGACCAAGCTCGACACCGGGTTGCCCGGCAGGCCGATGAAGTGCGTGTTGTTCACTCGCCCATATGCGAACGGCTTGCCTGGCTTCATGGCAATCTGCCACAGGTCGAGCGTGCCCAGCGATTGCACCGCGGGTTTGATGTGGTCCTCTTCACCGACCGAGACGCCGCCGCTCGTCAGGATGAGGTCGCAATTGCGCGCCGCCTTCGTGAGCGCGGCGATCGTCGCATCGCGTTGGTCCGGCACGATGCCCATGTCCCCCACTTCGCATCCAAGACGAACCAGCAGTGCGCGCAGGAAGAAGCGGTTGCTGTTGTAGATTGCGCCGGGCTTCATGTCGGCGGGAGCGACTTCGCCGGGCATCGCGAGTTCGTCGCCGGTTGAAAAGAGCGCAACGCGCGGGCGCCGCACCACTTCAACCCTGCCGCAGCCAATGCTCGCGGCCAGGCCCATCGACGCAGGCGTCATGCGATCGCCCGCGGCAAGCACGACAGAGCCCTTGCGTACGTCTTCGCCGCTGCGGCGGATCCACTGGCCGGGCTCGGGCACACGCAGGATCGTCACGCGGCCGTCTTCAGTCGCTTGCGTGTCCTCTTGCATCACGATCGCATCCGCGCCTTGCGGCACCGGCGCGCCCGTGAAGATTCGCGCAGCCGTGCCCTCTGCAAGCGGCTGTGCGGCGCTGCCCGCAGGGATGCGCTGGCTCACCGGCAGCATCGCGCCTTCATTCGCAACTTCAGCAACGCGCACCGCGTAGCCGTCCATCGAGCTGTTGTCCTGCGGCGGCACCTGCAGCGGCGAGACCAGATCGCGCGCAAGCACGCGCCCGTCGGCATCGAAGGTCGACACGGTTTGCGTGCCCTCGATGAGCCGCACGTGTTCGAGCAGCCGCGCCAGTGCGTCATCGAGCGGCATCAAGGGAGCGCGGGGCGTTGGGGTGGCGGCAGTCACGGGGGTGGGTTCTCCAATGCATGCTCCAGGTAGCTTTGGAACACGCCCGCATGCACGAGCGCGCTGTCGCTGCCTTGCGGCCAGAGGTCTTCGCTGCGAAAGCGCACGTCGTAAGTCGGCTCGTCGTCGGCCTTCACGCCGTGCGCATGCGCATCGGGAAACGGATACGCGGGCGACACGCCAACCACGACGCCCGTCTTGCCGCGGATGTAGCCGGGCATGCGGATGTGGCCGGGAACGAAATCGAGCCGCACGCGCACGCGATCGCCGGGTTTGAATGCTTCGCGCTCTTCCGCGTTGCCGCGCCCGGATGCGCTGGGTGACGCGAGCGGGATCTCCCCGCCGGCTCGCTCTTCAAGCTCTTCGAGCGGAACGATGCCCTTTTCGACGCACAACGTGAGAAGGCTCGTGAGCGAACGCTCGTAGTAGCTCGCGGTGAGGTAGTGGCGCGGATCCATGCGTTCGATCGCGTGGCGATACTCGTCCATGTTGAACATGCCGCTTCGCACCGCGAAAGCGTAGAGCGAATTCGCCTTCACCTCCCACGGCGCGTGAAAGGCCTGTGCGTCGATCTTGTAACGCACGGGGCCGAACCCTTGCCGCCCGCCGAGATCGTGAACGCCATCCATCTGCAGCTCCTGTCTGTTCCTACAAGCGCGCCACGCCGATCATGGCGTCGCGAGTGACGATGTCCGCAAGCTTGCTCTCGGGCCAGCCGATCGTGTGCGCGGGCTGTTCGGGCAGCACCATGTAGCGCGTGTCGGCCGTGGTGTCCCACACGCGAATCTCGACGTCGGGCGCAAGGTCGAGCCCCATTTCCCTCAGCACCGTGCGCGATTCGCGAACCACGCGCGAGCGATATTCGAGATCCTTGTACCAGTCGGGCGGCAAGCCGATGATCGTGAACGCCGTGCACGAACACAGCGTGCAGCAGATGACGTTTTGCACCTTCGGCGAGTTTTCGAGCACGACGAGATGGCGGTGATGCGCGGGCATCGAAAGGCCCAGCTCCATCACGGCGCTGCGTCCGTTTGCAAGCAACCTTTCGCGAAACGCAGCGTCGGCCCATGCTCGTGCAACGACACGCGCGCCGTTGCGCGGAATCCACTCTTCCTGCGCCTTGTGTTCGAGGTCTTCAACCGCCTGCGCCACAGGCAAGCCGCGCGCCTCGAGTGCCTGCTGGATCGCGGCAACGCGCTGTTCCACAGGCGCGGTGCGCTGCAGGACGCGGCTGTTGTCCGTGCGGGTCTCCATGCAGAGTCTCCTTTCAGGCGTACTTGCCAGCGTCGTAGTCGAACCGGCGGCCATTGTCCACCAGCCACCGCGCAAGCGCATGGGCGTTGTTCAAGTCGAGCACCGGGCGCAGGGTTTCCTCGGGCAACTGTTCGGGCGAATCGGTCGCGATGGCCACGATGAAATCGTCGTCGGGATAACGCGCGGGCTGCTTCGAGCCGGCCCGCCAAACCTCGACCTTGAGCAGATTGCTGCTCTTGAAGCCTTCGACCAGCACCCAGTCGACGCCGTCCCAAAGCTCGGCAAGCAGTTGGTGCACGGTGAGCTGTTCGGGCTGTTCGAATTCGCGCATGAGCGCCAGGCGCCGCGACGATGCAACGACCACTTCGAACGCGCCGGCTTCGCGATGGCGGAAGGTGTCTTTGCCGGGATGGTCGATGTCGAAGTCGTGATGCGCGTGCTTGACGATCGACACGCGCAGCCCGCGCATCTTGAGCGCGGGGACCAGCCGCTCGACCAGCGTCGTCTTGCCCGATCCGGAATAGCCCGAGAAGCCGACGACTTTCATTGCGCGGTTAGCGGCACTCGGCCGCGATGAAATCCTTGACTCGGTTCGCATCGGCAGGCAACACCGTGACGCGGCGCGGCAATTGCTCGATGCCGTCGAACTTCGCGGGACGATCGGGTTCGCGCCCGAGCGCTTCGACGATCGTCGCCGCGAACTTGATCGGCAATGCGGTCTCGAGCACGATCATCGGGACGCCCGGCTGCATGTGTTGCCGCGCGACCTTCAGGCCATCGGCCGTGTGCGTGTCGATCATCACACCGAAAGTCTCATACGTGTCGCGGATCGTCGCGAGCCGATCGGCATGCGTGCTCTTGCCGGAGACAAAGCCGAACTTCGAATCGATCGGCAGCGCGAACCGGCCTTTCGCTGCGAGCTCCTCGCCAAAGAGCTGCTTGACCTTCGCGGCGTCGCGGCCTGTGAGGTCGAAGACGAAGCGTTCGAAATTGCTTGCCCTGCTGATGTCCATCGAGGGGCTCGATGTTTCGTGCGTGTCGGCCGCCGAACGAACGCGATAGACGCCCGTGCGGAAGAATTCGTCGAGCACGTCGTTCTCGTTGGTCGCAAGCACAAGACGCTCGATCGGCAAGCCCATCATTCGCGCGACGTGGCCCGCGCAGATGTTGCCGAAGTTGCCCGATGGAACGGCGAAGTTCACGCGTTCGTTGTTCGACTTTGTCGCCTGGAAATATCCGGCGAAGTAATACACGACCTGCGCGACAAGCCGCGCCCAGTTGATCGAGTTCACCGTGCCGATGCGATAGCGGCGCTTGAAATCAAGATCGTTCGACACGGCTTTGACGATGTCCTGGCAATCGTCGAACACGCCTTCGATCGCGAGGTTGAAGATGTTCGCGTCTTGCAGCGAAAACATCTGCGCCTGCTGGAACGGGCTCATGCGGCCGTTCGGCGACGTCATGAACACGCGCACGCCCTTCTTGCCACGCATCGCATATTCGGCGGCGCTGCCGGTGTCGCCCGACGTCGCACCGAGGATGTTCAGCTCTTCGCCGCGACGGGCCAGCTCGTATTCGAACAGGTTGCCGAGCAACTGCATCGCCATGTCCTTGAAGGCGAGCGTCGGGCCGTTCGACAGCGCTTCGAGATAAACACCCTCTTCCAGCTTCTTCAGCGGGACGATTTCCTTCGTGCCGAAAACGTCATGCGTGTATGTCTTCGCGCAGATCGCCTTCAAGTCAGCCGGCGGGATGTCGTCGATGTAGAGCGACAACACCTCGAACGCAAGATCGGCATAGGGCAAGCCGCGCCACTTCGCGAGCGTTGCGTCGTCGATGTGCGGATAGCTTTCAGGCAAGTAGAGCCCGCCATCGGGCGCGAGGCCTTCGAGCAGGATTTCGCAAAAGCGTTTGCGGCCGGGATCGCCGCGGGTCGAGAGATATCGCATTCCTACGCGAGCTCTTCCTTGCGGATACGCACGATGGGCGCCAGCACCGTCGGCAGCGCCTGCATTTGCGCGAGCACGTCGTTCATCGTGCCTTCGCGCACGTTGTGCGTGAGGATGATGAGGTCGGTCTGCGGCACGGATTGCTGCGCGGCGTCTTGCGATTCGCCTGTGGGTCGCTGCAACATTGCGTCGATGCTGATACCTGCCGCAGCCAATAGGCCCGTGACCTTCGCGAGAACGCCGGCCTGATCGGCCACACGCAAGCGCAGGTAGTAGCTGGTGACGACCTCGCTCATGGGCAGCACTTGCGCGTCGCTCATCTGGTCGGGCTGGAAAGCAAGGTGCGGCACGCGATGCGCGGCGTCGGCCGTGTGCAGGCGCGTGATGTCGACAAGATCCGCGATCACAGCGCTGGCGGTCGGCTCGCTGCCCGCGCCCTTGCCGTAGTACAGCGTGGTGCCCACCGCATCGCCTTGAACGACCACTGCGTTCA
>Ga0265314_10006620_pt1 | contig 10193 bp, 11 predicted proteins | sample 4126metaG_FD_203106 | JGI IMG/M metagenome (GOLD analysis project Ga0265314, IMG submission 203106) | Rhizosphere microbial communities from Carex aquatilis grown in University of Washington, Seatle, WA, United States - 4-1-26 metaG | ecosystem: Host-associated > Plants > Roots > Rhizosphere >... | reverse complement strand
CCGCCTGTTCGCGCAGCATCGAGGGCGACTGGAATGCGTTCATCGGCCAATGGCGGTGGGCATGCGCGCCGATGGTCACGCCGCGGCGCTTGAGGTCGCGCACCTGGTCCCAGCTCAGGAACCGCTCCGACGAGAATTTTTCCAGGAGATAGCGAAGGACGGCCGGATCGAACTGGGCGCACATGGCATCGACCGCCTGCTGCGCGCTCGCCATGTCCAGCGCCCGCAATTGCCAGACGATGCGGTCCGCGACGGCGTCGCGCTCGCCTTCCAGGACCAGGGGCTGGGGCAGATGCGGGATCGCGTAGCGTCCGGAGGGCGCCTCGAAGGCGAAGAGCCGTGCCAGGAAGATCGGGTTGCGCTCGCCGCTGTCGATATGATGGGTGCTGACGAACAGCGACCAGGGCAGGCGGAATTCTTCGAGGAGATCGGCCGCCACGGTCAGGGTGTTGGCATAGCCGTCGTCGGACATCAGGAACAGCGCGCGCGGGTGCCGGTCCGGATTCTTCAGGACGTCGGCCAGGGCATCGAGCGGCAGGACGTCGAAATCGGCCTTCAGGCGGCGCGCTATAGCCCGGAAATCGGTGGTCTCGTGATGGTTTTCCTGGAGACGCGCGTCGATCGTCCGAGCCTCGACGCCGTGGAAGAACACCGCTGCCGGCCGCCCCAGCGGACGCACGGCATCGGCCGGGATGAAGCGGCCCAACCCACGCGCGATTCGTCCGATGCGGCTCATGCGGCGATGATGGCCTGCAAGCCTTACGCCGCGATTAATGCGCTTACCCGTTCTTAACGCTAGAATTCGGGGGACGGCTATCGGGGGGACGGGCTTTGAACGACGTTCTGAAGGACTACTCGCATTTCGAATTCGACGACGGGCGCTGGACGCGCCCCGTCTGGCGCCGTGGCAGCGGCCCCGCCGTGATCGTAATCCACGAGATGCCGAACCTGCATCCCTTGGTGGTGCGCTTCGGCGATCATGTGGCGGCGGCCGGCATGACGGTCTTCCTGCCCAGCCTGTTCGGCCAGCCCGGCCGCGCGCCGACGCCGCTCTACGCCATCGGCCAGATGTTCAAGGGCATCTGCATCAGCCGCGAATTCAGCGTGTGGGCGACCGACCGGTCCAGCCCCATCGTCGACTGGCTGCGGGCGCTGGCGCGCAAGGCGCATGGCGAGTGCGGCGGCAAGGGCGTCGGCGCGGTCGGCATGTGCTTCACGGGAAATTTCGCGCTCGCGATGATGACCGAGCCCGCGGTGGTCGCGCCGGTGCTGTCGCAGCCTTCGCTGCCGCTCGGCTTCGGCAACAAGACGCGCGAGGCGGCCCTCGGCGTTTCGCCGGACGAGATTGCCTGCGCCAAGCGCCGCTTCGCCGACGAGGACCTGTCGATGATCGGCCTGCGCTTCCACGGCGATCCGCTGGTCAAGCCGGAACGCTTCGCGACCTACAAGAAGACCTTCGGCGACAAGTTCGAGGCAATCGAGATCGATCCCAAGGAGGCCGCGCCCGGCCCGATGGCGCCGCATTCGGTGCTGACGATCAATCTGCGCGACGACGATCCGGAGGGCCCGACCAAGAAGGCGGAGCAGCGCGTGATCGCGTTTTTCAAGGAGCGCACGGGAGCGTAGGGCTACCCGAACACGCGTTGGAAAATCGTGTCGACTTCCTTGGTGTGGTACTCGAGGTCGAACATCGCTTCCAGCGCCGCGGCCGGCACCGATTTCGACACGTCGGGATCGGCTTTGAGCAGCTCCAGCAGCGTGCCTTCGCCCGCCCAGGCGCGCATCGCGTTCTTCTGCACCAGCTTGTACGCCGCCTCGCGCTCGATGCCGGCCTGGGTCAGCGCCAGCAGTGCGCGCTGCGAATGGATGATGCCTTGCGTCGAATCCAGATTCTTCTGCATCCGGTCGGCGCGCACCAGAAGCTTGTCGACGACGCCCGCCGCGCGCACCAGCGCGAAGTCGAGCGTGATCGTCGCGTCCGGCCCGATGAAACGCTCGACGGAGGAGTGCGAGATATCCCGCTCGTGCCATAGCGCGACATTCTCCATCGCCGGAATCACATAGGCCCGCACCATGCGTGCCAGACCGGTCAGGTTCTCGCTCAGCACCGGATTGCGCTTGTGCGGCATGGCGGAGGAGCCCTTCTGCCCTTCGGCGAAGTATTCCTGCGCTTCCAACACTTCGGTGCGCTGGAGATGACGGATCTCGGTCGCCAGCCGCTCGATCGAACTCGCCACCACGCCCAGCGCCGCGAAATAGGCGGCGTGGCGGTCGCGCGGGATCACCTGGGTCGACACCGGCTCGACGGCGAGGCCGAGCATCTTGGCGACATGTTCCTCGACCCGCGGATCGACATTGGCGAACGTCCCCATCGCACCGGAGATAGCGCAGGTCGCGATCTCGGCCCGCGCCGCGATCAGCCGCGCCCTGGCGCGCACGAACTCGGCATAGAATCCCGCGAGCTTCAGCCCGAAGGTGGTCGGCTCGCCATGGATGCCGTGGCTGCGTCCGATGGTGACGGTGTATTTGTGCTCGAAGGCGCGTTTCTTCAGCGCCGCCAGTAGAAGATCGACATCGGCGATCAGGACGTCGGTGGCGCGCGCGAGCTGCACCGACAGCGTGGTGTCCAGCACGTCGGACGAGGTCATGCCCTGGTGCACAAAGCGCGCCTCGGGACCGATCAGCTCCGCCAGATGGGTGGTGAAGGCGATGGTCTCGTGCCGCGTCTCCTTCTCGATCTCCTCGATGCGCGCGACGTCGATTTTCGCGTCCCGGCCCTTCGCCCAGATCGTGGCGGCGGCCTCTTTCGGGATGACGCCGAGTTCCGCCATAGCGTCGGCGGCGTGGGCCTCGATCTCGAAATGGATGCGGAATTTGGTATCGTCGGACCAGAGAAGAACCATCTCGGGTCGGGCATAGCGGGGGATCATCGCGTAGGACCGGTTCGTTACGGTGCCTTATAGGTCCAAGCGCCGCCCAAATCCACGCCGCCGCTCAATCTGTCACAGGCCTTGCGGCCTCGATCAGCAGCCGGGTTTCCTCGTCCTTCGGGTTCTTCAGGATATCGCGCAGCGGCCCGCGCTCGACGACCTTGCGGTCCTTGAAGAACATGGCGTCCTCGGCGAGCGCCTGCGCCACCCCCACATCGGCGGTGATGATGAGGAAGGCGGGGCCCTCCTGGCGGCGGAAATCCTCCAAGAGCTCGGTCAGGATCGATTGCGCGAAGGCGTCGAGCCCGCGCAAGGGCTCGTCGATCACCGCCAGGAACGGCGAACTCACGATGGCGCGCGCCACCTGCAACCGCCGCTTGTCGTAAGGCGACAGCGTCGCCACGGCGCGCCGCCCGTCATAGCTGGCGAGGCCGACGCGCTTCAGCGCAGTCTCGCGATGGCCCGCCACCATCTCGCGCGACAGGCGCAAATGCGCTCTGAGCGGCTCGTCCACCGTGTCCCACAGCGTCATGCGCGGATCGAGCGCGTCGTCGGCGCCGGTGATGAAGGCGATGCGCCGGCGCAGGCGCGAGGTCATCGGCGCCGACAGGATGCTCATATCGACCTGGTCGAGCACAACGCGCCCGCTGGCGACGTTGTCGAGGCCCAGCAGCGCCCGCACCAGCGCGCGCCGTCCCGAACCTTCCTCGCCGATCAGCGCCAGCGAGGCGCCGCGCCGCAATTCGAAGGTGATGCCGTCGCGCCCGCGACCGGATTTTGTCTTGGCGCCCAGCAGGTCGAGGCCCTGCACCTGCAACAGCGGCTCTCCGCGCGTCGCGTTGCGGCCCGGCGGTGTGTCCAGCGGCCTGGGCAGCGCCTTGAACAATGTGCGCGTATAGGCATGGCTCTGTCCGCTCGCGAGTTTGGCGAAGGCGCCTTCCTCGATCACCTTGCCTTGGCGCAGCACGATCACGCGGCTGTTGAACTGCGCCGCCGCCTTCAAGCCGCGCGCAGCGTAGAGCAGCGCGAAGCCGAGCCGCTTCTGCTCCGCCATCAGTGCCGCGACGATGGCGCGGATGGAGCGCGGCGTCAGGTCGCCGAAGGCGTGATCGGCAATCAGCAGCTGCGGCGCCTGCGCGATCGCCGCTGCCAGCAGCGCCCAAGACAGCGCCATGGCGTCCAGCTCGCCGGGGCGCTTCTTGAGATCGGCGAAAGGTGGGGCGGCGGGAAACCGTTCCAGCGCGATGCGAAGCTCCTCCCGCGCGCTGGCGCGCGGGCTGCCATGCCGCCGCGCGATGACGCGGGAGAGCTGCGACACCACGCTCGCATGCGGGTGAAGCGGGGCATCGGCGGCGGCCGCCAAATAGACGACGCGCAAGTCGCTCTTGCCGCGCTTTGCCGCCGGCAGGGCCACGCCGTCGCCGAATGCGATCGTGCCGGAACACACGTCGCCGCGCTTGGCGTAGCCGCCCAGGACCCGCAGCAAGGCATCCTTGCCGCTGACTGCATCGCCCAAGAGCACCAGCGTCTCGCCGCCCTCGAGGCGGAACGAGATCTTCTCCAGCTCGGTGGTGCCGTTATGGATGACGCCGAGGTCCTGCACCTCGACGATAGGGCGTCCCTCGCTCATGCGCGCTCGCCCTCATCGAGGCCGGCCGCCAGCCGCGCGAACAGGATCAGCAAGGTCAGGGCCGCGGCGGGAAACGCCGCCGTCCACCAGGCCTGCAGGAAATAGGGCTTCGCGGCGGCGATCATCAGGCCGAGGTCGCGATGCGGCGGCACGGCGCCGAAGCCCAGGAAGCTCACCGTCGAGAGTATCAGCGTCACCGCCGCCAGCGCGCGCGCCGCGCTCGACAGGATCGTGTCGCTGAACTCGTAGACGAGGTCGCGCCGCAACAGCGTGGAGGCGGAGATGCCGGTGGCGCGGGCATATTCGGAATGCGTGGCGCGCTCCTCGATCCGCGCCCGGTCGAAGGCGCGCACGAAGGTGAAGGGCGCCGCCGACAATCCTGCCGCCACCGCGGCCCAGTCGCGCGTCGTCAGCCCGATCACCAACACCGCCAGCAGCAGCGCCGGCAGCGAAGCCAGAATGCCGACCAGGCTGCGGAGCGTGAGCGCCAGCGAGCGCGGCAGCCGCGCGGCGACGAAGCCGAACAAGGCGCCGACCAGCAATGTCACCACGGTCGCCGGCAGGGCGCTGCGCACGGTGGCGCTGAGCGCATGCAGCGTCTCGCTCAGCATGTCGCGGCCCAATATGTCGGTGCCGAAACGGAAATCGGCCGAAGGCGGCGCCAGCAGCGGGCCAATGGCGGTCGCGTTGGCTGGCGCGGTGGCCAGGAAATCCGACAGGCTTACGGCCACCGCGATCAGCCCGAGCCCGATCCAGCCCGCGATGCGGAGCAGCGCATGCAGCGAGGGCACGCCGCCGCGCGCCGATGCCGTCGTGGCCATCGTCATGGCGCCGCCCCGGTTGCGACCAGCGGATAGGCGGCGCAGCGGCCGATCAAGCCGGCGATCATCGTCAGCCCGGCGAAGCTGAGCAGGATGGGCGACACGATCGCCCAATCGTGCAGCGCCACGGATTTCACGAACAGATCGGCCGCGCCGGCATAGTTGAACACCCATTCCGCAACCGCGGCGGCGGAGAACAGCGCCAGCATCACCTCGCCCAGGTCGGACAGGAGGCCGGCGAAGATCTGCGGCACGCCGAAAACGGTCTCGATCTCCCACGCGCCCAGGCCCATGCGGCGCAACTGGGTGCGCCAAGGTTGGCGCGCCGATTCGGCGCCGGCCCGGCGCAGGGCGAGTTGTGCCGCCGCCGCGCCCGAGAGCCCTACCGTGAGCACGGGCAGCAGCAGCGTCTCCAGCTCGCGCGCATCCTTCGGCATCAGCGTGAGGCCGGACGCGACGCCGGTGCCGCGCGGCACCGGCCAGTGCAGCAGGTTCGCCGCGACGAAAGCGAGCGCCAGCCCGGCGCAGAAGATCGGCGCCGCCGACAGCACCTGCACCAGCGGCGCCGCGGCGCGCCGCGCTGGACCGGCTCCGAACAGAAATCCGACGGGGATACCTACGATCAGCGCCACCGCGAAACCTTCCAGCACCAGGCCCAGCGTCAGCGGTAGGCGCCGCTCCAATTCTTCGCCCGCCGGCACGCCGGTCATGGCGCTGTGGCCGAAATCCAGATGGGCAAAGCCATCGAGCGCGTGGCCCCAGGCGACGAGGAAATGCCAGGCGCCGCTGCCGGCGTCCGGCGCCGCCAGCGCCGAAATGGCGGCGGCGAGCAGAACGGCGCCGACCAAGCCCAGCCCCGTCCTCCCGGCCTCGCGCAGCACGAAACGCAGCATGAATTCCCCGATTTGGTCGCGACTATAGCAGCGCTCCGCGAAAGCGGAGCAAGCGCCGTCGTCAGACCGTGGGGCGATCGGGCACCGGGCACGTGGTGGCGACGGGAATTTGGCTCTTCACCGGCGGATCGGGATAATACTGCGTGGTCTGCTGGACCTGGATCGCCGTCACCGTGCCCGCCACGATCTGGATGATCTCCAGGGATTCGTCCAGCCCCGAGGAGATGCCGCCGCCGGTGACGCGGTTGCGGTCGATGCAGAAGCGCGGATTGCCCGGCGTCACCTTCACCCGGGGATAGCGCGCAAAGCAAGGCAGGAAATCCCAATGCGTCGTGGCCTCATAGCCGTCCAGCAGTCCGGCCGCGGCCAGCAGCAGCGCGCCCGTGCACACCGAGGTCACCCAGTTTGCGCCGGCGGCCTGGGCCTTGAGGAATTGGATGAACGTACCGTTCGCCTGCGCCGCGGCGACGGCATTCCCCGAGCCGCCGGGCACCCACAGAATGTCGCTCGCGCCGGCATGCGCGAAATCCGTGTCGACCTGGAGACGGATATGGCCTTTACCGGAAGCACCTCTGATCAGACCGGTGCGTTCGGCTGTGAGCAACACGGTGAAACCGGCCCAGCAGAACATTTCGTGGGCTCCTGTAACGTCGAGGACGTCGAAATCCTCGTATAGCGGCATGACGACCCGCATGTCGGTATCCTTTCGCTAGAGGTTGGACGGACGCAAGCACAAACGCGGCACGCGAAATCGCCTACAGCAGCCCCAGCGCCTTGAAGCTGGCATGGCCGCTGCGGCCGATCACCAGATGATCGTGCACCGAGATGTTCAGCGCCTTGGCGGCCGCGGTGACATCGCGGGTCATTTCGATATCGGCGCGGCTGGGCGTCGGATCGCCGCTGGGGTGGTTATGCACCAGGATCACCGCGCTGGCGCCCAGTTCCAGCGCGCGCTTGACGATCTCGCGCGGATAGACCGGCGTGTGGTCGACGGTGCCGCGCGTCTGCACCTCGTCGGCGATCAGGATGTTCTTTCGGTCCAGGAACAGGATGCGGAATTCCTCGTTGGGGCTGCGCGCCATGGCCGCGGTGCAATAGTCGATCAGCGCCGCCCAGGACGACAGCGCCGGCTTGTTCAGCATAGCGTTGCGCGACAGCCTGAGCGCGGCGGCTTCCACGATCTTGAGTTGGGCGACGACCGCATCGCCGATGCCGGCGACCTCCAAGAGTCGCGCGCGGGGCGCGGCGATGGCTTCGGCGAAGCTTCCGAAATGCGCGATCAATTGCTTGGCGAGAGGCTTGACGTCGCGGCGCGGAATGGCGGCGAACAGCATCAGCTCCATCAGCTCATAGTCCGGCATCCCCTTGGCGCCGCCTTCGAGGAAGCGTTCGCGCAGCCGCTCGCGATGGCCGGTCTGGTGCGGCTCCGGCTCGGCGGCACGGAAGGGCAGGCCCATATCGGCCGCGCCCGACACGCTCTGCTCTTCGGCTTTGCTGCTTTTCCGCGCCATAGACGGCCCCGCAACGCAGGCCCAGCTTAACAGGGGCGGCCGCGCCGACGAAGCGGCCAGCGGCGAAAATGACGGGACCGAATCAGATGTTGTAGGGCGGCTTGTCCCAGCCCTTGGGCGATTTGGTGAAGATCTCGACGCCCTCTCCCATCACGCCGACCGAATGCTCGAACTGGGCCGACAGCGAGCGGTCGCGCGTCACCGCGGTCCAGCCGTCGTTCAGGACCTTCACGCCATAGCCGCCGAGATTGATCATCGGCTCGACGGTGAAGAACATGCCGGGCTTCAGGCCGATCCCATGCCCTTGCTTGCCGTAATGCACGATGTTGGGCAGCGCGTGGAAGACGCGGCCGACGCCATGGCCGCAGAAATCGCGCACCACCGCGCAGCGCTCCTGGCCCTCGGCATAGGATTGGATGGCGTGGCCGATGTCGCCGGTGGTGTTGCCGGGCTTCACCACCGCGATGCCGCGCATCATCGATTCATAGGTGATGTCGACCAGCCTCTTGGCCTTCAGCTTCACGTCGCCGACCAGATACATGCGGCTGGTGTCGCCGTGCCAGCCGTCGACGATCACGGTCACGTCGATATTGATGATGTCGCCGTCGCGCAGCGGCTTGTCATTCGGAATGCCGTGGCAGACCACGTGGTTGATCGAGGTGCACAGCGTGTGGCGATAGCCGCGATAGCCCAGGCACGCCGGCACGGCGCCATGGCTGACGACATAGTCATAGGCGATCTTGTCCAGATATTCCGTCGTGACGCCCGGCTTCACCGCCGGCACCATCAGGTCCAGGACCTCGGCCGCCAGCCGCCCGGCGCGACGCATGCCCTCGAAATCGGACGGGTTATGCAGGGTTACCGCGAAATGGGCGCGGCGGGTGGCTTCGAAGGCTTCGGCATCGGGCATGAAGGACATCGGGAATTCCGTCGATTCGGTCGCCTTGATGTAGGGGCGAAAGCCCTGTTTTCTAGGCTATAGACACGCAACGATACCTTACACCGGCCTTGCCCCATGAGCCAACCCGTGCCCGTGACCGCCGCCATCCTGGTGATCGGCGACGAAATCCTGTCCGGCCGCACCCAGGACACCAACACCGCCTACATCGCCAAATTCCTGGGCGCCCTCGGCATCGACCTGCGCGAGGCCCGAATCGTGCCCGATGTGACGGCGGAAATCGTCGCCGCGGTGAACGCGCTCAGGGTCCGCTACACCTATGTCTTCACCACGGGCGGGATCGGCCCCACCCATGACGACATCACCTTCGAAGCGATCGCCGCGGCCTTCGGTGTCGATGTGCACTATCATCCCGAGGCGATGGCGATGATGGCGGCGCGATACAAGCCGGGCGAATTCAACGAGGCGCGCAAGCGCATGGCGCTGGTTCCCGTCGGCGCGGAGCTGGTGCGCAACAGCGTCTCCACCGCGCCGGGCGTGCACATCGACAATATTTTCGTCATGGCCGGCGTGCCGATGATCATGCGCGCCATGCTCGACGCGATCGAGCCTTTGCTTCAGCGCGGTGCCGTGGTGCACGCCGCAACAGTGCAGACGAAGGTTCCCGAAGGCCGTCTCGCCGCCGGTCTGGAGGCGGTACAAAAAGCTCATAGAGATGTCGCAATCGGCAGCTATCCTTTCTATCGCGAGGACGGTTCCGGCGTGCAACTTGTTGCCCGCGGGCGCGACGCTGTCGAAGTCGAAACCGTCGCGCGCGAGATCGAAGCGATGCTTCAAGGTCTCGGTGCGGAATCCAGCCGGGTAACCAGCATAAGTTAATTTTCCGGATGGAGGTTCCACCGACGCGACATTAAGCATGACAAGGCCGGACGCGTTGTGTAGCTTTGGCGCGCTGGATTGAGGCATGCCGCGATGTACGGCGTGCCCCGCTGGGGCGGGAACTACGACGACAAGGGCTTTGAGCCCGACGAAAGGACTGGGGCCCCGTGGCAAGGGCCCGCGCGCGACCGATTTTTTGGAGTGGGCGACATATGACGATGAAGCGGGTAGTTGCAGCGGCCCTCGGCGGCATCGTGGTGGCGGTTGCGGGCGTGGCCCTGGCAGCCAATCTCACCTCGTCGAAGCAGGCCGATTTCTTCGCCTCCGGGCAGCATCAATTCTATGTCTGGTGCGCGGGCGGCACCGACTTCACGACGCTCCAGGCCGGCGCCAGCGCCGCCGACGCCCAGATGAAGCTCTACAACGCCGAAAAGCGCTCGGGAAAGACCAATTGCTGGCCGGTCTGGCAGGGCCGGGTTTCGGGCTGAGCTGCCCCTCGAAATTGCTTCGAATATGCGAAAAAGGCGGCCGGGTGGCCGCCTTTTTGTTGCCGGTCCGCTTCGCCGCTTGACTTGGGCCAAGTCGCGGTAAGTATGCCGGACAAGGCCTTCTCGTCGCATGGAGACATCAA
>Ga0265314_10006619_pt1 | contig 10194 bp, 8 predicted proteins | sample 4126metaG_FD_203106 | JGI IMG/M metagenome (GOLD analysis project Ga0265314, IMG submission 203106) | Rhizosphere microbial communities from Carex aquatilis grown in University of Washington, Seatle, WA, United States - 4-1-26 metaG | ecosystem: Host-associated > Plants > Roots > Rhizosphere >... | reverse complement strand
TAAGACCCCAAAGACCCGCTGGCTGGGCCGTTTCTTCCACCTGATGCCCCTGCTGGTATTGCTGCAGGTTACGCTCGGCGTTCTTACCCTGTTGTTTACACAAACACACCTTCCCATCCTCCTCGCCGAGCTTCACCAGCTGACGGGGCTGACCCTGTTGTTTGTGCTCGTAACCGTAGTATATCAAACGGTTCATGCACCAAAGGAAGTGAAACTTACTGGTGAGCGGCCTGCTCTTTGAGGAAGGCAATCTTCTCTGCAAGGCTCTTATTTTCCTCGGTCACCTTTTCAATTTTCTGGGTCTTTTCTTCAATCCACTCATTCATCCGGTTTTTGAACATATCGTTCTGCACATCGGCCCATTTCACCTTGATGTCGTCGATCTCCTTATGCAGCCGTTTGATGAATTGATTATTCTTTACAATGAGGCTTTCCATGCCCGACAGCCGTTTGCTGAGATCCTGCTCCTTCCGCTCGTTCACCTTCTCTCCGGCCTTTTTCCAAAGCTGGTTGATCACCCCGTCGATCTCCTTTACGTGGTCCCGGTCGAGGGCCACATTGCGCATATCGTTGCGCAGCACCTTAATCTGATTAAACGCTTCGCGCGGGTTTTTATAAAACACCTTGTCCGATATCTCCTTGAGCCGGTTTGCAATGGTTTCAAAATTCTTCTGGCGGATGCTGCGTTTCCGCTGCATGATATCGTCCTTCGATGTTTTGATGAGCTGAAAAAGGGCCTCCCGGTCGGAACGCGTAAAGCCGCTTTCCTCTGCCGAGACAGAAGCTTCGGCCTCGTCGGGTTTCTGGCGCATCAGGCGCTGGGCTTCTTCCAGCTTTTTAAAGGAGAGCTCCACCCCTTCCGCCGTAGGCTCCATTTCATTGGCTTCCCGGATCAGCTTTTCAATCGCTTCTCTCTTCTGGGCCGATGATTTCTTCAGGTTTTCCCGTAACCCCTCCTGTTGCATTTTTACGGCATCGCAGAGCACTCCGATGCGCTCCTTCAGCTCCGCCTTCTTTTCCTTCTTGATACGCAGGGAAGAAAAAATGAAGTTATTGAGCTCCTTCACATAAAACCAGAAATCGCGGAAGTTATGCTCGGCCTGCATCTTCAGCAACCTGCTGATCATTTCTTCTACAAAATCGAGTGCTTTGCTGGTTTCGTCTTTCACCACGCCTATCGAGGCCGTCCCATCCGATACCTCTACCGAAATCACATGCTCCTCGTTACCCAGGGAAGGAATTTCTTCCTTCATGCCGGCATCGGTTGCAGCGGTTTCCTGCATGGGCTCCGCAGCGGCAGGCTCCGTCGTCCCTGTTTCCGGTTGCTTTTCTGCCTCCGCAAGCGGTTCCACCGGAGGGTGGTTTTCCGTTGCAGGGGTTTCCGCCGGTTCCTGTTCCTGCTTGCCTGTTTCCTCGCTCAATTCGTCGTGCACCATAAAATCAATTTTTTGGGAGGGCGAATATACTAAAAGCCCTTTGTTAGTAGGCAAATATGCAGGGGGATTAATATCCGGCCGTGGTTACCGTTCAGGGGAAAATCCGATGGATATCTTCCATCAGGGGGGCATCCAGTTTATCGAGCATCTCTACCGATCGCAGGTTCTCCTTCAGTTGCACCATATTGGTGGCACCGGTAATCGCCGTGCTCACCTGTTCATTCTTCATGCACCAGGCGAGGGCCAGCTGGCCCACGGTCATGCCCGCATTGGCAGCCAGCTTCATGAGCGCTTCCACCTGCAGGAGACGCTGCTCCGTCAGCGATTTCTCCTTCAGCCATTCGAGCCCTTTGGTGCTCAGCCTGGCCCGGTCTGATATGTTTTTCACATTGTATTTGCCGGTCAGCATGCCGGAGGCGAGCGGCGACCAGATGGTGGTGCCTAAGCCAATCTCCTGGTACAACGGTTTATATTCCTTTTCTACCCTTTCCCGGTGAAAGAGATTGTACTGTGGCTGTTCCATGGTAGGCGGTACGAGGTGGTTTTCCCGGGCCACGGTATAGGCTTCCATGATCTGGGCCGCACTCCATTCACTGGTGCCCCAGTATAAAATTTTGCCCTGGGTCAATAGCTGGTTCATGGCAAACACGGTTTCCACTATGGGCGTGCTTTCATCCGGACGGTGACAAAAAAACAGATCCAGATAATCGAGCTGAAAGCGGCGGAGGGCCGCATGACAGGCTTCGAATACATGCTTCCGGCTCAACCCGGTTTGGTTGGGCTTTGCCTCTTTGCCGGCCGTACCAAAAAAAACCTTTGAAGAAACCAGGAAGGTTTCGCGGTTCCAGGCCATCTTTTGGAGCACCTGCCCCATAACCGTTTCCGAACCGCCGTTATTATAGCCTTCGGCATTATCAAAAAAGTTGACTCCCTGCTCATAGGCATGTTTCATGAGTTCGGCAGCCAGCCCGTCGTCAATATACTTGCTGAAGGTGAGCCAGCTTCCCAACGACAACACGGAGACCTTCAATCCGGATTTACCTAAATTCCTGTAGCGCATATTATTTTTTAATCCATAAACTATTTCACGAACTCATCCATCGTTTGCTGCGCCACATAATGATAATTTGGACGCGCTTTGGCATAGATGTCGATGGCCATTGCCTTTCCGGCAGGCGTTTTCATCATCTCTTTATAAAGCGGGGTCAGAAACTTCCGTCGCCCTACCGTTACGAGGAAAGTCTCCATGGCGGAATAGGCTTTGCTGTATCCATGCTGTACCGCCAGCAGGAACCAGGCATCTTCTATTTCACAGTTCTGCGATGCGGTAAAATGATAGGCCCCATCCAATAGCTGCATCTGGGCCGTCGTCAGATCGGGCGGCAGGTTGGTTAAGAAATGAAGCCATTCATGGGTACTCCAGGCATTGGTTTTGGCGGTATCGGGCAGCAGGCCCTTGGTAAGAAAACGATTTATTTCCACCTCCACCAGCTTAAATCGCTCCGCATCGGGCACCGGGCAATCGGCAGGCAGCCCGTCGCCATAAATCCATTCTTTAAAGTTTACCCCGGCAAGCTCCTTATGGTGCTGATTGATCAGGTTGTTGCGCAGGTAGTCGAGAAACTGCTCGGTGGTGATGCTCTGAAAGGCATGATCCCTGAAGTAGTTGCGCAGAAACTCGTCCCAGGCCGGACGTCCTACTTTCTCTTCCAGCAATCGCAGGAAGGAATAGCCTTTGATATAGGCCACGTCGGTCATCCCGTCGTCCGGATCCCGGCCTTTCAGATCCAGCTTCAGGTGGGTGTCGCCCGCCTTTCCGCTATCTATGAAGTCTTTGATCGTGCCTTTCACCCCGTCGAGATTGAGGCTCGCCAGCATCTCCGAATAGCTTCTTCCGTACAGCGCCTCCATGATGCGCTGTTCAAAGTACACCGTGAATCCTTCGTTCAGCCAGAAGTCGTCCCAGGTGGCATTGGTGGTGAGGTTGCCGCTCCAGCTGTGGGCGAGCTCATGCGCCACCAGCGATACCAGCGAGCGGTCGCCGGCCACCACGGTTGGGGTGGCAAAGGTGAGGCAGGGGTTCTCCATTCCGCCAAAGGGGAAGCTGGGCGGAAGCACAATCACATCATACCGGCCCCAGGCATAGGGGCCGTATAACTGCTCTGCAGCTTCCACCATTTTTTCCATGTCGGCAAACTCCCAGGCCGACTTACCCACCATATCCGGCTCCGCATATACTCCGCAACGGCCGCTGATGGGGGCATATTCAATGTTACCGATGGCGAGGGCCATGAGATAACTGGGAATGGCTTTGGGCTGGGAAAAATGATACTCCCCTTTCGGATCGAGCGCTTTTGGGTTATCGGAGGCACTCATCAGCGCCAGCAGCTGGGCGGGGCAATGAATAGTGGCTTCGTAGGAGAAGCGGACTCCCGGGCCGTCCTGGCAGGGAATCCAGGTGCGGGCCAGAATGGCTTCCGACTGGGTGAATAAAAAAGGCTGATGCTTGCCGGAGGTTTGTTGAGGGCTGAGCCATTGCAGGGCGGAAGCGCCGGGCGATGTTTCATAATAGATGTTCACCTGCTTCGTGTTTTTGGTAATAACCACGGCCAGGCCGCGTCCGAGCACCGGCACCGCGTTATGCAGCACAAAGGAGGTGGGTGTTTCAGCACCGTCGAGCGTTACCCTGGTTACCTGGAGTCCTCCATTGGTATCGAACCAAATGGTGTCGGTGCCGCTCAGATTCTGAATCGACCAGGAAGCCATGCCTTTCAGCACCTGGCTGGAAAAGTCGGCCTCCAGGTGCAGGTTAAGATGGGTGACCACGGCCTCCTGCGGGCGGGCAAAACTGTGTACATCGGGGGGAGCTATGTTCATGCTGGCAGCACTATTTAATTTGGCTGCGGCCGGCAAGGTAAAAACTATCAGCAGCAGGGAAAAAAGATTCTTCATCCAACTTCGGTTTTTTCCAAAGATGGAAAATTGGAACGCCTGACGGAAGAAAAAGGGCCCGAAAAGCGGCCTGATCCCATTATTTCTTGGAGGTAGACATCGTGATCAGATATTCCAGCAGCAGTTGCTGTGCTGCAGGGTCAATTTCTTCCTTACCCTCTTTTTTGTTGACCCTGGCCACCATCACCGGCACAATCTGTTTCCACTGGTCCTCTGTCCTGGAGTTCGGCTTTTTGTAGGGATGACACAAGTTGCAGTGCTGTTCGAAAATGGTTTCTCCCTGTTTCAACTGATCGAGGGTGATGCCGGGAAACTTGTTGGAGGCCCAGCTCATATCGGCCTCCGAGGGCATCATGAGCACGCTGCAAGCGCTCAGAAACACAAAAGCCATTAAGAGGAAGGAATATTTTATCATAAATACGAATTTTGAGACCTTCAACGTTAACTAAAATTTTCCTGATATTGTTCCTATTTACCATTTACTATTTACTATTTACCCTTTATCAAAATGAACCACCTCTCTATCCACCGCGCCACCGCCTCCGACATTGACACCCTGGTTAAGAACCGTATTCTCTTTGCCCTGGAATTGGCCGGCCCACATCCGGAAGCGTCGATAGCGGCACTCCGGCAGCAACTAACCGAATATTTCACCGTCGCAACGGCCGATCAAACGTGCCTGTCGATGATTGCCACCATAGATGCTCAGGTTGCCGGCATAGGGTCATTGCATGTGCGGAATCAGCCGGCTTCCTTCCGTAACATTACCGGTAAGTGGGGATACCTCATGAATATTTATACGGTACCGGAATTTCGAAAAAGGGGTGTTTGCAAAAGCATTGTAAATGCATTGGTGGCAGCTGGTACAGCGGCCGGCGTCACCGCTTTCGAACTGCATGCCACCCCGGCCGGCGAAGGAGCTTATCGACAGTGCGGATTTGAGCTGTTTCCCCAACCGACCTATAGAAAATACCACACCCAGAAGAATGTATGAAACAGGGATTTAGTTATTTGGTAGCGCCTCCCGGGAAGTTGGCGGCTCCATTTAAAATTTGATACTTTTCCGTCTTCGTTCCCTGTTCACCGTTCAGTTCCAAGCGCCCCGCATTCCCCTCATCCCATGGAAGTACATCATCATCCCCACGCCCCTTCGCACCTGAAACACTGGAAAGAATACCTGCTTGAGTTTTTCATGATTTTTCTGGCTGTAACGATGGGGTTCTTCGCCGAGAGCTACCGGGAAAGAGGAAGTGAGAAAGGCAAGGAGATGAAATATATGGAGTCGATGGTAGCCGACCTGCAGAAAGACACGCTTTCCATGAATCAGGCCATCCAGGAAAACCTGCGGCAATTCAGGGGGATGGATTCTCTTGCGCAACAGCTCCATCTGAACCCTTCTACGGATGTGGAACTCCGCCGGCTTTACCGGCTGAATGATGAATATGCCCTGAGCCTGGCCACCCAGCCCGTGAACGATATGACGATGCGCCAGCTGCTCAGCTCGGGCAACCTGCGGCTCATTTCTGATCAAAAAGTGGCGGACCGCATCATGGAATATTATGGAAGCGAAAAAGAGGTGTATGATCAGGACATGAGCATGTACCTGCAAAATATCCAGAAAGTGTTTTTCGCCTCGGTGGACCTGTTTGATTTCCGGTATCCCCCCATCCAGATCCATAAAGACACCACCTTTTCCAGTGATTATCAGCATGGCGATTTCAAGCTGCTGAACCACGACCCGGCAGCGCTCGACAAATATGCGAACCAGGTGATGGCTGCGCGGGCCCTCAATATTGTTTATATCAACGTGCTGCATGAAATGGAAAAGCAGGCGCTGGAACTGATGATGTTTCTGAAGAAAGAATACCATTTATCCGGATAATATTCAGGTTCATGAAAAGTGATCGGGGATATCCCTCACATAAAGTTTTGGAAATACATCTCCTTTTGGTATAAAATAGTGCATGGCTGCCCAACATAAAGTTGCGCTGCGCATCAAACTGCAGCTTAGATTTGATGCTATGAAACGGATCCACGCCTGTCTTCTCCTGTGCCTCCTGTTGTGTGCCGGTTTGAAAGGACAGTCCCCGGTATTTCAGGTTTACCTGGTGGGCGATGCGGGAGACGACGACCTCACGGGAGAGACCCTCGATACGTTGCAGTCGCAACTGCTGAAGCATCCCAACAGCGCCGTCGTTTTTCTCGGCGATAATTGTTACCGCCATTTCCCTTTCCTGTACCGGGGGTTCGACAGCAGCCGCGCCACCCGGGCCCGCGTGCAGTCGCAATTGCAATTGCTCGATCATTATGAAGGCTCCGTATTTTTTGTGCCGGGGAACCACGATTGGTGGAATGAGTGGAACTTCAGCCGGGGGCAGCGCGGGCTGGTCATGGAAGAACATTTTATTGATGCCCGCCTCGCTGCCAATCCTCATATTGCCAATCCATCTTCCGTCTTTCTTCCTGCCGGAGGCGGCCCCGGTCCGGTTGCGGTGTCACTCGACTCCGGCCGGGTTTGCCTGATCTGCATGGATACGAACTGGCTCATCATGGCCGGCTCCCAGCATCGCGCTGCAAAGGCTTCCGGGCAGGGAAATATCCTCTTTCAGCAACAGCTGGCTGCCTTTGCGCACCGGCTCGACTCCCTGATGACGGAGGCCAGCAAAGATCACCGGCAAATCCTCTGTGTTGCCCATCATCCCCTGTTCTCTGCCGGCTCCATGGCCGCTACCCCTGCACATCCCGGCCTGATGCGCCGCATGAAGATGTCGTATCTCGGCTATCCGGCCGAACGGCAGATGAGCCATACCATCGACTCCGTGCTGCAGAAATTCCCCGGAACCATCTATGCAAGCGGACACGTACATGCCCTGCAATATTATCATCGCCATGGCGTCTACTATATCATCAGCGGAAGCGGCAGCAAGACGTTGAAAGAAAAAGGCCCGGACCAATTCACAGGCAACGAGGCGCTGGTCATCTGGAAGGAACAGGGCTTTTTTGAGATCCGCTTCACCAGCCCATCTCCCGACATCCTGCTTTTCCGCGACAGCGGTAAGGTGCAATGCCCGGTGGTAGTTCCCTGTGGCAGCCTGAAGACAAAACAATAACTCATCCCTGATTGGGAATCCGGGAAGCTGGATTTTTTTAAAGGTCCTATAGAAGAGTTTTATGTTCTCTGCTCATTTTATTTTGCCTGGAATCTCCTTCGCCAAAGCCACTATCTCGTTCGAACCGGATCATTCCCGGAAGCATTCCTGTTTGAAAATTCATACCGGTTCGATTTACATTTGTTCCTATGATGAAATTGACCCGTCCCGTATTTTTCGTGTTCTTCCTGTATTTCAGTCAAGCGGCCCTTCCCCAGGGGATGTGGCTCCCGGAGATTCTCTCCACGGTGCAGGATGATATGCAGGCCAAAGGCTGCCTGCTGAAGCCCGACGATATCTACAGCGTGAATCACAGCAGCATGAAAGACGGCGTCCTCATTTTTGGCGGGGGGTGCACCGGAGAGATGATATCCGACTCGGGCCTGGTGCTGACCAACCATCATTGCGGCCTGGGCGAGGTGCAGAGCCACAGCAGCGTGGATCATGATTATGTTACCAACGGATTCTGGGCCATGAAACGGGGCGAAGAGCTCCCCTGCCCGGGGTTGAGCGTCACCTTTATTCATAGCATGGAGGATGTGTCGAATCAGATCCTGCCGTATGTAAAAAATCTGACCAATGAGGTCCGCCGGAAGAAGGTGGTGGACAGCCTTTCCCAGATGATTGCCCTGAATGCCATTCACGGAGGGCATTATGGCGCCAGCGTCCGCGAGTTTTACAATGGCAATCAGTATATCCTGATTCTTTCGGAAACCTTTAATGATGTGCGCCTGGTGGGAGCCCCTCCTATTGCGATCGGGAATTTCGGCGGGGAAAGTGATAACTGGATGTGGCCCAGGCATACCGGCGATTTCAGCCTGTTCCGGGTATATGCCAACAGCAAGAACGAGCCCGCTCCGTATTCGCCTGCCAACCAACCTTACCGTCCCGGATATTATTTCCCCATTTCTTTAAATGGAGAACAGGAAAATGATTTCACCATGGTTTATGGCTTCCCGGGCCGAACCCAGGAATACGCCAGTTCTTATGCCGTGCAATTGATACAGCAGGTGTCGGACCCGGAGCGGGTGGAATGGCGGGGGCTCAAGCTCAATGCCTGGTGGAAAGCCATACAGGCCAGCGATTCTACGCGGATAAAGTACATCTCGAAATACTACGGGCTGGCCAACGGATGGAAAAAGATGCAGGGCGAAATGAAAGGACTGGACGACGCCGGCGTGGTGGCCCGAAAAACCGGCGAGGAGCAGATCTTTACACAACGCATCGATCAGAACCCGGAGTGGAAGGCCCGTTACGGGCAGGTGCTGCCCCTGTTGAAACAGGTTTACGATTCGCTGCAGCTGCTGCAGCCGTTGGCTGATTTTTACGGGGAAGGATTTCAGGCGCCGGAGCTCATTCCTTATGTATGGAAGATGAAGAAACTGCTTGCCTTTTTTGATGAAAAGGGGAAGGTATCGGATCCCGACGGGCTGCAAAAGGCGCTGTCCACCCTTCGGTCGGAAGCTCCTGATTTTTTTAAAGACTACGATGCAAAGCTGGATGAACAGGTATTTCTGGCCCTGGGAGCCTCGAAGGCCAATGCGACACAGATCTCCGGCGATCTGCTGCTGAAACAAGCCGCCCAGGTGTTTGCATCCCCATTTTGCCATTTGAACAGCACCCTGTCTTTATTGAATGCCAATTCAAAAACCTTATATAAAATGCTGAAACAGGATGCGGCGCTACAATATGCCCTCCGGGGACAGCAGGATTATGAGCGCCTGGTTTTACCTTACTATCAGCATCTGCAGACCGAGCTGATCGGTCTCAACCGCCAATACATGGAGGCCCAGTTACTGGTGTTCTATGATCATCACTTCTATCCGGATGCCAACTTCAGTTTACGGGTGGCCTATGGCGCCGTAAAACCCTATCATCCGCGCGATGCGGTGCAATACGGTTGGTTCACCACCCTCGATGGGGTCATTCAAAAGCACCTGGCGGATACCGGTAACAGCGATTATAAAGTGCCGGCAAGGCTTGTCGATTTATGGAAGGAGAAGGATTATGGCCCTTACGCCGACAAAGACGGCAGCCTGCATACCTGCTTTATTGCCGCCAACCACACCACCGGTGGCAACAGCGGGAGCCCGGTGTTTGATGCGAAAGGAAACCTGATCGGCACCAACTTCGACCGGGTATGGGAAGGTACGATGAGCGATCTGGCATTCGACAGCCGGTGCTGCCGGAATATCATTCTCGACATCCGTTATACCCTGTTCATCATCGATAAGTATGCGGGCGCCGGTTATTTGCTGAAGGAAATGAAGGTGGTGAGATAAACAGATCCTGGTTTCCGGGAAGTACTCGTCTTAGGGTTAAAAAAAAAACGGGCGTCACAGATATGCTGCAACGCCCGTTCAAATTTTCTGAGATAACTTATTATTTGTTCAGCACTATCTTTTTAGTGGTGTAGCTGTTTCCATTCTGGATATGTACAAAGTAAATGCCATCAGGCTGACTGCCCAGTTCAAACGTTACGTGGTTGAATCCGGGTAAAGCGGTTAAGGATTGAACCGCAATCGTTTCACCGGATAAATTCGTGATGCTGAACACCACCTTGCCGCCCGCATCGGTGGCGTACCCGATGTTGAAGAGCCCGCTTCCCGGATTGGGATACACATTAGCCTCCACTTTCAGCATGTTGTCATCTATCC
>Ga0265314_10006618_pt1 | contig 10194 bp, 9 predicted proteins | sample 4126metaG_FD_203106 | JGI IMG/M metagenome (GOLD analysis project Ga0265314, IMG submission 203106) | Rhizosphere microbial communities from Carex aquatilis grown in University of Washington, Seatle, WA, United States - 4-1-26 metaG | ecosystem: Host-associated > Plants > Roots > Rhizosphere >... | reverse complement strand
GCTGACGCGCGAGAAATATCAGGAAGCGCATGACCTGATCCGCAAGGCCTGGAGCGAGCCCGATCCGTTTGCGTGGAACGGCCGCTACACCAAGCTGCGCCATGTGAACATCTGGCCGCGGCCGATCCAGAACCCGCCGCCGATCCACATTCCCGGCGGCGGCAGCGTCGAGACCTACGATTTCTGCATCGACAACACCTATTCCTATTCCTACCTGTCGTTCAGCGGCTATCTGCGCGCCAAGGCGCTGATGGACGGCTATTGGCGGCGGGTGGAAGAGCGCAAGGCGCCGGACGCATCGCCCTATCGCGCCGGTTTCGCGCAGACGATCTGCGTGGCGGAAACCGACGCCGAAGCACGCAAGCTTTATGAGAAGCACATTCTCTATTTCTACAATCGCTGCCTGCATGTGTTCGCGGGCTTCGCGGATGCGCCGGGCTATCGCACCATCAAGACGATCCAGACCGGCGCGCTGTCGCAATACGCGCCGCCCAAGGGCTATGCGAACGTCACCTGGGAAGAGCTGATCGAAGGCGGCCATGTGATCGCCGGATCGCCGGAAACCGTGCGCCAGCGCATGGAAGACCTGATCACCACGCTGCGCGTGGGCAATATCTTCTGCCTCATGCATGTGGGCGACATGCCCAAGGAGAAGGCGATGTATTCCACGCAGCTCTTCGCCGAGAAGGTGATGCCCAAGCTGCGCCACTTCTTCCCCGAATTTAAGGACGATAGCCGTTTCTGGTGCCATCCCATCGCCAATCAGGCGAGACCGGGGAGCCTTCCCAATGTGAAGGCCGCACCGATGATGGCGGGAGAGTGAGATGGCGCTGACTCTCAAGACCGTTGCGGCGCCGCGCGTTCCGGTTCGCTATTACGAAGGCGGCAGCGGCACGCCGCTGGTCTTCCTGCATGGCGCCGGCGGCGTGCTGCCGGGCGATCCATTTCTGCAGAAACTGTCGGAGAAATATCATCTCTATGCGCTGCTGCTGCCCGGTTATGGCGACAGCGAGGAATGCGGCGATATTCGCGACATGCTGGATTTCGCGCTGCACACCGCGGATGTGATCGATGCGCTGGGGCTGAAAGACCCGATCCTTGTCGGCCATTCCATGGGCGGCATGATCGCGGCGGAGATGGCGGCGATTGCGCCGCACGACACCACGCGGCTCGGCCTCATTGCGCCGGCGGGTTTGTGGATGGACGATCATCCGATCCCCGACCTTTTCGCCACCATGCCCTATGAATATCCGAATCTGCTGTTCCACGATGCGCAGATGGGCGCGGCGCTGCTGACGGCGAACACGCGCATCGACGATCCGGAATGGCTGAAAGCGTTCCTCGTCACCAATGCACGCCAGCTCGGCATGGCGGGCAAGATCCTGTTTCCGATTCCGGAGCGCGGATTGTCTTCGCGGCTTTATCGCATCAAGGCGAAGACGCTGCTGATCTGGGGCGACAGCGACCGGCTGATCTCGCCGGTCTATGCGCAGGCCTGGAAGAAGGGCATCAAAGGCGCGGAACTGGTCGCGATTCCGGAAGCCGGCCACATGGTCACCATCGAAAAGACCGATCAGGTCGTGAGCGCGCTGTCGCGTCTGGGTTAGGAGAAAGTCATGGCGGAATTCGATCTTGTGATCCGGGGCGGCACTGTCGCCGATGGCCTGGGCGGTCCGCTGCGCGTCGCGGATGTGGCGGTGAAGGACGGCAAGATCGCAGCCGTCGGCAAAGTCGCGGGCAAAGGCAAAGAAGAGATCGACGCGAAGGGCCTTCTCGTTACGCCGGGCTTCGTGGACATCCATACGCATTATGATGGGCAGGCGACGTGGGACACGCGGCTGGCGCCGTCGAGCTGGCATGGCGTGACCACGGCGGTGATGGGCAATTGCGGGGTCGGCTTCGCGCCGGTGCGCCCGGAAGATCGCGAACGTCTCGTCGAATTGATGGAAGGCGTCGAGGATATTCCCGGCGCGGTGATGAACGAAGGCCTGAAATGGAACTGGCATTCGTTCGGCGATTATCTGGATGCCATCGAAGCCAAGCCGCGCGACATCGACATCGCGGCGCAGCTGCCGCATGGCGCGCTGCGCGTCTATGTGATGGGCGAGCGCGGCGCGAAGCTGGAGCCGGCGACGGACGCCGATATCGCACAGATGCGTTCGCTGACGGCGGAGGCGATGCGTGCCGGCGCCATCGGCTTCTCCACCTCGCGCTCGCTGAACCACCGGACGGTGAAGGGCGATCCCACGCCGTCGCTCCGCGCCACCAAGGCAGAGCTGATGGGCATCGCCATGGGCATGAAGGATGCCGGTTCCGGCGTGATCGAATTGCTGTCCGATTTCAACACGCCCGACGCGCAGACAGAATTCTCCATGCTGCGCGATCTCGTGGCTGAAAGCGGGCGGCCTCTGTCGTTCTCGCTGGCGCAGGGCGGAAGCTGGGCGGATGGCTGGAAAGGCCTTCTGGCCATGATCGAAAGCGCGAACAAGGACGGCCTGCCGATCCGCGGACAGGTGGCGCCACGCCCCATCGGCCTGCTGCTCGGCCTGCAGGGCACGCTCAATCCCTTCATCGCCCACGAAGCTTTCGCCGCGATCAAAGACAAGCAATTGGCGGGAAAAGTCGCCGCCATGCGCGATCCCATGTTCCGCGCGCGCATCATGGCGGAGAACGACGCCCGGCAGACCCATCCGCTGGCGCGCCGCGTGATGCAGTTCGATCAGATCTATCCGCTCGGCAATCCGCCGAACTATGAGCCGCCGCGCGAAACCGCCATCGCCATGCAGGCCGAACGCAGCGGCCGCGATGCCGCTGAGCTCGCTTACGATCTGCTTCTGGAAGACGAAGGCCGCGCCTTCCTGTTCTCGCCCTTTGCGAACTATGTGAACTACAATCTGGACTGCTGCGGCGAGATGATCGCCCATCCCGATACGGTGATGGGCCTCGGCGACGGCGGCGCGCATGTCGGCATCATTTCCGATGCCAGCTACACGACGTACCTCCTCACCCATTGGGGCCGCGACCGCGCGCATGGCCGTTTCGATCTCGGCTATCTGGTGAAGCGCCAGACCTCCGACGCCGCGCGTGCCGTCGGCCTGATGGACCGGGGCATCCTCGCGCCGGGCATGAAGGCGGACATCAACGTCATCGATTTCGACAGACTGCGCGTGAATGCGCCGACGATGGCCTTCGACCTTCCCGCCGGCGGCAAGCGTTTGCTGCAGAGCGCGGAGGGTTACGTCGCCACCATCGTTTCCGGGCAGACGATCTATCGCGACGGCAAGGAAACGGGCGCGCTGCCCGGCAAGCTGGTGCGCGGCCCGCAAAAGAATCCACCCTCCCCTTGAGGGAGGGTCGAAACGCGAAGCGCTTCGGGGAGGGGGCTTTCGCCGCAATGGAGCTTGACCCCTCCCCGAAAAATTCTCCGTGTCCGCGCGCTGGCGCGCACGAACCTCCGAATTTGTCGGCCCTCCCTCAAGGGTAGGCGGGACTCCGTCTTGACCACCAGATAGTTTCATATGAAACTATCCCTGTTGCCACGACAGGAGAAGAAGATGGCGGACCTCTGGGAAAACCCGATCGGGACGAACGGTTTCGAATTCGTCGAATACACCGCGCCCGATGTGAACAAGCTGCACGCCTTCTTCGAGCAGATGGGTTTTCGCGCCGTGGGCCGTCACCGTTCCAAGAACGTGACGCTGTATCGCCAGGGCGACACCAATTTCATCGTCAATGCCGAGCCGGGCAGCCACGGCGCGCGTTTCGCCAAGGCGCATGGGCCGTCCGCCTGCGCCATGGCCTTCCGCGTGAAGGATGCGGCCTATGCCTACAAGAAATTGCTGGAGCTGGGCGCCACGCCCTTCCACCAGAGTCAGGTCGGCCCGATGGAGCTGAACATCCCGGCCATCGAAGGCATCGGCGGCAGCGCCATCTATCTGGTCGACCGCTATGGCGAGCATTCGATCTATGACGTGGACTTCATCCCCACCGATCCGTCAAAAGGCTTCGCGCATGACGGCGTGGGCCTCACCTATATCGACCACGTCACCCACAACGTCTTCCGCGGCAACATGGACAAATGGGCCGGCTTCTACGAGAAGCTCTTCAACTTCCGCGAAATCCGCTATTTCGACATCGAGGGCAAGCTGACGGGCCTCAAGTCCCGCGCGATGACGAGCCCGGACGGCAATATCCGCATTCCGATCAACGAATCGTCCGACGACAAGTCGCAGATCCACGAATATCTGGAAGAGTACAAAGGTGAGGGCATCCAGCACATCGCGCTGGGCAGCGGCAACATCTATGAGAGCGTGGAGGCCCTGAAGAAGAAGGGCGTCGCGTTCCAGGGCACGCCGGACACCTATTACGAGCGCCTCGACAACCGCATCAAGGGCCATGGCGAGGACGTTCCACGCCTGCAGCGCGACGGCATCCTGATGGACGGCGCGCCGGAAGACAGCGGCCTGCTGCTGCAGATCTTCACCCAGAACGCCATCGGGCCGATCTTCTTCGAGATCATCCAGCGCAAGGGCAACCAGGGCTTCGGCGAAGGCAATTTCAAGGCGCTGTTCGAAAGCATCGAAGCCGACCAGATCAAGCGCGGCGTGCTGAAGGACACCACCGCAGGAGCGCACTGATGTCTTCGAAAAACTGGATCGAATTCCCGCGCGTCGAGGGCGAAACCTCCAAGCAGGCGCATGCCGATCTTCCGGCCGGCACCTATGAGCGCGAAATCGGCCGCGATGGATTCTTCGGGCCTGCCACGCACATCTATCACAAGCATCCGCCGACAGGCTGGACGTCGTTCGATGGCCCGCTGCGTCCGCGCGCTTTCGACGCCGTGAAGGCGGTGGAAAAGGGCGAGCCGAACCGGATCATCCCGCTTCTGGGCAACGCCAATTGCAAGATCGACATCTGGCGCTGCCAGGCGTCCATGCCGGCCTTGGCGCGCAATGCCGACGGCGATCTGCTGTTCTTCATTCACGCAGGCGAGGGCGATCTGTTCTGCGACTTCGGCCATCTGCCTTATCGCGAGGGCGACTACATCCTTCTGCCGCGCGGAACCATGTGGCGGCTGGAGACGAAGCAGCCCACGACGGTCCTTCGCATCGAGGCGACCAATGGCAGCTACAAGCTGCCGGAGCGCGGCATTCTCGGCCCCCACGCCATCTTCGATCCGGCGGCGCTGGAAACACCGAAGCTGGACGATGCCTTCAAATCGCAGCGCGAGGGCGAATGGACGGTCAGCGTGAAGCGCCGGGGCGAACTCACGAAGATCACCTATCCGTTCAATCCGCTGGATGCGGTGGGCTGGAAGGGCAATCTCACGGCGCTGAAGCTGAACTGGCGCGACATCCGCCCGGTGATCAGCCATCGCTATCATATTCCGCCGAGCGTGCATTCCACTTTCGTGGCGGACCGCTTTGTCGTCTGCACCTTCGTGCCGCGCCCCATCGAGAGCGATCCCGGCGCCCTGAAGGTGCCGTTCTATCATTCCAACGACGATTACGACGAAGTGATCTTCTACCACCAGGGCGAGTTCTTCAGCCGCGACAACATCCATCCCGGCATGATGACGTGGCATCCCAACGGCTTCACGCATGGCCCGCATCCCAAGGCGTTTGCTGCGGGGCAGAAGGCCGTCAAGACGATGACCGACGAAGTGGCCGTGATGATCGACGCGCGCGATCCGCTGGACATGTTGGAAGCCGCGGAAAGCACAGAAGATCGCGGCTACGCCGATAGCTGGAAGCCCAAGGCATGAAGCTCGCGTCTCTGAAAAGCGGGCGCGATGGCGCGCTGGTGGTTGTGTCGCGCGACCTGACCCGCTGCCTGCTTGTCGCGCATGTCGCGATGACGCTGCAACATGCGCTCGATCATTGGGATGAAGCATCGCTCACGCTGATGCGCATCTACGATCTTCTGAACGAAGGTCATGTCGAAGGCGAGCGGCCGTTCGATCCGAAAGCTTGCGCCTCGCCCTTGCCGCGCGCCTATCAGTGGGCGGATGGCTCGGCTTACGTCACGCATGTGGAGCTGGTGCGCAAGGCGCGCGGCGCGGAAATGCCACCGAGCTTCTGGACCGACCCCCTGATGTATCAGGGCGGCTCGGATTCCTTCATCGGCCCCTGCGATCCCATTCTCGCCGCGGATGAAGCTTGGGGCATCGATTTCGAAGGCGAGGTTGCCGTCATCACAGATGACGTGCCGATGGGTACGGATGCAGCGCGTGCAGCCAAGCACATCAAGCTTTTGATGCTGGTGAACGATGTCAGCTTGCGCAATCTGATCCCGGCGGAATTGGCCAAGAATTTCGGCTTCTTCCAGTCCAAGCCCGCATCCGCCTTTTCCGCGGTCGCCGTGACGCCGGATGAGATCGTCGAGTCCTGGCGGGACGGCAAGGTCCATCTGCCATTGACGGTCACCTACAACGGCCAGCCTTTCGGCCATCCCGATGCGGGCGTGGATATGACGTTTTCCTTCCCGCAGCTTATCGCTCATGCCGCCAAGACGCGCGCACTGGTGGCCGGCTCCATCGTCGGATCCGGCACGGTGTCGAACAAAAGCGGCAATGTCGGTTCGGCCTGCCTCGCGGAAAAGCGCACGCTGGAAACCATCGCAGGCGGCAAGCCGGTCACGCCTTTCATGAAATTCGGCGACCGCATCCGCATCGAGATGTTCGATACGGACGGCAGGTCCATCTTCGGCGCTATCGAGCAGGAGGTGCGGAAATATGAGCAATGAATTCGCGCTCTACGGCTATTTCCGCTCCTCCGCCGCCTTCCGCGCACGCATCGCACTGAACCTGAAAGGCATCAAGCCGGAATTGCGCTTCGTGCATTTGCTGCGCAATGGCGGCGAGCAGCATACAGCGGAATACAAGGCGCTGAACCCGCAGGAGCTGATCCCGGCGCTGGTGCATGACGGGCACACGATCACGCAGTCCCTCGCCATCATCGAATATCTGAACGAGATCGTGCCCGAGCCGCCGCTTCTGCCCGCCGACGCTTACGGCCGGGCGCGCTGCCGCGAGATCGCCTATGTGGTCGCCTGCGATATCCATCCGGTGAACAATCTGCGCATCGGCCGCTATATGAAGAAGCTCTACGGCACCAGCGACGACGACACCGCACGCTGGCACCGGCACTGGATCAAGATCGGCTTCGACGCGCTGGAGACGATGCTGTCGTCTTCGCCCGAAACCGGCAAATTCTGTCATGGCAACACGCCCACCATCGCGGACATCTGCCTGATCCCGCAGATCGCCAATGCGCGGCGGGTGAAGCTGGAACTCGATCCCTGGCCAACCATTGCCCGCATCGAGGCGCATGCGCTCGCGCATCCGGCCTTCGACGCCGCGCTGCCGAAGAACCAGCCCGATGCCGAGTGACGCCAAAACGCTCGAGCATATGACGCTCGATCTGGATCACTTCCTGCCCTACCGGCTGTCGATCCTGTCCAACCGCGCCTCGGACGCCATCGCGCAGCACTATTCGGATCGCTTCGGCCTGTCGGTGCCGGAGTGGCGGGTGATGGCGGTTCTTGGTCAGACACCCGGCATGTCTGCGCGCGACGTGGCGCAGCGCACGGCCATGGACAAGGTACAGGTTAGCCGCGCTGTCGCCTCGCTGGTAGACGCACGCCGCGTGAAGCGCGAGGGCGACGAAACCGATGGCCGCGTCACGCGTCTATCGCTCACCGTAAAGGGGCAGGCGATCTATGACGAAGTCGTGCCGCTGGCGCTGCATCTGGAGGAAGTGTTCCTCGCGGCGTTGACGCCGGAGGAACGCAAAACGCTCAATGCGCTGATGGACAAGCTGACCGACCGGATCAGCCATCTGCACGTCATTCCCGGACAATCAGAATAGCCAGCCCCTTGGGGCCATGCGCGCCCAGCTCGAGCGTCTGCTCGATATCGCCGGTGCGCGAGGGGCCGGTGACAAAGTTGATCGTGTGCGGCAGCGCGCCGTTCGTCTTGATGCGCGCAAGCACGTTCTCCATGTGCGGCAGGATGTCGGATGCGCGCAACACCGCGATCTCAAAGCCTGGCCGGAAATGCCACGACGCCGGATTGGCGGGCGTTGCCGGATAGGCGAGCGTGCCGGTTTCGGCGATCGCAAAAGGCGCGGTGGTCAGCGCCGCAGCGTCTGGCCCCGGCGGGGTGCGCTTGACGGTGAGCGCTCCCAGTTCCGTCGCATCGGCACCCGGCGCGATATGAATCTCGGCGGGAAGATTTTTGCTGCGCAGCAAATCGGCGACGGCGGCGGGGATGTCGCGCGCGCTGTTGAGCACGCGGACATCGGCATTGATCGCCGCGGCGCACTCGGCAAACGTCGTCACGAGATCGGCCGGTGGCGCGGGCGGCACATATTGCGCTGGGCGGTCTGTCCCGCGCACGCGCTGGGCGCGGATCGCACCCAGAATGTCGTCGCGCGCGCTCATCGCCGGGCCTTCCACAAGGCGTGGAATGTTTGGCCCTGCGGCGCGGGCAGATCGCGCACCGCGAACCAGCCGCGTGGGCCGGGAAGGGCGGTGATGTGTCCGCGCCTTCCACCGAGCATCCTCAGCAGCTGCGCTGCGATGCCGGTCGCGGCGCGATAAAGCGCGGGCCGCTTTGCGAAGAATGCCCACAGACTCAAGCCGGCGACGAAACTCTTGGGCGCCAGCCCGCTCGCATGTTCGCGCGCGCGCCAGTGGCGCATGATCGTGGGCAGCGGAATTTTCACCGGGCAGACTTCCGCGCAGCGTCCGCAGAAGGTGGAGGCGTTCGCATGATGCGCCGCCTGCTCGATGCCCATCATGCCGGGATTGAGCGCCGCGCCGATGGGGCCGGGATAGGTCGCGCCATAGGCATGGCCGCCCACCGCGCCATAAATCGGGCAATGGTTGAGGCAGGCCGAGCAGCGGATGCAGCGCAGCACCTCTTCCGCTTCGCCACCGATCAGACGCGAGCGGCCATTGTCCACCAGCACCACGTGGAAGTTCTGCGGTCCGTCGCCACCGGACGGTCCCAGCATCGCGGAGACATAAGAGGAAATATCCTGCCCCGTCGCGGAGCGCGTCAGCAGGCGCAGCAGCACCGCCGCATCGTCCAGATTGGCGCAGACCTTCTCGATGCCGGTCAGAACAATGTGCGTCTTCGGCAACAGCCGCGTGAGATCGCCATTGCCTTCGTTGGTGACAATGATGGCCGCGCCTTCGTCGGCCGTCAGGAAGTTCGCGCCGGTGATGCCGGCATCCGCAGCTTCAAACTGCGCGCGAAGGAGTTGGCGCGCTTCGCCGACCAGCGCCTGCCGCTCGTCCAGATTGCGCGCGGGGTTGAGCGCGGTGTGAGATTCGCGGAAGGTTTGCGCCACCTGCTCCTTATGAAGGTGGAACGCCGGCGCGATGATGTGGCTGGGCGGTTCGTTGCGAAGCTGGATGATATATTCGCCCAGATCGGTTTCCACTGGGATCAGTCCGTTCGCTTCGAGAAACGGATTGAGCGCGATCTCTTCGCTCACCATGGACTTTCCCTTGGTGACGGTCTTCGCGCCGGCTTCCTTCAGGATATCAAGGATGATCTGGCGTGCTTCTTTGGCATCCCGTGCCCAATGAACCTTGCCGCCGCGTGCGGTGACGGCCCGCTCGAAATTTTCCAGCAGCGTGTCGAGATGGGTGAGGGCATAGTCGCGGATGGCGCGGCCTTGTTCGCGCAACACTTCCCAGTCGCCGCCGAAGCGCTCGATGGCGAGCGCTCGATTGGCGCCGAAATGCGTTTTGAGTCGGCCCAGCGCCGTCTTGAGGCTTTCATCCGCTAACGCCGCTTTCGACGCAGCGGGAAAATCGCGCGGGTTCTGGTTCATGGTTCGCCCAACGCGGGGTCGTGCATGTCTGCCAGCACTTCGGCGATGTGACGGACCTTCACGGGATTGCCTTGCCGCTCCATGCGTCCGGCCAGGTGCAGCAGGCAGCCGAGATCGGGGCCGACGAGAAGTTCCGCGCCGGTGGAGCGGATGTCGGCGATTTTGTCGTCCGCCATGCGCTCGGAGATGCCGGGGTATTTGACGCTGAACAAGCCGCCGAAACCGCAACAGACATCCGGCTCTTTCAATTCGGTCAGTTCGAAACCTTCGACGCTTGCCAGCAATTGCCGCGGTTGCGACTTCACCTTCATCTCGCGCAGGGATGAGCAGCTGTCGTGATAGCAGGCGT
>Ga0265314_10006617_pt1 | contig 10195 bp, 21 predicted proteins | sample 4126metaG_FD_203106 | JGI IMG/M metagenome (GOLD analysis project Ga0265314, IMG submission 203106) | Rhizosphere microbial communities from Carex aquatilis grown in University of Washington, Seatle, WA, United States - 4-1-26 metaG | ecosystem: Host-associated > Plants > Roots > Rhizosphere >... | reverse complement strand
CAAGGTGCTGTGCTGGATCAACGGCACATCACCGTACAGCACCAGCGTGCGACTATCGTCCTTGAGGTGAGGCATGGCCTGCTGCACCGCATGGCCGGTGCCGAGTTGCGGCTCCTGAATCACGAACCTGGCCCCGTACTGCTGCATCGCCTGCGGCACGGCCTCGCCGCCATGGCCATACACCACGCACACCTGCTGCGGCTGCAACGATGCCGCACAATCCAGCACATGCTGCACCAACGGTTTGCCCGCCAGTGCGTGCAGCACTTTGGGCTTGTCGGAATACATGCGCGTGCCTTTGCCGGCAGCGAGGATGACGATGTTCAGAGCACTCATGACATTGCGGAATTTGAAGATGCCGGATTATAGCCGATGGCGCGCTGCCCATCCCTGCGCTCAAGCGGGGCGCACCTGCGTCGCTGCTTTTAGTTCAACATCAGAGCTTCTTGACAATCTGTCCGGTGTACATACAATGTATTCATGATTAAATTCGAGTGGGATACAACTAAAGCGATCTCAAACAAGAAGAAGCATGGCGTTACGTTTGAGGAAGCTCAATCTGTCTTCTACGACGAGTTCGCTGTGCAATTCTTTGATGAAGATAATTCCGGATCAGAAGACCGATTTTTGATGCTTGGTTTCAGCAATGAAGCTCGCCTTCTGATCGTCTGTCATTGCGAACGTAGCGAAGGCAGCATTATTCGGATCATCTCAGCCAGAAAAGCCACGAATAACGAGAGTAATTATTACCCAGGAGTCAAACCATGAAAACCGAATACGATTTGTCAAAAATGAAATCCCGCAAAAATCCTTATGCAACAAAGCTAAAAAAATCCGTCACGATGCGGTTGAGCGAAGATGTTATCGGGTATTTCAAACAAATGGCTGACGAGAAAGGCGTTCCGTATCAGAGCCTGATAAATCTTTATCTGCGAGACTGTGTTGCAAGCCATAGACAAATTGATATCTCCTGGCAAACAACGCCCTAGGTCTGCGCTTTCCACCTCACCTGTCCAGCGGACTCACTACACCCCTGCCGCCCTTGTTCAACACATGCGTGTAAATCATCGTGGTTGAAACATCGGAATGACCGAGCAACTCCTGCACGGTGCGGATGTCATAGCCGGATTGCAGCAGATGCGTGGCAAAGGAATGGCGCAGGGTATGCGGCGTGGCTGGCTTGGTTAGCTCGGCATCGCGCACCGCCTGCTTTACTGCACGCTGCACCCCCTTTTCATCCACATGGTGGCGGCGCGTTTTGCCCGAGCGCGGATCGACCGACAGATTCTTTGAAGGAAACACATATTGCCAAGCCCACTCGCGCCCGGCATTGGGATATTTTTTGTCCAGCGCAAACGGCAGATACACCTCGCCATAGCCCTGCGCCAGATCTTCCGCGTGTAGCGCTTTCACCTTCACTAGATGCGCCTGCAAAGCCGCAATCACCGCTTCCGGCAACATCGTCACCCTGTCCTTGAAGCCCTTGCCCTCGCGCACCAGAATCTCGCGCCGCGCAAAATCCACATCCTTGACGCGCAAGCGCACCGCCTCCATCAAGCGCATGCCGCCGCCATACAACAACGACGCGATCAACGCATGCGTGCCGCTCAACCGCGACAACACACTTTGCACTTCAGCCACAGTCAATACCACCGGCAAACGTTTGGGCGCTTTGGCTTGCGTGATGTTATCCAGCCACGGCAATTTGATATCCAACACCTCGCGGTAGAGGAACAATAGTGAACTCTTGGCCAGATTCTGCGTAGAAGCGGCAACCTTGCCCGCAACCGCAAGATGCGTCAGAAACGCTTCAATATCCTGCGCCCCCAATTCTTTGGGATGGGTCTTGTCATGAAAATAGATATAGCGTTTAATCCAGCCCAGATAAGCCTGCTCGGTGCGGATGCTGTAGTGTTTCACCCGCAACTTATCGCGGACTTGATCGAGCAATTTGGGAGGTTTGATCGTGGTGCTTTTATCTGAAGAATTAGGGGTTGCCATAAATTCTCCTCAAATGAAAACAAGGCATTGCAAGCTGAGTGCCAGATTGTACACCTCGAAGGTGCCTTTCAAGGCATTTTTTAGGGTGTCTACTTTACGTTAGGCCAAACATGGAATACACACTTGATGATGGCGAAGAGGTCAATCGGGAATGCCCGGATACGTTCTGGATTCCGCCTCGTGATGAACGCGAAAATCTACTTCCTGGCGAGTTGGTGAAATTGATATTTCGTATCTCGCTCGGAGAAGATCAACATGTGGAACGAATGTGGGTAATAGTTAAAGAACGCAAAGCCAATGGTTACATTGGAGTGCTGGATAATGACCCCTACTGCACATCTGAGCTTCGTTCTGGTGAACAAATTGAATTTCGTCCAGAGCATGTTATTCAAGTATATGAAAAATTGCCTCAGGCCTAACCCTACGCTCAAGTTCGCTCCCTCCGGTCGCTGGGACGCGCCTTCGGCGCGCCCCTTAGCTACACGTTAGACCGCCTATGCAATATCGCTATCCATTACCGAATCGGTTAGTTGAACAAGCTCTGAATTTGCAAGAGTTCGCGAACGGCGGGACTCAGTGTCACGCGCGTCTCCGCGATGGCACAACTCAGCCAGGCATTCTTATATCGAATGCCACCGCCGTTATCGCTATGCGGGGTCAAAGTGCGTTACCATTTTCCATCGATGACATTGCCGAGCTTTATCAAACCGATGATGATTGTTCTCCCATACAGCGTGGAGACTGGAAGTTCTTCGATGAATGGTCTGTCTAACCCTGCGCTCAAGTTCGCTCCCTCCGGTCGCTGGGACGCGCCTTCGGCGCGCCCCTTAGCTACACGTTAGGCAGAAGAGCTATGGCAGATGTTGAATCTAAAGTTCTGTGCGCCGAATTAGGAAGGCTTGGTGGCTTTGGTGCTCGGTGGGCCGCGAAGTTTTTGCCAAATGTGGCTCACGAAGATCAATTAACTTTGGATATGCCGTTGGATAAAGTAACCAGTGTTGTGAGCAAATATTTCGCAGCTACCGGAAAATCCACCCCTGAATTCGCCTCAAATGGCATGAGTTTCTCCATGATTACTGGCTCCGGTCACTTGAATCTAAACCCGACAATTGTTCAGGCACGCATAGAGCAAACGGTCGCAGGCCTGCTTCTTATAATCCGAGCAGTTGCCAAAGAGGGGGTAATTAAACAGTCTTCCGCGCAGCAGGCTGTTGATAAGGCAAAAGGAGCAATCCTTGCAGAACTTGCCTAACCCTGCGCTCAAGTGCGCTCCCTCCGGTCGCTGGGACGCGCCTTCGGCGCGCCCCTTAGCTAGACGTTAGGGCTTTATATGCTTCGACTGACTTTACTACTTCTGTGTTTGGCTGCGCTGACTGTGTCGACAGTATCCATCGCAGAGCCACTTGCGACACCCACACTTAAACAGGCCTCGCCAGCTGCCAGCGGCGCCGAAAACGATCCATGTGGCGGGAAGTCACATATTGAAGACGTTCAATGCCTCGGTAAGGCATTAGAGGCGCAAGACCAAGAGTTGAATCAGGTTTACAAGCTGGCGCTCGCGGCGCTACCGGAAAAAGACAATTCGGATATTCGCAAGGAGCGATATCAACTAGTCAAATCTCAACGGGCGTGGTTAAAGTATCGAGATGAAAATTGCACACTTGTAGGTGGACAAGAGGGCGGCAGCAACCTTTGGGTTTCTCATTTCGCAGCCTTATGCGTACAACATGAAACGGCTGAGAGAATCAAATTTCTCAAGACCATCGGGCATGGAAACTAGCCCTAACCCTACGCTCAAGTTCGCTCCCTTCGGTCGCTGGGACGCGCCTTCGGCGCGCCCCTTAGCTGCACGTTAGGGTATTCATGAATTTCCCATTCTTCATTGCTGCATCTGTCCTACTGTTGGTAGGTGCATATCAAGTGTGGGTTACATTTAGGCTCGCTAAGGCCGTGGAATACAGCCGTGTTCAAAAACTATCTCAGTTTGCGCTCATCTGGCTTATTCCGATTCTCGGCGCAGCGTTAGTTCATTTCGTGCTGTCTAGTGGTGGTCAGCCGGAACGACCAGCAGATCGGGCGTTCATCCGACAGGATGAGAACCATCCTGACTACCCGCCGTTTGTGGGGCACGATGACTAAGCGAAAGACGCGCTGCGTGTATATAACCCTAACCTGTCATTCAAGCGGGACGCGCTACGCGCGCCCCTTAATTTAACGTTATGCATTTCAAATCAACTAGGAGAATTTTATGGCCGTTCAAGTACTCGCAAACCTTCCATGGAAAGAAATCCTTAAAGTGCTCCCCGCACTTGTTAATGCAGCCACAAACCTGTGGGACAAAACAAAATCTCAGCCCAAAGCAGCCCCGATAAATCCAACCGATGAACCTCAGAAACAACTTAAGGCCATAATTGAGCGGCTTCAATACCTCGAAGAGTCTGAGGCAGCGCAAGCAAACCTTATAAAGCAGTTATTGGAACAACTGCAAGGTGTCTCGGCAGGACTTACCGAAATATCAAAGCGCAGCAATATGTCTCTGTATCTTGGTTTCGGCGCTTTTGCTGTTTCAATTATTGCGCTAGTGATCGTAGTTTTACGGTAGTACATGCATAACCCTACGCTCAAGCTCGCTCCCTTTGGTCGCTGGGACGCGCCTTCGGCGCGCCCCTTAGCTATACGTTAGGCCTATGAAACTTCTTGCCCTTCTTTTCGGTTTACTTGGCGCAACTTCAGCCTTGGCCTGCTACGTTCCTCCCGTAGAGCAAAGAGTTTCTCCCAAAGAGCTTATCGCTCGCTCGAAGAATATCGTGCTTGCCCAAGCTATCAAGGCGGAAATAGTAGGCGACCAAGAAATTTTGTACACATTTAAGAAAATACGCAGCCTGGCTGGGCGGCAAGAAGCAACATTCACGCTTAGAAGTTATATCTCCCCGTGGGAAGAACCGAACACTACTTTTAACCACCACAGCGCCCCAGAATTCTGGGAGCAAGGTGGTCGTTCGCCGAACGACGTGGATTGTAAAATCCATCCGTCTTTCTCCGTTGGAAGCAAATATCTTCTCTTTCTCGACCAACCCTATCACATCAAAAGCTTTGAACTAATCATCAGGACTGATGGGGACAAGAAAATGCAAGATAAATGGCTACAGTTTGTTGAAGAGAATGTTAAACCATAAAGCGCAGCCTAACCCTACGCTCAAGTTCGCTCCCTCCGGTCGCTGGGACGCGCCTTCGGCGCGCCCCTTAGCTATACGTTAGAGGCCGCGAGCTATGATTCGATCATTGATTTCAAAGCCCAGTAGTTTTGCACTTCTTGTGGGTGTGAGCGTCTTTTGTCTTCTCTACTGGTTCAGTTCGTTTGGCTTGAGCGCTCTGATCAATTGGTGGTTTTATCCAGCGCCGCCTAATAGTGTGCTCGTTACAATCACAACTTCTTGGTTTTGGTGCGCTTTCGGTTTTGCGCTCTATCTTATTCCAGGTTTCCTCGCCGGTTTCTTTGCACGTCGTGCTGGTCTAATGCATGGCGCAATCGTCGGTGCACTCACAGTCCCAATCATGGCATTGTTCCTTTATGCCGCTGGTTTTTGGTCTGCCGTGGCAGCCTCGTCGCTTCTCTACGGTTTGGTTATTGGACTTGTCTGGTGCTCGTTGGGTGGGTTTGTCGGCGAGTTATCTGCATCAAGGATGAGGCGTCAATGACCTCTAACCCTGCGCTCAAGTTCGCTCCCTCTGGTCGCTGGGACGCGCCTTCGGCGCGCCCCTTAGCTGCACGTTAGGTGTTGCCGATGATGAGGAACCTACTAATATCGATAGTGGCTCCAATACTGGTGGTTTCTATTGCCGCATTAACTAATGTATCTGTTGCACATTATTTGGCTGCTTGGCCTCTCGTACTACTCGAATTTACTGGAGTAATGGGGAACAATCCCGAAGGCTTTTACAACCAGTGGTACGGAACATCACTAGTTGTTTCTCTTGTGGTGCAAGCAATTGTTGTATTCATAATCTTGGCGAAAGTAACGCATGAAAACACCTAACCCTACGCTCAAGTTCGCTCCCTTTGGTCGCTGGGACGCGCCTTCGGCGCGCCCCTTAGCTGCACGTTAGAGCACATGCGCGCTTCCCACGATTCCGCCGTCAATACCTTCGCTGAAATTGCACGCGGGTTTTGCACTTCGTGTGAAAACGCGGCAGTGTCCGACACTCAAGCTGCTTCTTGGCTTTGCCAGCTTTACTCAGCCGCGCTTGCGCTGCCTGAGGTCGGGCCGGAAAACTCTGAGGGCTTGCCCGAACTTCCTTCGGCTTTGCTGGAGCGCGCGAAGAAACACCTCGCAGGTTTCAATGGTCGCTATTATCGTGAATACTTCAATCCTGACTCTTCGTTGAACGACGAGTCCGTTATGGGTGACATCGGAGACGACCTGCTGGATACCTACAAAGACATTCGAGCTGGTCTTTTGTTGTTTGAGCGTGGCGAAACAACAGAAGCTCTTTGGCATTGGGCATTTCTTCACCGCTTTCATTGGGGGCGTCATGCGGTTGGCGCCATTTTTGCCTTGCATTGCCTTTCAATTAGAGCGCAAGAGTGAAAAAGTGCTCTAACCCTACGCTCAAGTTCGCTCCCTTTGGTCGCTGGGACGCGCCTTCGGCGCGCCCCTTAGCTTCACGTTAGACACATGGCTCCTACTTCCGATGTTCGCCAAGTAATTCGATGGTGCGTGTTGCTGGGGTTCATATACCTAGCGTATTTGTATCTCAATAGTGCGGCATATAGTGCATGGGTATCTGGCGGCCCTCCCAATCCATATCCAATTGGTTGGTCTCGTCGCGCTCTGGGCCACCTTTTCTTTTCAGCTGCCGCCTTGTTTCTTGGCATTGGGTTATTTCGCGGCATACTCACTTTCCCTAAAGTTGGGCGCGGCGCGCTTGTGTTGTTAGCAATTGGCTTGCTTTTGGTTGCAGCGCCTTACATCGGGCGCTTCGTTTTGGCGGATCGCTGTCTTGACCAGGGTGGCAGTTGGAGCAGCCAAACCATACAATGCTCAAATGAATAAGAATCTGTCTAACCCAACGCTCAAGTTCGCTCCCTCTGGTCGCTGGGACGCGCCTTCGGCGCGCCCCTTAGCTATACGTTGGGCCTAATTATGCGCAAATTACTTTTTCTCTTGTTGTGGATGGTCTCTTTGTACGCATACGCTGGATTTGCTCCCGGAGTGGTCGATCATGTGCCAACCAAGGATGAGCGAACGAAAGGCAATACCATTCACTCAGAAACTCTTTGCAAGAAACAGCATGGTGTGTGGTTTGAAAGTGGAAGCTACACATCTTGTGTCCTGCCATACGCTGATGCCGGAAAGATATGCAAGAGTTCGAAAGACTGCATGGGCCACTGCATCGCACCGGTTACAGAAGGGCCAGTGGATCACGGTACCTGCCAGATAGATGACGACACCGATGATTGCGGGCGGCCTCACTATGAAAATGGCAAGGTCATTTATTTCAACTGTGATTAATCTAAGCCCAACCCGTCGTTCAAGCGGGACTGCGCTAAAGCGCAGCCCCTTAACTTTACGTTGGGTGACAATATGATTCCTCGTTCTTGCGTGGCGATTGAAACAAAGAAATTTCCTATCCTTGAAGGAGAGGACGATGAAATCGTAAATGAAAAGATGTACGGGAAAGCATTGTGTAAATACCTAGAACACAACCTCCCCAAAACCGGTATTAAGGTTCCTTCCTTCTGCGCCGAAGACTGGGGATGGTGGCTTGAGGTCGAAGACAAAGATTTCAAGATGGCACTTTGTATTTATTCTGACCCAGATGCAAAACAAGATCCTGAAAGATATGCAATCCTTCCTTCTATTCACAACGAAAAGAAGTGGTCTTGGTCAAAGTTTAGAAACGTAGACTTGTCGAAGAATGTATTAAAGGTCATGGACTGCCTGGAAAATGTCTTTCGTGAAGATATAGAAGTCAAGGCAGTGACAAGGCATGACGATTTTCCATTTTGAAAATGTAGCACCCAACCCGTCGTTCAAGCGGGACGCCGCGCAAGCGCGGCGCCCCTTAACTTTACGTTAGGCCTTCATAGGCGGACATGTTGCTATGACAAGCCCCACAGCTTTAGCCGCACTCTTCTTCAAAGGCGGGTACGTATGCGATCTGGATGGAAGTACTTGGAGAGCCGCTTTTGAATATATTGACCAGCATGCGACATCAGTACATTTTGATAAATCAGCGACCCATACACTGTGGACAGTAAATGGCGGTCACCTGAGAAACAAAATAAGGGACGACGCATTGATATTGCGAGTCCTAAAAAAAACAATGCCAGGGTATCAAGGCAATGGGTTGACTCTCTATCGCGGGGAATGTAAGTTTCTTTATGAGCAACAAAAAATTGGGTTTTGTTGGAGCCCGGATATTGAAGTGGCTAAGTGTTTTGCACGTGGCTTAAACGCGCTTGAGTCCGGTGGAGTGCTTCTTAAGACCCATGTTCCGGCGGAAGCTATTCTTGCTGGACCCAATGATCATAGCGCTCTACAAATGCGAGAGTTTGAATACACATGCGACCCAACCAATCTTCAGGAAATCGAAGTGCTTCAATGGTTCCCCAAGGCCTAACCCTACGCTCAAGTTCGCTCTCTCCGGTCGCTGGGACGCGCCTTCGGCGCGCCCCTTAGCTACACGTTAGGCGCTCAGCAGAATATGCGACAGACGTGGTTGATGAACTCTCCTAAGCGCAAGCATTACAAAGCACTGTTTAGCTTTTTGTTCGCGATTGTCTTTTTTTCATCCTTGGCGATACTCGCAGAACATGGTTGGCTCTTTGGGTTATCGCTCGCGGGGGTTCTAGTCTCGGTTGTTGCATATGCCATATTTAATCTTGCCTTCTCATGCCCCAAGTGTGGCACACCATACCTCTATGAAATGAAAGGGCCGGTTGTAATACCGACAAGTTTTCCTAAGCATTGCCGCAATTGTGGCCTCCCGACAAATCAAGACCATGATTCATAGTTTACGCACTGCGCCTAACCCTGCGCTTAAGTTCGCTCCCTTTGGTCGCTGGGACGCGCCTTCGGCGCGCCCCTTAGCTACACGTTAGATTCAAAATCGTACGTAGTCCGTTTCCGGAACTATTCGGCCAAAACGCTGCCTTGCATCTGTAGGTTTATGTATCTACAATAACTACATGCGAATTACTTTCGACCCAACCAAGCGCGACAAGGCGTTAGCTGAACGTGGGCTGGATTTTGATGATGCTGCGTTGATCTTTGCGGGTGTCACTTTGGAGGTTGAAGATACGTGAAAAGACTACGGCGAAACGCGTGTTATCTGCTACGGAATGTTAGATGGCCGGATGATCGGCGTAGGCTACACACCGCGTGGCGCGGATCGCCACATTTTCAGCATGAGGAAAGCCAATGAACGCGAACAAAAACGCATCGCGCCACTCCTTAAAATCTGACATGGCTCGGGTCGATGCTCATACTTTGAAGAAAGAGGAGTATGAAGACCTGCCGGAACTTACCGAAGAAATGCTTGCTCGCGCTAAGGTGAGCAAAGGCGGAAGGCCGCTTTCGCCCAACCCGCGCAAGTTGATTTCCCTGAGATTGCCGGCTGACGTGATCGAACTCTGGAAGGCAACGGGGCCTGGTTGGCAAACCCGGATGGCTGAACGGCTTAGCAAAGTTCGGTGAAGAAACCTAACCCTGCGCTCAAGTTCGCTCCCTTCGGCGCGCCCCTTAGCTGCACGTTAGTGCCCCCTTTATTCTGGACATCAGTGCCATGAGCAATGCTTATGTGGTTGGTCATCTCACGGTGAAGGACGCCGATAAATGGGCGGAGTACCGCAGTCAGGTTCCCGGCACTTTGGCACCCTGGGGTGCGGAGTTGGTCTTTAGAGGCAATCAGGCTGCTGCGCTGGCGGGTTTTAGTCCTCACCCGGATATCGTGGTTATCCGCTTTCCGGATATCGAGGCGGTCAATGCTTGGCATTCTTCTCCGGCCTATCAGGCGCTCATCCCTTTGCGGCTGCAGGCTGCGGATATGGTGTTGATCTCCTATGTTGAGGCTTAGCCGTTTTGTCATTCAGGTAGTGCAGAGACCTTCGCAAGTAGTGGGATTGTGAGCCTATCCTTCGCCGTGTGACACTGGGCGCGCCGAAGCACGCCCCGCTTTGCTTCTGCTCGGG
>Ga0265314_10006613_pt1 | contig 10201 bp, 8 predicted proteins | sample 4126metaG_FD_203106 | JGI IMG/M metagenome (GOLD analysis project Ga0265314, IMG submission 203106) | Rhizosphere microbial communities from Carex aquatilis grown in University of Washington, Seatle, WA, United States - 4-1-26 metaG | ecosystem: Host-associated > Plants > Roots > Rhizosphere >... | reverse complement strand
GCTGCTCTTGGGCGGCATTCTGCTGAACGCCATCAGCAGCTTGCTCTACTTGTGGTACCGGTCGCCCCAAAGCGCCATGGTCATCGATACGACCAATGGCTTTCTCGCCATTCTGGGCATCTTGCCCCTTTTCGATTTGGCGGCGCGCGCGACGCCCAAGGGCAGCGAGAGCTTTGGCTACGCACTCTTGATGAGCGTTTACAACATTGCCGTGTTCGCGATCTCCAATCCCGTCGGGTCTTGGCTGTACGAGCACCCCAGCGCGGGGTGGCACCACAATCTGAACCGCCTGATCTGGCTTAACGCCGGCACGTCGCTGGTGGCGTTGGTCCTGGTTCCGCTCTTGCCGCGGATTCTCTTGTCTCAACGTGAAGGCGAGAGTCGCTCGTAACCTGACATCGTTGTGACCCAACCATGGCTTTCCGCTGACAGCGGCCGTTCCATACCCAAAGCATGGAACGTGCTCTTGCCAACGTCACGCAAACGCATTCGGACTTGCCCAGGTCGCGGGGCGGCCCGATTCGATCCACCATGATTCTCTTTGCGCTGGTTCATCTGGTCGCGCTGGCTGGGGTCTTGTTTGGCGGATGGTCTTGGAGCGGGTTCGCACTGGCCATTGGCGTTTACTACGTCCGCATGGTCGTGGTGACGGCCGGGTATCACCGCTACTTTTCCCACCGAGCTTTTCGCACCTCGCGCGTGTTCCAATTCCTACTCGCGGTCGGAGCGCAGAGCGCGGCCCAAAATGGCGTTCTGTGGTGGGCAAGTCACCATCGTTGGCACCACCGGTACTCGGATACTCCACGCGATGTGCATTCGGCCAAGCTCAGGGGTTTTTGGTACTCGCACGTGGGCTGGATTCTGAACGACACTTGGCAGACCAATCTCAAACTCGTTCCCGATCTGGCCAAGTATCCAGAATTGCATTTCTTGAATCGCCCTGGGATCGACTTCTTGCCTCCGGCTTTGTTGGGGTTGACCTTTCTTCTTGTGGGTGGAACGCATGCTCTGGTTTGGGGTTTCATGGTGTCCTCGGTCCTCATCTGGCATGGGTCGTTTGCCATCAATTCCTTGACCCACATGTTCGGCGGTCGGCGCTACGTCACCGGGGACAACTCGCGAAATCACTGGCTGCTGGCCATCATCACCACCGGCGAGGGCTGGCACAACAACCACCACCACTACCCGAGCGCGGCCAACCAGGGCTTCTTCTGGTGGGAGGTCGACCTGACCTATTGGGTTCTGCGCGTGCTGGCGGCGCTGGGGCTGATTTGGGATCTGCAGCGGCCTCCCGCCGATGTGCTTGCCGGCCCCTTGGTGGCTGACCTCGAGCAGGGCAGGCTGGACAAGGTGGCCTAAGCGGAAGGTTTGGGCCAGGCCCGCCGCGCAAATCCATCCAAGACGGTCCAGAATAGGGCGAAGCTCGATCGGTCCCCGATCTCGGAGGTATTCGTTCGTCTTCCACTTTTCGGAAACGCGCCTAGAGTTCCGGCATCCAAGGAAGCGAAAGGCAAAGGAGACTCTATGGCGAGCATCATCAACTCTCAGATACCGGAATTCAGCGTGCAGGCCTACCACGACGGTAAGTTCAAGACCGTCAGCAACGCGGATCTCAAGGGCAAGTGGTCGGTGTTCTTCTTCTACCCCGCTGACTTCACCTTCGTCTGCCCAACCGAGCTCGGCGACATGGCCGACAAATACGAGAAGCTCAAGGGCATGGGCGTCGAGGTGTATTCGGTCAGCACTGACACCCACTTCGTGCACAAGGCTTGGCACGATGCTTCGGACACCATCAAGAAGATCAAGTTCCCCATGTTGGCCGACCCGACGGGCGCGCTCAGCAAGGCGTTCGGCGTGTACATCGACGCCGAGGGGCTGGCCTACCGCGGAAGCTTCGTGGTGAACCCCGAAGGCAAGATCAAGATCGCCGAGTACCACGACAATGGCATTGGCCGCAACGCCGATGAACTCGTCCGCAATATCCAGGCGGCGCAGTTCGTAGCCAGCCACGACGGCGAGGTCTGCCCCGCCAAGTGGACGCCGGGCGCCGCGACCTTGAAGCCGGGCCTCGACTTGGTCGGAAAGATCTAGTCGCGCAAGCAACTTCGGTTCTCGCACGATCCGGGACCGACCATCCCGGATCGAATACCGAAAATCCCCCCACCTCCACCTGGAGTCCCTATGCTGGACCAAGGCATCAAGGATCAACTCAAGACCCACTTTGCAAGTTTGTCCTCGTCGTTGACCCTGGCTCTGTTTCGCAGCGCCAACCCCAAACAGGATGAGTTGCGCGAGTTGCTCGCCGAGGTTGCTTCGTGCAGCGACAAGATCGCGCTGACCGAGGTCGACGACGAAGTTGCCGGCGTCAGGTTCGATATTCTCCGCGACGGAAGCGCGACCGGGATCCGCTTTCGTGGCGTTCCCGGCGGGCACGAATTCACCTCGCTGATCGTTGCCCTGCTCAACAGCGACGGCAAAGGCAAGCTGCCCGACGAAGGCGTTCGGCGGCGGGTAAAGGCGCTCAAAGGGCCGGTGCGTTTGCGCACCTACGTTTCGCTTAGCTGCACCAATTGCCCCGACGTGGTGCAGGCGCTGAATCAGATGGCGCTCGTGCACGCGGATTTTCAACATGAGATGATCGACGGCGAGCTGGCCGAGGCCGATATCGAAGCCCTCGGCATTCAGGGCGTGCCAGCGGTGGTGAACGGCAACGCCATCGTGCACGTAGGCCGGGCCAACTTTGCCGAATTGCTCGAGACGCTGGAAGGCGTTTTCGGGCGCGAAACTTCGGCCGACGAGGCGCCGCAGCCAGCGAAGAACTATGACGTGGTCGTGCTGGGCGGCGGTCCGGCGGGTAGCTCGGCAGCAATCTACAGCGCGCGCAAGGGACTCAAGACCGCTCTCGTGGCGCAGCGACTGGGCGGCCAGGTGCAAGAAACGGTCGGAATCGAAAATCTCATTTCCGTGCCTTATACCGAGGGCCGACGTCTGGCCGCAGACTTGGAAAAGCATCTGCGCACCTACGCCATCGATGTGCTGGACAACCGCAAGGTCGAGAAGATCCTCGACCACGGCAAACAGAAAGAACTGCGCCTTCAGGGCGGCGAAGTCCTGCACACCGACGCGTTGATTTTGGCCACCGGGGCTAAGTGGCGCGAGCTCGGCATTCCCGGCGAGAAGGACTACATGGGCCGCGGCGTGGCGTTCTGCCCGCACTGCGACGGTCCTTTCTACAAGGGCAAGCGCGTCGCCGTGATCGGCGGCGGCAACTCTGGCGTCGAGGCCGGCATCGATCTGGCCGGTATCTGCGCGCACGTGACCCTGGTCGAATTCGCCGAGCAGCTCAAGGCCGACGAGGTCTTGGTCCGCAACCTGCGCAGCCTGCCCAACGTCACCATCATCAACAATGCGCGCACCACCGAGGTCGTAGGCAATGGCCAGACCGTCACGGCCTTGCGCTACCAAGATCGCCCGACCGAAAAGGTACACGAGGTGGCGCTCGACGGCGTCTTCGTGCAGATCGGTCTGGTGCCCAACAGCGCCGTGGCCAAGGAGTTGGTGACCACCAATCGCATGGGCGAGATCGTCATCGACGAGCGCTGCCGGACCAGCAGGCCCGGCATCTACGCCGCCGGCGACGTCAGCAGTGTGCCTTTCAAGCAAATCGTCATCGCCATGGGCGAAGGCGCGAAAGCCGCGCTCACAGCCTTCGAAGATCGCATCCGAGCAGTATGACCGCGTGGGAAGCCAGCCGGCTTTGCCGGATGCGTACCATCGCGGGAGGGATTGGGAACCCGTTCAGGGTTCCCAACAAAAACAGGAGCCCAATGATCAACAAGAAGATTCAGGACGCAATCAATGCACAGATCACGCTGGAGCAGTACTCGGCCCAGCTCTACTTGGCCATGAGCGCGCATTGCGAGGGCCGCAGCTTTCGCGGCTTCGCGCACTGGCTGCGCGTGCAAGCACAGGAGGAAACCAAGCACGCCATGAAGCTCGTCACCTTTCTGCTCGACCGCGGTGGCAAGCTGGAACTCGGCGCCATCGGCGCGCCACCCTCCGACTTCGGCACCGTGACCCAGGTGTTCGAAAAGATCCTGGAGCACGAGAAAGCCATCACGGTCAAGATCGGCGCTTTGTTCGAACTGTCGCGGGCCGAGAAAGACTACGCCAGCGAAATCACCTTGCAATGGTACGTCACCGAACAAGTCGAAGAAGAGGCGAACGTGGGCCAAATCGTGGATCAACTGAAAGCCGTCGGCGAGCAAGGCGGCGGGATCTGGTACTTGGATTCGAAGATGGGCAAGCGCGCAACTGCGGCGTAGACCTATTCCCTAGCTGACTGCACGCTGCCGCGGCCTCCGACATCGCCACCTTTTCGTGCACTGGCCGAGCCAGCCGCCGATGAAGGAGGTACGCCGTTCCGGAAGGCATAGCGCACGAGATCCGCAGTGCAGTGGGCGGCGAGTTTTTCGTTGATGTGGGTTCGATGGGTTTCCACCGTTTTGGCACTGATGCACAACTCTTGCGCCACCGCCTTGGTGGTGAAGCCGCGTACGACAAGGTCGAAGACTTCGCGTTCGCGCAGCGAGAGGTTCACCAGGGGATCGTTGCCATTTCGGTTGCGGTCGCCAATGACCCGAAGGGCTGAGCCCGTTCGGCGCAGGGCCGGGGAGACGAAACGGCGCCCAGCGGCCAGGCTCGCGATGGCTGCGAACAGCGTGTCCGCCGACTCATCCTTGGTGACGCACGCATCGATTCCGGACAGCCACGCCGCTTGCAGGAGGCGGCCCTCCTTGCAGGCGGTGAGCACGAGCAGCTTGCATTCCTGCTGCAATCTCCGGATCTCGCGCGCGGCCGTTGCCCCGTCCACGCCTGGGAGCAACAGCTCCGTCACCACGACGTCAGGCCGCAGGCGTCCGACCAGTTCGTACGCTTCGCGGGCGCTGGCCGCCTGACCCACGATCTCCACTTCGCCACGCGCGCGCAGTAGCGCGCACAGACCCTCCCGGAACAGCCGCTGCTCATCGACCAACAACACCCGCATGTGTGCGCCTCCCAAGCTGAACGGACAGCAGACTGTCGCGGCAGGGAAGGATTGTCAAAAGCTCAGTTTCCAAGCGCGCGCGCTATCGCTGTCAGGAGCTGCTCCATGCGAAAGGGTTTGCGTAGGACCGCGCTGGCTCCGTTCTGGATGGCGCGGGATGCTAGGAAATCTGAATCGCGGCTGGTGGTCAGGATGACTCTGGGTATCTTGGCCATGGTTTGCAGCTCGCGCAGAAGATCCATGCCGGGCAGGTCCGGAAGTCCCATTTCCGAGATCACGACATCCACCAGACCCGATCGGAGCAACGCAAGTCCATCTTGTCCACGCGTGGCCAGGGCCACGGCACAACCGACGTGCTGAAATTCCTCTAGAAGCCAATCGCCGAGATCCGGGTCGTCGGCGATGAGGAGAATGCGAGGCTCCCGCCGGGACGGTGTCCGTCCGGCGCGAACGCGCGCCCCTTCTATCGCGACGTCGTCGGCGATGGACGTCACTTGCCACTTCCCAGCCGACGGCAATTCCTGATCCGAGTCCTGTGCTCCGACGCCACCTGTGCTGCCCTGCTTTTCACCCATCATGTCGTCCTCCGTGCGCGCCCCGCCGATCGGGCAGGCGAGAAGTTTGCTGATGCGTGCCTCTCGCCTGTCCGATCTTCCCCACCCCTGAGGAGCCGGGCCGATTATCTCAGTTGCCCCGGTGGCATCGACCTTCTAGCTCCATCCGACTCGAGCTTTTCCACCAGGAACGCCGCCGTAGTAGGCGACTGCCCGCTGGATTTGGGTATCAGGACAAGTCCGTATTTTTCGGCCGCACTACTTGAGGCTGGGTACTTTGTCGCGCGTGACGGTGTACGTGCTGTTGAAGGCAGTGGGAATAGAGGTATTGTTCATCTGCGAGCCCGCCCAGGTGTTGAAGAGAACCCAAGGCGCGGAACTTGGGAACAGGGTGCTCGGATCCGGGAACTTGCTCGATTCGTGAAGAGGAATGGGCATGGTGTTTCCGAGCACGCCCTTGACCTTGGTGTAGGTCGCGGCATCGCTCGAGTAATCCGGCCCCGAAAGATCGACCATGTCCTTGCCGGGGAAGAAGGCACTGAAATTCGTGGCGGCTATGCCATTGAGGCCGCTGAAGGGCATGAGCCAAATGATATTCGTGAGTCCCTTGGTGGCGGTCAGATAATTGTACGTGTACTTCCACAGTGCAACGTACTGGGCTCCGGTCCCCTTGCTCCACCAGAACCAACCGTTGGGTTGCGCCTCGTGGAAGATCGCCAGGATGATGGGCACGTTGGCGGCTTTCATGACCCCGATTTGATAGGCGATATAGTTGAGCCGATTTAGGAACGCCGTGTTCTCCGCGGTTCCTGCCGTAACCGCGTTGTCTAGCAAGCCGGCGGGGGGAGTAGACTCGGCACAGTTGGTGCCGGTGTAGCAGTCGTTCTTGTAGGTTGTGCCGGCGACCGGCATGCCCTGGTGATAGCGGAACATGGAAATGCCACCTGCGTTCCAGTAGGCAATGGCGCGCGTGACCCCACTGATCTCGGAGGTGTCGCTGCCACCCGACGGGTAGAGGAAGTCGCCGCCGAGAATGGCCGGATACTTCAGGCCGTTCGTGGCGTACCAACTGATGTCGCCTTCGGGATTGGCCCAGCTGGTTTCTTGCTGCCCGGAGATGACGTGGTTGCCGTATTGGCTGTAAATGAAGCAGAGCAGATTCTTGGCCTGGGCCGTGGCATTGGGACTGACGGGCAGGGCACTGCATGGACCGGTCGAGCCACCAGTGCCGCCAGTCGGGGTCGTGCCGCCAGTCGAGGTGGTGCCGCCCGTCGCGGGCGTACCACCGGAAGGCGTTTTGCCGCCGGTCCCTGGACCTCCTCCGGTCATGGTCTGGGTCGTGCCGCCGGTCGCGGGTGCTCCTCCTGTCGGCGTAGGGGTCGTGCCACCAGTCGCCGGTGTTCCACCGGACGAGAGTCCGCCGCCGGTCGCTCGGCTGCCGCCGTCCTGAATTGCGCCGCCGGTCGCTCGGCTGCCGCCGTCCTGAATCGCGCCGCCGGTCGCTCGGCTGCCGCCGTCCTGAATCGCGCCACCGGTCGCTCGGCTGCCGCCGGTCGCTTGACTACCGCCGGTCGCTTGGCTACCGCCGGTTGCTTGGCTGCCGCCGGTCGAGCTGACGCCACCCGTTGCGCTGGTGCCTCCTGTTCCAACCGTCACGCCGCCGGTCGCGGTGGACCCGCCGGCTCCCGAAGCTGGCGTCTTTGTGTCATTTCCACAGCCAAGGCTGGCAGCGAGAGCGGCCGCGAGCGCAAAACGACAAATCCTCTTCATGTGATGTCTCCTTGCAAGACGGGCGGTTGGTGAGTTTTCGAGGGGCGGGGCCGGCCTTGCACTTACGGGAAGGGCGTCACACGTGGCATACCTTCTAGGGATTTTTCGCCCCATGGACGATGCAGCCCCTTGGAGCCACGCAGCGAGCGCGGGCCAGGTTGGAGCTGCTCGTGTGGTCGTCGCTACTTGGCAACGACGTAGATGTGCACAGCGAACGCGCCGAAGGTGTCCGTCAGTTGCCCATTGGCTAGGGTGACCGTTCTCGATTCGCCGAAGACACTGGCGGAAGCCGCGCCGTCCACGCCTGTCAGCGTGATGGTCGTATTGGTCAGCGTGGGTTGCTTCGTGTTAACGACGAAGAAGTACCTGCCGCCGGGGGCATCCCGCCAACCGGCCTGGAGCGGCGCGGGCACGGTGGCACCGAGGGTAGTCGGATTGATGTCGCCCTGAAGAACCGTGGCCAGTTGAGTGACGGTTTGGTTTTGGATGGTCAGCTCGGCCGCCACGTCGGGGGGCGTGCCGTCGTTCGAGGCGCCCACGCCATTGGGTGGAACCACCTGCGGAAAGAAGACATAGCCGCGCACTCCGTGCACGATGGCCACCCAAATCTCTGCCCGGACCTCGTCGCGCGTGACCCCGCGGGTGCTCTTGGTGGTGTACTTCTGGTTGCTGGTCTCGATGTAGCAGAAGACCGGCTTGTCGGTCCACGAGCGGAGCTTGTCAATGGGATCGCCGACCAAGCTTACGTCGTAACGGCGGCTCTCGTCTGGCAGGTTCCCGGCAGCTGGATAGATATCCTCTGAAACCCAGTCGAGGGCCTGGTTGATGTAATCCATGTGGTTAGAGATCAACGAGCAGCCGCCGGTAGAGTCGAGACACCAGGACGGCTTCGGACCAGCGATGGCGGTCAGAACGTCGGGGCCCGCAAAATTGAGATACACCGGGCGATTCGGATCGGCGGCTTTCCACTGTTGATAGTTGGCGACTTCAGTTGCGAGATTCCGCAAGCCTGCACCGGCAGCGTCGGGTTCATCCATCTGGGCCCAAGCCAGTAGGGTCGTGTTGCCCACGTCGTCGCTGGGGTTCGGCATGGGCCGGCGGATGGTTCGCATGCCCTGGGTCTTGGCGGCTTTGTCCCAGGCCTGCAGCGACGTCGCGTTGGTTAGGCCCGTCGCGGGATCCGTGTAGTTCTCGCCAACTCCGGCATTGGCACCACGATCGTGCCATACCTTAAAGTCGGTCATATTGGGCATGAACGTGCCGATGAGAAAGAAGCCGTTGAGGAATAGTCCCTTGCCGTCGGTGACGGCCAAGGAGGCTGGGGCGCTGGCGACGCTGCTGACCGAGTTGGTGACGGTGACCGAGTAGGACGTACCGTCGTCCGCGAGAGTCGTCGCGGGAGTCGTGTACGAGGCCGATGTGGCACCGCTGATGTCGGTCCCGCTCTTCTTCCACTGGTAGGACAGAGGCGAAGTTCCGGTTGCGACCACACTGAACGTTGCGCTTTGGCCGACGACGACGCCTTGGCTGAGCGGTTGTGCCGTGATGCCGGGAGCGGTGGCACTTGGCGCGATGGTCAGCGTGGCCTGGTCGCTGGTGACGCTGCCCGAGCTGTTGCTAACAGTTACGGTAAACTGAGCGCCGCTGTCCGCGTTGGTCGTGACCGGGGTGGTGTACGAGGGCGAAGTGGCGCCGCTGATGGCGGTGCCGTTCTTCTTCCATTGATAGGACAGTGGTGCCGATCCCGAGACGGTCACCGCGAAGGTGGCGGTCTGCCCCGCCACGACCAGCTGGTCGTCTGGCTGCGAGGCGATGGCGGGGGCGCCACTCGTCGATTTTGAATAGGGGCGACTCGCGCCGCTCGAGGCTCCGCAGGTTGAGCAGCTGAAAAAGAGCACCGCCAGGCCGAAGCACGTGGCTGGTCGCAAGGCGACGGCGTGAACCGAAAGGCGCACGTAGCGAGATGCAGTCATGTCATGACTCCAAGGGTGGGAGGCTCTAGAGACAGACATTAAAGCTGTCAAGCGGCCACCCGGGTGTCAAGTTGAAGGCGCGCAGAAACACTCGAAAGAAGCGCATCGCATACAAAGGACCTTCCTGGAAGTGCCGCCGTCGAAGTTGACTGAACCTAGCCAAGCGGGCAGGTTCTCGCTCACGATGGATGCATCCAAACGGCCGAGGGTTCTCTTGATTGCCGAGGCGGCGAATCCCGAGTGGGTGAGCGTGCCGCTTGTGGGATGGTCGATGGCCTGCGCGCTCCGCCAGGTCGCGGATGTCCATCTTGTCACCCAAGAACGAAACCGCGAGGCGATCTTGCGTGCAGGGTGGATCCCTGGCCGTGACTTCACCGCCATCGATAGCGAAGCGATCGCCGCGCCCATGTGGAAGCTGGCGAGTCGACTCGGCGGATCATCCGGCGTCGCGTGGACCCTCATGAGCGCGCTGTCGATCCCATCCTACTTCTGGTTCGAACGCCTCCTGTGGCGAGATTTCTCCGCCCGCTTGCGCGCCAAGGAGTGGGACATCGTTCATCGCGTGACCCCGCTTAGCCCGACCACCCCGAGTCGCATTGTCCGGCATCTTCGCGACTTGCACATACCGTTCATCGTGGGACCGCTCAATGGCGGAGTTCCCTGGCCAAAAGAATTCGCCCGGGCCCGGCGGCAGGAGAAAGAATGGCTTTCCTATGTTCGGGGCGCCTACCGCCTGGTGCCAGGCTACCGTGGCATGCGGGACGATGCCGCCGCTCTTCTCGTCGGATCCCGAGACACTTGGAAGCAGCTAGGAGCCCAATGGGAAGCCAAGGCGGTCTACCTTCCGGAAAACGCCA
>Ga0265314_10006611_pt1 | contig 10202 bp, 12 predicted proteins | sample 4126metaG_FD_203106 | JGI IMG/M metagenome (GOLD analysis project Ga0265314, IMG submission 203106) | Rhizosphere microbial communities from Carex aquatilis grown in University of Washington, Seatle, WA, United States - 4-1-26 metaG | ecosystem: Host-associated > Plants > Roots > Rhizosphere >... | reverse complement strand
GTTCGCCATGATGGGATCGACGCCCGCGAACACCAGCGCTGGAAAAATCATGAACGTCCCGCCGCCGGCCAAAGCGTTGGCGACACCCGCAGCGGTAGCGGCGGCCAACAGAATGATCCAGGAAAAAGGCGAGACGGGGTTCAGAATTCCCCATCCTAACGCAGCTAACGCGAGAGTTAACATGGAGGCGTGCCGGACAAAACGTTCGACGACCCGCGGATCGCGCTCAACCGGATCTACACCAAGGGCGGCGACAAGGGCGAAACGGCGTTAGCGGGAGGGCAAAGAGTCCCCAAAGATTCCGCGCGTATCGAAGCCTACGGCACCGTGGACGAACTGAACGCGTTCATCGGGCTGGCTTGCGTGACCTGCGGTGAGGAGACGGTAAACGCCGGGCGGCTCGGCAAGCTGGGGCATATTCTGCGCAGAGTGCAGCATGAGCTCTTCAATCTTGGTTCGCAGCTTTCGACGTTGCCGAAGGATCTTCATCCCAAACAGGCGCGGATCACACCGGCCGAGATCGAACAGCTGGAGCGTGAAATTGACGAGATGAATGAGGAGCTTCCCGCGCTGCGCAGTTTCGTGCTGCCCGGCGGGACCCGGCTAAATGCCGAGCTGCACGCCGCGCGAACCATCTGCCGGCGCGCGGAGCGATTAACCGTAACACTGGCCCGCACGGAAGAGACGTCACCCGACGCGGTTCGATACCTGAATCGCTTGAGCGACGCGCTGTTCGTATGGAGCCGCTGGGCGAATCACGTGCAGGGCGTACCCGAGGTTCTGTGGGAGCCCAACCAAGCCGCGTCAGGCCGGAAGGACTAGCCTCCTCCCGCAATCTGAGCCAGCGCCGCGAAGATGTCCGGATGCTGGAAGACAAAGCCCGCGCGCTGCGCGGCATCAGGCAGAGCCCGCTGGCTCGCCAGTAGCACTTCGGACATTTCCCCGAACATCAACCTCAAGGCGAACGCAGGGACTGGCAATATCGCGGGTCGATGCACGGCCTCCGCCAAAGCCCGGGTGAACTCGCGATTGGTCACCGGAAACGGCGAGGTCGCGTTGAACACTCCACGCACGGTGGATTCCTTCATCAGAAAGGCGATCAGCGCAACCAGGTCATCGATGTGGATCCACGACACCCACTGCCGTCCGCTGCCGAGCCTTCCTCCGACGCCCAGCCGGAACGGAGGAAGCATCCGCGCCAGCGCGCCACCGTTTGGCCCCACCACCATGCCGATCCGTAACCTCGCGACACGAACGCCCAAGGGTTCGGCCGCTTGCGCCTCTTCCTCCCAGGCTTTGGCGACCCTGCCCAGGAAATCATCCGCGGGCGGCGCCGATTCGAGCAGGATTTCGTCGCCGCGCGAGCCGTAGTAACCCACCGCCGACGCACTGATCAACACTTGAGGCGGCTGCCCGCGCATGGCAGCCACCAGCGTGCGGGTGCCGTCCACGCGGCTGCGCATGATTTTGTCACGCACGGCCGCGGTCCAGCGCTGCGCCACGGGCTCTCCCGCCAGATGAACGATCGCATTTACCCCCGCGAGCGCGGCGGGCTCAAGCCGGCCACGCAACGAAACGGTGCGTACGATGTGACCGGAACTCCGAAGACTTTCGGCGACGGCGCGTCCGATAAATCCCGAGGCTCCGGTAATGGCGACGTTCATTCCGGTAACTTATATAGAGTCGCACGGCTCACTGGACGGAAAGGAGCGCTCTTGTTCATCGGCCACATGGCAGTCGGTTTCGCTTCCAAGCGTGTCGCGCCCCGGGCGTCGCTCGGTGTGCTGATGGCCGCGCCCATGGCGCTCGATCTGCTGTGGCCGCTCTTCCTGCTGACCGGATGGGAGCAGGTCCGCATCGATCCCGGCAACACCGCGTTCACGCCGCTGGATTTCGTTTCCTACCCGTATTCGCACAGCCTGGCGATGTCGGTTGTCTGGGGCGTGCTGTTCGCCTTGATCTACTGGGTCGCGACGCGCTACGTAACCGGCGCCGTGGTCATTTGCTTTGGCGTGGTCAGCCACTGGATTCTGGATTTCATCACGCACCGGCCGGATCTTCCGCTTTACCCCGGCGGAACGATGCGTCTCGGCCTGGGACTCTGGAATTCCGTGGCCGGGACCATTGCCGTGGAAAGCGCGATGTTCGCTGCTGGCGTGTGGATGTACGCGTCTATGACTCGCGCCCGGAACCGCGCGGGCATTTACGGCTTCTGGACGTTCGTCGCGGTTATGGCGCTGTTCTACTTCGCCAATGCGTTCGGTTCGCCGCCACCGAGCGCTGAGTTTCTGGCCAGGTTCAGCCTGGGGATTTGGCTGATTCCGCTGTGGGCGTGGTGGTTTGACTGGAACCGGCTGGTCTAACCGCGACCTTCATTCATTCGAGCCAAAGAATAATTGTTAGCGCAACCTCTGACCACGTAGGTTATGATGGGAGCGGCCATGAATTCCGCCCGGCGGGGCGAGCTGATTGTGCCCCGTGGGCTTTTTTAGGAGCTTCCCATGGAAAAACAAGCGCAAAACATACAAGAATCATTCTTAAACAACGCGCGCAAAGACAAGACCTTCCTCACCATCTATCTGATGAGTGGCGTGAAACTCTCGGGCAAGATCAAGAGTTTCGATAAATACTCGGTCGTGCTTGAGACCAACAATCAGGAGCAACTCATCTTCAAGCACGCGATTTCTACCGTCGTGGTTTCACGGCCGTTCCATTCCGGAGCGCCCGGAGCACATTCAAGCGCCGCAGCTGGTTCGCACGCCGCTCCCGGAACTCCGGGTGAGCCCGCGGCCAGTTAGCACCCGGAAACAGAACAGCAGGAAACAGGCGTTTGGCCACGGAAATCGCCCTATTAGTCGGCCTGAAGCTGAGCGGGCGCAAAGCCCGTTCACAGGACGCCCGCTCCGCCACCTCACTGATCAGCGCCGAAGAATCCCTCGAAGAACTGGAGGTCCTGGCGGCCACCGCGGGTGCGACCGTGGCCGAGCGTTCCATCCAGACGCTGCAACGCGCCAATGCGGCAACCCTGATCGGCTCGGGCAAAGTCGACGAGCTCAAAACCCAGGTCCACTTTCACGAGGCGTCGGTAGTGATCTTCGACCAGGAGCTGACTCCGACGCAGCAGCGCAATCTGGAAAAAGCGCTGGACGTGAAGATTCTCGACCGGACGCAGCTGATCCTCGACATCTTCGCGCGGCGCGCGCGAACCCGTGAAGGGCAGTTGCAAGTCGAGCTGGCGCAGTTGAATTATCTGCTGCCACGCCTGACCGGCCACGGCGCGGCGATGTCCCGGCTGGGCGGTGGAATCGGAACGCGCGGACCCGGCGAAACCAAGCTCGAAACCGACCGGCGCCGGATTCACCAACGCATTCAGGCTATCGAGCGCGGCCTGGAGCGCGTGCGCGGCGGGCGCACCACGCAGCGGCAACAACGGCAGGCCGTCCCTCTGGCGACGTTGGCACTGGTGGGCTACACCAATGCCGGCAAATCGACCCTGTTCAACCGGCTTACAGGGGCGGGCGTTCTGGCTGACGCCAAGATGTTCGCCACGCTCGATCCGACGGTCCGCCACATCGTTCTACCTTCCAAGCGCCACGTGCTGGTCAGCGATACGGTCGGCTTCATTCGCAATCTGCCGACAACGCTGATTCGTGCGTTCCGCGCCACACTCGAGGAAGTGGTCGAATCCGAACTGCTGCTGCACGTCGTCGACGCAAGCTCCGCGTCGGCCGAAGAACAGACGGCCCATGTTCTCGCCACTCTGAACGAAATCGGCGCGGGAGAGACGACCCAAATCCTCGTGCTCAATAAGGTCGACCTGATTCCTGGCGATCCGGACTCGGCGGCACTCGCGCGGCGCATTCTGGGCGATCCGGAACATCAGCCGGCGGGAGCGGTAGCCATATCGGCGGCAACTGGCAAAGGGTTTGAAGAGCTGCTCCAGAAGATCGACCAGACTCTGTCGGTGGATCCGCTGGCCGAGTGCTCCTACCGCTTCCCTGTGGGCGAAGGCGGGCCGCTGCACCTGTTGCATGAATACGCCCGTGTCTTAAGCACACGATACGATGGCCAATATTGCTACGTCGATGCGATGGCACCAGCCTCCGTCCGGAGAAAACTGAGGCGGTATGCGCTGGCCCTGCGCTAGAGGGTATTATCGTTAACATCGGATGAACCTGCCGAACCTATTGACGCTGCTGCGGATCTTTTTCGTTCCGCTGCTGGTGGGCGCGTTGCTTGCCGACGGATCCGGAGTTGTCTGGCTGCAGCTGGTCCCCGTGTCCCGAGAACTGTTCGCGCTGGGGATTTTCTTGACGGCCGCCGCGACGGATCTCATCGATGGCTATCTGGCGCGCCGCTGGAAACAAGTTACAACAGTCGGCACTCTGCTGGATCCGATTGCCGACAAGCTTCTGATCTCCGCCGCGCTGATATCGCTGGTGGAGATCCGGCTCGTTCCCGCCTGGATGGTGATTCTCATCATTGGCCGCGAGTTCGCGGTGACCGGGCTGCGGTCGATTGCCGCATCCTCGGGCTACACTATCCGCGCCAGCGACCTGGGAAAAACCAAGATGGTGACGCAGGTGGCGGCGATCGCTCTGGTGATCGGCGGCATCCGCTGGCCGCAACTGGCCGAGTACGGGCAGCTCGCGATGTGGGCTGTGGTGATCTTCGGGTTCGTATCCGCGGCGGCTTATTTCGGTAAGTTCTGGCGCAAAGTAGACGAAGGAGTCAAACTGCGCCGCCGCCGGGAACTGCTGCGGTTCGAACGGCAGAAGAAACGCGCACAGGCCGCTATGGCCCGCAGCGGCGCACCCGCCCAACAGTAGCCAGCTTGAAGTCGCGAACTTCCTGGGTCCTCTGCCGGTTTAACTGGGAAGGTATTCGAGCAAGGTCGAATAGAACGATTTCACGAAGTCGGTTGCGGTCGCCTGGGCTTGCGCTTCGTCGCGATTCTGCACCGGAACGATCACCCGCACTAACGCCGTATCGGTACGATTCAGGCGAATGGCGTCCGCCATGACCCAGAATTTGGCCTTGTACTCATTGGCCACCACGCGGTCTCGCGATTGATACCAATAGAGAACCAGCTGCCTTTGGCTCCCGTAAGCGATCAAGTACCGATTAACAGTTATGGGAGCTGCGAGGCCGATGTCGATCGGCATTTCTCCGGAGGAAAGCGGCACCCAGCCGGACCCGGGAAGGCAATTCTTTGGCGAATGGGGCGTCTTGCCGTTGCGTTGCGTCCGAAAGCTCGCCACGAACAGGTTAGCGGCTATGCCCTGTTGGGTCTTCGCGCAATCCCCGGTCGGGGAAGTGCAGTACGTGCGGTTCAGAATATCGTCTGCCTTCAAAACATCCAGGACTTCTTGCTCGATGACGCCGGTCTGAGCCAGCTGCCACGATCCCAGGACGGTGGGCACGGAATCCAGCGGGCGGCTGGGAGGAACTACCTCTGGACGAATCGCACTATACAGCAGCGCCGCCTGGACCACCAGGAGAACGGTGACGATGCGGGCGGCCCGAGAATTCAGGAATTTAAGCAAGACCTTGCTCCTTAGCCAGCTTGGGCTCTGGACGCCACCGGCGGTACACGAAGTTCAGCACCTGGTGCACAATCACCAAAATAACCAGCGCCACCACGAAGATGACCCATCCCTCCGCCTCGTGAAAGAACCCCTCCGCCAGCGATGGATCGATTTCGCTGAATACTCCGGTAAGCGTCACGCGGGCCGAGTTGGCGATGATCGCGATGGGGATGGTGGCGATCAGCAAAACCCAGCGCATCCATACTTTTCGGTCGAAAAAATAGGCATAGACCAGAGAAAGGAACGAAAGCGACATCAGGCTGCGAATGCCGCTGCACGCCTCGGCTACATTGAGTTTCTGGCTCGCCAGTTCCAGAATATTGCCGTCGCGCAGCACCGGAATGTTCAATACATCCAGGGACTTCTCCGCTACGGCGCTAGCGAACAGCTGCAAAGGAAAAGTGATCTGGTTGTAGACCACGGTCGGAAACGGAATCATGAACGGCAACAGGAGCAGAGGGAACGCCAATTCCCGGATCACTTCGGTTCCGCCCAGGATCAGCAGCATGGCCACAAGCGAAAGCAAGAAAGCCGTGCGCTGGAGAAACAATTCCGCGCCTAGCATGCCCAAGTAGGCCTGCAAGCCTGCCCACGCCAGAAGGCCGACTCCCCACCAAGCCGGCTTCCATTCCAGGCTGAGGAGCTTCTCCCGCCGTTGCCAGGCGATGTAACCCGCGACCACGGGGACGAAGAACCCGTGACTCACATCGTCATCGGTGCTCCACTGTGCCACCAGATGTCTCAGGATCGGGAAGTAAACCGCGATTAACAGGACGCCGAACCAGGCGACGGCAGGCCACGATATAGTCCGAGCTTTTACAGGAATTTGCTCAGGTAATTTGTCGGCAAGGGTGGCCATGTAAGCTCAGCTACAGGATACCGCGTGGAATTGATCGAAGAAACGCACCCTAGGTACCAGTACTCGGACGATGAAGCACATGCTCGCGGCAACGGCGCTTCGCTCAGTGAACCGAGGGAGGAGTGTCGTTCTCGGCCTTGATCCGATTGACGCTGCGGGTTACCAGACGGCGCGGGTCCAGCAGATGCTGCGGACGGAAGCTGCGCTGCGACCAGCGGCAGCCATCATTGAATTCGATCCCCAGGAAATAGCCGATTTCCCGGAAAACGCAGTATTTCACTTTTCCAGTCAATTCGCCGTTGGGATAGGAGATGTGGAGGGCCGTGCCCAGCGGGACCGGCCGGTCTACCTGTAAACACGCCCCCGAAAGGGAAATGTCTTCCAGATTTGCTACGCCGCGGCGGGTGCGTCCATTCGGGTCTTTCCACTGAATGTCGACCAGATCCGCGCACAACATTCTGGGTTCAACTCGGCGATCCAACATAGTCTACTGTTGCTATCGGACACCCAGCGGCGGTCGATTAGCTTCCGGGCTTGAAAAATCGCCCTATCACGCAGTAAGGCGACTCCCTACAATCTTGTCGATTGGTACCATGTCTGGACGGGATTTGGCAAATGAAGGCAGAACTGGCCCAAGAAGCATCCAATCTGCGCACACGTCTGGGATTTCAAGGTGCCGGCTGGATTCGGGCCCTGCCAATGTACCTGCTTGTGATCGGTGTTTTCGGGCTATTCCTGCCGTGGCAGCGAGGTAGGGATTTCCTGGACTCAGTAATACTCGGAGCATACGCATGTCTCGGCGTGGTGTTCGCGGCGCCAGCGGCCGCACCTGAGTTTGAGAGGTTCCCGACCATCCAGACAGCTCTGGCGCGGGTGGCGATTTCGGTATTCTACGGCGAGCTGGTAGCGGGCGCGATGCTGGTGCTCGGGATCACCACCGTCTATGTGTCGCGCGGCGGAAGGATCGTAGTGGGTCCGGATTTGCGGTCGCTCGCGGAATGCGCGGCATTCGGCTTGATGCTCTCCTGGGCAGTCAGCACGGCCACCGTATGGATTTCCATCAGGAGTTCACCGCGCGCGGCCAAAACTGCGGTCCGGTTGGTGTTCCTGGGCCTTCTCGTCGCGTTCTACCTCCGTTCCGGCTGGCTACCCGCCGTGGCGCTGCGAGGCGCGGAAATCTCGCTGCTGGTTTCCATCCTGCTTTTATTGGCGCTACGGACGAACCTGGCTGCGGGGAGCCAAGAATCATGAACGACATGGCGTTGCCCGACAAACAAGGACTGATCCTCCGCGTCGGACTGTACATCCTGCTGGCTTGGATGGGCCTGCTGGTCTTTGCCGTCGTGTTATCTCCGGGCGGCATCCTGGTGACAGCAACTCTTTCCGCATTCGGGGCGGCGGTCGTGGCGAATGCGGTGGTGGTCCGAATTTATGAACGTGGCCGGCTGGCGGACGTGGGGTTGGGCTGGAGCCGATACTCGGGACGCGAGTTCCTGACCGGGGCGGCGGCGGGATTTGCCTCCGCGGTTTGTGTTGTGCTGGTGCCGTTGGCGCTGCGAATGGCGAGATTCGAGCGAGATCCTGCGGTGGTGGAACATCGCTGGGCTTCGTTCGCCTTTGACGGCCTGCTGCTTTTTTTCGGAGTGATGGGGGAAGAACTGCTGTTTCGCGGGTATGCGTTCCAGTTACTCATCCGCGCGGCTGGCCCGTTTACAACCATCCTTCCCACCAGCGTGATCTTCGGATTGATGCATGCGGGGAATCCCGACGCGGGTACCCTGGCAATCGTTAATACCGTGGCCTGGGGAATCCTGTTGGGGTACGCGGTGTGGCGTACTGGAGCGCTGTGGCTCCCGATAGGATTACATTTCGGCTGGAACGTGGCACTTCCTCTGCTTGGAAGTAACCTGAGCGGGTTTACAATGGGGGTTACCGGGTACACCCTGGTGTGGAAAGTGGGTGTTCTCTGGAGCGGCGGCGGCTATGGTGTGGAAGGCAGTTTGCTCACTACCGCGATTGTGGTAGCGCTGTTTTTTGTGCTGGGAAGGCTGATTCCGCGATCGAGTAATTGAGATGGCTGTTGCGCGCATATCTCCGCGACTTTTAGTGGCTTTCCTGGCCGTAGCTTTTTTGGGTCAAGTCAGCTTGCACGGCGATACCAAGAAACTAAGCCAGGACCAGCGCGTGGAACTGCTGCGCGGGCTGTCCTCCGAGTACGCTACCGCAAAGATCATCCTGCCCAACTCCCGCAAAGCCTTGCCGTTTGAAGAGAACGGAACTTGGGATAAGAAGACATGGGAAGATGCGGTCCGCAAGGATGGCCCGGCCGCGCGTGCCGGCGATATGGTGCAAATCACCAAGGTAGTTGTGGACGATGACGCCATCACACTCCAGCTAAACAACGGTCTCAAGACAAAAGGATCGTGGCGGGACAAGGTCCAGATCAGTATGGGTGGCATGACCCCCACACAGACCAATCCCCAAGCCCCGTCGAATCAGCCCCACAGCGGCACGGCGATCGTCATCAAGTTCAAGGATTCCATTGGCGACATCACGTCGGCCCAGTTAAAGAAACTGCTGGCACCAGTGCTGGACTTCGAAAAGCACAGCGCCTCGGAAAACTACATGGACACGCTGCCGCCGGAGACCCAGCAGGCCATCAAGGAAAAGAAAGTTATCGAGGGCATGGATCAGGATGCCGTGATCCTGGCACTGGGACGCCCTCTGCGCAAGACCCGCGAGACCAAGGATGACGTCGATCAAGAGACCTGGCAGTTCGGCGAGCCTCCCGGGCGGGTGACCTTCGTGACATTTGCAGGCATGAAAGTGATCCGGGTTCGCGACACCTACGCCCAGATGGGCGGCAGCGTGGCTCAAATCCCCAGTCCGGACCATTGAGTACAAGTACTCTTCCCAGTAATAGTTCGAGGAAATAAAGCCGATACTTTGCTAATATGGGCACCGCCACTCTATGAGCGCTCCGACCTTCGCCACCACGCCAGCCAGCATTGAACGAGACCTGCTGGGCGATTTTGTCCACGTGGTTGAGGAAGCGGCGATAGCTTCCACCCGCACTATGGGCCAGGGCGACGCCAAGGCCGCCGACCAGGCTGCCGTTCATGCCATGCGAAATGCCTTCGAGGCCATCCACATGGCGGGCAACATCGTGATCGGGGAGGGCGAGCGCGACAAGGCTCCCATGTTGTACATCGGCGAGCCGGTAGGCGCGAAAGCTCCCGACGGCGCCGAGTATCCCCGCGTCGACATCGCCGTGGACCCACTGGAAGGCACCAATCTGTGCGCCCAGGGCACGCCCAATTCGATATGCGTCCTGGCCGCCTCTGAGCCAGGAGGCCTGCTGCATGCGCCCGATTGCTACATGCAGAAGATCATCGCCGGTCCGGCCTGCCGCGATGCCTTGGATATCGACGCCCCGGTAAAGTACAACCTGAAGGCCATCGCGCATTGCCTGGATCGTCAAGTCAAGGACCTGGTCATCATGGTGCTCGACCGTCCGCGGCATGAAGAGCTGATCTCGCAGATCCGATCGGCCGGTGCGCGGATTCGCCTGATCCCGGACGGCGATCTTTCTGCAGGTATTGCCGCTGCCGTGCGTGGCGCGGGCGTCCACGCGGTTTTTGGCACGGGGGGAGCTCCGGAGGGCGTATTGACGGCCGCCGCGCTACGCTGCCTATCAGGCGAAATGGTGGCCCGTCTGGAGATCAACACCAAGGAACTCGAGGAGCGCGTGGAAC
>Ga0265314_10006610_pt1 | contig 10203 bp, 7 predicted proteins | sample 4126metaG_FD_203106 | JGI IMG/M metagenome (GOLD analysis project Ga0265314, IMG submission 203106) | Rhizosphere microbial communities from Carex aquatilis grown in University of Washington, Seatle, WA, United States - 4-1-26 metaG | ecosystem: Host-associated > Plants > Roots > Rhizosphere >... | reverse complement strand
CGGTGCGCCTCGCCGGGTTCGCGCCGGCCGCGCGGCTCGCGGTGCGGGTCGACGGGTCGCTGGAGGTCCGGAACGCCGACGAACGAGGGGAGCTGGAGGTGCCGCACGCGGCGGCCAGCGCGCCGCTGCACGTGGAGGTGAGCGCCGCACCGTGATCCTGCCTGCCGTGGTGCGTGCCGCGTCCCGGCCGCCGCCGGCCTCCGCGCTCGCCGAGACCGCGGTGCTGGTCGCGCTGGTCTCGCTGTTGAACGTGGTGGTGTACCCGGGCTCGCCGGGCTTCCACGGCTGGGCGGTCAACCCGTACGTGGTGCCGGTGCTCCTGGCCGGCTGCCGCTACGGGCTGTTCATCGGGCTCGCCGCGGCGGCGGCCGCCTCCGCCGCGCACCTCGCGATGCTGCTCGCGCTCACCACCGGGCTGGGGGGCGCCGGGTTCCTGACGAGCGCGCACCTCGGGACGCCGCTGCTCCTGGGCCTGGCCGGCGTGATCTGCGGACATTTCGCCGATCATCGAAGGGCGCAGCTCGCGATCGCGGTGGCGGCGCTGGACCGCTCGGTCCTCCATCGCGAGCGGCTCTCCGGCCAGTTCACGCTGCTGTCCGACGAGAAGCACCTCCTGGACAAGCAGGTGCTCTCGGGCGACGACATCTTCTCGGTGCTCGCGCGCATCGGCGAGCGCACCGCGCGACTGCCGCCCGGGCGCTTCCCGGCGCGCATCCTGTCGGTCGCGACGCGGCTGATGGGGGGCGGCTCGACGGCGCTGTACGGGATCGTGAAGCCGGCCGGCGGCGCGAGCGAGGTCGGCGTGCTGGTGCGCGCGACCGACGAGAGCTGGCCGCGCGGGCTGTCGTCGGCGGACCCCGTGTTCCGTGCCGCGCTCGCGACGACGTCCGCGGTCAGCCTGCCGCAGCTGCGCGGGTTCGCGGAGGCCGCCACGTTCGCGGGCAGCCCGGTGCACGTGGCGTGCGGGCTCGCGGCGATGTGGTCGCGGCGGCGGCTGGTGCTGGTGATGCGCGACGTGCCGTTCTCCGCATTCTCGGCCGCGCGGCGCCGCTCGCTGACCGCGGCGATGCGCGCGCTGGCGCGGTCCTTGACGCGCGCGCAGCGGCTGGGCGCGCTCGAGTCGGACCGTGCGCTGGCCACGCTCGAGCGCACCGCGGCGCGCGCGGTGTTCCGCGCGCGGCTCGACGCGGAGATCGCGGTGGCCGAGCGCGCCGGCACCACCATCAAGGTGCTGAAGTGCCGCATCCGGCCGCACCCGGCGGGGACCCCGGCGGGCGTGCGCCTGTTGAAGCGCGCGCTGCGCCGCGTGGTCGCGCCGCTGGTGGCCGCCGGCGAGCTGGTGCTGCACACCGGCGGGGGCGCGCTGTTCACGGTGCTGTGCCCCGTGGGCAGCTCGCAGAGCGCCGCGGAGGTCGCGCGCCGGCTGACCGAGGAGGCCGCGACGCTCGCGCAGAAGGACCCGTCGGCGCCGCCGCCGGACGCGCTGGAGCTCACCGTGCTCGACCTGGGACCGGAGGGCGGCCCGGATGCGGGCTGAGGCGCTGATCGCCGCGGCGCTCGCGCTGGACGTCGTCGCGGTGAGCCCGGCCGGCGCGCTGCCGCTGCTCGCGCAGGCGCCGGTGGTGCGCGTCGCGCTGCACCTCGCGGCGACGCTCGCGTGCGGCGCCGCGTTCGCGTGGGACCGCGACGGGCAGCGCCTCGCCACGCTGATGGGCGCGCTGGCCGCGTGTTTCCCGGTGCTGGGCCCCGCGGGCGCGCTGTACGTGACGCGCCGCTCGCACGCGCGCGAGGCGCACGAGCGCGAGATGCTGGCGGAGTACCGCGAGCTGGTCGACGTGGTGACGCTCGAGGAGGAGCTGCCCGAGGACGCCGCGCCGCACTTCTGGGCCGCGACGTGGCGCATCCTCGAGCTCACGAACTTCGAGGCGATCCTCGCCGAGCACACCGAGACCGGCGTGATCGCGTCGGTGTTCGAGAGCGCGCAGAAGCTGGACCTGCCCACCGCGTGCGCGTTCTACCGGCGCTCGCTGGGCAGCCGGACCGCGGTCACGCGCTACTACGCGTCGACCGCGCTGTCGCGCGCCGAGGACCGCTGCGATGCGCGGCTGCAGAAGGCGCAGGCTGCGCACGCGGCCGCGCCCGACGACCTCGACGCGCAGCTCGAGCTGGGCGAGGCGCGGCTGGGCTACGCGGCGATCGGCGAGGGCGCCGATCCGGTCACGCTGTTCCACGTGCAGGAGGCGGCGCGCGTCCTGTCGTTCGCGTTCGAGAGCCTGCCCGCCGGCCACCCGCGCCACGCCGCGGTGCGGCTCGCGCTCGCGCAGGCGCTGCTGGCGGCCGGGGACGCGGCGGCGGCGCGCCCGCACTTTCTCGCGCTGGTGGAGGCGGGCGCGCGCGAGGGCTCGGTGCTGGCCGACGCCGCCGACGCGTGCGTGCGCTGCCGCGACTTCGTGGGCGTGGTGCACGTGCTGTCGACCGGCGTGACGCGGAATCCGGACTCGCAGCTCTTGCGCCGCCTGCACGCGGAGTGGGTCGGAGGAGCGGCATGACGACCGCGGACGTCTGCCTGATCCTGGAGGGCACGTATCCGTACGTGCGCGGCGGCGTCGCGGAGTGGGCGCACCTCCTCATCGAGCGGCTCTCGCACCTGACGTTCCACCTGTGGTGCATCGTGCCCGACGAGAAGTTCTGCCAGCGGGCGTACCAGCCGCCGCCGAACGTCACCGGGGTCACCAACGTGTACCTGTTCTCCGACCCGACGGCGGGATCGCGCGAGCCCGCTCCGGCCGGGGTCTACGATCTCGCGAAACGATTCCACGATTTGAAAAGCGACGTTCCGGGGCGCATGCGCGTGCTGTGGGACGAGCTCGCGCCGGCGTTGCCGCGCACGGGCGGCGCGCTGCCGGTGGACGAGCTCCTGTTCGGCGAGCGCGCCTACCAGATGCTGGTGGACGTCTACACGCGCAACGGCCCGGACCTGCCGTTCATCGACTACTTCTATACGTATCTATTTTCACATTTCCCGCTGTACAAGCTGCTCGCGTCGCCGGTGCCGGAGTGCCGGCTCTACCACGCGATCGCGACCGGCTACGCGGGGTTCCTGGGCTCGCGCGCGCGGCGGCAGACCGGGCGGCCGCTGCTCCTGACCGAGCACGGCATCTACACCAACGAGCGCATGGTGGAGATCATCCTCGCGGACTGGGTGTACTCGCCGGTGCGGAACCGCATCGAGATCGGGGCGGCGGAGGCGTCGCTCAAGAAGGTGTGGATCGACCTCTTCGACTTCCTGGGGCGGATGACCTACGAGGCGTCGGACCGCATCACCACGCTGTTCGGCGGCAATCGCGACCTCCAGATCCGCATGGGAGCTCCGGCGGAGAAGATGCAGGTGATCGCGAACGGCGTGGACCTCGAGCGGTTCCAGGCCGGCGCGCGCGCGACCGATCCGGCGCAACCGCTGGTGGGGCTGGTGGGGCGGGTGGTCGCGATCAAGGACGTGCGCACGTTCGTGCGGGCGTGCCGCTCGGTGGCGGACCGGCGCCCGGACGCACGCTTCGTGGTGATCGGCCCCACCGACCAGGAGCCGGCGTACCACCGCAAGTGCCTGGACCAGCGACGCCTGCTGGGCCTGGACGACGTGCTGACGTTCACCGGCCCGGCGAAGGTCACCGAGTGGTACCCCCGGCTGGACGTGCTCGCGCTGACCTCGGTGTCGGAGGGCCTGCCGCTCACGGTGCTGGAGGGCGCCGCGTGCGGGGTGCCGCTCGTGTGCACGCGGGTGGGCGCGTGCGAGGAACTGCTGAACGGGCGCACGCCGGAGGACCGCGCGCTGGGGCCCTCGGGGCTCGTGACCGACGTCGGCGATCACCGGGGAATCGGGCGCGCCATCGCGAGCTTGCTCGCGGATCCGGCGCGGGCGCGGGCGATGGGCGAGGCGGGCCGCCAGCGCGTGCAGCGGTTCTACGATCTTTCGGTGATCACCGCGGAGTACCGGCGACTGTACGAAGAGTGGCTCGGGCGGGTGCACTGATGGCGGGCATCGGCTTCACGCTCGAGCAGCGCTTCAACCGCGACACCAACACCGGCGACCTCACGGGGTTCCTGGGCGCGGGCGCGGTGTTCGCGGGGCCGTGGGCGTTCGGGACCGCGGCGGTGGTGCTGCTGTGGCTGGGCGCGCGCAGCACGCTGGCGCTGCGGGACGAGGGGCTGCTCTTCGCGATCCTGACCGCGAGCTGCGCGCTGGCGATGCACCTCACCGCACCGCTCGCGTTCGTGATCTCGCGCTATCTCGCCGACCACATCTACGCGGGCAACGCGCGGGCGGTGGGGCCGTGCTACGCGGGGGCGTGGCTGCTGCACCTGGCGGCGGCGGCGCTGGCGGGCGCGCTCTTGCTCCTGACCGATTCGATTCCTCCGTCGACGGCGCTCCTGGGCGTGGCGATGGTGGTGACCACCACGCACCTGTGGCTGGCGGGCGCGTTCATCACGATGCTGCGCGCGTACGGCACGGTGGCGGTGGCCTACGCCGGCGGGTACGCGGCGGCGGCGCTCCTGGGGCGCTGGCTCGGCAGCCGCTACGGGCTGGACGGGTACCTGCTGGGCTTCTGGATCGGCGCTGCCGGCGTCGCGATGGCGCTGACCGCGCTGCTCGTGTCGCGGCTCTCGTTCCCCACGCCGGCGGACTTCGGCTTTCTCGCGTACGGGCGCCGGCGCCAGTCGTTCGTGCTGACCGGGCTCGCGCTGGCGGTGGGGACCTGGGTGGACAAGGTGTTCTTCTGGTTCGCGCCGGGTCACGGCATCCCGGTGTCGCGGCACCTCGCGTGCTTCCCGGCCTACGACGTCCCGGCGGCTCTGGGGTCGCTGTCGGTGCTGCCCGGGCTCGCGTGGCTCTTGCTCTCGGTGGAGACGCGCTTCGCGCAGGACACGCGGCGCCTCTTCACCACGCTGCGCCTGCGCGGCACGTACGACCGCATCCACGCGGACAAGATCCGCCTCGCGACGGGGATCACCGAGGACTTCTGGGGCCTCCTGCGCGTGCAGGGGCCGCTGACCCTGGCGGTGATCCTGCTCGCGCCGGACCTCCTGGCCCTGCTGGGGCTGCCGGCCACCTCCGCGCACATATTGAGGTTCAACGCGCTGGCGGCGGTGGGCGTCGTGCTCCTGCAGGCGCAGGTCCTGTACTTCCTCTATTTCGACGCGCCGGGGCGGGCCAGCATGGCGGCGCTGACGTACGCGGGGATGAACGCGGCCGGGACGCTGATCTCGTGGGCGGCGGGCTTCTGGACCTACGGGATGGCGCCGCTCGTGGCGGCGTGGGCGGCGGTGTGGGTGGGCGGCCGGATGCTGGACCACAAGCTCGCGCGGCTCGAGTCGGACGTGCTGCGGCACTTCGCGCGCCAGGCGCTGCGTGCGCCGGGGCGAATCACGTCTTGACCGCTCCGGAGAACGTGCCTTAGGTTGCTCGGACCATGCGCATCCTCGTCGCCGACGACGACCCCGGAGTCCGGACCATCCTGAACGGAGCCCTGCGGAAGCTGGGCCACGAGCCCACGCTCGTGGAGGACGGTCAGGCCGCCTGGGACGCCCACCGCGCCCATGCCTTCCCGCTGATCATCTCCGACTGGATGATGCCGCGCCTCTCCGGCCCGGACCTCTGCCGCGCCGTCCGTTCCGTGTCCCAGGAGCAGTACACCTCCGTCATCATCCTCACCACGCTGAGCTCCCGTTCGAACTTCGTCGAAGCGTTTGATGTAGGAGCCGACGACTTCATGGCGAAGCCGGTGAACCTCGACGAGCTCAAGGCCCGCGTGAAGGTGGCCGAGCGCATCGGCGGCCTGCACACGCGCGTCACGATGCTCGAGGGCCTGCTCTCGATCTGCGCCTACTGCAAGAAGATCCGCGACGACAACTCGCAGTGGCAGCATATCGAGCGTTTCGTGGCGACGCGCGCCCCGGTCAGCTTCAGCCACACGATCTGCCCGGAGTGCAAGGCGAAGGGGTAGCGTCTGCCGCCCGCACCGCGCGGCCCCGTCGCGTGAAGCGCTGGCCGCTACAGCTTCCAGAGGCGCACGCGCGGGCCCGGCTGGGTGAGCGCGGCGAAGCCGGAGGTCGGCACCAGCCACGCGTCCTGCTCGTCGTAGTGCGGCTCGACGCCGGCGTCCGGGCGCACGGGATCGAGCGCCCAGAGCGGCGGGGCGGCGGCCGCCTGGGCCATCACCGGATCCGGCAGGCGCATCTCGGGGTGGCGCGGGAAGTCCGCCAGCACCGCGTAGGCGCAGCCCTTCGCGCGCGCATCCGCGAGCGACGCGGCCGCGATGACGCGGTAGGTGGGCGAGGGCAGCCAGCGCGTCAGGCCCAGCTCGCGGCCCAGGCGCAGGTAGGGCGGGCGCTCCGGACGGTAGGTGTCGTCCTGGTCCAGCTCCTTCTCGAGCTGGATGTCCACCCACGCGGTGCCGATCATCGCGATCCGCGTGTCCGGCGGCACGTGCTGCTCCACCCAGGCGCGCGCCACCGTGCGCGTATCCGGGCGCATCAGGAACTCCACGTAGGCCAGGCTGCGCGCCGCCGGCGCCGCCACCACCGCCGCGATCAGCGCGAGGCCCAGCGCGCGACCCGTGCGGCCGTGACGCGCCGCCAGCGCGCCGTGCGCCGCGAGGCACGCGCGCGCCGCGAAGACGCACCAGATCGGCGCCAGCGGCAAGGAGTAGCGCTGGAAGACGGTCTGCGAGCGCGCGAAGGTGGCGAACGCCGCCACCGCGAATGCGGTCAGCAGCGCCGAAGGTCCTTTGAGTCCAAACTTCAAGAGGCCGGCCAGGCCGGCGAGCGCGAGCGGCAGCGTGAAGCCCTCCGGCAGCGAGACCGTGAGGTGGTAGAGCCAGCCCGGCCCCAGCGCGATGCCGCCGTGCGGCGTGCCCAGGCGCGCGGACAGGATGCGGATCTCGTCGACCAGCATGCCCGGGTGCACCACCGCGATCGGCGTGCACGCGAAGAACACGACGATCATCACCGCGCCGCAGCCCACCAGGTGCCGGAACGCGACGCGCCGGCGCGCCATCGCCCACGCCAGCGTGAGCGGCACCGCCAGCACCGCCGCCGGATACTTGGTGCCCGCCGCGAGCCCGCCGCACGCGCCCGCCGCCCACAGGAGAGCCGGCCGCTCCCGCTCCACGAACGCGACCGCCAGCCAGAGCGTCGCCAGCGCGAAGAGCACCATCGGCACGTCCACCGCGAAGTACATGGACTCCTTGACGTGCATCGGGCACACCGCGATCAAGAGCGCCGCCAGGAGCCCCTCGTTCGCCCCGAACAGCCGCGTCGCGAGCCCCTGCGTCACCGGGGCCGTCAGCGCGCCGGCCGCCACCACCGGCAGGCGCGACACCAGGTGCAGCACGTGCGGCCGCGCGTGCCTCCACACGCGAAACGCTTTGAAGTTCGGGAAAATTCCAAACGTCCAGCCGGCCGCGAAGACGGCCATGAACAGGACCCACTGGACGATGAAGGTGAAGTGCGGATAGACCAGGAACCAGTGGCAGAAGCGGGCGTCGCCCATCGCGTACGCCACCTCCACCATCCGGTTCTCGTCCGGCTTCAGCAAGAGCGGGAAACCGAAGCGCACCGGGGCCAGGCGCAGCGCGAGCGCCAGCGCCGCGATCGACAGCCCGGCCCGCGCGTGCCCGCTCCCCATGGACCTTTCGTACCCGCGCGCACGGGCCGCGGTCAAGCGCGCAGGGTATGGTAGGGCGCACCGGAGCGAGGTCCAGACTGCGATGATCGATGAGGTGCGGCTGCACGCGACGACCGTCCTGCTCGCGCGCTCGTGGGACCGCGATCCGGCGCCCGTCGAGCTCCCGGGCGACGCGTTCGCGGCGGCCGCGGAGCTGCTGCTCGCTTCCGGTGCCGGAGCGCTCGCGTGGCGGCGCATCCGCGGCGGCCCGCTCGCCGCGACCGCGGCCGGCCAGCAGCTGCGCGACGCCTACCGCCAGCACGCGATCACCGCCGCCGCGCACGAGCACGTGCTCAAGGAATCGCTGCGGCTGCTGCGCGAGGTGGGCATCGATCCGATCCTCACCAAGGGCTGGTCGGTCGCGCGCCTGTACCCCGACCCGGGCCTGAGGCCCTACGGCGACGTCGACCTGTTCGTCGACTCCGCGGACCGCGCGCGCGCCGCCGCGCACCTCGCGGCCGGCGAGGCGCAGGACTGGCCGGTGGACCTCACCCACCACGACCTGCCGCCGGAGGACGCAGCCGGGCTCTTCGCGCGCTCGCGGGTGGTGCCGCTCGATGGCGTGCCGGTCCGGGTGCTCGCGCCGGAGGACCAGCTGCGCCAGCTGACCACGCACCAGCTGCGGCACGCGCTGTGGCGCCCGCTCTGGCTCGTGGACGTCGCCGTGCTGCTCGAGTCGCTGGAGCCGGGCTTCGACTGGGACCGCGCGCTCGCCGGGCCCCGCGCGGTCCGCGACGGCGTGACCTGCGTGGCCGCGCTCGCCGGGCGGCTCCTGGGCGCGCGCCTCGACGGCACCCCGCTCGCCGGCGCGCGCCTGCCGCGCTGGCTCGCGCCCGCGGTGACCGCGCAGTGGGCGGGCCTCACCACCCATTATTACGACGGCGTGCCGCTCGCCGCGCACCTCGGCTCGCCGCGCCGCCTGCTGGCCGCGATCCGGCAGCGCTGGCCCTCCCCCATCCAGGCCACTGTCTCGCGCGGCGCCCCGTTCAACGACTGGCCGCGCTGGCCGTTCCAGGTCGCCGACTGCGCGATCCGCCTGCTGCGGTCGATCGCGCGCCTGCCGTCCACGCGGCGCGCGCTCGAGCGCCGGCACAACCCTTGCGAGCCCTCGATGTATTAAAGCACTATTAAGATCGCTCGAGCGTCATGGCATACGATCTGGACGGTAACGAGGCGGTCCCCGCCAGCTCCCCGTTCATCCCGGTGGTGCAGATCGCCGTGGATGTGGCGGAGCTCCTGCTACGCCGCTGGTGGATGCTGGTGCTGGGCCTCGCCCTCGGGCTGGGTTACGGCTACTGGCGCGCGTCGCGCGAGCCGGACCAGTTCGTGGCGGCGGCGCGCTTCCTGGTCGACGAGTCCGCGATGCCCGCCGGCCAGGCCTCGGGGTCGGTCGACCCCGCGGACCTCCTCGCGGAGCGCCGGATGGCGCTGGCCCGGCGCGTCGAGTCGATCCGCTCGATCCCGGTGGCCGACACCGTGCACCGCATCCTCGAGGGCAAGCTGGACGTGAAGACCTCCGGGGCCGTCGAGTTCTCGGGCGAAGCCTCCGCGGGGGACCCCGGCCGCGAGGAGCTGGGCGACTTGATCGAGATCGGCCTCGAGGACCGCCTCAAGAACCCCGACTACCTCTCGCAGCTCCTGTCGATCCGCTCGGAGGTCTCGGTGTCGTTCGACCCGGACACCGCGATGATCACGATCTCGGAGTCCGGCACCGATCCGTCGAAGCTGGCGGCGATGCCCAACGCCTACGTGCAGGCGTACCGCGCGCACTGCCTCGCGCAGAAGACCGCCTACGACCGGCGCGCGCTGCGCACCACGCAGGTCGCGCTGCAGCAGGCGCGCCAGCTCCTGACGCGCGCGGAAGCCGCGGAGTCCGGCTTCCGGCGCAAGCACCAGCTCGAGCCGCGCTCGCGTCCCGACGCGCCGGCCGGGCAGCTGTCGGAGGAGGTGCTGCGCCGCCTCGCGCAATCCAGCGCGGGCGAGAACCGCCCGCCGGCACCTGCCGACAAGAGCATCCAGATGCGCCAGACGGTGATCGGCGAGGCGCTGCGCGCGCTCGACCAGCTGATGGACGTGCAGGAGCAGTTCGCGCCCGACAGCCCCACGATCACGCAGAAGCAGCTCGAGATCCTGTCGCTCATGGAATCCCTGTCCGACGTCGACGGGCCCAGCCTGAAGGGCGCGGTGCTGACGCGCCAGTCCTACGCGCAGGAGCTCGCGGTCGAGCAGTCCCGCAGCGGCCCGGAGGCGGCGCTCGAACACACCGCGTTCGTGCTGCAGCACACGGTCGCGATCGCGGACGCGCTGTACTCCGCGGTGCTGTCGCAGCAGCGCGACCTGCAGGTGCGCAACGCGCTCGCGGTGCCGGAGGTGCACCTGGTCGAGCCCGCCACGATCCCGCACACTCCGATCGGCCCCGACCGCTCGAAGATCGTGCAGAAGGCCGGGATCGCCGGCTTCGGCCTGGTGTTCGTGCTGGT
>Ga0265314_10006609_pt1 | contig 10205 bp, 8 predicted proteins | sample 4126metaG_FD_203106 | JGI IMG/M metagenome (GOLD analysis project Ga0265314, IMG submission 203106) | Rhizosphere microbial communities from Carex aquatilis grown in University of Washington, Seatle, WA, United States - 4-1-26 metaG | ecosystem: Host-associated > Plants > Roots > Rhizosphere >... | reverse complement strand
GCCGTCCTCAGGCGGCAGCAGCCTTGGTCTCCTCGCGCAGCTCGCGGCGCAGGATCTTGCCGACATTGGTCTTCGGCAAGCCGGTCCGGAACTCGATCTGCTTCGGCACCTTGTAGGCGGTGAGTTGCGTGCCGCAGAACTTGATCACGTCCTCAGCGGAGAGGTTTTGGTCCTTCCTGACGATAAAGGCCTTGACCGCTTCGCCGGACTTGGTGTCCTGCACGCCGATCACGGCGCATTCCAGCACGCCCGGATGACTTGCGATCACTTCCTCGATCTCGTTTGGGTAGACGTTGAAGCCGGAGACGAGGATCATGTCCTTCTTGCGGTCGACGATCTTGGTAAAGCCGTCCGGACTCATCACGCCGATGTCGCCGGTGCGGAAATAGCCGTCCGCCGTCATCACCTTCGCAGTCTCGTCCGGCCTGTTCCAGTAACCGGCCATCACCTGCGGGCCCTTGGCGCAGATTTCGCCGGCCTCGCCGAGCGGCACCTCGTTGCCGTCGTCGTCGCGGATCGAGATCCAGGTGGAGGGAACGGGAATGCCGATCGAGCCGGTGAAGCGGTCGACGTCGGCGGGGTTGCAGGTCAGTGTCGGCGACGTCTCTGACAGGCCATAGCCTTCCGACAGCGCACACCCGGTCACCGCCAGCCATTTTTCGGCAACAGGCTTTTGGGTCGCCATGCCGCCGCCGAACGACGTCTTGAGCTTGGAGAAGTCGAGCTTGTCGAATCCCGGCGTGTTCAAGAGGCCGTTGTAGAGCGTGTTGACCGCCGGGAAGCTGTTGACCTGGTATTTCGACAGTTCCTTGATGAAGCCCGGCATGTCGCGCGGATTGGGGATCAGAAGATTGACGCCGCCGGCGCGCACCGCGAGCAGGTAGCAGGCGGTCAACGCGAAGATATGGTAGAGCGGCAGCGCGCAAACGATGAGGAGCTGTTCGACATGCGGCGGCTTTTTCAGCGCCGGCTGCAACCAGGCATCGTTTTGCAGCACGTTGGCGAGGATGTTGCGATGGAGCAGCGTCGCTCCCTTGGACACGCCGGTGGTGCCGCCGGTGTATTGCAGGAAGGCGACATCGTCGGGCATCAGCCGGGGTTTCTGGAACGTCATGGTCCGTCCCGCGGCGACCGCATCGTTAAAGGAAACCGCCCGCGGGATCGAAAAAGCCGGCACCATTTTCTTGACGCGCCGCACCACGAGGTTGACCAGCACACCCTTGAGGCCGAGCAGGTCGCCCATGCTGCCAACGATGACATGCTTGACCGCGGTCTTGCCCATCACGTGCTGCACGGTGGTGGCAAAATTCTCCAGAACGATGATGGCCTCGGCGCCGGAATCCTTGAGCTGATGTTCAAGCTCGCGCGGCGTATAGAGCGGGTTGACGTTGACGACCGCGTAGCCCGCGCGCAGCACGGCGGCCGTCGCGATCGGATATTGCAGCACGTTCGGCATCATCAGTGCGACGCGCGCGCCCCTTTGCAGGCCCTTGCTTTGCAGATAGGCGCCGAGCGCCAGTGACATCTCGTCGAGCTCACGGTAGGTGATCGACTTGTCCATGCAGATGAAAGCCTTGCGCTCGCGATACTTCGCAAAGCTTTCTTCCAGCAGTTCAACCAGGGATGAATATTGAGTCACATCGATATCGGCGGGTACGCCGGCCGGATATTGCTTGAGCCAGATGCGCTCCATGTCGCTTCCCCTCTCGGTTTCTTCCCTCGGATTCGGCCCGCTCGTTGCGGCGTGGCATGTTATTTTTTGCAATATTGAGCGTTGCGGCCGCCAATGGCAAGCCGCCGCCGGGCCGCACGGTCAAGGGTCACGAAAAAGTTGCCGCGCCCTGCGTGGGGCGGATCCGCCGAGCTCGTCAGCCAGCCGCTTAGCTGTTTTTGGCGTCGCTGCTTTTGGGCTTGGCAGGCTTGGCGGCCGCTTTCGGCTTCGCCGGTTTGTCGCCCGCCATCGGCTTGTCAGCCGTCTTTGCGTCGGGCTTCGCGCTCGCGTGCTTGGTTGGTTTGCCGGAGGCGGATTTGGCTCCGGCGTCATCGGCGCCGGCCTCGGGCGGGCGCTTTCCGGCATGGTGTGTTTTCTTGCTGTGACGGCGCGCCGCGGCGGCTGCGTCGTCAGCAGCGGTATCAGCGGCAACCGCCGCGATCAGCGCCGCACCGGTCCGGGTCGGCCCGGTATAGACCGGGATCGGTTCGGATGCCGCGGGCGCTGTCGCCAGCAATTCCGACGGCTTCATGGCCGGTGCCTGGCCGGTTGCGAAGAAGGCGAGCGCCGGCGAAGTTCCGGCAGCGCCGCCGTTGGCCGCGGTGGTGTCCTGGTCCTCGTCGCTCGCCGGGCGATGACGTTTGCCGTTGCACATCTCGTCGCGCAGGTCCGGCGGCGAGGCGTCGATCGGCGCGAGCGCATCCACCGTGCCGAGCGTCGGGCGCAGCCACGACAGCTGGTCGTTGGAGAAGCCGCGGTCGAGCAGTTGAATGGCCTTTACCGCGCGCGCCTGGCCGGACGAGGCACCAAGCACGACCGCGATCAGCCGCTTGCCGTTGCGGGTTGCGGACGCCACGAGGTTATAGCCGGCGGCGCAAATGAAGCCGGTCTTGAAACCGTCAGCACCGGGATAGCGTCCGATCAGCTTGTTGAAATTCTGCGTGACCCTGCGGCCGTAGCGGATCGAGGGAATGTGGACGAAGTATTCGTATTCCGGCAGGTCCTTGATGATCGCGCGCGCCAGGATCGCAAGGTCGCGCGCCGAGGTGATCTGGCCGTCGGCCGGCAGGCCGTTCGGATTGACGTAGCTGGTCTGCGTCATGCCGAGCCGCTGTGCGTTCTGGTTCATCAGCGCGGAAAAGCCGTCGATCGAACCACCGACGCCTTCGGCGAGCACGACGGCCATGTCGTTGGCCGACTTCACCAGCATCATCTTCAGTGCATTGTCGACGGTGAGCTGCGTGCCCGGCCGGAAACCCATCTTTGACGGCGACTGCGAGGCCGCGGTCGGCGACACCGTGAACAGCGTATCGAGGGTGATGCGTCCTTCCTTGACCGCCTTCAAGGTTACGTAGGCGGTCATCAGCTTGGTCACCGACGCCGGATACCACGGATAGGTCGCGTTCTCCGCTTGCAGCACCTTGCCAGTTTCAGCTTCGACCAGCAGCAACGCTTCGGCATTCGCCGCGCCGATCATGGCAAGCGTGATCGTCGAAACAAGCGCGATCGAACGCAGCGACAATGTGAAACGTGACGGGCGATGAAAATGCACTATCCGATTCCGGTCCTTTGAGACCCGCCTTTACGAAAGGAGGTCCTCATCATCTGACATTCGGGTTTCAAGCGTGTCCGGCGGCGGTCGCCAACCTATACCGGCTCACCGGGGAGGCTCAATAACTAATTCCGCGTCGATCGGGGCCGAATTTCGACGGTAAATCAGTCATGACGTTGATGTGAGGTTGTTTTAAGGTGTGCGCAGGCTCGCGCGCGCAGTTTCCTGCACCATGAACTGGGCCTTCGCCAGCTCGGCAAAACGGCCGCCTTTCGCGACAAGTTCATCGAAAGTTCCGCTTTCGATCACCCGCCCGCCGTCAAATACCAGAATGCGCGTGGCGTTGCGAATCGTCGAAAGACGATGGGCGATGACGAACGTCGTGCGGCCCTTCATCACCTCGTCGAGCGCGGCGTTGAGTTTGGCCTCGGTGACCGCATCGAGCGCGGAAGTCGCTTCATCAAGGATCAGGATCGGCGGATCCTTCAACAGCGCGCGTGCAATCGACAGCCGCTGGCGTTCGCCGCCGGACAGCATTCGCCCGCGTTCGCCGGCATTGGTGTCGAAGCCGCGTTCGCTGCGTTCGATGAATTCCAGCGCCTGTGCGCGGCCGGCAGCGAGCCGCATTTCTTCCTCGGTCGCATCCGGTTTGCCGACCCGCAAATTGTCGGCAATCGTCCGGTTGAACAACAGTGCTTCCTGAAACACCACGCCGATGTTCCGCCGCAGCGCCGTCAGCGTCAGCCCGCGTACGTCCATGCCGTCGATCTTGATGATGCCTGATTGCGGATCGAAGGCGCGATGCAAGAGCGCGATGGCGGTGGATTTGCCGGCGCCGGTCGGGCCTACCAGCGCGATGGTCTGGCCGGGCAGCGCCGTGAACGAAAGGTCTTCGACCGCCGGCCGCTTGCCGTCATAGGAAAACGACACGTCGTGGAATTCGACGAGGCCGGACAGGCGCCCGGTGTCGATTGCGTCCGGCCGGTCGCGCACAGCCGGCACCGCATCGAGCACGTTGAAGAATTCGGTCAACCGCGGCGCTTCCATGAAGACGTTGTTGATGAAGCTCACCACCTGCTCGAGCCGCTGGATCAGCATGGTCGCGAACGAGACGAACATCACGATCTCGCCGACGGTGGTGAGGCCCTGTTCGTGCAGGACGATGCCGACGGTGAAGATCGCCAGAATCGTGATCGTGGTCGATGCCTTGGTGATCACGGTGACGAGCGCCCACCACGACAGCACCGGCATCTGTGCCGCCAGCAACTGGTCAGCGACCGAGCGTACACCCTGCACCTCTTCGTTGACGCGCACGAAGCTTTGCACCAGCGCGACATTGCCGAGCGCATCCGAGGCTCGCGCGGAAAGGTCGCCGTAATAGGTCTCGACGTCGCTCTGCATGCCGTAGGTCTTGCGCACCACGAGCGTCGTCAGAACGGTGAACACCACGCAGAGCACGAACAACAGGATCGCGAGACGCCAGTTGACGTAGAGCGCGAGCGGCAGCAGCACGACCAGCGACAGGATCGCGGCAAAATGCTCGCGGAAAAACCCGAGCCAGAGCCGCCACAGGGCATCGGTGCCGTTGAGCATTACCTTCATCAGCCGTCCCGAGTGGGTGCCGGAATGGAAGGTGAGCGGCAATTGCAGGATGTGTTCGAAATAGCTGGTCAGCACGGCCTGCCGCTGACGATGCGCCAGCCGGTCGGCTTGTAGCGCCACCCAGGCGCCGCAGACGATCGTGAACAGGCCGAAGGCGGCCCAGGCCAGCAGCATCGGCCAGGCCGAGGACGAGCCGAAGGCGCCACCGGCCGGTTTGCCCGAGAGCGTGTCGACGATCTTGCCGAACAGCACCGGTTCGGCAAATTGGGCGGCGGCAAGCAAGAGATTGGCTCCGGCCAGAATCCATCCCAGCCGTGCTTCCTTGCCAAGCAGATCGAGCACGCGCAGATAGAGGCGAAGCATGGGTATGCGATTCCGGACTTAAGAGGGGTCGGCGGACGGACTGTAACGGGCTGTATCCTAATCGGGGAGCGGCAGCGAGAGATAGCCTCTGTGGAGGCTTTTGCTCAGTTGATCAGGCGGTCGGCACGCGGGGGCAGGAAGCGATCGTCAAAGATATCCGAGGCCGAGGGGCGTTTTGCAAATTTGAAGCCTTCGCCGACCTGGTCGATCGAGCGCTCGAGGCGCGCGGGATCGACCCCGCCGAGGCCGTTGCGGTTCACTTCGTCGGTCATGATGTTGTCGCGGATCACGGCGTGCAGGCGCTCGAGTTCGATATCGCGCAAGCCGTCCTCCATTCGGGTGAGAACCTGGTCGACCGCATGGCCTTCGTCGCGGATGGTGAGACTGGTGGCGGCAATCATCGCCCGCACGAAGGCCTTGACGGCGTCGGGGTGTTTCTCGGCGAAGTCGGGATTGACGATGACGGCAAAACCGTAGGCATCGCAGCCATAGTCGGCAAAGCGCAGCACGGCGAGGTCATCGGCAGGCACGCCGCGATCGCGCAGGTTCACTGCCGACTGGAACGAAAATCCGGTGACGGCATCGACCTGGCCGGCCGACAGCATCGGCTCGCGCACCGCGGCGCTGATCCGGCTCTGCTTGACATGGTCGAGATGGATGCCGTTCTGGCGCGCCAAAGCCGGCCACAGTCCGGCGGAAAGATCGCTGTCGGCGACGCCGAGCGTCTTGCCGACGATATCGGAGAGCACGTGGATGCCGCGGCTCTTGCGGGCCACAATCGCATAGGGCGCCTTGTTGTACAGCACGAACACCGCCTTCACCGGGGCGCTGCTTTGGCTGCGGAAACGAATCAGCGCATTGATGTCGACAAAGGCGAACTCGCTGGCGCCGGAGGCGACGCGGGCGATCGCCTCCGGCGATCCCGCGGTCATATTGGAGATGATCGCCAGCCGCTCGGCGGAAAACAGCCCGTCGGTCATGGCGACGATAAAGGGGGCTTCGCCGGCATTGATCGGGCGGTCGAACGACAGCGTAACCGAGAGCGGATGAGCGCCCTCTGCGTTGCTTGCGCTTGGGCCCGCGAGATGGAGCAGGAGGCCCAGCAGGCAGCCGGCCAGCAGACGACAGGCAAAAAAGGTCTGAATTACGCGCATTGGCACCACACCACGGCCAAGCCAGTACGGCATGAAGGCGTCGCTTATGTCGGTTTCATGACGCCACGGGCGGCCCTTGTCACACATTGTGCGGGAGCCAACCTTAACCGGGGATGAGCAGCCATAGTTGCCAACCGGTGAGCGCGGTCGATTTTGCCGCAGGACCTTCACATCTGCGGGATAGGCACGCGGTCCGTACTCCTACGGCGGTGACGCGGCCGGTCGGCGCCGGTATGACAAGACCTGCAAGACATGCATGGCGCGCGATGACGCCGCCTGCTGTTTTGCCGGCACCTTCAAATCTCGCGACCTAGTTAAACCGCTGGTCACCTTGGCCAGTGGATTTCCCGCTCCTGTGAGGCCGTTAACACGCTGGCCAGTGGTTTGGTTTATTTTCGGACACATGAGTGATTCGCTGGAAAAGCTCTATCAGGCGGTTATCGCGGCCAAGGATCTCGATCCCTCGGTTTCGCGCACCGCACGGCTGTTTCAGCGCGGCCCCGACAAGATGGCCAAGAAGCTCGCCGAAGAGGCGATCGAAGTCGTCATCGATGCCGTGAACGGCAAGACCGATGCCGTCATACGCGAGAGCGCCGACCTCCTCTATAATCTCACCGTGCTGTGGGCTGCCGCCGGCGTGCGTCCCGAAGACGTCTGGCGCGAGATGGAGATGCGCGAGGATCTGCTCGGCATTGCCGAAAAGATGCCGAAGACGCCGGTCAAGGTTCCGCAGGCCCGGCGACCGATTGTCGCGCTCGAGGGGCGCGGCCTGCGCAAGCGTCACTAACCTCAAACCCATCCCGTTTCCGTAATAGACGAATCCGCCCCGTGGCGGATGGACAAATTCCTTGCGGGATGGTTCATCGCGGCATGCTCAGACGTATCTACGATTGGTGTATCGCCGCCGCCGACAAGCCCTATGCGCTGTGGATCCTGGCCGCCGTCGCGTTCGCGGAGAGCTCCTTCTTTCCGATTCCTCCCGACATCATGCTGCTGCCGATGTCGCTGGCGCGGCCGGCGCGGGCTTGGCTGTTTGCCTCGTTGTGCACCGTCGCCTCGGTCGCCGGCGGTGTGCTCGGCTATGCCATCGGCGCGCTGCTCTATGACTCGCTCGGGCACTGGCTGATCAATCTCTACCACCTCGGCGACAAGGTCGAAGCCTTCCGCACCTCCTACGCCGAATGGGGCAGCGTCATTATTCTGCTGAAGGGGCTGACGCCGATCCCCTACAAGCTCGTCACTATCACCTCGGGCTTTGCCGGCTACAATATCTGGCTCTTCATCCTGTGCTCCATCATCGCCAGGGGCGGACGGTTCTTCATTGTCGCGATCGTACTCAACCGCTATGGCGACGTGATCCGCGCCGAGATCGAAAAGCGCCTTGGCCTGTGGGTGACGGCGTTTGCGATCGTGCTCGTCGCGGGCTTTGTCATCGCCGTGAAGCTGGTCTGAAGCCTAGTGCGGCGAATTTGAAGTTCCTATCAGTCTCGCCGCAAGTTCGTTATAGGAACTTCAAATTCGAAGCCGCACTAGAATTATATGTTGCTAGAGCTCTTCGATTCCGAAGTTCGCATCGGAGGTTGCCGCGATAGTTTGCGAACTTCGGAATCGGAGCTCTTGCCGCATGGCGAGAGCGGGATATCCTGACCCCATGCCTGATCGATCCAGTCCCCTCAAGGCGCCGCGAGTTGCACGGATTGCGCTAGCCGCCCTGGTATCGATGATCGTGGCCACCAATGGCTGGCCGCAAACCGCGCCGCCGCCACCGGCATCGCCACCCGCCGAGCAGTTCGCGCCGCCGCAGCCGGGCGCACAACCGGTCGCAGCGCCGCCGGGCAATGCTGCGGCGGCTCCCGCGCCGGCCGAAAATCCGGGCCTGTTCAACGAAATGGGCAAGGCTCTGGAAAAGTCGCTCTCGATCCTGCCGACGTTGAAGAGCCCGGGCGAGACGCTCGACGATCTCAAGGACGCGGCCAAGACTGCCAGCGAGGGCCTGTCGCGGCTGACCGGCGGTTCGATGGCCGAGGGCCGCATCAAGTGTCCGGTCTCGGCCAACGGCGCGCCCGATTGCAAGGCCGCCGCCGACAAATTGTGCCAGGCCAAGGGCTTCAAGGCAGGCAAGAGCCTGTCGACGGACTCGGCCGAGGCCTGCTCGGCGAAAGTGCTGATTCCAGGCCGCACCCGCAAGCCCGACGATTGCCGGACCGACAATTTCGTCATCCGCGCGCTATGCCAGTAGCGCTAGTGCCCACTTTCCCGAACTTCGGAAAGTGGGTACTAGCCGGAAAACGAGGAAACGAGGATTTCGCCGATGTCCATGCCTGCACTGTTCAAGGGCCGCCTCTCGATCCCGGCGATCGGCGCGCCACTGTTCATTGTCTCGGTGCCCGACCTCGTAATTGCGCAATGCAAGGCCGGGATCGTCGGTTCGTTTCCGGCGCTGAATGCGCGGCCGCCCGAACTGCTGGACGAGTGGCTGACCCGGATCAGGCAGGAGCTTGCCGCCTATGACGCGGCCCACCCGGAGCGGCCGTCGGCGCCGTTTGCGGTCAACCAGATCGTGCACCGCTCGAACAACCGCCTCGAGCACGATCTGGCGCTCTGCGAGAAGCACAAGGTGCCGATCATCATCACCTCGCTCGGTGCGCGCGAGGAAGTCAACGAGTCCGCGCATCGCTGGGGCGGCATCGTGTTTCACGACGTGATCAACCAGAAATTCGCGCACAAGGCGATCGAGAAGGGCGCCGACGGCCTGATCCTGGTCGCGGCCGGGGCCGGTGGCCATGCCGGCGTGATTTCTCCCTTCGCCTTCGTGGCGGAGACGCGGCAATGGTTCGACGGTCCGATCGCGCTGTCGGGCGCCATCGCCAACGGCCGTGCGATCCGCGCCGCTCGCCTGCTGGGGGCGGATTTCGCCTATATCGGCTCGGCCTTCATTGCCACGACGGAGGCGAATGCGGTCGAGCGCTACAAGGAGATGGTCGCGACGTCGGGCGCGGAAGATATCGTCTATTCCAACCTCTTCACCGGCGTGCACGGCAACTATCTCAAGCCATCGATCGTCGCGGCCGGCATGGACCCGGACAAGCTGCCGGAGTCGGACGCCTCGAAGATGAGCTTTGGCACCGATGCTTCCGGCGAACGAAACAGGCCGAAGGCCTGGAAGGAGATCTGGGGCTCGGGCCAGGGCATCGGCAGTGTCCGCAAGGTGGTGCTGGCGGCAGAACTGATCGCGCGTCTGAAGAAAGAATACGACGAAGCGTTCGATCCACCGCTGTAAAAACGCGGCAACGACGAGACCCTGCAAACCCTTGATTTGATTGCAAGCAACCGCGTTTTCGACGCATCCAGCCGATGTGGCTTGACAGGTGACCATATGGTCACCTATTCTCACTTAATGGATGCTGTGTTCAGAGCTCTTGCGGACCCGACGCGTCGAAGCCTGCTTGATGAACTCTTCAAAGAGGACGGGCAGACCCTGAGCGCGCTCGAAGAGCGGCTCCCGATGACGCGCTTCGGAGTGATGAAGCACCTGAAGTTGCTGGAGGAGGCCGGTCTTGTCGTGAGCAAGCGGCGCGGCCGCGAGAAATTGCACTTTCTAAATCCGGTTCCGATCCGACTCGTCCACGACCGGTGGGTGAGCAAATACGCCGAGGCCTGGGCTGCCGGACTGAGCGAACTCAAGCGAGAATTGGAGAAGACGATGGAGAAGGTTTTCGAAATCTACATCAAGACGACGCCCGAGCGTCTCTGGCACGCCATCACCGACACCGAGATGCGGCGCAAATATAATTTCGGAGCGATCGTCACGTCGGATTGGACG
>Ga0265314_10006607_pt1 | contig 10207 bp, 6 predicted proteins | sample 4126metaG_FD_203106 | JGI IMG/M metagenome (GOLD analysis project Ga0265314, IMG submission 203106) | Rhizosphere microbial communities from Carex aquatilis grown in University of Washington, Seatle, WA, United States - 4-1-26 metaG | ecosystem: Host-associated > Plants > Roots > Rhizosphere >... | reverse complement strand
ATCGTCGAAAGCAGGCCAATGATGCTGATCACGACCAGAAGTTCGACGAGGGTGAAGGCGCGACGGATCACAATGATGAGAAATTATGGTTCGAGCAAAGAGCCGCTATAGATTCGAACATCGTCTATTAAGCCGTTAAAATTGTAGGCGCCCCCGCTTGGCGCGTATGCCCCGATCTGAATCGCGCCCGCGCCGTTGGCGATCGCATTTACGGTTCCGGTCGTGCATTGCTTGCCATCAACATAAATACTCGCCTGGGTGCCGTATTGCGTTCCCAGAATATAATGCCAGGAGCCGATTGGCGGCGTGGGACAGGTAACTTGATTACTGGCCGTACTGCCACGCCAATATATATTGCAATCCGACTGATTAAGAAAAAGTTCCCATTGCGTGTTAACCGGGTCCTTACCAACGATAAAACCGTTTTGGCACCGCACGGACGGATTGACCCACGCACCGACCGTCACATCGGTCGGAATACTGACTGTTCCGACATCAACATAACCGTTACCGGCGAGTGAAATAGCCTGACCGGTAAAACCGGCAACCTGCGATCCGTTAACAACCGTACCCGTTCGCCCGTTCCCGGAAGTATCCATCGTGGTGCCGCCAACGGTTTCAAATTTCCATTCTCCCTCAAGCCTATCGCCGAGTTTTTGAAAAACCGACTGTTCAAACGACTGCCCCGAGGCGATCTTCGCCTTGTCGCGCGAGCCGTTCATCGACACGATCGCGATCGTCGAAAGAAGGCCGATGATGCTGATCACGACCAGAAGTTCGACGAGAGTGAAGGCGTTTCGTTTCATAATTACCAGCCGCGCGCGTTCGCGGAGTAGACGGCATAGGCGTTAGACGTCCGCACCGGATCGGCCATTGGATCGGCGGCAACGTTAGGGCTTTCCGGCGTGCAGTAGTCCAGCAACTTATAGTCCGTTTTGTTCGAGGTATAAATATACCCCGCCCAGGTTGGAACGGTTTGGCAATAGACTTTCGGATGATTGGTATCGGGGTCATGTGGAAGCAGCGCCATATAGTTGGGCGTGAGGCCAGGTATCCACTGGGTCGGACCGGAATCCGGCAAACCGTAGTAGGCCGTCGGTGCGCCTTGCCAATTCGCGATCCCGCCGGTATCAGGATATTGGCCGTTATCGTTATAATAGAGCTCCAGCGCTTTTGCCACTTGGACCAAGTTGGCCTTTCGAGTCGCGTCCCTTGCTTTAACGCGAGCGCTATTGGTCGTGACCAAGGCGATCGTCGAAAGGAGGCCAATGATAGAGATCACGACCAAGAGTTCAATAAGGGTGAAGGCGCGGCGGAGCATAATATTACCAGCTATCGGTAACGGTTGGATTATTGGTCACGCGCCATGCCCACGTCGAGCGGGCCGGATCATAAAAAGGATCGGCCGACGTCCATGTTCCTTCGGGCGTACAATGGGCCATGACCTTATAGTCGGTGCCCGTTGAAGTGTATTGGTAGCAATTCCACCCGGTATAGGTATTGCAATTGGGGCCGCTCGCGGTGTTTGGGTTGCCTTTGTCAGTGTTCGGGTCGTGCGGCAGGCGGGCCATGTAGGTCGGGGTGAGGTTCGGGATCCAAGCGTCGTGCGTTGAATCGACATAAGCGTCGGGATACGGGCCATAAGAAGCGCACGCGCCATGCCAATTGGCCGTTCCGTTCGTTGAAGGGTATAGGCCGTTCTGGGCGTAATACAACTCCAAAGCTTTGGAAATTTGAATGAGGTTGGCCTTGCGCAGCGTGTTTCGCGAATTGATCCGCGCGGAATTCGTCGCCACTATGACCACCGTCGAAAGCAGGCCGATGATGCTGATCACGACCAAGAGTTCGATGAGAGTGAAGGCGCGACGAGGCATGAGCGAATGTCTAATGACTAATGTCGAATATCGAATTCAGCCGACGGGCAACGTAAGTAATAGCATTATACCACCAAACAAACTTTAACTTTCTTTGGTCGATAACTCACCCTACCCTCTCTTATAATAAGAGAGGGGGCAGATGCTTCGATATTGCAAGCGACTGCAACTAAAATTAGAAGCATCTTTCTTCTTCCCGGGAAACCCCTCGCCTACCAGAGGAGAGGGTAGGTGAGGAGGGAGAGGGAAGGGTAGGGATGAGTTATTGGATGATCGTCGACAAAACAACCCCCCCAGTTTAATAAAAACTAAATACTAACAACTAAATACCAAAAATAAATACCGCCGGCGTTAAGCTGGCGGTATTTATTTCCTGTTTTTGTAATTTAGTTCTTAGTTTTTGGTATTTCCAAGATTGTTATCTTGGTACGTTATAGCCGGTTCCCGCAGGGATCAGGCGGCCGATGATGACGTTTTCTTTCAAGCCCTCGAGCGGGTCAAGCTTGCCGGTTAAGGAAGCGTTGATCAGCACCTTGGCGGTTTCTTGGAAGGAAGCGGCCGAGAGCCACGAACGGGTCGAAAGGGAAATTTTGGTGATGCCCATGAACATGACCGTGCCTTCGGCAATTTTGCCTTTGGCTTTCTTGACGACATTGTTGGCGTCGTCGAATTCGGCGCGTTCCACGACTTCGCCCGGGAGCAGATCGGTGTCGCCGCTTTCGGTCACGGTGATGCGGCCGAACATTTGGCGAATGATCGTCTCGATATGCTTGTCGTTCAAGCGTTGGCCTTGCGAAGTGTAAATGGTCTGGATCTCGTGCAAGAGGTAGCGCTGGACGGCTTCGCGGCCTTTGAAGTTGAAGAGCTCGTGCAGGTCGAGGTCGCCTTCGGTCAGCTGGTCGCCGGCCGTGACCTTGTCGCCGGATTTCACGAACAGCACATAGCCCGGCGGGATGACATATTCCTTGATCGCCTCGATTTCGCGCGTGATCTTCACGGTCTTCTCGCCGACTTCGGCGGTGCCGCCCTTTTCGCTCGTGAGCTGGACGCCGCTCTTTTTGGTGACGGCGACGGCGCCCGGCATCATCATGGCCTTGTCCTTGACCTCTACCTTGTCGCCCTTGCCGATCTTGATCGTCTCGGTCTCGTTCTCCTTGAACGCGATGCGGACGACTTTCTGGCCGGGGAAGGTTTCCATGATCTTTTTGCCGCTCTGCGCTTCGATCATCTTGCGCTCGATCTCTTCCACGGTCACGTCGCCGGCCACGTCGGTGATGATGGCGGCGCGCTTCGGGGCGCGGGCTTCGAACAATTCTTCAACGCGAGGCAAACCTTGCGTGATGTCGGATCCGGCCACGCCGCCCGAGTGGAAGGTACGCATCGTGAGCTGGGTGCCCGGCTCGCCGATCGATTGCGCGGCAATGATGCCGACGGCGGTGCCGAACTTCACCGGCGCGTTCGAGGCCATGTCCAAGCCGTAGCACTTCTGACAAACGCCTTTCGGCATGCGGCAAGTGATGACGGAGCGGACGCGCGCTTCGGTGACGCCGGCTTTGACGATCTCTTTGGAGAGTTCGTCGGTGATGTAGTCGCCCTTCGCGACGATCACCTTGTCGGTTTTGGGATTGACAATGTCTTGGGCGGAAGCGCGGGTGACAAGACGGGCGGCCAGGGTCTGGCCCATTTCTTCGGCGTCTTTGGCGGTCACGAGCGATCCAGTTTCTTCGCCGCAGTCTTCGATCCGGACGATCGTGTCCTGGGCGACGTCGACGAGACGGCGCGTGAGGTAGCCGGCGTTCGCCGTGCGGAGCGCGGTGTCAGCCAAACCTTTACGCGAACCGTGGGTGGAGATGAAGTATTCGAGCACGTCGATGCCTTCTTTGAAGGATTTCTTGACCGGGAGCTCGATGATGTCGCCGGACGGGTTGGACACCGGGCCCTTCATGCCGACCATTTGGGTGAGCTGGGACCACGAACCGCGGGCGCCGGACTCGACCATCGAGAAAACCGGGCCGGACTTGTCCATCTGCTCTTTGGAAAGCTTGACGATCTTGTCTTTGCAGTCCATCCAGACCTCGACAATTTTGTTGTGGCGTTCGCTCCCCGTGAGCAAGCCGTCGTTGAACTGTTCTTCAATTTCTTCAACGCGCTTGTCGCCTTCGGCAATGAGTTCGGACTTGCCCTTCAAGGTCGGCAAGTAATCCATGCCCCAGGAGAAACCGGACTTGGAGATGTACTTGAAGCCGGTGGCCTTAAGGTCGTCCAAAAGCTTGGTCGTGCGCTCGAGTCCGTCGGTCACAATGGCGCGGCGGATGATTTCGCCGATCTTTTTGCCGTCCAAGTGGTCGTTCACAAAACCGACCGACTCGGGGAAAATGGCGTTCAAGATGACGCGGCCGACCGTCGTTTCGGTAATTTCGGTCGTGCGGCCGTGCTTTAAGCGGATCTTGCAGACGTCTTGCAGTTTGATCTTGCCCATTTCATAAGCCTGAACCGCTTCTTCGGCCGAACCAAAGGCCATCAGGTGCTCTTTCTTGGGGTTGGCGGCGGTCATGTAGTAGCAGCCCCAGACAATGTCGCGGTTGGGGGTGCAGACCGGATTGCCGTGCGCCGGCTTGAGCAGGTTCTTGGTCGAAAGCATGAGTGTGCGCGCTTCTTCCTTGGCTTCTTCGGTGAGCGGCACGTGAACGGCCATTTGGTCGCCGTCGAAGTCGGCGTTGAACGCTGTACAAACGAGCGGGTGAATTTTGATGGCTTTGCCTTCGATCAAGACCGGCTGAAAAGCCTGGATGCCGAGGCGGTGCAGGGTCGGAGCGCGGTTCAAGAGCACCAAAGAATCTTTGGTGACTTCTTCCAAAATGTCCCAAACCTCGGTGTGGCTCGCTTCAATGAAGCGGTTGGCCGAGCGGATGTTGTGCACAAAGCCGCGGTTGATGAGCTTTGAGATGACGAACGGCTTGAAAAGTTCCAAGGCCATGCGCTTCGGCAAACCGCACTGGTGCATGAGAAGCGTCGGACCGACGACAATGACCGAACGGCCGGAGTAGTCGATGCGCTTTCCGAGCAAGTTCTGGCGGAAACGGCCCTGCTTGCCTTTAAGCACGTCGGCGAGCGACTTGAGCTGGCGCTTGCGGCCGGAAGACGCAATCACGGTCTTGGTCTGGCGGGCGGAGTTGTCGATGAAAGCGTCAACCGCTTCCTGCAACATGCGCTTTTCGTTTCGGGTAATGACCTCGGGCGCGTTCAACTCGACCAAGCGCTTTAAGCGGTTGTTGCGGTTGATGACGCGGCGGTACAGATCGTTGAGGTCGGAGGTGGCAAAGCGACCACCGTCCAGCGGCACCATCGGGCGCAGGTCGGGCGGGATGACCGGCATGTTGACCATGACCATCCATTCGGGGCGGATCTTGTTGACCTTCAATGAATGCAAAAGTTTGGAGCGGCGAACCATGCGTTCCACTTTGGCGCCGGTCGATTCGCTGATCTCGATCTTGAGCGCTTCGTAGGTCTTTTCAAGGTCGATCTTGCGCAGCAAATTCCGGATGGCTTCGGCGCCGATCCCGGCTTCGAACAAGTGGCCGTACTTGAGCGACCAATCATGGTAAGTGTTCTCGGGGATTATTTTAAGCGGCACGAGTTCGCGCAGATCGGTTTCGGCCATCTTAAAGTCTTCATCAAGGTCGGCCATTTTCTGGTCGCGCGCTTTTGCGGCCTGCTCCAGGCGAGAGACGAGCTTGTCGCCGCCCTGTTCCTGGAGGCGCTTTTCCGCTTGCTCGTATTCGTTCTCGAGCTGCTTCTTTTTGCCCTTGTATTCATTCTTGATCTGCTCGAGCGTTTCGGCTTTCAACTTCTCGTCAACCTTGGTGACGATGAAGGAAGCAAAATAGATGACCTTCTCGAGGTTCATGACGGAAATGTCGAGCACCAGGCCGATCTTCGACGGCACGCCGCGGAGATACCAGATGTGCGTGACCGGGGTGGCGAGCTCGATGTGGCCCATGCGTTCGCGGCGCACGAGCGACGAGGTAACCTCGACGCCGCACTTGTCGCAAACAATGCCCTTGTAGCGGATCTTTTTGTATTTTCCGCAATAGCATTCCCAATCTTTGGACGGCCCGAAAATTTCTTCGGCAAAGAGGCCGCTCTTTTCCGGCTTTTGCGTACGGTAGTTGATCGTCTCGGGTTTCGTCACTTCGCCATGCGACCATTCGCGGATGACCTCAGGCGAGGCCAAGCGCAAGCGGATGGAGTCGAAGTCGGCGATCTTCAGTTGGTCTCGTGTTTCAAAAGGAGTCATAAGTTTGTGGGGTATGGCAAGGATTAAGAGTTAGAACCTAACCGGGCATCCTTGTCTTCCTGCGACTCTTTGGTGGAGCGGTCGACGCGCGCTCCGTCCTTCAAGAGTTCGACGTCCAGCGCCAAGCCCTTCAACTCGCGAATAAGCACGTTGAACGATTCCGGAACGTTGAGCTTCTTGATCGGCTCGCCCTTGATGATCGATTCGTACGCCTTGGAGCGGCCGGTGACGTCGTCGGATTTGATGGTGAGAATTTCCTGGAGCGTGTGCGCGGCGCCATAGGCTTCCAAAGCCCACACTTCCATTTCGCCGAAGCGCTGGCCGCCGAACTGCGCCTTGCCGCCCAGCGGCTGCTGGGTGATGAGCGAGTACGGGCCGATCGAGCGCTGGTGAATTTTGTCTTCGACCATGTGGTTCAGCTTCAAGATGTACTTGTAACCGACGGTGGCTTTGTTGTCGTAAGCGTCGCCGGTGCGGCCGTCGTAAAGCTGGATTTGCCCGTCGCGCGGGAAACCGGCTTTTTCCAATTCGTCCTTGATCTGGTTCTCGGAAACGCCGTCCAACACGGCGGAGGCGACATGGTAGCCCAAAGCGTTGGCCGCGAGGCCCAAGTGGGTTTCCAAAATTTGCCCGAGGTTCATGCGGGAGACGACGCCGAGCGGGGAAAGGATGACGTCGGCCGGCGTGCCGTCGCCCAAGAAAGGCATGTCCTGAACCGGCACGATGCGCGAGACAACGCCCTTGTTGCCGTGGCGGCCGGCAACTTTGTCGCCGACCTGAATTTTGCGGAGGTCGGCAACGGCGACCTGGATCGACTGGATGACGCCCGGCGGCAACTTGTCGCCGGCGTCGCGCGAAAATACTTTGATGTCGACGACCTTGCCGTGCGTCCCCTGCTCCAAGTAGAGCGAGGAGTCGCGGACGTCGCGGGCTTTTTCGCCGAAGATGGCGCGGAGGAGTTTTTCTTCCGCCGACAATTCGGTTTCGCCCTTCGGCGTGATCTTGCCGACCAAGATGTCGCCGGAGGTGACCTCGGCACCGATGCGGATGACGCCGGTCTCGTCCAAGTTCTTCAATTTTTCTTCGGAGACGTTCGGGATGTCGGAAGTGACCTGCTCCGGCCCGAGCTTGGTGTCGCGCACTTCAACGGTCCAATTCTCGATGTGGATGGAGGTAAAGCGGTCGTCCTGCACCATGCGTTCGCTCAAAATGACCGCGTCTTCATAGTTGTAGCCGTCCCACGAAAGGAAAGCGACCAGCACATTCTGGCCCAACGCGAGCTCGCCCTTGTCGACCGAGCCGCCGTCGGCGAGCGCGTCGCCGCGCTTAACCTTCATGCCGCGGGTCGCGGTCGGGCGCTGGTTCAAGCAAGTCGAAGAGTTGGTGCGCTGGAATTTGTTGACATCATAAGTACGCATGCCGCCGTCTTCTTCCTGAATGACAATGCGCTTGCCGTCAACGGCGACGACCACGCCGTCAGCCTGGGCAACAATAACCTGGCCCGAGTCCTTGGCCGAGCGGCCTTCAACGCCGGTGCCGATGATCGGCGCGTCCGGCTTGATGCAGGGCACGGCCTGCCGTTGCATGTTCGTGCCCATGAGCGCGCGGTTGCCGTCGTCATGCTCCAAGAAAGGAATAAGGGACGTGGCAATGGAGATGATCTGCTTCGACGAGACGTCCATGTATTCGACTTCGGAAATGTCAGCGACGCCGGCTTCGCCAAAGCGGCGAACGGCGATCTTTTCGGTAAGGAAATATCCGTCCTTGGTCGGCGTCGTGGCCGGGGTGGTGACGGCTTTTTCTTCGGCGAACGCGTTCAGGTAAACGGTCTCCATGCTGACATGCGGCCGGCCGCTCTTGTCCTTAATGACCTTGCGGTACGGCGTTTCGATGAAGCCGTATTCATTGACGCGCGCGAACGACGACAAGTGGCCGACCAAACCGATGTTCGGTCCTTCCGGCGTGGCAATCGGACAAATGCGGCCGTAGTGAGTAGGGTGCACGTCGCGCACGTCGAAGCCGGCGCGTTCGCGCGAAAGTCCGCCCGGACCCATGGCCGAAAGGCGGCGCTTGTGCTCGAGTTCGGCGAGCGGGTTGGTCTGGTCCATGAATTGCGACAGCTGGGACGACATGAAGAACTCGCGGATGGCGCCGATGACCGGGCGGGCGTTAACGAGTTTGCCCGGGGTGAGTACCGACATGTCCATGGTGGACATGCGGTCTTTGACGATGCGCTCCATGCGGGCGAGGCCGACGCGGAAGCGGTTCTGCACCAATTCACCCACGGCGCGGACGCGGCGGTTGCCAAGATGGTCAACATCGTCGGCTTCTTCCTGGGTGATGTTGAGGCGGATTATTTCGGAAATGATGGTGATGAGGTCGTCCTTGGTGAGGACGCGCTTCGACGGATCGTCCAGGTCCTTGTCCGGATAATTCTGAAGTGCAAAACGCTGGACGAACTTGTAGCGGCCGACTTTGCCGAGGTCGTAGCGCGACGTGTTCCAGAACATCGAGGAGACGAGCGAGCGCGCGTTATCAACGGTCGCGAGGTCCCCCGGACGAATGCGCTTATAAACTTCGATCATGCCGTCATCCGAAGAAGTTGACGGATCTTTTTCCAAAGTGGCATCGATGTATTTGATGATCGGGTGCGTGTCGACGCCTTCAAAAAGTTTTTTTATTTCTTCATTGGTGCCGATGCCGAAAGCGCGCAAGAGCGCGGTGACCGGCGCTTTGCGTTTGCGGTCGATCTTCACCCAAATGACGTTCGACTGGTCGGTTTCCATTTCCAACCAAGCGCCGCGGTTGGGGATGATCTTCGCGCCGTAGTAGTGGCGGCCGCGGAACATTTCTTGCGTGAAAAAGACGCCCGAAGAACGGACGAGCTGGGAGACCACGACGCGCTCGATGCCGTTAATGACAAAGGTGCCCCTGTCCGTCATGATCGGCACGTCGCCCAAGTAAATTTCCTGCTCCTTTTCTTCGGCCGTGCGCTTGTTGACCAGCTTCGCCTTGACGCGCAGCGGCGCCTCGAAGTTGATATTCTTCGTCATCGACGTTTTTTCGTCGAACTTCGGCTCATCCATGTAATAGTCGTTGAACGTGAGCTCGAGGTCGCGGCCGATGAAGTCGGTGATCGGGTTGATCTCGTCAAAGAGTTCGCGAACTCCCTGCTCGAGGAACCAGCGATACGAATCTTTTTGGATCTCGATGAGATCCGGCAGCGGCATGGCTTCGGTCGTGAGGCCGAAGTTGCGGCGCGCCACCTCTTTAACCGGTTGGCGTTTGAAGATCATGTGTGGTCTCGGTAAAAATGAATAAAAACATTTTTCCTCTCCTCTTTGGTACAGTTACCGAGACCAATCAGCCAGAAGTTTCTGTACGCTTTTTTGTTTTTTCGTTTTGTCGGAGGGCGAATGGGGGCGCCTGCGGGCGGCCGACGCGATGCCAATCTGCTAATGCATGCGAATCTACGAATAACGGGCAAGTCGCTGAGCGACTTGGGGACGGATTAGTAGATTCGCATGCATTCGTGTATTGGTATCGCGTCGCCCCGAGGGGCCAAGAGCCTTCCTTATATAATTTGTAGAGAAACGAAAAAAACCGCCCCTTAATAAGGGTTCGGCTTACTTTAATTCTCTGCTCTTTTATATGTATGAAGCATGTTTCGGATCGCGGGCCTTATTGTCTAGTCGTCGACTGGATCAATAAAGCGGGCGAGAGCGCGAAAATCCGCCCGGGTTTAGCCTTGGGCGGCTATGTGTTCATTCTGTTTTGGAGTTTATCAAGCGGCGGACAAATTGTCAATGGCCGCCGTTAGGTTTCAGGTTACAGGTTTCAGGTTACAGGTAAAAAATAGCTAATTTAAGTAGTTTTTTTAGAACCTGATACCTGTTACCTGACACCTATCGCATAGTCAACTTAGCAATGCACCACTTGGTGCACATTTGAAGAATTAAGAATCTCTTGATAAGCCTCGTTTGGAGTTTTCCAGCCGAGGCTTTTTCTTGGCCGATTGTTTATTCGTTCTTGAATC
>Ga0265314_10006604_pt1 | contig 10210 bp, 6 predicted proteins | sample 4126metaG_FD_203106 | JGI IMG/M metagenome (GOLD analysis project Ga0265314, IMG submission 203106) | Rhizosphere microbial communities from Carex aquatilis grown in University of Washington, Seatle, WA, United States - 4-1-26 metaG | ecosystem: Host-associated > Plants > Roots > Rhizosphere >... | reverse complement strand
GTCCCCTGCTGCGCGAAGGATTTGCCATTGATGACCACCGCATACATGTTGTTGCCCAGTGGCGTGGCGGTCACGGTGGTGCTGGTGCTGTCGCCCCAGGTGATCGTCGCGGTGTAATTGCCCGATGCCAGGGGCGCCGCGGTGAAGGTGGCCAGCACCTTGTTATTAAACGCCGTGCCTTGCTGCGCCGAGAGGTTCGTGGCGCTGCCGCTGAAGGTGATCGCGCTCGCGACATCCGCCTGCACGAACGTGGCGGGAATCGTTCCGCTGATGCTCCCGAGGAACGCCGTCGCCTCGCCGGTGACCGGGTTGGCCGCAATCTGGATCGGAATCTGGTCGCCGCTGAGCGTGAAGGGCGCCGTGGTGATGCCGTTGGCCGCCGGGTCATAGAACCCGAGGTTCGTGCCTTCATCCTCCAGGAACCAGATGCGCCCATTGGCGTCGGTGCTCAGCGATTGCACGTTCAGGGGCGTCGTGCCCGAAGCGCCTGGAACCACAAAGCCTGTTTCAAAGAGCGTCCCGCCCGAAAGCACGCCATGCACCAGGACGTCCGGCCCGTGCTGCGTGCGCTGCGACGTCGGATTGGTAAACGCGGTGTTCGAGAGCGCGAACCACACGCCGCCGCTGCCGTCGCTGGTGACGGAGAACAGATAATTGTTGGCGTCCGAGACCGCATTGCCCGAGTTCACCGCATAAACCGTCGCCGAATAGCTGCCGTTAAACGAAGCCAGCGCGATGTGGTTGGCCCCATTCACCGCCGAATCATCAAGGCCATCGAGTCCCACCCACACCGAATCATTGCCCGCCGGGGCGATCGACTGGGCGGTCGCGTCGGACGTGGAGGCCGGCAGCGTGAAGTAATCCGCATCCGCGGCGCCCGGAGTCCACCGGCCGATCGTGTTGGTCGCGACCTCGTTGTCATCAAGCGTCGCCGACTGCGCCGTGAACCACACATCCCCGCTGGCGGTCACCGCCAGGTGATTGGGCACCACGTCAAAATTCGAGAAGGAATACGAGGTAATCGACGCCGTGCTGAGATTCACGTCATCGATCCCATTCAAGCCGTCGGCGATGTACATGTGGTTCGCAGGCCCCGCGACGATCGAGTTGGGGGCCGTGTTCGAAATATCGATGGAATTGACGACCTGCTGCCCGGAGATTTCCTCCAGCAGCGTCGCGCCCGTGTCCTGCGAGGTATTCACCACCCACAGGTTGCCCGAGCTGTCATAGGCCTCCACCGCCGGATTGACGCCCGCAATTGAATAACTGGCTGTCGTCGCCGAAAGCAATGTCCGCGGCTCGAGCGCCTCGCTCAGGCGGCGCGCGTGGTGGCGGCGCGCCCGGCGTCGTTGGGATTTGCCGGCGGTGCCTGGGTGTGAAACGGGTGAGAACAACGGCTTCATGAAACGCCTCCGAAGGAAAGGCCTGCCACGGAACAAAAACCTCCGCCGCGAGGATGCATGCCGCTGGCCAAGGCGGCATCCGGTGCGGCTGGAGCGCGCGACGCGCGCGGTCGTGTGCACAAATTGTGGACGCGGGACGGGGTCGCCCGCGGAATCAAAGAATGGTTGTAACCATACTGAACTGAGCCGTGGGAAATGCAAGGATTAATCAGGTTAATTTTCGGCTCTTCCCATCATCTATTTCGGTCCGGAAGGGCTGTAACCGTTAATATTTTCGGAACTTACGGATGGCACGATCCCTGAGATAATTCCGGCTCCTCCCGCAAAAAGGGACGACAAAACGACACATATTAAGCGTACGTTAGCCCCCTGGACCCCCCTTGCTCCTGCCGCCCCAGGCCGGCGCCCTCCGCCCCATCCATTCAATCCCTGGATCCAAATGGTAACAAATAAACATGTGAATTATTAAATTAGTTACCCTCCGCCACTTCTTCCGCGCCTCCCTGCCGTCGAAACTTGCACCCCTGCCCCCTCGCTCCCATGATAAACACCCCGGTTTTCACGCCTTTTGCGAATCAGGACCTCCCATGCTCTACCGCCGCTTCGGCCGCACCAATCTTCAGATGCCCGTCTTCTCCTGCGGCGGCATGCGCTACCAATACAAGTGGCAGGACACCCCCCTCGCCGAAATCCCGCCCGACAACCAGGCCAACCTCGAAGCCACCATCCGCCGCTCCCTCGAACTTGGCATCAACCACATCGAAACCGCCCGCGGCTACGGCAGCTCCGAACGCCAGCTCGGCGTCATCCTCCCCACCCTGCCGCGCGAAAAACTCATCATCCAGACCAAAGTCTCCCCCGACCAAGACCCCGCAGCCTTCACCAAAAATTTCGAAGATTCCCTCGCCCGCCTCAAACTTTCCCACGTTGACCTTTTCTCCCTCCACGGAATCAACGACGCCCAAACCCTCGAACACGCCATCGGCAAAGACGGCAGGGGGGGTGCCTGCCTCGAAGCCGCTCGAAAAATCCAGAAGCGCGGCCTCGCCCGCCACATCGGCTTCTCCACCCACGCCCCCACGCCCCTCATCCTCGACGCCATCCGCCACGAAAAAGACGGCGGATTCGACTACATCAACCTCCACTGGTACTGGATCTTCCAGAAAAACTGGCCGGCCATCGAGGAAGCCACCCGCCGCGACATGGGCATCTTCATCATTTCCCCCGCAGACAAAGGCGGAAAGCTCTACGACCCGCCCGCCAAACTCAAAGCCCTCTGCGCCCCGCTGCATCCGCTCGTGTTCAACATGCTCTTCTGCCTGGCGCGAAAAGAAATTCACACCCTCTCCCTCGGCGCAGCCCGGCCGAGTGATTTTGATCTGCAGGTCAGCTCACTTGAATACCTGCCCCGCGCCGCTGAACTCCTCCCGCCGACCCTCGCCCGCCTTGATGAAGCGTTCGCCGCCGCCGTCCCACCCGAACTCCGCGACCCCTTCGCCCTGCACCTCCCGGAATGGCAAAACGCTCCACAGCAGATGAACATCCCCCTCATGCTCTGGCTGCGCAACCTCGCCCTCGCCTACGACATGAAATCCTACGGCGAAATGCGCTACAACCTCCTGGGCAACGGCGGCCACTGGTTCCCCGGCCTCAACGCCGCCAACGCCGCCGCCGCCGACCTGCGCGCGGTGGGAACCTCCTCCGGCCTCGGTGAGCAACCCCTCCGGGCAATTTTGAAACAAACTCACGAAATTCTCGGCCACGCAAGTATCAAGCGGCTCAGTCAGAGTTAAATCGCCCTCCGCGCGGGCGCACGCCGGTTCACCGTAAGAAATTGTGCCGCGCCCCAAACAGTCCTCCCCCAAAAATCCCGTTGGACGCAGGCAACCCGGCGCGATAGATTCCACCTCAGGCACGCGGTAAATAGGCCCTTTTACCGCCGCGGCGGTTGATCCAGCACGATTCCCACTCTCCCGCCGCTCCCATCCTTTCCCTCGCATCGCCGCAGGCGCGGAGCATTCCATGTCTCAACCACCGTCCCCTGCGCTCGCCGCACCGACGCAGAAACCGACAAAATTCCGCTGGGTCATCTGCGGCCTCCTGTTCTACGCCACAACGGTGAACTACATCGACCGCTCCACCCTTAACACACTCGAGCCGACGCTCCGCAACATCATCCATTGGCGCTTCTATCAATACGGCCTGATCAACGCCGTCTTTTCGCTTGCCTATGGTCTGGGCTTCCTCATCATGGGCGCCATTATCGATCGTGTCGGGACGCGGATCGGTTACGCGATTTCCATGATTGGCTGGTCGCTGGCGGGAATTGGCACCGCCTTCACCAACACCCCTTTCCAATTTGGCATTGCCCGTTTTTTCCTGGGCCTTTGCGAAGCGGGAAATTTTCCTGCTGCCATCAAAACGGTCGCCGAGTGGTTTCCACAAAAGCAACGCGCCACGGCGACTGGAATTTTTAACGCGGGATCAAATGTCGGTGCCGTTATCGCTCCGCTGGTCGTGCTTTTTATTTTGCCTTGGCTGGGATGGCGCGCCGTATTCTGCATAACGCCTTTGCTGGCAATCGTCTGGCTTTTTTTCTGGTTACGTCTGTACAGAAGTCCCGCCGAACAAACCCGAGCCAACGACGCCGAACGCAAACTGATCGACGCAGATCCAATCGTCGCGCCCAAATCGGTCAAGTGGCGTTACCTCCTTCCGCACCGCCAGGCATGGGCATTCATGATGGGTAAGTTTATGACCGACCCCATCTGGTGGTTCTACCTGTTTTGGTCGGGGGCGTTTTTCTCGGACAAATTCGGCGTGAAACTTGCCGGCGTGGCGCTCCCGCTGATTTACGTCTACGTCCTGGCCGATGCGGGCTCGATTGGCGGCGGCTGGCTCTCCTCTCACCTTATCCGCAAAGGCTGGACAGCAAACCGCGCCCGCAAGACGACAATGGCGATCTGTGCCGCGTTTGTGGTGCCGGTGGTCTTCGCCCCGCTGGTTCCGAATAACTGGATCGCCGGTGGCGCTTCGCCGGCGCCGTCTACCAGCACCACGGCCGCAATAAGCACCGCCGCAGCCGCTCCCCGCGCTACAGTCACAATCGCTGCGCAGACAACCGCGAAAACAAGTGCATTGACCACGACTCCGGGAGGCCGCTCCGGCTTCAACTACGGCCTTTGGATCGCCGCAACGCTGATCGGTTTCGCCGCCGCCGCGCATCAAGGGTTTTCCGCAAACATCTTCACCACCACCTCTGATATGTTTCCCAAACGCGCCGTTTCCTCGATCACTGGCCTGGGTGGCTTCGCAGGAACCATCGGGAGTGTAATTCTTCAGTCCGTAGCCGGCGTGACGTTGGAATTTACCAACGGGTCCTATTTGACGCTCTTTATCATCGCCGCCCTTGCGTACCCTATCGCCACGCTTCTTGTCCATCTTTTTGCACCGCGGCTTGAGCCCGTTACGGAGGAGCGGCTTGAGTCCACACCTATGCCCCGGGCGGTTACAGCTCTTGCATTCGCTGTCCTCTTATTCGCGATAGCCGTGCCGGCATCCTATCTGTTTCAAAACAAGACTGATCGCCGGCTACTGGACCACAAGACACTCGTGACGGTTACTTTCAATGACCATGTCGATCTCCTCCCCAAGGACCTGCTCGAGAGCGCAACACTCAAAGCCCCTGACAGCGAAACGCCAGCTGTCTCTCTCGTGCTGAAGCGCGAACCCAAACCGGACGAAGCCGCAAACCTCGAATACCTGGAGGCGTTCCCCGACCACGCATTTGAAAAGGCCCAGCAATACATCCCCAGGGGTTTCACTTTTACTGAGTACATGGCAGCGGTGCTTCCCCCAGGCAACATATTCAAAAGCCCGGATCGAACGGCGTTGCTGCCGGTGCTTGCGGCAGTTCCACTAATCGGATTGGTATTAGGCGGTGTTTTGGGCATCCTGCTGCACGGAGTCATTTTCCGCCGACATCAACCAAAACTCATTGCATAAACGATCCGTCCGGTCTCCGTTCATCCGAACCAATTCCCCAACACAGGCCCCAGGGCGAGGATTTCAAAACCCATAAATCCCATTCGCCGCCCCCGCCTCCGCCGAGAGATTCCCCGTCGCCGCCCCCGCCACCATCTTATACGCCGCGCCCGAAAGCACCTGCGATTCCACATGCCCGTCCAGCATCACGTACTGCGCCCGCCCATTGTGCCGGAAGTGCGCATAGCCCGAGGCCGCGGTGGGGGGGGAATACTGAATATAATGCGCCTCGTTGAACCCCGGATTGAAATCAAAATGCACCCCGTCGGCAAACGAAAACACCGTGCCCAGCCGGTCGTTGTACGACGTCATCGAGACCGAATCCCCCACCGGCGGCCCGAGGTTTAGATTGAAGCCATACGACGCCGCATGCTGGTTGAACTTCGGAAAAAATCCCGGATCCGAATATGGAAAATCCGGACACTGCATCTTGTCGTTCAGATTCGCCGTGTACGGCGCCAAGGGCGAAAGCGATTTATCCAGCGGCCGGTTCGTCCCGCCCCCCGGCCCGCCAGGGTCGAACCCGAACCACCACTGCCTTCCCGCCCCCGGGAAAGTCCCGCTCCCCCCCGCGTAATCCGTGTAGTACCGGAAAAAAAATCCCTGGTTGCTCGTCGTGTAGAGCGTCGTCGCCAGTCCAAGCCCGTGCAGGTTCGCCGCGCACACCGTCGTCCGCGCCGCCTCCCGCGCCCGCACCAGGTTCGGCACCAGTATCGCGATGAGCAATCCAATGATCGCCACTACGACGAGCAATTCAATCAACGTAAAAGCGCTCGCCCGTTTAGCCGGCGATCGCAGATCGCCGTTCCCCGCCGAAGTTGTGCTTGCACCGTTCGTTTCAATTCTCCTGAAAAAAAGGGCCCCGAATCGCACACATGATCCGGGGCCCTCCCCACTTCATCATTTCCGCCGCCGCACCAGCAGCAGCATTCCGCCCGCCGCCAGGACGCCCAGCGACATCGGCTCCGGAACGCTCGTCACCGTGAACCCGCCGAACGTCACCGTCGCATCCAGCGGCACATCCGACCCGTTGTTGATAAACGCCGAATCGTTCCACAGCGTGATCCCGAACGAATCAAACGCGAAGCTTTTCCCGCCCGAAAGATCGAGCTGATGCGTGTACGTGAACGTGTCCGGCTGCCCCGCATCGATCATCAGCTGCGACGCCGTAAACGTCGCACTGATCACCTGCGTCGATGCGTTGTACGACACCGTCGCGCCGATCGGCACGCCGGTATTCAAAAACGTCGGAATGTTCGCGTTGCTCGTGAAATCAAAATCAATCTGGTTGTCAAAATCCCCCGCCGTCTGCGAGCTCTTGATCACCGTCGGCGCAAGCGTCGGCGTGCCGAAGCCCGTGTTCACCGGAAAATAATCCACCTCCGCGATGTCGTAGGCGTTGTTGTTCCGGTCCGTGCCCGTGAGCGCGGAATTCAGCAGCCCGAACGACACCTCCGTCGTCCCATACGGCGGGCTCGTGCTTCCTGGATGATCGAAATTGACGATCGAATTGATCGTGAACGTCGTCGAATAACTGAACGACTGGTTCTGCGTGATGGTGCTCACCAGCGGAAACACCAGCTCCGCCGTCGGCTGCGTCGAATCGTACACGGCCGTGATTGTTTTCGACCCCGCGTTATACGTGAACCTCGACGCATCGCCGACCACGCTCGCCGGCCCTCCGACAATCGGATCGCTCGAAAAATTGTTGCTCGTCACGTCGGCCCGCGCCGCCGCTCCAAGCGCCAGCGGCAAAACCGCCGCAAGTAAAACAGAAACCTTCATAAAACAAACTCCCCTGAAAAAATGATGAAACCTGAAATTCCAGAATATGCGTGAGAAATTCGTCAGGGGCGAAGCCCCGAAAGCCAATAGCAGCGACCGTCAGGTTGCTGCGCCATTCCGCACCACGCTTGCGAGGGCCGAAGGCCCGGCACTCCGTCTCCGCCGCAGCAGCACCAGCGCCCCGCCCAGCAGCACCGCCGCCGTCGCCGGCTCCGGCACGCCCGTCACCGCATCCAGCACCAGCCGGTCACCCGTCGGCACATCAAAGCGCACGTAATCAATCTCGCTCAAGCCCGCCGAGGATGCATCCACCCACGCCCCGCCAAAACTCCCCGCGAACACCGTCTGCATCTGCGGATAGGTCAGCCCCGAAAATTCCGCCAGCGTCCCATGAAACGGCTCAAACGGATTCGCCGCCGCCGTCCCGCCGGAAATGCTCACACTCCCCGTCCCCGAAAGCACCGCATCGTTAAACGCATTCGACGGCATCGTCAGGTCCAGCGGATTTCCACTGTTGAGCGCCACCCAGTCCACCCCGTTCTGCGACACCGAAATAATCGCCGTGTCCGCCTGCCCCAGCGTCCCAGTCCCCGCGGTAATCACCCCGCCCACATTTTTCGTCGGCAGCCCCGTGTTGGTGAACACGCCGATCTCTTCACCGGTCGCCTCCGTGATCGGCGCCGACAATTGCAGCGTGATGTGCCCCGTCGGCCCGATGATCACGATATTCGACGTCGAAAACGGCGGCGTGAACGGGCTCACATCGCCTCCGTCCACCGACGTCGGCAACCCCACCGCCGCGCCCGAGTGCTGAAGACTCGCACTCACATTATTCCCTGGCACATACTCGACCACGCCCGACGCAAAAACCCCCGCCGCCGCCGTGGATGAAAATCCCGACAGCGCCATCAACCCCGACCCGACCACCGATGAAACAAAACCAGTTCTGGAAACCATGCCGCACTGCTCCTCGAGCGCCAAGTCGCGTGGCGCCCATCCAGGGAACGTCGGCCAAAATCACACGAAGAGCGGCAACATGCAGCCCGTATGCAAAAACCAATCAGGCGTCTTGCAAAAGAAAACGCACGGCGGAATCCCGTTCGAAAACCCGCCCGGACAAATGCAGACGCATGACTCGGCTTCCATTTCGCGAGGACCGACGTCAGGCAACAGGCAGGTCTTCTGGCTCGGGGCTAAGTTATCGCATCGCGCCTTCCCGGCTCCGTTTCCCTCCCGCAGGCGCGGGATCAGGCTTTCAATAGGGGGGTGGGGGGGGTGAAAGCCCGGAAACCAACCAGTGGCACGACACGGAAGGAAGCCCATTACAGCGGCGCGTCCGCGGCGGATTTTCACCGCCTTCCCTTTTCATCCGGCATTTGCACGCCGGACACCTGTCGCGTTGAAAATGAAAATAGCATCCAGATGGGAAAATGCAAGAGCGACCTTCGCGCCCACCAGCCCCCGCATGCGTCAAGCGCCTCCGCTCTCACACGTTGCGCCCCGAATAAAAATCAAAAGCGCCGCCCCGCCCGCCGTCTCAGCAGCAACCCGCCCGCCGCAACCAGCACAACCCCCACCGTCCCCGGCTCCGGCGCGGCAATCACAAACGTGCTCACCGACCCCGCATCCAGCGTCACATCCAACTCCTGATTCCCAACATCAATCGCTGTTACTTCCCCAAACGACGATCCGTTATACGCCACCACCACCGTCGACCCATCCGGATTAACAAACGCGATATCCTGCACACCCCCGGAACTCGTGCTCGACACCTCATGCGCCCCCGCCTGCACAAACTGGCTGAAGTGCCGCATCACGTAATAATCCGGGTTGTATGTCACCTGCCCCGAAGTTTGGTTCACCGTCACCATGCAATCCTGCGCCCAGCCCCAATTGCTTTGTCCGGTTTCGTTGAGCACCATGTTCCAATTGAAGTACTCGTTTGCCCCCGCATCAAAATACGATTTCATTTCCCCAAAAAGCGCCTGGCCATCGGACCACGGATTCGAAGCGTCTGTAACGATCGACTCCGACTGCACCAACTCTATGCCGGGGTCCAGCTGATGCACCCCCGGGATGGAACCCTCCGCAGAGTACTGAAACGCCGCCCCGGTAATGTAAGAACGCGCCGTGGAATCCGCGAGGACCACGTTGGGTATGGAAGTGGAACCACCGTTGAAGCCATCCAGAGTCCCCAACCAGACGCCCGTATTTAACCCCTTCGCCTGCAGCGCCGGACCCAGATAACTGCCGATAAACGTGTCGAGCTGCGAAGCTGTCCAAATGCACGAGGGGTAAGTCTGGCTCACACCCGGCTCGTTCTGCGGCGCAACTGCCATCACGTTGATCCCCTGTCCCTCATACGCCTGCGCCCAATCCGCCAGGTAATTCGCATACGTCGTCATGATCTGTGGCGTATTGGTAAGTGAGCCGCCGTAATAAATGTTGCTCGTCTTCATCCACGCCGGCGGCGTCCACGGCACGCCCCACACCTGCAGGTTGGAATGCGCTTGCTGAGCCGCCTTCAGGAACGGAATCAGGTTCTGTTGATCGCGCCCAATCGAAAAGTGCTTGAGGTTGTAGTCCCCCGGAGAATCATCATCCGAATAATATCCCAGCGCAAAATCACTCGACCCAATCGGCACACGCGCCATGTTGAGATTGCAGCCGTTCGCTCCAAACAGGCTGTTAATGACGTTGGTCTGATCCGCCGGCGACGCCTTCTGAATCGCCTGCCACCCCAATTCGCTCACCGCCCCGCCGAAACCATCAATCCGTTGCAACATCGGCCCCGTCGAAACACTAATCGTCGCCGGCGCTCCGCTCCCCGGCGTCGAAAAATCTGGCGCCGCCTGCGCCTGCCAATACGCCCCCGCCTCGCTTTCAACCCATGTCACCGCTGGCCCCCCGTCCCCCCGCGGGCCCCCCCCCCCCCCCCCCCCCCCCCCCCCCCCCCCCCCCCCCACAGAACCCCCCCC
>Ga0265314_10006603_pt1 | contig 10210 bp, 6 predicted proteins | sample 4126metaG_FD_203106 | JGI IMG/M metagenome (GOLD analysis project Ga0265314, IMG submission 203106) | Rhizosphere microbial communities from Carex aquatilis grown in University of Washington, Seatle, WA, United States - 4-1-26 metaG | ecosystem: Host-associated > Plants > Roots > Rhizosphere >... | reverse complement strand
CACGTGGTCGGCCACGGGGATGTCCAGGAGCCGCCCGCCCGCCACCAACTGGCTCGTGATGGAGCGGTCGTCCATGCTCGGCGTCGGGTCGCCGCTCGGGTGGTTGTGCACGAGCACGATGGCCGCGGCCCGCTCCGCGATCGCCTCGCGAAAGACCTCCCGCGGGTGTACGAGCGACGAGTTGAGGATCCCGCGCGTGACCGTGATGTCGCGCTCGAGCCGGTGCTGGGCGTCGAGCACGGCGACGTGGAACTCCTCCACGGGGAGGTCCTCGAGGCGTGGCGCAAAAGCGGCCCAGACGTCGCGCGGACTCCGCAACGGCGCGCCGTCGTCCCGCGACTCGGCGGCGAGTCTCCGGCCCAGCTCGAGCGCCGCATGGATCGCGACGGCGCGCGCCGAGCCGAGCCCGGGTACCGAGGAGAGGGCCGCGACCGGCTGCCGCGAGAGACGACGCAGCGATCCCTCCGAGCGCGCCAGGGCGTCGTGGGCCACGGCGAGCGCCGAACGGCGGGCGCACCCGGTCCCGATGAGGATGGCGAGCAGTTCGCTCGCGCTCAGGGCCTGCGCGCCAAGCGCCTTCAGGCGTTCGCGCGGTCGTTCGGCGCGGGGGAGTTCACGCAGCTGGATGGAAAGGTCAGGGGGCACGACCCGACGATAGCGCCGGACCGTGCCCCCTCTGCCATCGATCCTACGCGTCGCGGAGCGTTAGGGCTTGGCGGCGGGTTTGGAGACGTCGCTCCGGGCCGGCGGCGGCGTCGACGGTGCCGCCGTCGGGGCGGGCGCGCTGTGCGCCTGCGGCGCGGACCGCGGCTCGGACCGCGGCTCCGATCGCTGCTCGGTGCCGCTCCGTCCGGACTGCGGCGTCTGGCGCGTCTCGCCCGCGGGCTGGGCCGGGGTCCGGTACTGCGGCGTCGGGCGCGACCGGAAGCCGTCGTCGCCGGCGCGGTCGTGCGTCGAGGCGCTGCCACCCGAATTCCGGTCCGCCGTGTTCGGCGTCACGCCGCCGAGCGTACGTCCCGACGACGTCGGCCCCGGCGTGCCCCGGTGGATGTCGGCCGGCGTGTTCGACGTTCCCGAGAACTGGCTGCCGTTGGCGTTACGAGCGTCCGTCGCCGGGCTCCCGAGGGTCCGGCGCGAGTCACCCACCGTCTGCCGGTAGTTCACTTCGGCGCCGCCCATGCCGGCCACGCGCGCCGGCGTGCCGTAGCCGCGGGCCGCATCGTAGTCCTTGAGCTGGTCGATGATGCGGCGGATCTCCTCGGGGTTGCTCGTCGAGTGCCCGTCGTTGAGCAGCTTCAGCGGCATCGCGACGATCTCTTCCGTCGCGCGCGTCGTCGGCACGGGCGGGGTGCCCGGGCCGTACTTGGTCGGGCGGAACCACGGGTTCAGGTAGAACGGATTGCAGAACGATTCGCTGAACTGCCACGGCGTCCAGAAGTACACCGAGTGGAAATCGTTCCGGCAATAGAGGTTCCCATAGCTCGCGTCGAACGCCGACACGGGATACCAGAGCTGCGACGGCATGACGGGGATCAGGTCGACGGCGACCTCGTCGTCGCTCGCGTCGGGCGTGATCAGGTTGATGAGCGCCGTGATCGCGGACTCCCGGTCGAGATCGAAGCTGTGGCCCAGGCGGCCGAGCTCCGTCTGCAGCCGGAAGGCATCGGCCGGCATGCCGATCGCGAGCGGCCGCGTCGACGACACGAGCAGCAGCGTGTGCATCTGCGCGTCGGAGAAGCGCCCCGCGTTCACCGCGTACCTGTACAGCCCGCTCCCGAGGATGGCGCGCTGCGCCATGTAGATGTCGGGGCGGCCGTAGGTCGTGGCCTCGCGCGAATACCCGCCGGTCCCGCTCCCCGCCAGGCGCGTCCGTTCGTACGGCGACGCCGGGTAGAGCTGCACGAGGTAGTCGTGCGTCAACTCGAACACCGCGAAGTACGCCGGCCGATTCGACTCGAACCACATGTCGGCGTACGAGGTGAAGTGCAGCTTCGCCGAGAACGACGTCGGCGTGGCGGGCGTCACGTCTTGCGCGCGCAGAGGCGCACTCAGCGCCACCGCCAACACTGCCAGTCGTGAGAGTCGCATCGATGCCTCTGAGAGGGGGCCTACCCGTTCTAGTATCGGGCTCCCGGAAAGGTTCCGCAATGGAAACGCGCCGTGACGCCCCTGCGCAACCGGGCCGAAACGAACCGGGGGCGGCCTCGGCCGCCCCCCGGATCGCCTAGGCGTTCACGCCGTGGCACTTCTTGAACTTCTTGCCGCTCCCGCACGGGCAGGGGTCGTTCCGGCCGACGCTCGACCAGTCGACGTTCGCCGGCTCGCCACCGGCGGCCAGCGTCCGCACGCCCCGCCCCGCTCCGACGATCGTCGGATCGCGCCGCGTCGCGCTCGTCGCCTTGGGCGCTTCGTCCGGACCGACGTCCATCACCTCGGCCTCGCCCTCCGGGATGTCCTCGGCCATGCCGAGCGCGTTGAAGCGCCGCTTGGGCGGTTCCGGCATCGGCGGCGGCTCGGGGGCGTTGAACTCCACCTGCACCCGCAGGAAACGCTCGGCGAACGTGTGATGCACGTCGTGCATCAGCTCGACGAACATCTGGTAGGCCTCCTGCTTGTACTCGAGGAGCGGGTCCTTCTGCCCCCACGACCGGTAGTGGATGGCGTTGCGCAGCTGGTCGAGGTCGTAGAGGTGGTCCTTCCACTTCTCGTCGAGCACGTTGAGCATGACGAGCGCGAGCACCTGCGGCCCGAACTCGCCGAGCGAGGCGAACTTGGCGTGGAACGCCTTCGTGCCCGCTTCCGCGCCCTGCTCGCGCGCCTCGCCGACCGTGGCCGGCCGCGTGCCGTGCTCCTCGAAGCAGGGCACCGAGAGGAGATAGTGCATGAGCAGGTCGGTGCGCACGATCTCGACGTCCCAGTCGAGCGGGTCGAGCTGGTCGGCGAGCGCCGTCTCGATGCGGCGCGAGACGGCCTGCTCCACCATCCGCACCGACTCCCCCTTCAGTTCCTCGCCGCCGTCGAGCGCGAACGAGCGGAGCGAGTAGATCACCTCGCGCTGCTGGTTCATCACGTCGTCGAATTCGAGGAGCCGCTTGCGGCTCTGGAAGTTCTGCAGTTCGACGCGCTTCTGCGCCTGCTCGATGGAGCGCGTGATGAGCGGGTGCGTCAGCACCTCGCCCTCCTGCGCGCCCATGCGGTCCATGAGACGGGCGATGCGGTCGCTCCCGAAGAGACGCATGAGGTCGTCTTCGAGGGAGAGGAAGAACTGGCTCGCGCCGGGGTCGCCCTGGCGGCCCGAGCGGCCGCGGAGCTGCCGGTCGATGCGCCGCGATTCGTGGCGTTCCGAGCCGATGATATGGAGGCCGCCGCACTCCATGACGTCGATGTCCTTGCCGTCGGGATCCTTCACCACCGACGGCTTGGAGACCTTCACGCCGGCGCCGAGTTTGATGTCGGTGCCGCGGCCGGCCATGTTGGTCGCGATCGTGACCGCGTTCCCCTGGCCGGCGAGCGCCACGATCTCGGCCTCGCGCTGGTGGTACTTCGCGTTGAGCACGTTGTGCGTGATGCCGGCGCGCTGGAACATGCGCGCGAGCGTCTCGCTCGCCTCGACGCTCGTCGTGCCGACGAGCACCGGATAGCCCAGCCCCGTGAGGCGCTTCGTCTCGTCGACGATCGCGTTGTACTTCTCGCGGCGCGTCTTGTACACGAGGTCGTGCCGGTCGTCGCGGATCACGTTCGCGTTCGTCGGGATCACCGACACTTCCAGCCCGTAGATCTGGAAGAACTCCGTCTCCTCGGTCTCGGCGGTGCCGGTCATGCCGCCGAGCTTCTCGTACATGCGGAAGTAGTTCTGGATGGTGATCGTGGCGAGGGTCTGCGTCTCCCCCTTCACCTGCACCCCTTCCTTCGCCTCGACGGCCTGATGGAGCCCCTCGCTCCAGCGGCGGCCGGGCATCGTGCGCCCGGTGAACTCGTCGACGATCAGGACCTGCCCGTCCTGCACGACGTAGTTGACGTCCTTCTCGTACAGCGCGTGCGCCTTGAGGAGCTGGTGCACGATGTTGAGCTTCTCGCTCTTGAGCGCGTACTCCTTCTCGATCGCCTGCCGCGCCGCGAGGCGTTCCTCGGCCGACATGTCGTGGTCCTTCTCGATGCGCCCGACCTCGCCGGCGATGTCGGGAAGGACGAACGCGTCGCGGTCGCCGGGCGACATGAAGTCGACGCCACGGTCCGTGAGGTGCACGGTGTGCCCCTTCTCGTCGAGCACGAACAGCAGGTCGTCCTCGATGTCCTTGAACACCTGCTTCGCCACCGGCAGCTTGCGGTCGGCGATGTGCTCGAGTTCCATCTTCTGCACGAGCTGCTTCGTGCCCTGCTCGAGCATCGCCTTCATGAGGCGCTTGTTCTTGGGGTTGCCGAGCTGCGCCTTGTAGAAGGCGAGGCCCGCGCCCTGCTCGTCGCCGGCGGCCATCGCCTTCTCGCCCGCGGCGACGAGCTCGCTCGCGAGCTCCGTCTGCCGGCGCACGACGCGCGTCACCGCGGCGTTGTGCAGCGCGTACTCCGCGTCGGACTCGTTGCCCACCGGGCCCGAGATGATGAGCGGCGTGCGCGCCTCGTCGATGAGCACCGAGTCCACTTCGTCGACGATCGCGAACGCGTGCGGCCGCTGCACGCGCTGCTCGAGCGACACCACCATGTTGTCGCGGAGGTAGTCGAAGCCGAACTCGTTGTTCGTGCCGTACGTGATGTCGCACTCGTAGGCGGCGCGGCGCTCCATCGTGCCGGGCTCGGTGTCGTCGATGCAGCCGAACGTGAGGCCGAGGTAGCTGTAGAGGTGCCCCATCCACTGCGAGTCGCGGCGGGCGAGGTACGAGTTCACCGTCACGAGGTGCGCGCCGCGCGCCGGCAGCGCGTTCAGATAGAGCGGCAGCGTCGCGACGAGCGTCTTGCCCTCGCCGGTCGCCATCTCGGCGATGCGGCCCAGATGCAGCTGGATGCCGCCGATGAGCTGCACGTCGTAATGCACCATGTCCCACGTCAGTTCCTGCCCCGTGACCATCACGGTCGTGCCGACGAGACGGCGCGCCGCCTCGCGCACCGTCGCGAACGCCTCGGGGAGGATCTCGTCCAGCGTCTCGCCGAGGATGCGGCGGTAGTCCTTCTCCAGTCCGCCCATGCCGTCGGCGCCGCCGAGTTCGCGGTCGATGCGCTCGCGTTCGTCGGCTTCGGCCGCCTTCTTCTTCTCGTCCTTGAGTGCGTCGATCTTCGTGCGCAGGTCGCGCGTGCGCTCGTCGATGATCGCGCGGAACTTCGCCGTCTGCCCCTTCAACTCCTCGTCGGAAATGGACTGCAGGCGCGCGTATTCCTCGTTGATCTCGTCGACGATCGGTTGCACGCGCTTGCGCTCGCGCTCATGGCGCGTCCCGAACACGGTCGACAGCAGGGTCTTCAGCATTCCCAGCGAGGCTCCTTTATCGGTACAGGGCCGCGGCGGCGATGTAGTCCGCCACCGCGTCCGGAACGAATCCACGGATCGACTTCCCTTCCCTCACCCGCGCCCGCACTTCCGTCGACGACACGTCGACCCGGCGCGTCGTGAGCGCCCGCACGCCCGCCGGCAGTTCCGCCGACTCCCCGGCCCGCGTCAGCACCACGATCTGGGCCATCGCCATGATCGCGTCCGGCTCCCGCCACATCGGCAGGGTGGCCGCGACATCACGGCCAATGAGCAGGAACAATGCCACGTCACCGGTCCACCGGGTCCGGAGGGCCCGCAACGTGTCAACCGTGTAAGATAACCCGCCCCGCTCGATTTCGATGGAATCGACCGCGAACCGGGGGTCCCCCTCGACGAGCCGCTGGACCATCGCCGCGCGGTCGAGGGCTGACGCCGAGACCAGCCCGGCCTTCAGGGGCTGCTGCGCCGCGGGCACGAACAGGAGCCGGTCGAGCGCGAGGGCCTCGAAGGCGTCCGAGGCGGCCAGCAGGTGCCCGACGTGCGGCGGGTCGAACGTTCCGCCCAGGATTCCGATGCGCGGCATCAGCGTCTCACGCCGGCGCCCCGCTCAGCGCGGGGGCGCGGCGCCCCCGGCGGGCTTCTTCGTGCCCGGGAGGGCCGGAACGACCGGCTTCAGCTTCGTCGAATCGGCCGCCGCGTCGGCGGGGCAGAGCTTCAGCACGTCGGCGTCGCCGGGATAGGCCCCGTTCAGCGCCACGCACATCTCCTTCGCCTCTTCCCGGTAGTTCATCTCGGGGCGCTTGTACACCTCGACGATGCGCAACATCGCGTCCCGCGACCGCTGCGTGTTCGGGTAGTTGCGGACGACGTCCTTGAGGTAGATCAGCGCCGAGTCGAACGCGCGGCGGCGCACGTAGTGCATGCCCGTCTCGTAGTCCTTCGTCGCCATCATCTCGTCCACCTTCAGCGCGCCGGCCTCGGCCTTGGCCTTGAGCGGCGAGTCGGGATAGACGCTCACGAGCAGGCGGAACTGCGTCTGCGCCATCGTCGCGTACGTGGGGTCGAGCGACGGATCGCGCCACATGTTCAGGTACGAGTCGCCCGCCGCGAGCAGCGCCGCGGCGGCCAGCGTGTCGTCGGGGAACGACTCGGCGAGGTGGGCGTAGCTCTGCGCGGCGAGGAGGAACTCCCCCTTCTTCTCGTGCGACTGCCCGAGGTAGTAGTGCGCGAGCGGCAGGAGGGTGTCACGCGCCGTGAGGTCGGTGGTGAGCTTCTCGAAGCCCGTGACGGCGTTCTCCCAGCGTTTGGCCTTGTACTCGGCCATCGACGCCTTGAAGAGCGCGCTGTTCGACGGGAATTTCCGCGTGGAGAAATTGGTGCGGCAGGCCGCGGCGCCGAGCAGGGCGGCGAGCGCGAGGTGGCCGAGGACGCGGGGGAATCGCATGCCGCTGATACCCGCGCCGCGGCGTCCGGTTCGCGCCGTCACGATCACGGCGCGGCTCATCGGGGGGCCATCCGCGACGTGCCCACGAGGGTGCGGAAGTACTCGATCGTGCGGCGCACGCCTTCGCGCACGTCCACCTGCGGTTCCCATCCCAGCATCGTCCGGGCTCGGGTGATGTCCGGCTGTCGCACCTTGGGGTCGTCCTCTGGCAGCGGCTTGCTGATGATGGGGGAGGTCGTGCCGGTGAGTTCGACGACGATGTCGGCGAGCTGACGCACGGTGTACTCGACGGGGTTCCCGATGTTGGTCGGGTTCGCGTCGCCGTTCATGAACAGGCGGTAGATCCCTTCCACCTCGTCCTCGACGTAGCAGAACGAGCGCGTCTGGGAGCCGTCGCCGTAGATCGTGATGGGCTCGCCGAGGAGCGCCTGCACGATGAAGTTCGACACGACGCGCCCGTCGCGCGGCCGCATGCGCGGGCCGTAGGTGTTGAAGATGCGGACGATGCGCGTGTCCACCCCGTGAAAGCGATGATACGCCATCGTGATCGCCTCGGCGAAACGCTTCGCCTCATCGTACACACCGCGCGGGCCGATGGGGTTCACGTTCCCCCAGTAGCTCTCGGGCTGCGGATGCACGAGCGGGTCGCCGTACACCTCGCTCGTGGAGGCGAGGAAGAAGCGCGCCTTCTTGGCGAGCGCGATGCCCAGCGCGTTGTGCGTGCCGAGCGACCCGACCTTGAGCGTCTGGATGGGGAGCTCGAGGTAGTCGATGGGGCTCGCCGGGCTCGCGAAATGCAGCACCCCGTCGAGGTCGCCCGCGACGTAGGTGTACTCGGAGATGTTGTGCCGCACGAACGTGTACCGCTCGTGGCCGAGGAGGTGCGCGATGTTGTCCGGATGCCCGGTGATGAAATTGTCGAGCCCGACGACGCTGTGGCCGTCGGCGAGGAAGCGCTCCGACAGGTGCGACCCGAGGAAGCCAGCCGCTCCCGTGATGAGCACTCTCACTCGCGCCCCCGTCCCACGGACCGGTACGTGAACCCGAGCTTGTGCATCTTGTCGGGGTCGTAGAGGTTGCGGCCGTCGATCACGACCGGCGCGCTCAGGGCGTGCCGGATGCGCTCGAAGTCGGGAAAGCGGTACTCGTTCCAGTCGGTGACGATGACGAGCGCGTCGGCGCCGGCGAGGGCGTCGTAGTTCGTCTTCGCGTACGCGATGCGGTCGCCGAGGCGGCGCTGCGCCTCGTGCATCGCCTCGGGGTCGTGCGCGACGACCTTCGCCCCCGCGGCCAACAGCGCTTCGATGAGCGTCAGCGACGGCGACTCCCGCATGTCGTCGGTCTGCGCCTTGAAGGCCAGGCCCCAGACGGCGATCGTCGCGCCCTTGAGCTTCGGTCCCATCACGCCCTGGAGCTTCTCGAAGCAGCGGTGCTTCTGCCGCTCGTTCGCGTCCTCCACGGCGCGCAGCACCTGCATCGGCGCGCCGCGCTCCTCGGACGTGTGCATGAGCGCCTTCACGTCCTTCGGGAAGCACGAGCCGCCGTAGCCGGGGCCCGGGAAGAGGAACGACGGGCCGATGCGCGAGTCGCTGCCGATGCCCTTCCGCACGAGATCGACGTTCGCGCCGACCTTCTCGCACAGGTTCGCGATCTCGTTCATGAAGGTGATGCGCGTCGCGAGCATCGCGTTGGCGGCGTACTTCGTCATCTCCGCCGACGGGATGTCCATGAAGATGATCGGCTTGCCCGTGCGCACGAACGGCGCGTAGAGCTCGGCCATCACGCTGCGCGCGTAGTCGCTGTCGACGCCGAGCACCACGCGGTCGGGCTTGAGGAAGTCGTCGACCGCGGCGCCTTCCTTCAGGAACTCGGGGTTCGAGCAGACGTGGAACGGGAACTTCGCGTGCTTCGCGACCGCGGCGTGCACCTTCTCCGCCGTGCCCACGGGCACCGTGCTCTTCGTGACGACGACGAGTTCGCCGGTCTGGTTCCGGCCGATCGTGTCGGCCACCGCGAGCACGTGCGTGAGGTCGGCCGAGCCGTCCTCGTCGGGCGGCGTGCCGACGGCGATGAAGACGACGGCCGCGCCCTTGATGCTCGCCGCGACGTCCGTCGTGAAGGAGAGGCGGCCCTGCGCCTGATTGCGCTCGACGAGACTGTCGAGACCGGGCTCGTAGATGGGAAGGACGTTCTGCTTCAGCCCGTCGACCTTCTTCTGGTCGACGTCGGCGCACGTGACCGCGCTGCCGGTCTCGGCGAAGCAGGCGCCGGCGACGAGGCCGACATATCCGGTGCCGATGACGGTGATGTTCATTCGTGGAGTGCCGAGAGCGAAACGATGCGCGCCTTGGCGCGCTTCGTGCCCGCGAGGGCGTTGCGGGTGTCGACCACCAGGGAGGCGTGCTGCACCACCTGGTTGTAGTCCACGGCCCGGTGATCGGTGACGATCACGACGACGTCGGCCTTCTCCAGCTCCGCGTCGGTGAGCGCCACGCCGAACCGCTCGTGCCCGTCCTCGCGGAACTTCGGCACGTGCGGATCGTGGAAGACGACGTCGGCCCCGCGCGCCTCGAGCAGACGGATCACGTCGAAGGCGGGACTCTCGCGCATGTCGTCGATGTCACGCTTGTACGCCACGCCGAGCACGAGCGCGCGGCTCCCCCGCACCGACTTCGATTCGTCGTTGAGGGCCCGCGCGACCTTCTCGACGACCATGTCGGGCATCGCCGAGTTGATCTCGCTGGCGAGGTCGATGAAGCGCGTCTTGTAGTTGAGCGTCCGCATCTTCCACGCGAGGTAATGCGGGTCGAGCGGGATGCAGTGCCCGCCGATGCCGGGGCCGGGCGTGAACTTCATGAAGCCGAACGGCTTCGTGGCCGCGGCGTCGATCACTTCCCAGACGTCGACGCCGAGGCGGTCGCAGATGATCGCCATCTCGTTCACGAGCCCGATGTTCACCGACCGGAAGGTGTTCTCGAGCAGTTTCGCGAGTTCCGCCGCTTCGGGCGACGACACGGGGACGACGGTGTCGATGCAGGTCTTGTACAGCGCCGTCGCCACCTCCGTCGACGACGGCGCGATGCCGCCGACGATCTTCGGCGTGTTCTTCGTGTGCCACACCGGATTGCCGGGATCGACGCGCTCCGGCGAGAACGCCAGGAAGACGTCGACGCCGATCGTGTAGCCGAGCGCTTCGATGCGCGGCTGCATCAGGTCGCGCGTCGTGCCGGGGTACGTCGTGCTCTCGAGCACGACGAGCATCCCCTGGTGCGCCTGGCGCTCGACCGTCTCCGCCGCCGCGATGA
>Ga0265314_10006602_pt1 | contig 10212 bp, 13 predicted proteins | sample 4126metaG_FD_203106 | JGI IMG/M metagenome (GOLD analysis project Ga0265314, IMG submission 203106) | Rhizosphere microbial communities from Carex aquatilis grown in University of Washington, Seatle, WA, United States - 4-1-26 metaG | ecosystem: Host-associated > Plants > Roots > Rhizosphere >... | reverse complement strand
ATATTATACTACTATGCAAAAATATACCTTGCCTGAACTGGGCTACAACTATAATGCCCTCGAGCCCTTTATCGATGCTCAAACAATGGAAATACATTATTCTAAGCATCATCAAACGTATGTCGATAAATTAAACGCGGCCTTAGAAAAATTTCCAGAACTATATAATACTCCCCTGCCTGATTTATTAAAAAATTTAGATTCAGTACCTGAGGAAATTCGCAGTGCGGTTCGTAATCACGGCGGCGGTCATCTTAATCACTCGTTTTTCTGGACCTTACTTAAAATTAATAACGGCGCTATGCCCACTGGTACTTTAGCGGACGCGATTACACGAGACTTTGAAAACTTTGAAAATTTTAAAACTCAATTTACTAATGCGGCGACAAATCAATTTGGTTCAGGTTGGGCTTGGCTCGTAAAAAATATGAGCGGTGGTTTAAAAGTTATTTCGCTGCCTAATCAAGATAGTCCGGTAAGTTCTGGCTTAATTCCTTTATTAGCACTTGATGTCTGGGAACACGCCTATTATTTAAAGTACCAAAATAAACGCGCCGACTATATAACTGCCTTTTGGAATATCATCGATTGGACAACAGTTGAAAATAATTTCAAAGGACAAGCTTAATTTGACAAAGATATTGGAACTTGTTAGATTTTAAATGTTTGTAAGTGTCTCGTTCACGTTTTAGCGGTTTCCGCGTTCCCAAAGCCCCCAAGGGTTTCTTGAGAATTATACATGACGAAGGTCGCCTTACAATTTAATTCTTAAGACATTCCTAGCTATGGCTAAGAAACTCTTTGTCGGTGGAATCCCTTTTGCCTGCACTAATGATCGTTTGCGCGATCACTTTGCTCAGGCCGGTGCAGTAGAATCAGCTTCCATTATCATGGACCGCGCTACTGGCCGTTCAAAAGGCTTTGGCTTTGTCGAAATGACTACTGAAGAAGAAGCTGCTAACGCAGTTGCTACTTTGAATGGTTCTGACCTTGATGGTCGTACCATCAATGTTTCAGAAGCTCGTCCGATGGCCGAACGCCCAGCTCGCGAATCTCGCGATCGCCGCTGGTAATCCCGATTATTAAAAATCCGCCTGGTCATTTGACCGGGCGGATTTTTGTTTTGAGTAAAAAAAGAGCTAGCGTTATTTTGAAACGCTAGCTGTGGATCATAGGAGGATTGAAAAGCAGTTTTGAGAAATGAAACTTAGAGGATTGTTTTCCAGCTCGTGATAGGTGCACGCTGTGAATCTAAAACTCTGAATTGAAGATTATTCCAGAAAACGCCTGTAGTGGTTTTACCGTCTACCAATGGCAGAACAGTAGCCGGCACGTTATCTGAACATTTTACTTCAATGTATTTGCCGAAATCGCAATTTAGTATTTGTTTTCCCAAAGGAAACATTTGATCTGCCGGCGTCATTGAAACACTGATTGTACTGTTCAAATCATTTGATGAGACTGAACCAGCGTTTGTAAAACCGACTATAACCATTACAACTACTAAAGCGAAAATTGCTGTGAATTTTTTCATTATTTTCTCCGTTAATTTAATTTATGATTTATTGTTAAGAATCTATCCGTCATCGCCGCAGCAAATGGCCGATAGGTTCTTAACAATAAGTCCGGAAAAAATGTAAGGTACTTTTACTATAACTACATAATAACATACTTTAATAATCTTGTCAATATGTAAACAAAAAAAGCCTGGTTTTTGGCTAATTTTAGTTAAATACTATAATGTTTTATTACTTATTTTGTCAATATATAATTTAATAATAAGAAAAGAATTCAATCTTCCGTTTGACAAAATATATTTAAGATGATATAATATAGATAATTAAATAGGAGGATGTACTTTGTCGCAACTCAATACCTATGATATTTACGAGTACAATGTTGGACGCGTAGATATCGGAGTAACTGCTTACTCAGATAGACAGGCAGTTAGGCACTTTGTTATGCAGGGCAATAGAGGTTCAGCTAAAAATTATTACGCTGAAATAACTTCTCCTAAAAAGGAAAAATTGGTAAAAACCAAAGAAACCTTTTTGCAAACGGGAGAATGTTCAAACTGCAGGTATATTGATCCTGCTAACGCCCCTGTCTGTCCAAACTGCGAGTGTGAAAAAGATTTGGTGTAGCGATTCATTGCTGCACCTTTTTATTTACTCAAATAAATAGTATTAAGCACGATCGCCAAAGCTACGGCGACGTTCAAGGACTCTAATTTTTTATCATGCGCAATTGCTAACGACTTACCTTTTAATAAAAGACTAATCCCCTGTCCTTCTGAACCAGCAATAATAATAATTTTTTCTTTTTTCGGAAAACTGAATTTCTTATCAAGAAGTTCGGCTTTTTTATTATTTTCCAATCTAAAAATTGTTCCTTTTAATTCAGCAATTTTTTCCACTGCCAACTCTCTTTTTATTTCTAACCACGGAACTTTAAAAAACGCTCCGGCCGAAGCGCGCACAACTTTAGGATTGGATGGATCAGCTGATTCAATTAAAACCAAAGCGGCGTTAAAACCTAAACACAAACGAAGGATCGTGCCAACATTTCCCGGATCTTGAACACCGTCCAAAACAACAATTAATTTGCTGGCCTTAATATCACTGAATTCTGGAAACGGAATACGCGCCACGGCCGCAAAGGCTTGAGGAGTTTCAGTACTGACCAGCTGTTCAAATTTTATTGAATCTTGTGGCGTAAAGGTAAACTCAATAAACTCCTTTGCTTCCGCCACATTTTTTTCTCCTTCTACAAGACAAAAACCGGATTCAGTCCGGCCTTTCTTGGTTTGTAGTGATCTAATCAATGACTCTTGCGCGTGCGTTAACATATTAGACATTTGAGTATTTACGTACGGCCACTAAGCTAGCGGTAATGTTGATGAGCGCCGCGCCAATAAATTCTAAGACAAAAAATTGCAACGCATTGGCCTGGAAATAATTGATAATATTAAAGCTGTAATTCATAAAGAAAGCTTCAAGATACGGTTGTAATAACGTTAAGAAAATGTAAAAAATTGCCGAACTAAGAATAAGGCCAATTAACGTATAAATTAAACTCGAGATAATAAAAGGCGCACGGATAAACCAATCTGAGGCACCAACCAGTCGTTCAATGCCGATTTCTGTACGATGGGTATAAATAGCCACGCGAATAGTGTTATATAAAACTAACAAGGTTATAAAGATGAACAACAAACTGACGACAAAACCAGCTTGACTTACTCGGTCCGTAATCGAATTAATCTTTTGTAACATCAAACTCTGATCATCGAAATTACGACTTTCAATAATCGGACTTGATAAACGATTTAAATTAGTAATTAAAGTTTCATATTTGTTAATATCGCTTGGTCTGACAATTAAACTAGGCGATAAAGGATTAGTATCAAGTTCACGCAAAGCTTCTAAAATATCCGGATTGTTTTGATGCTTGGTCTGAAAATCTTCAAGAGCCTGCTGTTTGGAAACATAAATAACTTCACGTACATTATCCATCGCAGAAATTTGCGCGCGCAACGCTAAAATATCGCTTTCGGCGGAATCATTTTTTAAATATAAACTAACATCAATCTTATCGCGAACAGTATCAATCGCCGCTTTGCTAATCACCTGTACTGATAATAATAAGTTAACCGAGAAAAATGCTAAAACCAAAATAATAATCGTTACCAAAGATAGCCACACGTTGCGGATAATATCTTGTAAACTGAATTTTGCGGCGCGAGCCAAAGAAATAAACATAGGTTACAAACTATATTTGCCAACAGCTTGATCTGAAATCACTCGGCCATCATGCAAGGTAACAACACGACGCTTTAAGCGATTCACAATTTCGCGATTATGCGTCACGAGTACAACGGTTGTGCCAAACTCATTAATCTTTTTTAATAAATCAACAATTTCTTGTGCATTAATCGAATCAAGATTACCAGTTGGCTCATCAGCCAGCAACACTTTTGGCTGATACACTAAGGCACGAGCAATTGCCGCGCGCTGCTGTTCACCACCAGAAACTTCATGCGGATAACGTTTCATCTTTGAACCAAGACCAACGATCTTCATGACTTGCGGAACAATGGATCTAATTTTATCGCCTGACTTACCGGCAACCTCTAACGCAAACGCCACATTTTCAAACAAAGTTTTTTTAGGCAAAAGTTTAAAATCTTGAAAAATAACGGCGACTTGTCGACGTAAAAATGGAATCTGATTTTTTGATAAACGCGTGATATCCCAATCACCAATGGTAATTTTACCTTCGGTCGGTTGTTCCTCACCGATTAAGCAGCGAACTAGCGTTGTTTTACCAGTGCCCGATTGTCCAACCAATGAAACAAATTCTCCTGGTTTAATTGAAAGCGAGACACGATCAAGTGCCTTGATATTTGGTTGATAAATTTTTGAAATGTTTTGCAAATTAATCATGTCTATATATGCTTTTGGGCAAAAGCGAGTAAGGTTTTTGTGTCGGCAATCGCGGTTGTACTGGAACTATCATCGAGAATAACGATTATCACGTTCTTATTGGCGGTCGTTGGCCATTTGGTAACGAGACAGTGTCCAGCTTCGACTAAATATCCTGTTTTTGATCCAAGTAATCCGGAATTTTTGGCCGTGGCAATACCATCGGTATTTTTAAACGTGTGATAGACTTTGGTATTGATTGTTGTAAACGAATATGATGATTGAATTGTTGCTGAAGCAATCAACGGATCAAGAAAGGCTTCTCTAGCTATTATAGCATAATCATGCGCGGTCGTAACATTATTCACCGACAAACCGGTTGGTTCTTCAAAATGTGTTTGCGTTGCTCCCCACGATTTAACTTGTTTATTCATACGAGCAATAAAAGCCACACGAGAAAGACCGGAAACTCTCACTAATGACTCAACCGTATTATTTGTCGAGCCAATAAGTGACGAATATACCAAATCTTTAATATGCACTGTTTCGCCATCTTTTAATCGAAGACGTGCCGCTTGACTGACTGAAACATATTTAAAATTTAGTTGCTCATCTTTAATAGAATAGGTCACTACTTTATTTAAATTTGGCTTAGTATTCAAAAATACTTTTATCGCCACTAATTTACTTAAGCTTGCCAAAGGCAAAACCTCTTCGGCGTCTTGACTCCAGAGTATTTTTTTATCAGCGCTATTAAAAACCACAGCAGATTTAGCGCTAATCAAAGGATGATTAGGGTCAACGGGTGGTGGCGGCGGAGTTTGTGAAATAACATCTGCCGGCAACACTTCAACCATAACTTGTACGGTACCTTGTCCTAATGGCGCCAAGCGTTCGAAGGCCACAGCGTCAAGATCAAGTACACGATTCGGTTGCTGCGTTCGATCAGGACCAAAATCATTAACAACAACGTCAACTGATTTTTTATTGTCTTTATTAATTACTCGTAAACGCGTGCCTTGCGGGAAATCCGGCGAAGCTGCAAATAAACCATTTTTATAACGATACCAACTGGCATCACCCAAGGCTAGCGCGCTAGTGCTTTCAAAAACCGCAAAACGAACAAAAGGTAACGTTAACGTTGTACTCACTAAGTTTTTGGCAAAATTTTCGTTGGTGGGTAATGGTCGCCAGTTGCCGGGAAAATTAGAATCAAAAAAATAAATCTGTTTATAAAATTTTGAGCCAGAACTAACAACACTAACAAAATAATTTCCTGGCACAAAAGTGTCGGCATTGGTGTCAATTTGGTACGTGGCCGACGCCGGAGAAAATCCAGTCGGTGCGGTTGTAGTTGCTCCCTGAATCTCAGTTATATTAACCGTTGTCGCTGTTTTAAAACGTCCGGCCGGAAAACCAACTTGCAACCGTGATTCAAAAGGTGCAAAGGAATAATCTTGTTCAAGGCCACTTGTTCCGATGCTGGCACTAAATTGCAAAGAGTTTGACAAATCATCAGCCTGAGCCGGGAAAATGGAAAAAATAAATAAACAAAGTGATAGAGTTATAACAAAATATCGTTTCATGTTTTTAAAATAAAAAATCAAGCCTAGCTTGACGGACAATAATTGTAAACAATATAATTATAACACATTAGAAGCGATTTAATAAATTTGCACTAAGATCAGAGAAAAATTTGCGGGTATCGTCTAATGGTAGTACGCGGCCTTCCCAAGGCTGAAGCACGGGTTCGATTCCCGTTACCCGCTCCAATTTCGCTTGACTATTTTGACACGACTGATAGTATCAATTACATTAATGCCGCCTTAGCTCAGCTGGTAGAGCAATGGTATCGTAAACCATAGGTCCAGGGTCCGAATCCCTGAGGCGGCTCAACGTTATTTCAAAAATAAATAGAGGAGAAAAGCATGTCTAGCGAGAATCGCCCCTGTTGTATTGGACGTTGTCCCGATTGCGGTATAGGTTACTTTATTTTTTTAAGCGACGGAACAAATAGTGAGGAACTTTTTTCTCGAGAAGAAGGTTTAATTTTTCTTGACGTTGCCTCAGAAGAAAATATTATTTCATACAAAGAGAAAGAAATAATTATGGAGATGATAATACTTGAAGAAGATTTAATTGACACCTTAGAAGAAGCGTCGCTTTGGTTAAAATCAACCAGCCCCTTGGGTGAAAATTTTGATATGACAAAATGGATTAGAACTGTTGAGCAAATCTGCGTTAAAGCAGAAGATCGTGAGATGGTATTAGTAAATAACTAAATAACCAAAAAAGGAACCTACGGGTTCCTTTTTTCAATTCTTAAAAAAATAATGTAACCAATTTTCTAAATTCCCCGATAAGCGAGGCTCTGTTCTTTGTGTGGGCGGCGCCGGTGGCAAATCAAAAATGTTGGAATTACTAGAACTGCTCGTATCATCTGGTGCTCCATTAACCACCGCCACTTCTTCTCCTGGTTTTTTATAATTTAATTTAGTTCGCGCTTCGTGCTCAACAAATTGATCAGACTGCATATAATCAAGCACTTGTTTTAAATTTGAATTTTTATTACCCAAATCATTAACTTGTTGTTGTAAATCAGCTACTTCTTTATCAATCTCTTGCTTTTGTCGCCAATTTTTAATTAAAGGCACAGCAAAAATTGCCAAAACGGCTAATAAGGCTAAACTTATAAAAAATTGCCGACTAAAAATTGACTTAAACATTGAAATAATTTTCTACATAATTCTTTCTTTTCTGCCGAGCCCCACCAGAGCCCGAACTAAGCATTGGCCTTTAAAACAGTGGGGTTTTCTCTTGCGAGAAATGAACATAATAAAATATCAGCGAGACGAATCCAGCTTTTATTTTTCATGAACAATTTAACCCCCTAGCACCCCCTTGCTCTAACACGTTAGATCAAGAAAGATTTTGCCAATTGAGTAGTTTTGATCCAAAACTTAGTAACGGGATTAATGAAGCTGGGGCGAAAAGAAAGAACGCTATAGTTATATTTTAGCACAAAAAAACCGCTCGGGAAAGAGCGGTTTTTAAAAAAAATAAATTTATTTTTTATCGTCAATGCCATAACGCTTATATTCAAAAATCGGCGCTTTCCCAAACCAATATTCAATCTCATGAGCTGCTTCTTCCGGTGTTTCAGAAGCGTGCACAAGATTTTCAACCGCGCGCTTTTCTTTATTTGCCAAAGCTGGTGAGTCTGAAGAAAAATCTCCTCTGATAGTTCCCATTTCCGCTAAATATGGCATTGTTGGTCCAGCAATTTTACGAACCATGTCAACAGCGTGAAGACCCTGGACAACCATTCGTACTAAGGGGGTTGATGTCATGAAAGTTACTAACCATTCACGAACCATCGGCCCAAGAACTTTCGGATCGGTTGATCCAAAATCAGCCATTGGGTCATACCCATATTTTTCATACGTCGCTAGGGTTTTATGCCCTAAGCGTTCGATCCAAACCGGATCTTTGGGATAATGATTATCAATCATTTCTATAGTTGGCTGAAACATCTCCAGGGCGACAATTTTAAGATCGCGCTGTTCAAAACGTTTGATAATTTCACCAATAAGACCTTTTCTGATGCCGTCCGGCTTAACCATAACAAAAGTTTTCTCATTCTTTGGATTTTGATCCATATAAAATATTCTTAAATTAATAACTACCCCGATTATAGCGACGAACAGCCAATTAAGCAAGTATTAGACCGAAATAAGTTATTTCCATTACTAAAAAACGTAATTGTGCCGTCTTGATCGGTGCGGTAAAATTGTATGCCTAGCCGAGCTAGACGATTTATAATTAACGGTGATGGATGACCAAAAGTATTATTAATTCCCACGCTAGCAATGGCAAATTGTGGTTTTACGGTTTTAAGAAAATCCTCTGTTGAACTTGTGTCAGAACCATGATGACCTAATTTCAATACCTCGGCTTCTAAATCGTTTTTATTATTAGCTAATAATTTTTCTTCAACCGGCGCTTCGGCGTCACCCGTAAATAAAAAATCCATTGTACCGTAGCTCAACTTAAAAACAATTGAGGCATTATTGGCGGTTTGCAATTTCGTTTTAGCCATTGATGAATACGGAAACAAAAAATTAAAATGAACATTATCAATTACAAAATCACTATTCCATGGCCTCAGCACGGGAATTTTTTGTTGCTCAACTACTTTTAACAATTCTGAATAAGAAGCTTGTTTGGTTTCATAGTCAGTGGCCATAACGGATGCGACATTATAGCGACGCAACACATCAGCCATTGAACCAAAGTGATCATCATGTGGATGAGTTAAAATAACTAAATCAAGATGCTTTTCCCAAAACGGCAAAACTTCACCTAAACGTCGCAATACTTTTTTATCCGGCGGTCCGGCATCAACTAAAATTAATTTATGATGCGGCGTTTGTATTAAGGCCGCATCTCCTTGCCCTACATCAAGAAAATCAACTTCAAGTCGATTATCTTCTTTATAAGTAACAAAAAACGCAATAGCGATAATGACAACAAAAAATGCTGTCAAAAACGCAATGCGTTTAATCCCCTCCTTATTTCTCATACTATTAACTTAAACGTGTTTATTCAAAGCGTCAGTCAGTGTTTCTTTTTCTTGTACACCCGTAAAACGTTCGGCTGGTTGTCCATTTTTAAACACAATCAAGGTTGGAATGCTCATTACGCCGTATTGTCGCGCTATTTCAATAGCTTGATCAGTATCAAGTTCACCAACAACGGCTTTGCCGTCCATACTAACAGCTAATTCTTCAACAATCGGAGCTTGCGCCTTACATGGACCGCACCAAGTGGCAAAAAAATCCACTAACACGGGCTTTGACTTTGAAACTTCGAGCACTTCACTCGCAAAGTTTTCTTTGGTAAACATCTGAGCCATATGATTTGAAAAATAGTAATAGGTAACAGCAATTATATCATCTAAGTTCTATCTTGCCAAGAAGCGTTTTGACCTTATTTTTCTATGAAATGTAATAGCAAAACGATGCGCCTCATCTCGGACACGCTTAATTAAATGCAAAGCCGGCGACGCCAACGGCAGTTCCAAAGCTTTGGCTTGTCCGGGGAAAAAAATCTTATCTGGAGCCTGAGAACTTCGTAGTCCTTCGCCTTTGGTAATACCAATAAAAGTAATGTCTTGTTTATACTTTTTTAAAATTTTTCCCACGGCATTAAGTTGTTGTTTACCGCCGTCTATAATCATTAAATCAGGTAAGGGCCAATCGTTTGTTAATCGACGTTCCATAATTTCAGAAAGCATTTGAACGTCGCCGTGCTTTCTATCAGTAGAAAACTTTCCATTAATCTTGAATTTACGATATTCATTTTTATCGGCTTCCCCGCCGTTAAACACAACCATTGAACCAACAGCCGACTTACCAAAAGTATTGGAAATGTCATAACCTTCAATGCGTTGCGGAACTTTTTTCAAACCCAAAGTTTTAGCCAGTTCAATAACATCATTAGCGTATTTTTCGCCAACACTTAATACTCGTGTGTTTTCTAAGACTTGTCGCAAATAGATTCGTTTTTCTTCGGGCAACGTTTTAATAACTGATTTTTTCTTACCTTCAAAAAATAAAATTAATGGCTTGATTACCAGTTTATTATATTCTTTGATGGAAACTTTTTGTCCGCACGGTCCAAGACAACGACCAACCTGATAATAAAAGCACGGTTTCTTTTGAATTCGTTTCATGGTGCAATATGGCCAAATCTTGCGCAGAGCTTTTAAGGTTTCTTTAACCGAGAG
>Ga0265314_10006601_pt1 | contig 10212 bp, 11 predicted proteins | sample 4126metaG_FD_203106 | JGI IMG/M metagenome (GOLD analysis project Ga0265314, IMG submission 203106) | Rhizosphere microbial communities from Carex aquatilis grown in University of Washington, Seatle, WA, United States - 4-1-26 metaG | ecosystem: Host-associated > Plants > Roots > Rhizosphere >... | reverse complement strand
CAGCCGGCCGCCCAGGTTGGCAAAGGTCTTGACCCGCAGCCCGGTGATCTCGCCCTGGCGCGTCCCGGCAATCTCCAGGTAGGTGATGTGATCGCGGCCGTGGATGGTGCTCTGGTAGTTCTCGCGGCGGGTCTCGACCCACTTGACCGGGCGCCCGTTGAGGGCCTTGGAGGCGAACAGGCACAGGGCCATGTCGGCGTAGCAGAAGATCTTCGAGCCGAAGGCGCCCCCGACATCGGGGCTGATGCAGCGGATCTTGTGCTCGGGGATGCCCATCACGAAGGCCGCCAGGAGCAGCCGCTGGATGTGCGGGGTCTGGCTCGACATCCAGATCGTGTACTCGTCGGTGCCCGGATTGAACACGCCGATGTCGCCCCGGACCTCCATCGGGTTGGGGATCAGGCGCTGGTTCACGACCCGCTGGCGAACCACGACCTCGGCCGAATCGACCGCGGCGTCGGTGCCCGACTTGTTACCGACGGTCCAGTTGAAGACCACGTTGTTGGGCGCGTTCTCGTGGAGCTGCGGGGCACCCGGCTGGGTGGCCTTCTCGGCATCGACCACGACCGCCAGCGGCTCCCACTCGACGACGATCGCCTCGAGCGCGTCGACCGCCTGGGCGGCGGTCTCGGCGATGACCGCGGCCACGCCCTCGCCGGTCCACTTGACGCTATCGGTGGCCAGCACCCGGGGGGTGTTGATGTTGTTCTGGATGCCGGCCACGCCGCCGGCCGGCCAGGCCATTGGCAACGGGTTGTAGGGAATGTCGGCTCCGGTCAGGACGAGGACCACGCCGGGCATCGCCTTGGCCGCGGACGTATCGATCGAGCGGATGTTGGCGTGGGCATAGGGGCTGCGCAGGATGCTCATGTAGGTCATCCCGGCGAGCTTGATGTCGTCGAGATAGCGGCCCTTGCCGGTGATGAAGCGCGGGTCTTCGACCCGCTTGACCGAGGAGCCGACGAGATCGGTGGACATGGCTCGCCCTCCCTGTCAGTCGTGCACGCCGGCCGGGGCGGCGGCCCCGGCGCGGATGGTGGACGCCGCTTCGCGGATCGCGGCGACGATGTTCTGGTAGCCCGTGCAGCGGCACAGGTTGCCTTCGATCCCGTGGCGGATCTCGTCGTCGGTCGGATCGGGATTGCCGGCCAGCAGGTCCGCCGCGGCCATGATCATGCCCGGGGTACAGAAGCCGCACTGCAGGCCGTGCTTCTCCCAGAACGCATTCTGGAGGGCGTGCAGGCCGACCTCGGGGGCCATGCCCTCGATCGTCCGGATCGTTCCGCCGTCGGCCTGGACCGCAAGCACCGTGCACGACTTGACCGCGGCACCGTTGAGCTGGACCGTGCACGCCCCGCACTGGCTGGTGTCGCAGCCGACATGGGTGCCGGTCAGGCCGAGGTCCTCGCGCAGGGCGTGGACCAGCAGCTGGCGCGGTTCGACCGATATCTCGTGGGGCACTCCATTGACCGTAAGGCTCACTTGCTCAGTCACCTGGCATGCCCTCCACTCGGCTGTTCGGCGTCTTGAAGCTGTCGATACCCAGAGATCGTCCGCCAATGCTGGCACCGCGGGAGTCGGCTGGCAACTCGGACCGGCGATCAGCTCGCAGCGCGGTGCAGGAGCCAGATTCCCGCCAGCGCGATGGCCCAGATGACGACGTCGTTGGGCACGAAGCCGAGGAGCGTGTCGCTGCCCGAGTGGCTGGCGGCATCGATCGCGATGAACAGACGGATCGAGATGAGCCCGGCAAGGACCACGATCAGGACCGTTCCGATGCGGGCCAGCTGGCCGGGAGCCAGGCGCCTCACCCCGAACAGCTCACCGCGGACGCCGTGGTGGAAGCTCCGAAGGCGGCGTCCAGCGGCCGACCGCCGCGCTCCGGCTGTCCACCGCGCGCGGGTCGATCTGGGCCTGGATCGGGGTCTCGTCGCGCGCTTCGACGATCCGGGCGGACGTGCCCAGGACCTCGATCTTGCGCCTGGCGATCGCCGGCTCGAGGCCGGCCAGGCTGCCGGCCGGGGCGACCCCGACCCGCTCATAGCCCCGGCCGCCGCTGGCCGCGTACGAGGCCGCCCAGATGACCAGCTCCTTGTCGTCGATCCGGGGATCCCGGGCGTCGACCGCGCCGCACACGATTCCGCGCTCCTTCGGGGCCCGGGTGATCAGCCGCCAGTTGTCCGGGCCCTCGATCAGGTCGAAGAAGTAGCTCTCGTAGCGAGCCCCGAAAAAGGTCTCCGGTCCGGCCAGGTCGGCATTGCCGCCGCTGATCGCCAGGTTGCGATGGAAGCCCGAACCGGCGTCGGGCAGCCCGTCGAGGAGCCGCTCGTGGGCCTCGCGGAAGAGCGCCCGCTCCGGCTCGTCGAGGCCGATCTCGATGGCCTCGTCCTCCTCGACCTGGACGAAGGGACAGCCGGCGTCCGCCAGGGCGCCGAGCTCCGCGTTGAGCGCCGTCGCGAAGGCGTGGACCAGCTCGGCCCGACCGAACCCGGCGCGTTCGACCCGCCGGCCGAGGGTATACGGGCCGACCAGCCGGGCCTTGACCGGCAAGTCGGTCAGCTCCGCCGTCGAACGCCAGGCGGGGACCAGTCCGGGCCGCTCCCAGGCCGGCAGGCTGACGACCTGTGGCCGGGAGTCCGGCTCGACGTTCATCCCCGCGAGGCCCTCGACCGTCTGGGAGAGGAGGTCCGGATAACGGACGCCGCCGTCGGTGAGCAGCGTGAGCCCGGCGGCGACCTGCGCCTCGAGGACCTCCAGCACGGTCCGCTCGACGAGCTGGGCATCGTCACGATCGAAGGCGGGATGGGGATAGGCACCGTGGAGCGAGGCAAACATCGCCTCGATCGTACGGCATCGATCCGGACGTCTGGCCCGCTCCCCCGCTGGGCCCTCCGCCCGCACGCTTTACACGCCGCTTACATGGGCCGGCATCCGGCCCGATGGGCGCGGGTATCCTCGCCGGGAGATGCACGCCGCAGTGACGCCGCGATGAAGACGATCCTGGTCGTCGACGACGAGCGCAACATCGTCGAGCTCCTCCGGCTGTACCTCGAGAAGGAGGGCTGGGCGGTGATCGCCGCGGCCGACGGCGAGGAAGGGCTGGCCCTCCACGCCCGGCACGACCCCGACCTGGTGATCCTTGACCTGATGCTGCCCAAGATCGACGGCTTCGAGGTCTGCCGCGAACTGCGCCGCCGGGGCGACGTACCGATCGTGATGCTGACCGCCCGCGATGACGTCGTCGACTCGATTGTCGGTCTCGAGCTGGGGGCCGACGACTACGTCGCCAAGCCGTTCAACCCCCGGGCCCTGATCGCCCGGATCAAGGCGATCTTCCGGCGGACCGAGGCTACCGGCCGAGGTGGCCGGCCGATCGAGGTCGGCGAGCTGCGGATCGATCCCCGGCGGCGCGAGGCGACCGTGGGCGCCCGCCGGCTCGAGCTGCGCGCCCGGGAGTTCGACCTGCTCGCCGCCCTGGCCCGCGATGCCGGGATCGTCCTGACCCGGGACGCCCTGCTCGAGGGCGTGTGGGGCACCGACTTCCCGGGCGAGACCCGGACCGTCGACGTCCACGTCGCCGAGGTGCGCAAGAAGCTCGGCGACGACGGCCCGGCGATCGAGACGATCCGGGGCCTCGGCTACCGGCTCGTGCCGCCGGCGCGCGAACCGATCCCGGGCTGATCGGCCGTGCCCCGTAGTCTCAGCGGCCGGATCATTGCCAGCTTCGCCGCGCTCTCGCTGGCCCTCCTGGTGGCCATCGGGGGCACCGTCTTCGTGGTCCTACGCGACCTGCACCGGGCCTCGACCGAGGGCCGGATGGCCGACCTGGCCGACAGCCTCCTGCCCCAGCTCCGGGCGAGCATCGCGGCGGGCAACCTGCAGGGCGCCCTGGCCGATACGCAGCAGCAGCTGGCCGGCAATGGTGTCGACATCATGCTGGCGACGGCCGACGGCCAGCTCCATGCGATCAACAACTTCCCGTCGGTGCTGGGGACGGTCGACCTGACCACGGCGACCCTGCGCGGCCAGGACGTTCACGCCACGTCGATCTTCGCCGACGGCAAGCCCCACTCGTGGGCGGCGACCAAGGTCAATGCCCGCTCAGTCGTCTTCGCGACCCTCGATCGATCCGGCGCCGAGGCCCTCGGCGACCTCGCCCGGACGATCCCGATCGGCCTGCTGGCGGTCCTGATCGTGGGCGGCCCGCTGGCCTACGTCCTGTCACGCTCGGTGACCGGTCCCCTGCGCCGGCTCCAGCACGCGACGGCCTCGGTGCCAGCCGCGGGCGGTCTGCCCGGCGCCGGCCCGGGTCCAGGCCTGGTCCCCAGCACGCCCGGCCCAAGCCCTGGGCCGCTGCCGGTCGAAGGCCCGCGCGAGGTGCGCGAGCTGACCGAGCACTTCAACGCGATGACCGGCGAGCTGCAGGCGACCCGCGAGCGCGAGGAGCGCCTGCTGGCCAACCTCCGCCACGACCTGCGCACGCCGCTGACCGTGATCGGCGGCTTCGCGACCGCCATCGCCGACGGCACGGCCGCCGGGCCCGAGGCGGTCAAGGCCGCCCGGACGATCGGTGACGAGGCGACCCGGCTGGAACGGCTGGTGGCCGAGCTGGACACCATGGATCGGCTGCGGACGGGCGCCGCAGCGTTGCGGCCCGAGCAGATCGACGGCGGAATGCTGCTGAACGAGACGGCCGACCGATTCCGGGCCCGCGCGGCGGGCAAGGGCATCGAGCTGAGCGTGATCGGCGACTCGGTGACGCCGCCGGCCGGCACGCCGCCGGGCACGACCCCCGATCTCGGCTTCAGCGCCGACCGGGTCGCGGTCGACCGGATCCTGGGCAACCTGATCGAGAACGCGCTGTCGGTCGTGCCCTCACCGGGTGGCCACGTGTGGCTCGAGGCGCGGGGCTCGGCCGAATGGATCACCCTCCTGGTCAGCGACGACGGGCCGGGCTTCCCGCCCGGGGCCACCGAGCGGATCTTCGATCGCTTCTACCGCGGCGATCCGGCCCGCAGCGGCCCGGGCAGCGGCCTGGGCCTGGCAATCGTGCGCGAGCTGGCCCGGGCCCACGGCGGCGAAGCGCAGGCCGAAAGCCTGGCGCCGCGTGGAGCCCGGGTGATCGTCCACCTGCCCCGCACCCCGCGAATGGCCTGGTAGGAACGGGCCACCCGTCACACGACCACGCACCGGCGCCGTCCAGCCGGCGTGTTGAGGATGCCCAAGGTCCCGTTTCGTGCCGTCGCGCTGTTTGCCGCGTCCGTGGTCATCGTCGCTGGCTGTTTCCTGACGGAGCCTTCTGCCCAGACCACCGTCAAGGATCTCGAACTGGCGTTCCCGACCGTCAATCAGCTCGCCGTCACCGACTACTACGACTACGGCGATGGCTGCGTGTTCTTCGAGTATCGGCGGGGCTCGTTCTCGTCGCTGCCTGACAGTGGCTGGTGCGACAACGCATTCAGTTCCGATCCTCCCGTCGCCTTCGACCCACAGGCGCTGGACGATCTCAGCGCGTTGAAGGCCGAGTTCCGCCGGGACGGTCTCGCGCTGACCGACATCAGGGCCGGTTTCCACACCCACGGGTCCCTGGACCCTGGCAGCAGCTTCTCGACAGACACGTTGTGCATGGACTACGTGTGGCATCCCGGCTGGACCAAATTGCCCGAGACCGATCCAGGCAATTCGATGTCGATGGCCGTGAACGCCGACTGGTACGAGACCAACATCTGTCCCTAGGCGAAGCGGGACGGAGCGCTGCCCACAATCAGTCCGACGACGCACAGCGCGAGCAATGCCACCACGGCAAGGATCCGGAGCCAGGTCGCCGTTCGAGGGTCGGTCGGCAGCGGCAGTCCGCTCGTCCGGACCCAGCCACTGGCCAGCGTCGGCACGCCGCGCGGCAGGAGAACGGCCCCCAGCCTGCCGCCCGCGAGGAGGCCGCCGATATGGGCGAAGTTGTCGATCGTGCCCGAGCCAAAGGTGAAGCCGAGCACCAGGTTGAGCACGATCAGGGTGCCGACCTGGGCCGCCAGCCCGCGGCTCTGGCGATCGAGGATCGGGTTGTGCAGCCGGCCGGCGACGAACAGGCAGCCGAATAGCCCGAAGATCGCCCCGGACGCGCCGACCGCCTCGTCGAACGGGCCGGTGAACACGAAGCTGGCCACCGAGGCGGCCAGGGCGCAACCCAGGTAGATCCCGATGTACAGCCGCCAGCCGTAGATCCGCTCGACGACTGGCCCGACGATGTACAACGCGTACATGTTGAAGGCCAGGTGGATCGGGCTCTCGTGGAGCAGGACCACGCTGAACAGCCGCCAGTACTGGCCCTGGGCGACGAGGTTGTTCTGGAGCAGGAGCCGGCCGAAGATCGAGCTCGGCGAATTGTCCGGCGGCGCCACGACGTAGAACGCGACCGTGATCGCGATGATCGCGTAGGTGATCGAGAACGGCAGCCCGCCGCCCCGGCTCCGGGCGAAGTAGCGCTGCGCTGCGCCGGCATTGCCGGTCTCCTTGGCCAGCCAGCCCAGGCGCGAGGCGATCTCCGCCTTGTCGCTCGACGGCGCCCGCCGGTCGGCCTCGCGATAGGCCTTGATCGCCTCCGGCAGCTTGCCGTCCCGGACGAGCTGGGCGGCGATGCTCCGCCAGGCCGGGTAGCTGCTGGGGGTCTCGCCGACGGCAGCAGCGGCGCGCCAGCTGCTGAGGGCCTGGTCCTCCTGCGAGGCCCGGAAGTAGACATTGCCGACGCCGAGGAGCGCGGCCGCGGTGATCGCCGGGTCGGGATAGCCGATCACCCGCTGGTAGAGCGCGGCGGAATCCTGGAGGTCGCCCGAGGCCAGGAAGGCATCGGCCCGGCGGAGGTGGTCGGCGGCCTCCGCCGGGCTCAGCGTCCCCTGCGGCGCGCGAGCTCGGTTCGGGTCGTCCATTCGCGGGACGATAGCAGGACCAGGCGAGGGCAAGATGGAATCGACACGATAAGATCGAGAGGTGTGCGGCCGGTTCACCCAACAGCGTCCGACGGCCGAGCTGGCGGCGATGTTCGACGCCGAGCCGCCAACCGAGGAGCTCCTGCCGACCTACAACCTGGCGCCCACCGATGAGGCCGCGGTCGTCGTCGAGCGCGGCGACCGGCGGGCGATCCGAGCCTATCGCTGGGGCCTGATCCCGTCGTGGGCCAAGGACGAAAAGATCGCGGCCAAGCTGTTCAACGCCCGGGCCGAGACCCTGGCCACCAGCGGCGCGTTCCGTGAATCGTTCCGCCGGCGGCGCTGCATCGTGCCCGCCGATGCCTTCTACGAGTGGCAGCGCCAGGGCGGCGCCCGCCAGCCGTTCCTGATCCGCCGTCGTGATGAGGCGCCCCTGGCCCTGGCCGGGCTGTGGTCGGGCTGGCATCACCCTGAGACGGAACAGGTGATCCGGACGTTCACGATCGTGACCACGACCGCCAACCGGACCCTGGCCGGCGTCCATGACCGGATGCCGGTGATCCTGTCGCCCGATCACTGGGGCCGCTGGCTCGATCCCGAGATGCAAGAGATGGGCGAGCTGACGGCCCTCCTCGAGCCGGCCGCGGACGACGCGCTGGTCCTCTACCCGGTCCGGCCCCTGGTCAACAACGTCCGCAACAACGGCCCGGAGCTGATCGAGCCGGCCTGATCGGCTAGCCGGCCGCCGGCTGCCAGCCCCCGCCGGCGGTCGCCTGGGCCAGGGCTGCCGCCCCGCCGAGGCCCTGCTCGAGGGCGGCCCCGAAGCGCCCGATCGTGCGCCCGAAGACGCCGTCTGGATCAGCGTCCGGCGCCTCGAACGCGGTCGCGTCCGGGGGCAGCCCGGCCGGCCCCGTCCCCGCGTCAAGGATGACCGCGAGCGTGGCGCCGACGTACGAGCAGTCAGCCGCCACGACCGCCAGGGCGTCCGGATCGAGCCGCTCGGCCACGATCACGACCTGGTGATCGGGCAGGTAGCGCAGGGCGAGATCCAGGTCGCCGGCGTCGATCGCCGGCAGTGCCGACGGTCCCCTGCCCTGGCGGTCCCCGGCTTCTTCGGACAGGCCTGCGCCCCCGGGCTCGTCGTCCTCGGGCAGCATCGGCTCGAACTCGTCGACCAGCAGCGCCGCGACGGGGGTCGCCCGGGCCGGGTCGCGCAGGATCGCGACGTGGCCGATGCCGGCATCGGCCAGGGCCAGGAGCAGCGCATCGCCGGCCGGATCGTCGCCGATCTTGCCCACCAGCTGGACGCTCGAACCGGCGTCGGTGGCGCCCCGGGCAACGTCCACGGCACGCCCTGCGGCGCTGTTGCGGCCGCCCGAGTCGGCGGGCAGGAGCGAGGGCGAGCCGATGACCACGATCACCCGCCGAGGATACCCGGCGGCCGGGCCTAGTGGTCGGATGGTTCGGGCGCCTCAGTCGGCTCGGGGGTCTCGGTCGGCTCGGGCTTGTCGGTCGCCCGCGGCGTCCGGCTCGGCCGGGGCGTGGCGCTGCCGCCGCCATCGCCACCGCTCCCGCCACCACCGCCATGGTCATCGGTCCCGGTCGGTTCGGGCGTCTCGCCGGGCTCGGGCGTCTCGGAGGCTTCGGGCGGCTCGCCCGGGCTCTCGAGCTCGGTCGGCTCCGGCGTCAGGCCCGGGTTCGGGCTTGTTGACGGCTCATGCGTGGGGCGGGTCGTGGGGCCGGGCGAGAGCAGCGGCGTCGGCGTCCCGTGCGGGCCGAACAGGTCGATGGCGCCGGCCGCCGCGAGGGTGGCGGCGCCGCCGACAGATCCCAGGGCAACTACCGCGACCAGGATGATGGCGATCGCCCGGGCCCGGATCATCGGCGGCTGGCCGGCCGCCAGGGCCGTCCGCCAGGCGCCCTGCAGCATCCCGGCCAGGAGGGCAAGCCGGCTGCGCCGGGGCGCGGGCTGGCTGGCGATCGCGGCCATCACCCCGGTCGTGAAGTCCGGGCTGGGCCGAACGCCGTCGGCACCCACGGCCCGCTCCAGGAGCCGGGCGGCCTCGAGGGCCGCGGCCAGCTCGGTCGGGTCGTCGGATCCGGTCCGCCCGCGCAGCTCGTCGGGGTGGAACGGGCCGGTCACTGGTCCAACCCCAGGCTGGCGGCTTCGGCCCGCAGCTGGAGCAGGCCCCGCCGGAGGTGGGTCTTGATCGTGGCGATCGGCCGGTCGGTCGCGGTCGCGATCTCGGCCAGCGACATCTCGGCGAAGAAGCGCAGGGCGACGACCTCGCGATACGGCTCCGCCAGCGACTCGACCGCCCGGCGCAAACCGGCCGCGCGCTCCGCCTCGAGCGACAGGGCGGCCGGGTCGGCGTCGCCGGAGGCGACGGTCGCGATCGGCGCCGAGGATGCACCGTCGTCGCCGTCGAGGACGATCGGATCGAGGCGCAGCGCCGGGCGGCGGGTGGTTGCCCGGCGGATCGCGACCCGGATCGCGATCCGGCGCAGCCACGCCCCGAACGAGCCGGTCGCCTGCCACGAGTCGAGTGATCGGTAGGCGATCACGAAGGCCTCCTGGGCCGCGTCCTCGGCATCGTGCAGGTCGGCCAGGACCCGGTGGCAGGCTCGGACCGTGGCGACCGCCTCGCGATCGACAAGGATCCGAAAGGCATCGCGATGACCGGCCAGTACGGCCGCGACGACCCGCAGCGCTTCATCGTCGCGGGCCGTCTCGGTGATCGTGCTGCGACTCGTGTCGCGGTCGAAGGCGATGGTCGGGTCTCCGTTGCCGCGTTGCCGGTCATGCCCGGGATGCCATGGCGGTGAGTCGACCACCAGTCTGGCGGCGTTGCTCAGTCGTTGCCGTTGCCGTCGTTGCCGCCCTGGTCCTGGCCGCCATTCTGGCCGCCACCATCGTGGGAGCCGCTGTTGTCGCCGGCGCCCTGATCGCCGCCGTTGTCGTCGCCTGGCTCGGCGGTTTCGGTGGGCTCCGGCTTCTCGGTCGGCTCGGCCTTCTCGCTCGGTTCCGGCTTCTCCGTCGGCTCGGCGGTCTCGCTGGGCTCAGGCGTCTCACTCGGCTCGGCCTGCTCGGTCGGCTCGGCCGTCTCCGTCGGTTCGGTCATCTCGCTCGGCTCGGCGGTCTCGCTGGGCTCGGCGGACTCGGTCACGGCCGGGGCCGCCGGGACGAATCCGTCGTGGTTGGTCGAGTTGATCACGCCCGGGGCGGCGAGGGCCACGCTGGCGCCGACGAAGAGGGCGACGACCGCGGCGGCCGCGCCGCGCACCAGGC
>Ga0265314_10006600_pt1 | contig 10214 bp, 7 predicted proteins | sample 4126metaG_FD_203106 | JGI IMG/M metagenome (GOLD analysis project Ga0265314, IMG submission 203106) | Rhizosphere microbial communities from Carex aquatilis grown in University of Washington, Seatle, WA, United States - 4-1-26 metaG | ecosystem: Host-associated > Plants > Roots > Rhizosphere >... | reverse complement strand
GTCAGATCCTGCATGCCGGTGATGGCGCAGATGTCGCCGGCGGCGGCCTCGGCGAGCTCGAAGCGCTTCAGGGCCTGGTAGCCCAGGATCTTGGCGACCCGGAACTCCTCGCGCGAGCCGTCGCGGTGCACGAGCAGCGCACGCTCGCCCTGGCGCACGCGCCCGGATTCGACGCGGCCGATGGCGACGTAGCCCAGGTAGTCGTCGTAGTCGAGCGTGGTCACGCTCATCGCCAGCGGCGCGCTCACGTCGGCGGCGGGCGGCGGCACCCTTTCCAGCACCAGGTCGAGCAGCGGCCCCAGATCCTTGCGCTCGTCCTTGAGGTCCTTCACCGCCCAGCCCTCGCGGCCCGACGCGTAGACGATCGGGAAGTCGAGCTGTGCGTCGGTGGCGCCGAGCGCGCAAAAGAGGTCGAAGGTCGCGTCGACGGTCCCCTCGGGGTCGCAGCCGGGCCGATCGACCTTGTTGACGACCAGGATCGGGCGCAGGCCGAGAGCGAGCGCCTTGCGGGTCACGAACCGGGTCTGCGGCATCGGGCCCTCGTAGGCGTCGACGAGCAGGCAGACCGAGTCGACCATCTTGAGCACACGCTCGACCTCGCCGCCGAAGTCGGCGTGACCCGGCGTATCCACGATGTTGATGCGCATCCCCTTCCAGGTGATGGCCGTGAACTTCGCGAGGATGGTGATACCGCGCTCGCGCTCCAGCTCGTTCGAGTCCATCGCGCAGTCGGCGACGACCTCGCCGGGGCGGAAACTGCCGGCCTGGCGCAGGAACCCGTCGACCAGCGTGGTCTTGCCGTGGTCGACGTGCGCGATGATCGCGATATTGCGAACGTCGCTGCGGACCGGCTTATCGGTCAACTCGACGGTGGACGGCAGGGGAGGGGTCGCGGTGCTCATGACGGGCGCGAGACATACCCGCCCCCGGCCCCGGGCGCAAGGAGCGAATACGACGTGATACCTTCCGCCCCGCATGCCGTCAACTTCGGCGGGAGGGGGCCGGGACCCCCTTGAGGGGCTCTCGACCGTGGCGTCGGGGTGCCTTTTGACCCTGGCGCTCGGTGACGGCCCCGGGGGGGCCGATGGGAGCGGCGGCCGCGCGGCGCTGGCGGAACCCTACGCCACCGCCTGCCGCGCTGCTCTCGGCGCGCTCGGGGCAATGGACCGCACCGAGCGCGCGCGCGTGATCGCCGGTCTGCTGCGCCGTGCGCGCGCGCCGGTCCCCGACGGCGTCGAAAACGTCCATCCCGGGTGGCTGCGCGCCGCATTCGAGGGCGAGGCGACGCCGATCCTGCGCGCGATCGTCGACGGTCTGCCGCCCGAGGTCGGCGCGGTCGCGCGCGAGATCATCGCCGCACGCGGCGACCGCGATGCGGCCGAGTCGGCGCCGGCGATTGCGGACGGGCCGCTCGCAGAGCTGCGGCGCGCGGCATTTGCGTCGCTGGTCCCGATGCCGAGCGCCGCGGACGCCGAGCGCGCGGATGCGCCGTCGTGGTTACGCCTGGCGATGCTGCTATTTCCGGCGCTATTGGCCGAGATCGAACGCCGTGGGGCAGCGACGGTGGGAACGTCGCTAGCAGGCGCTCCCCTGGCGGTCGTGGCGCGCGCGGCGGCGGCGGCCGGGAACACCCTGGCGCCGGCCGTGCTCGAGGCCGCGCGGCGCTCACCGCCGGCCGAGGAGCGGGAGCGGGCCCGGGCGCTGGTTGCGGCCGCGGCTCGCGTCTCGGAGGCTGGCGTTGGATCGATGACGATCGTGGGTCTGCTGGCGCTGGCGAGCGAGCTCGGGCCGGGCGCCGCGCGGGTGATCGCGCAGAGATTGCCCCCTCGGCTAGGCCGGATCCTGTCCCTTCCGATCCCCTCCCCCCGTCTGCGGGGGGAGGGTTAGGGAGAGGGGTCCGAAGCCCGCCGAACGCCTAGTACGCCGGCGGCGCGATGTACTGCGTGCAGGGCGCGCCCTTCGTGCAGTCGTAGAGCTCTTCGTCGACGAAGTGACTATTGGTGATCGTCCAGTGCGCCATTGCGCCCAGCACGAACGCGTTCGCGTCCCAATCCAGCGGGCCCGAGATGCCGTTGTAGTTGATCGGCATGCCCGCCTTGATGAGCGGGATCGCCTTCGCGATCCCATCGGGGCCAGCCAGGATCTCCGTACCGGTCGGATCGTTGAGCTTCCACATCGCATCGCGGAGCTGCGCGCCGGTCACCGTCGAGGGATCGTCGAGGTCCTTGGTGGCAACCAGCGTCGCCAGCGCGGCGAGCATGATGGCGTCGTAGGTCGTGGCGCCGTCGCGCTCGTGGCTCTCCGGCGTCTTGCCAAAGTGCTGCATGTAGCGCGAGATGAAGAAGTCCGCCGACGGGCCCGGGTAGTATGTCGCGTAGCCGACGCCCTCCTGGCCGTTGGCCAGATCCCCCAGCGTCAGCGTCGCCGTCTCGTTGCCGAAGGGCGCACCGTGCAGCAGGGGGATGCCATAGTTGCCTTGCACGAAGGCTTTGGTGAAGGCGATCGCCGTTCCCGGCAGGCTGCTCTCGTAAACGAAGTCGGGGAGCCCATCGACGACGTTGGTGGTCTCGTTGCGGTTATCGGTCAGGCGGCCCGAGTCGGTCGCCCACAGCGTGCCGTTGGGATCGGCGGCAGGGTCGTGGAAGATCTTCTCGATCGACGCGGTCGGCACCGCCGCCGCCAGCGCGGCCGCGAACCCCCCCACGGACGCCAGCCCCTGCGGCTCGTTGCTCCCGTAGAGCGAACCCTTGACCAGACCGTCGTGGTTGCCGTCGCCGTTGTTGCCTGCCATCGCCAGCGCGCGTGCGACCGCGATCGGCGCGAAGTACTTCGAGTCCTGGATCGTGCGGAAGTTCCAGCCCTTGCCGTTGCGGAGCGCCGCCTGCGTGATCGGGTCGGTGTTGGTCGCCATCGGGTTGTTGATCACCGACGAGCCGCACAGCACGCACAGGATCGGCGCGTTGAGATCGTTGGTCGTGTCGTCGTCGTAGTCGTCGCGCACGACCGACACGGTGTTGTTGCTGTTGTCGGTGATGACCAGCTTGGCGCCCTCCTGCACCAGCATGGTCGCGAGCTGCCCGGAGATCGTCGCCGTTCCCGACCCGCTGGAGTCGCCGTCGGTGTGAGCGAACACCAGACCCTTGAACCCGCCTGCCGGATGCCGGTGTTCATGTCGTCGATCGCGAACTGCACCACGTCGGGGATCGCGATCAGGCCGCCCGATTGACTGGTGCGATCGAGGATCACGGCCATGGTGACGGTCGCCTGGGGACCCGACGAGCTGGACCCGCAACCGGCGACCAGCGCCGGCACCAGCGCGACCAGGAGAGATGAGACCGGGGCCAGGCGGCGAGACGGACGCGACATCGGCGGCTCCTTGCGAGGCTGTGCGGCGGTGGACGTGCTTCGGTAGGGCGGTCGATCGGCGGATTGCGTCGTGAACTTGAGCACGCCGCATGTGGTTAAAGCGGCGCACGGGAACAGTCGAATGCCGTCCACTGGATGACGGTGACCGGTTGGCACTTGCCGTGGATGGCGCTGGTGTGGATCGCGCTGGCGGTCGGCCCGTCACGGCCCGCGCGCGCGGCGCCCGCCGACGAGGAGGCATCGGACGGCGCGGGCGAGCTCGACTCCGGCGTCAACCTCGACCAGCTCATGAACCTGCGTGTGGTCACCGCGTCGGGAGGCGTCGAGGAGGAGGGCTCGATGGCTCCCGCCAGCGTCGTGGTCTTCACGCGCGACGACATCGCCCGCCAGGGCTGGCGGTCGCTGACCGACGTTCTCTCGAACACGCCCGGCATCGACGTCAACGACGACGGCGTGATGCCGTCGGTCGGCGTTCGCGGCGTCACCGGCGGCATCCGTGCGAGCACCCGCATCGTCAAGGTGATGATAGACGGCATCGCGGTGAACTTCCGCCCGGACCTGGCGGCGCTGATCGGTCCCGAGTTCATCCCCATCGAGGCGATCGATAGGGTCGAGATCGCCAAGGGCCCATTGTCAGCGATCTATGGAGCCAATGCGTTCCTGGCGGTGGTCAATGTCATCACCGTTCGCGCGCCCAATGTGCCGATGGCGGCGGTCAACCTGCGCTCGAACCTGATCCGCCAGGGCCCGGGCTTCGGCGCCAGCGCGTTCGTCGCCGAGAGCAGCGGATCGCTGGAGGTGGTCGCGGCGTTCTCGACCGATCGCGCAGATCGCTCCGGGCTGCGCATCACCAAGACGCTGCCCAACCAGGACGTAACGCTGCCGCGCTACGTGCCGTTCTTCGCGAGCGCGAGCCAGAACGACGTCGCCGAGCCGCGCAGCGCGTTTGTGTCGATGCGCCTGCCCGGCACCCCCCGCAGTGGATCGTTGGTTCTCGAGGGCGGCGTGCAGCAACTCGACTCGACGGCCGAGTTTCAGCTCAACTCCGTGCTCACCCACCGTAGCCGCATCGCCATCGACAACTACTGGAGCCAGGCACGCTACGAGAAGTCCTGGTCGGATCGGATGCGCCTCACGGCGATGGCAGGCTTCTCGACCGGCGCGCCGACGCGCGACGAGGCGCTGTACCTGACCGACAACTTCCTGAGCTCGTTCACGCCGCGCTACCGTTACGACGCCATCGACGCGGGCTTCCAGATGGCCTACACACCGGCGCGCCGGTTCTCGCTGGTGATCGGCGCCGACGGCAGCTACGAACCGCAGCGCACGCTCTATTACACCCAGACGTTCCAGTCGATGCAGGGGATGAACACTCCCGGCGACAGCCTCGATCTGATCGGCGCCAACGATCAGAAGAACGTCGTGCTGGCCAACGCCGGCGCCTATGCGCAGATCGGCGCAGCGCCCTTCGCTCGTGTGCCGAACCTGCACCTGACGGCGAGCGGACGCCTCGACGTGCCCAACCTGTTTTCCCCGCAATACAGCTGGCGAACGGCCGCCGCCTATCGTGTGTCGCCCGGGCTGACGGTGAAGATCTTCGCGGGGCGGGCGTTCCAGGTGCCGTCGGCCGTGCTGCTCTACGGGCGCTCCGGCTTCGGCGCGTCCAACAACGTCATCGGCAACCGCACCGTGCCTGGGTTGACGCCGCTGCGCCCGCAGATCGTCAACAGCATCGAGGCGGCGGCCAGCGCGGCGCTGGGGCGCGTCCTGCTGCTCGAGAGCGACGCCTACTATCAGCAGATCCACGATCGCATCGACTTCGCGCAGGCGGGCGCGGACTTCATCGCGCGCAACCAAGGCAGCAGCCAGAACGTCGGTGCCGAGCTGTCATTGCGTGCGCTCTTCCATCGCGTGCGGCCCTACGCATCGGTAGCGGCGCAGCGAGCCGTGGTGAACAGCTCGATCGATACGGCGCCGCCGGCGATCTACCCCAACTACTGGTTCCGCGGCGGCGTCGAGGCGGATCTGCCCGAGCTGCACCTGCGGACCGCAGCTCAGCTGCGCTGGGACGGCGCGCGCACCGCCTCGCAGAGCAACGTGCTGCTCAACAACAACCGCACCTACGCGCTACCTGCGTACGCGCACCTCGACGTGACCGTCTCGTCGCTGGCCTTCCGGCCGCTGCGCGCCGGGCCTGAGGTCAACGTGTCGCTGCGCGCGCAGAACCTGCTCGACGACCGTCATCCACAGCCGGGTTTCGGCGGGATGGACCCGCCCGGCTTCGGGCGGGTTATCATGCTGCAGCTCGGGTACTCGCACTAGCTCCGGATCCGGTCCCCTCCCCCGTCTGCAACCCGTCTGGGGGGGAGGACTAGGGAGAGGGCAAGCCTTGCGAGAGGCAACCTACGCCGTCGCGGGCGGCGGGGTCAGTCGCAGCGATGTTCGCGCCACGCGGCGGTCGTGCGGGCTGTTGGGCGGATCGATCGGGAACGTGAGCTGGAACAGCGTGCCCTGGCCGGCCGCCGTCGCGAGCTTCATGTAGCCGCCGAGCGCGTCCACGCGCTGGCGGACCGCCGCGAGCCCGACCCCGCGGCCCGATGTCGTCGTCACCACGTCGCGCGTGGTCACCGACGCGCTCAGCAGCGCGTTGGTGAGATCCTCGACGGTCTCGGCCGGCAGCCCCTTGGCGCGCGCCGCGCGCCGGACGGCATCCCAGTCGACGCCGCGGCCGTCGTCCTCGATCTCGATCAGCAGATGATCGCCGGCCGTCTTCGTCGCCAGGCGCAGTCGCGGCCGCGCCGGCTTCTGGGCGGCGCTGCGGTCCTCCGCCCGCTCGAGGCCGTGGTCGACCGCGTTGCGAATGACGTGCACCAGCTCGGACCAGAGGCCGCTCCAGTGGTACGGATCGAGACGCAGGCCGTTCGATTCGATCACCACCTCGAGATCGCCGCGCCCCAACCGTCGCGCCAGCGACCGCGCGTACTCCGCGAGCCGCGCCAGCGGGCGCTCGGCCGGCTCGAGGCGCCAGTCGGCCATACGTTCCCAGACCGCTGCCGGAGCCACGCCGCGCAACGACTTCAGCACCTCGTCGAGCTCGCGCGCGTGCACGTCGATCACGTCGCGCCCGCGCTCGCGCACCAGCTCGGCCAGCGCCGCCTGCAGCACCGCCCAGCGCGCGCACAGCGCATCGAGCACCGTTCCGACCGCCGCCGCGTCCCCGTCGGCCAGCTGGTCCTCGGCGTCGTGACAGAGCTGCGCGACCGCGCCGAACCCGGCCAGGCCGGCGTTGCCCTTGATGGTGTGATAGAGGCGCTTCCGCGTCGCCAGGTCGGCGTTGCCCTCGCGGAGCGCTTCGAGCATTCGAGTCGCCTCCTCGAAGAAGGACAGGAAGCCGGTGCGATCGGCGGTGAAGCCCTGGAACAGCGCCATGAGCTCGGCCTGCTCGGATTCCTGGCGCGCGCGCAGCAACTGCGCAGTGATGTCGTTGACGACGATCAGCAGCCCGCGTTTTGGCTTCCGGCCCGACGACGTCACCTCCTCGCCGGCAGACGCATCGTCGTTGATGGACCGGTAGGTGAAGCTGAAGTCGCGCTCGCCCACGCGCAGGCGCGCCGGCAGCTGATCCAGGCACAGTTGGCGCGGCAAATAGTCCTCGCGCAGAGCCTCGTGGCCCAGCTGGAAGATGTCGGCGAAGTCGCGGTCGCTGCGCGCCATGTAGTCCCAGAACGTCGGCTGCCCCTCATATGCGCCGAACCAGGTCTCGACGATCGCCGAGTGCTCCTGGGCCAACAAACCCTCCTCCGAGATGGTCAGGAAGCCCTGGTTCACGTTGTCGAGCACGAGGCGCATGTCGCGGTTGCGCGCGCCGAGCTCCTCGGTGCGCTCCTGGACCCGCTGCTCCAACGTGCGGTTCAATCCCTCGAGCTTCAGGTACGACTCGTCGAGCTGCTCGAGCATGCGATTGAACGCGCGGCCGAGCGTGCCGATCTCGTCCTGGCTCTCGATCGACACGCGCTCCTTTCTGTGCCCGGCGGCGATCGAGGTGATGACGTCCGTCAGGTGCGCCAGCGGCTCGGTGATGCGGCGAGAGAGGTCGCGGATGATCGTCACGCCCAGCAGCGTCGTGACGATGCCAAGGCCGCCGATGAGCAGCAGGGTCAGCGCCAGTGACCGCTCGAAATCACGCCGCGCCGCCGCGAGGGCGTGGTCGAGCGGCACGCGCGACAGCCCGTAGAACAAGCGCCCCAGCACCACGCCGTCGTCGGCGTCGACCGGCGCGGAGAACTCGAAGACGGTCTGCGCATAGACCACGCGCTGGCGCGATTGCGCGTCGGGCGTGCGTGCCTCCGCGACGTCGATGCCCAGCTCGTGCCAGTTGGGCTGGTCGTCGGGCCCGGTTGCCGACAGCGGCGGCACGTACGTCCAGGGGCGGCCGTCCGCGCCCAGGAACAGGCCGTACACCATCTCGTGGTCCTGCCGCACCGCCCGCTCTACTAGATGGGCGACATCGCCGAAGGCGTTGTCCGCCACCAGGCCGCGTAGCGCCAAGGCGTGGTTGGTGGCCAGCCCCTCGCCCTTGCGGGTGATGCTCTCGTGGATCTGCGCCTCGATGGTGTCGCGGGTGTGCCGGGCGATACGGACGTTCAGATACCCGACGGTCAGCAGCGTGGCGCCCGACACGATCGCCAGGGTCCCCACCATGGCGCGCACCAGTCTGGTCCGCAGCCGGGTGCGCTGCGCCGATCGAAAGGGGCTGAAGTGCTTTTCCATGCCGAGGACGCGCGCAGACGGGACTACGGCCGGGGTGCGGCTGCTTCGGAATACATCCGGAGGCGAAGGTGAAAACTTGAGTCAATTGGGCGACGGTGGGTGGATTCGGTACGGGTCAAGAAACCGGCGCGACCGACCGAAGTTACCGACGCGGCGAATCGAATTTCCGTCGCGGCGCCAACCGGCGCACACTGTCACCCATCTTCAAGAGGCTCTTCTGACACGCCAGCCCTCGAGCTCGATCGTGAGACGCGCGCGCGCGCGCATGTCGGCGCGCCCTCTCCGCCGTACGATTGTTCGCACGGGGCTAGCGCTGGCGCTGTTGGCCAGCCTGTCGCTGGTCGTGCCGCCGCGGGCGCTCGCCGACGATCCGCGCCCGACGCTGTTCGTGTTCCTGCAGCTGGATGTGAAGTCGAGCGCCCTCGAACAGGCGCTGCAAAGGGAGCTGCCCGGGGTGGCGGTCACGGTCTTCGGTCGCCTGCGCGACTTTCAGGACAGCATTGCCACCCGAAATCCCGACGCGATCGTCGCGATCGCGCCGCTCCTCGAGCAGGCGCAGGCCAAGCCAACCCTGCTCGGCGTGCGCGGCGGCAAGGAGTGGGAGCCGTACCTGCTCGTGATGACCGGCGCGGCGGCTGCCGGTGCCGGCTCGACGATGCCCTCGCTGGCCGGAAAGACCATTGGCATCGTCGACTTGCTCGGGCGCGACGGCACGCAGGCGTTCGCCGCCGCTGCCGTGGGCACGCCCGACATCAAGGTCAAGCGCGTCGCCAAGATCGAAGACCTGCTGCCGCTGCTCGAGTTCTCGGCGGCCGACGCAGTCTTGATCCCCAGCTCCGCGGTCAAACGCTTCAGCGAGCGCACGCGTCTGGCCCTGGCGGTGCGCGAGTTGCCCAACGCCCGGGTCGGCCTGCCCGCGGTGGCGGTGCGCCACGAGAAGGCGCGCGCCGCGATCGTCCCGGGGATCCAGAAGCTCGACGTCGAAACGCGGTCCCTGCTGGGGATCGACAGCTGGAGTGCGCGCTGATGGGCCGGCTGGTGAGGTGCGCGGTGGCGATGGCGTGGGCGGTGGGCGTCCTCGGCTGCGCGACGGCCGCCCTGCGCGGCTCCGAGAGCGCGCCGGGAGACGCGGTTCCGGATCCGCCGGCCCACGCGGGCGCGCCGCTGGTGCTGGTGGCGATGCCGCCATCGTCGAACTTTCAGGACGTACGCCGCAGCTTGCTCAACGAGCTGCAGCGCGACTTCAACGTCACCACGCTGACCGTGACTTCGTCGGTGACCGCCGAGGAGCTCGGCGCCGCGATCAAGCGGCTGTCACCGGCGTGCATCGTGCTGATGAACAATAGTACCGTCGGCCTGTACCGCGAGTACCAGCGGAGGAATTCCGGAGCGGTGTTCCCGCCAAGCGTCATCGTGATGGCGTCGTTCATCGACGAGCTCCGGCCGACGCTGGTGAACGCGACCGGCATCGCTTACGAGGTCCCCGGCGTGGTCGCGTTCGTCGATTTGCGGTCGATCATCAAGGCGCCGGTCCGGCGCGTGGGCGTGATCTACCGACCCAGCTTCCGGCAGTTCATCAGCCGTCAGCGAGACCTGGCCGAGAAGGAGCAGATCGAGCTCGTGACCGTCGAGGTGGGTGAGGGCGTCTACGCCGATCGGCTGCGCTCGTCGCTGCACGTCCTGCTGGTGGGGCAGCGGGTCGACGCGCTCTGGATGATCAACGACAACGAGCTCATCAAGAGCTCGGAGTACCTGGACCAGACCTGGCGTGCCGAGCTGCGGCACGCGCGGGTTCCGGTGGTCGTTGGAGTGCCGAACCTGGTCAACCCGGGGACCCCGCTGGGGACGTTCGCGGTCGTGCCGGATTACGGTGGGCTCGGGCTGCAGACCGCGAACCTGATCTTTGACCTGGCCGAGAACGGATGGCGCGCCGACCAGCACCCGGTCGAGCTCCCGATCTCGATCAACACGCTGGCCGACGTACGGCAAGTTCGGGCGCAGTTCGGGCTCAAGGACGACGCCCTTCAACACATCGATCGCCCGCTGGAATAGCCTCTCATGTTAGAGATCGGGCGTGG